>ERZ825525.820-NODE-820-length-34577-cov-9.561410_pt1 | contig 34577 bp, 55 predicted proteins | sample MGYA00519930_ERZ825525 | MGnify/ENA primary metagenome ERZ825525 (study PRJEB31778, sample SAMEA3449203) | human gut metagenome | biome: human gut; feature: human-associated habitat; material: faeces | place: United Kingdom | collected 2010/2012 ... | reverse complement strand
CACTTTTCCAACTCTGAGGCATATACAGTAAAAATTTTGGCGAAAGGGGGATAATCATGAAAAAGTTAACGTTTGATGACGTGAAAAGCGCAATGGAAAGCCTTGGGACATACAAGAGTGAATATGACCCACTGATCAATGTATACGTGGATCTGTGGGAGCAATATATGGCGGTGCAACGTCGTCTGAAAGCGTCAAAATATGCTGCCAGCGTGGAAGGTACGTCCGGAGCGCCGAAGAAAAGCTATGACGTGGGACAGCATGAGTCGATCCGCAAGGACATACTGGCATACTCTGATCGGCTAAAGCTGAATCCGAAAGCTATGGATGAGTCCCCGGATGCCGAGACGGGTAGCGCCCTAGAGAAAGCGTTGGCGAGCCTTGAAACAGGGTAAGAACTGGCCCGCTGTCCTAGAGTATGCCGAAAGCATCCGCGATGGAAGAAAGATCGCGTGCGACGAGTTGAAACAGGCTGTCGATCGGTTTTTTCGAGATTTGAAAAATTCTGACTACTGGATGGACTACAAGGATCCTGAGTTTTGTATCGGAATCATAGAAAAGACGCTGTGTCATCAGCAGGGCGAGAAGCTGGACGGAACGCCACTACGAGGAACGCCGTTCCTTCTGGAACCATATCAAAAGTTTATAATCTACAATCTTGTCGGATTCAAGCTAAAAGGGACAAGTAACGTCCGCTTCCACGAGGCATTGATCTACGTACCTAGAAAGAACGGAAAAACTGGGCTTGCTGCAGCCCTGGCGTGGTCTCTGTCGCTTCTGTACCGCAGGAGCGGGGCAAAGACATATATAGCGTCAGCCGCACTCATGCAATCGCTAGAGAGCTTTAACTTCCTTGCCTATAACGTTCGTCGCATGGGCGAGGACAAGAAAGGCCGCCTGGTCAAGATCATAGATAACAACAACGAACACTCGATGGAATCGTCTCTAAGGGATGGCTCCTTTTTTATTCGGGCACTGGCGGCGAACCCAGACGCACAAGACTCCCTGAATGCCAATATCGCAATATGTGACGAGATACACGCATTTAAGCAACCTAAGCAATATAATCTGTTCAAAGAAGCCATGAAGGCGTATACAAACAAGCTGATGATCGGCATCAGCACAGCGGGCGACAATGAACAGGGATTCCTGGGGCAACGGCTGAAGACGTGCCGGAAGATCCTGGACGGCACGCAGAAAGACGAGCAGTATTTCATCTTCGCGTGCTGTGCGCCGGAGGGTGTGAAGGATGGGAGTGTGGATTTTACGGATCCGAAGATCCACGAAATGGCGAACCCTGGATACGGTGTGACAATCAGGCCGGAGGACATACTGAACGACGCGTTGCAGGCGCAGAACGAACCGCAGCAACGCAAGGACTTCTTCGCAAAGTCTCTGAACGTCTACACGAACGCTGTAAAAGCGTATTTCAATATCGACGAGTTCAGAGGGAGCGATAAGCAATATGGATGGACGATGGAACAGCTTGCGCGGCTGCCGATAAGCTGGTACGGCGGCGCGGATCTGTCAAAGTTGCATGACCTGACAGCGGCGGCACTTTACGGATCATATAACGGCGTTGATATCATTATAACGCATGCCTTCTTCCCGGTCGTGGCTGCACATCTTAAGGCAGATCAAGACAACATCCCGCTTTTCGGGTGGCAGGATGACGGCTGGCTGACGATGTGCAACAGCCCGACGGTCAATCATGCGGACGTTGTCAACTGGTTCGTCAAAATGCGGGACATGGGATTTAAGATCAAGCAGATCGGACATGACCGGAAATTTTGTCGCGAATATTTCGTCGGCATGAAACAGGCGCACTTTAACATTATCGATCAACCACAGTATTACTACAAGAAGAGCGAAGGTTTTCGGCACATCGAAAAGATGGCAAAAGATGGAAACCTATACTATATGCATTCTGAGGCGTTTGAATACTGCGTGGAGAATGTTTCGGCTGTCGAAAAGACGGACGACATGATCCAGTACGAGAAAGTGCAGCCGGAGCATCGCATAGATCTATTTGACGCAAGCGTTTTTGCGTGTGTGCGATATCTCGAAAATTTGGAGAGAAGTAAAAAAGCAAACGCATGGTTTGGGAGGGATCAATAATGAGTAAAGAAAAGAAGAAAAAGAAAACAAGGGCGGAGCCTACACAGAAAAGATCCGTCGCGTGGATGTGCAGTCAGGACGCTTTCGACGTGCTGACGTGCCGGGGATATACACGGCTACAAGATAATCCGGAGATCATCGCAGGAGTGACAAAGATCGCGTGGCTGATCGGATCCATGACGATCCATCTGATGCGGAACACGGATGATGGCGATGTGAGGGTGCGGGATGAACTGAGTCGAAAGATAGATATCAATCCAAGCGCAAACATGACGCGATCGACGTTTATACAGTGGATTATTAAAACGTTGTATCTGAATGGCGCTGGCAATGCGATAGTGTGGCCAAAGCTTAGAGCTGGATATCTGCAAGACTTGCGGCCTGTCCCCGCTGAGATGGCGTCTTTTGTGCCGGAAGGCATATGGGACTATAAAGTCGTTATCGGGGGCAAGGAGTACGATCCTGATCAGGTTTTGCACTTTGTGTTGAACCCCGGTGATTTGTATCCGTGGCAGGGCGATGGATTGCACGTCGCGCTGATGGATGTAGCCAACAATCTAAGGCAGGCGGCAGAGACGGAAAAAGGATTTATGTCATCGAAATGGAAGCCGTCGATCATCGTCAAGGTGGACGGCCTAACAGATGAGTTTGCCAGCCCAGAAGGGCGAGGCGAGCTGCTGAGGCAGTACATAGACACAACGGAAGCGGGCGAGCCGTGGATGATCCCGGCAGACCAGTTTTCCGTTGAGCAGATCCGGCCTCTCTCTCTTGCTGATCTGGCCCTGTCGGATATGGTGCAGCTGGATAAAAAGACGGTGGCCTCAATCTTGAGTGTTCCGTCTTTTCTTTTGGGAGTCGGAGACTTCCATCGCGAAGAATGGAACAATTTCATTTCCTCCACGATTATGCCCCTTGCGCAGATGATCGAGCAGGAGATGACTAAGAAGCTGCTGTACAGCCCTGATCTGTATTTTCATTTTAACCCGCGAAGCCTATATAGCTATGAATTGCGGGATCTGTCCGATATCGCGGGCGGGCAGTTTGACAGAGGCTTGATGACGGGAAACGAAGCCAGAAACTGGATCGGTCTGCCGCCTAAAGAAGGGCTAAACAATCTGACGATCCTAGAAAACTACATCCCGGCGGAGATGATCGGACAGCAGGGTAAGCTGACCGGAGTAGAACCGGAAAGCACAGAGGAAACGCAGGAAGAGGAAGGTGGTGGGGCAGAGGATGGAACGCAGAACAATCAAGAGTGAGAAAGCGTTTGAGACGCGGGAAGCCGATGGAAAGAGATACATCGAAGGATACTTCTCAGTGTTTGATAAGCCGTATGAGGTGTATAGCGGATGGATTGAAACGATTGCGCCAGGAGCCTTTTCGCGGACACTCGCGGAAAACCATGATGTCAAGGTGCTATGGAACCACGATACAAATATCGTGATGGGCAGTACGGAGAACCGGACGGCGCATCTGGAACAAGACGAATACGGTTTGCGCGGATGGGATGAGATCAACGAAGATGATCAGGATGCAAGAAACGTATACGCAAGGATCGCGCGTGGCGATGTGCGCGGTTGTTCCTTCGGATTTGATATCCGGGGCATGGAAGAAAGCTGGGACGATGATGGTACATATAGGACACGCCTGACAGATGTGGAGCTGTACGAAGTCAGCCCATGCACTTTCCCAGCGTATGAGCAGACTAGTATCTCGGCGAGAAACAAAGAAAGTCTGGAAGAGGCGAAAAGACGCCATGAACAGGCGAAGGAAGAAAAGATAGAAAGATGGCGCGAGGATATGAAGAAGCGTCTGAAAGGAGAGTAAGAAAGATGGCACTAAAGCAGATCATGCTAAGAAAGCAGATCGAGAAGAAGAGAGCAGAGCTGGCGGCGCTGATCGAGAAGGACGAGGATTTTAAGAAGCGGGAAGCAGAAATTGAGGCGTCTATCGATGAAGCGCAGACAGACGAAGAGCAAGCGGCGGTCGCTGAGGCCGTGGCTGCGTTTGAGGCGGAAAAGGAGCAACACGACGCAGACAAAGAAGGCCTGCAGAATGAGATTGACGGCCTGGAAGCAGACCTGGCGGAAGCTGAAGCAGAACCCGCGCCAGTAGTAGAGCGCGGAGTAAAAATCAAGAATGAAAGGAAGATTGAAATGGTGGATGTAAATATTCGGGCGTTGCCCGCACGTGTAAGAGCGTTTGATGCGCTGCCCTTGCAGACGCGGGAAGATATCGTAAAAAGAGAGGATGTAAAGAATTTCCTGGACAAGCTGAGAAGCTACAAAGGGCAGTCCAGAGCGATCCAGGGCGGAGATCTGGAAATTCCAGTAGTCTTCATGGAGCTGATTTCAGAAAACCTGTACAGATATAGCAAGCTGTTGAATCGCGTTCGCGTTCGTTCTGTACGCGGAGAAGCGCGTCAGACTATCGCGGGCACTGTACCGGAAGCGATCTGGACTGAAATGTGCGGAGCGATCAACGAGCTGTCCTTCCAGTTTAACCAGGTGACTCTTGACGGATATAAGGTGGCTGGATATGTTCCTGTATGCAATTCCCTTCTGGAAGATACCGTGAGCAATCTGGATCTGGCATCCTGGATCGTCGAGATGATCTCTGAAAGCATCGGCCTTGCGGAGGATAAGGCAATCCTGTATGGTAAGGGATCCGCTGCGCATATGCCGCAGGGTATCGTTACCAGACTGGCGCAGAGTTCTCAGCCTGCCGGATATCCCGCCAACGCGCCTGCATGGGTAGACCTACACGAGACAAACATCATCAAGATCAACGGCGCAAGTCTGACCGGAGCGGAGTTTTGGAGCCAGCTGATGCTTGCAGCCGGGGCAACGTTTACCAGATACAATCGCGGAACAATGTTCTGGGCAATGAATAGCAAGACCTATGCGCAGTTGCGTTCTAAGTTGATCACCTTCACCGCGTCTGGCGACGTCGTGGCGAACCTGTACGGCTCTCTGCCTATCATCACTGGCGACGTGGATGTGCTGGAATTCATCCCTGACGGAGATATCATCGGCGGATATGGCGATCTCTACTTGTGGGCAGATCGCGCGTCTATCCAGATCGAGTCTTCCGAACATGTGCAGTTTTTACAGGACAACACCGTCTTTCGTGGAAAGGCGCGGGCTGACGGAATGCCGATCATCCCCGGCGCGTTCGTTGCGATCAACATCAACAACACGGAAGTGACTACAGCGGTAGACTTCGCGGCGGATACCGCGAACGACGCAGACTTGACCGCACTGGCAGTAGGCACTAATACGCTGTCCCCGTCGTTCGATCCCGAAGTGCTGACATATAGCATTGCAACGGCGAATGCTGACACTGCAAAAATCGAGGCAACTACGGCTCAGGCTGGCGCGTCTGTGGCTATCAGCTACAACGGCGCGAACGTCCGAAATGGCGGGACGGTTACACTGTTGAAGGACAGCACCGCTCATCCGCTGACTGTGACCGTGAAGAACGGTAACGCTGTCAAGGTGTATACCGTCAACATCACACGCGCGGGGGAATGATTCCCCCGGCTGATTATGGCCTTGTAGGTACGGGGGAAGTGGGAAAGGCGATTGTAGGAAAGGACGGTGAGTGAGATGGCGTATACGCCGACGCAATGGAAAGACGGTGATTTAATAACCGCAAAAAAGTTAAACAAGCTTGAACAGGGCGTAGAAAATGAACAGATTGGGCCTCAAGGCCCGCAAGGGCAAAAGGGCGATGCTGGAACTAATGGAACATCTGCTGGGTTTGGAACGCCAACGGCCACTGTTGACGGTGGAATAGGGACACCGTCCGTTACAGTGGATGCAAGTGGCCCTGATACAGCAAAAGTTTTCTCTTTTTCCTTCAAAAATTTGAAGGGAGAAAAAGGTGATACAGGATCAGCCGGAGCGCAGGGGCCAGCCGGAAATGGAGTAAAATCTATCGCATTAGTGACTACGGCAGGAGTAGTGACTGGTGGAACTGTCACTTTTACAGACGATTCAACGGCTGCGATTACTATCACTACTTCGGAGGCATAAAATGACTAAAGAGGACAAGCTAACACTGCTCAAGCAAGATCTTCAAATGCTGACATCCTCAAACGATGCCTTTTTGTCTTCTCTCCTGGACGCCGCTCAAGCGGCGATCCAGAGGGAAGGCATTGTCATCCCGGAAAATGACATAGATATTGACCTATGCATAGTGCAGTACGCGGCGTATATTTTCCGCAAGCGAGCGGGTACGGATACGGCAATGCCAAGATTTCTCCGCTATCGACTGAACAACATCTGGCTATCGCAGCATGTCGGAGGTGAGTCAGGTGACGTTTGATGACGGGATCCTGACGATATACGCAGCGAAGAATGAAGCGCATACTGGCATGATGCCGAAAACCGTTCTTTATGAAAAAGAGCGGTTTTATTTTTCGTTTGATACGCTGGGAATATCGAGATACTATACCGCGCTGCAGGCGAGGCAACAGATTGAAGCGGTCGTAAATATTCCGGGATGGCCTAACATATGCGCGACGGATATATGCGCGTTAGAGGATGGGCGGCAATACAGGATTGTTATGCGTCAGCCTACGCTGGACGATCAAGGGTTGCGCATAACGAAGCTTTCGCTGGAAAGATTGGGTGATAAGTATGAAATTTTCAAAGCTGACGGAAATACCGGAGATTCTGAGCAAGGTAACGCCTAACGTATGGCACTATGAGGCGATGCAACAGACGGATCAATACATCGTGTGGGCAGAAGACGGAGAAGGAAGCTCCGTCGAGGCGAACGATCACAAGACCGAGCAGAGTATAACGGGGACAATTGATCTTTTCACAATGACAGAGTTTGATCCGGCAGCGGACGCGATTCAGAACGTCCTGAAAGAAAATCATATTTCTTTTTATCTAAACTCCGTCCAGTACGAAAGCAGAGATGACGGATATGCTGGGTATATACACTATGAGTGGGTTTTCGAGGTGGCGTGATGGCAAACATCGAGTTTAAGGGTATAGATGAGTATTCGAAAGTACTTGACGCGCTGCAAAGCGAGAGCGAGAGCATCATCAAGTCCGCCGTCTATAGGGGCGCGGCACTTGTGGCGGATGAAATCAAGAATGGCATCAAATCGTTGCCGATACAAGAGGGGGAAAACGGTTTGCCTCCGATGGGAACGCCAGAGAACAAACTGCGCGGAGTAAGCAGACGGCAAAAGGCGGACTTGATTGACTCTTTCGGACTTGCGCCTATCGAGAATGACGGAGGATATATCCAGACAAAAGCGGGCGTGTCGGGGTATGGGACAGTCCCGACAAAGAAGTATCCGAACGGTGTTCCGAATGTGATGTTGATGCGGAGCATTGAGAGCGGGACAACGTTTCGAGAAAAAAATCCAATTTTTAGAAAAGCGACAAACAAAGCGCGGAAACGCGCTGAAGCAGTAATGGAGGCGGAGATAGACGATCAGCTCCGCAAACGATTTGAATAGGAGATGAAGAAATGGCAATTAAAGGTTTGACTAATCCGGTCATTGGCCAGTATAGCTATAATGGCAGCGCTGTATCGTATGAACGGGGTTTTGTTTGCGGACATGCTATCGAATACGGTCTTGAGATTGAAACATCTGACGACAATCCGCTGTACGGAGATGACCGAATTATTGAAAATGACTACGGCACTTTTAACACGGGAACATTGACACTGAACACGAGCGATCTGACGCAGCAGCTTTCCAAGATGCTTTTGAACTTGAAGGAAGTACAGGTGGATGTCGGAGATGCGTCCGTGACGGAGCTGGTATATGACGACGACGCAAAGCAGACGCCGAAGGGATTCGGCATCATAGAAACGCATCAGATCAATGATGTAAACCAGTACAGGGCCGTCATTTTATGCAAAGTAACTCCGCATATCCCGGCAGAGGCTGCGACGACAAAGGGAGAAACCATTGAATGGCAGACGAAGGAAATCGAGTTTACTGTATCTCGATCTGATGAGGATAGCGCGAACTACAAGCATCCGTGGATGCGGGATGCGTGGTTCAACACGCACGCGGACGCGTTGAACTATCTAAAATACATGCTAAATGCGTTGGATGAAGTTGTGGCGACGTCTGCGCCTGGTGCTACGACGGGACAAACCGTGATCACGATTTCTAATCCGGTGGCCGGTGCGTCGTATAAGTACAGCACGACGGGGCCATACCCGACGTTCCGGGAGGATTTGACGGAGTGGACAGACCTGACAAGCGGAGCGTCTATCTCCGCAACAAATGGATCTACGCTGTACGTGGCGCAAGTGGATTCCAGCAAAAAGGCTGTCGGAGCTGGAACTGTAACTGTAAACGCAAAGACGGAGTAAAAAGGAAAGGATGGAGATAGATCATGAATAGAATCGTATATGTAAAAATTGCGGGTAAAAGCTATCCTATGTGTTTTTCTTTGGGTGTTTCAAAGAAAATAGTGCAAAAATTTGGGTCTTTGTCTGCGCTGCAGGCAGCGATGAAGAAGAAAGGCGGAGATGAATCAAAAAACATTGATACTGTTCTTTCTCTGCTGTCCATGCTGATTGCGCAGGGCTGCGCGTACAAAAATTATTTCGAAAAAGACTTGCCTGTGCCGGAGGACGCGCCGATCATTGATGGCAAATGGACTCCGCTGCCGGAGGAAGTTTTAGAAATCGCAATAGGGATCCAGGATATGGAAGAAGTCGCAAAAAAGATTGAAGAATGTCTGGATATCGGAACTAAGAAAGAAGTAAAGGCAGTGTCTACGTCAAAAAACGCAAAGACCACACAGGGGGTATAAAATCCTCTGTGTGGCTTGAGGTATCAGCCAGAAAAGCGGGTATTCCATACCTGGAATACGCCTGCATGCCACTTGGCGAACTTTCGGACTTTCTGGATTTTTATGCCGTCTCAGAGGGAAACGGAAAACTGACGGAGATACGTGATGAACAGTATATACCGGGGGTGAGATAGTGGCATATGATATCGGGCCTCGAATAGGAATACAGGGCGAGGCGGAGTTTAACCGCCAGATAAAACAGATCAATGATGCGCTAAAAGAGTGCGGATCTGAAATGAAGGCTCTGACGGCGCAGTATGAAGACAATGCCAATTCGCAGGAAGCGCTGATCCGCAAGTCGGAGAACATGCAGACGGAGCTGGACTTGCAGCGGAAGAAGATGGAACTGCTGCAAGGGCAGTATGACAAACAGGTCGATAAGCTGAAAGAGTTGGCCGACGCATACCAGCAGGCTGTCCGCGAGAGCGGGGAAATGTCGAAGGAAGCACAGACTGCGCAGAAAGCGTTTGATAAGCAGGCATCGAACGTGACGAAGCTGAAGGTCGCGATGAACGAGACAGAGAGTTACGCGACGCGCCTAGAGAACTCAATCGACAAGGCCAATACTGCACTGGAAGAAATGGAGAACGGAACCCGCGATGCGGAGACGGGTCTTGAGAATCTTTCCGACGCGGCGGACGATGCATCCGGCAGTCTCGCCAACATTGAAAAATCAACAAAAGTTGAAGCACTGCAAAGTGTGGCTGACGGAATAGCGGGCATCTCCGACGCAATGGGTGAAGTTGCGGAAAATTCAAAAGAGTATTTGAAGATATCCGGCCAGCTCGAAGCGTCTTCGCAACGTCTGGGGTATACGACGGAAGAGACGGGGCAAGTATACAAGAACCTGTATGGCGTTTTGGGCGATCAGCAGACAGCAGCGACGGCGACGGCAAACCTGCAAGCGCTAGGACTTGAACAGGAAGATCTGGTTGAGATGACGGAGTTAGCCATAGGTGCGTGGGCACAGTATGGCGATTCTATCCCGATTGACTCTCTGGCGGAGTCTATCAACGAAACTGCACAAGTCGGGGAAGTGACTGGAACACTGGCGGACGCACTGAACTGGGCCGGAATCAATGAAGATGCGTTCAACGAAAAGCTGGTGACAGCTTCCAGCGAGTCCGAAAGAGCGCAGATGATTATGGAAGCCCTGAAAGGGCAAGGGCTGGATCAAGTTGCGCAGGGTTATCGCGATACCAACAAAGAGTTGATAGCATCTAACGAGGCACAGTCCGAATACGATGAAGCGATGGCGGAGCTGGGACACGAACTATTGCCCATAGTGACGGAGGCCATGAGCATGGCTGCCGGAGCAATCGGGGGCGTTGTGAATTGGTTCCAGAGTCTGCCGGGGCCAGTGCAAGAAGTTATCACAGTAATAGGGATTGTTGTAGCCGTTCTAGGTACGGTTGCGCCTGTCATTTTAACAATTGCAGCCGCTGTAACTGCATTGAATGTTCCGCTTCTACCGCTGATCGCTATCATCGGAGCGGTTGTCGGAGTTATAACAACGATAGTCCTAGCAATACAAAACTGGGGAGCCATCATGGAATGGCTGCAGGGCGTGGCTGACACTGTATGCCAGGCCGTCGGAGCCGCCTGGGAATGGGTTGTGACGACGGTCGGCGGATTCCTTGAGTCGATATGGCAGACTATGCAGGACGTATGGAACGCGATTGTGGAAACGATAATCGGAGCATTATCTGCAATATGGAATTTCATTACATCCGTCTGGGATGCAATTCTGGATACAATTTCGTCCGTCCTGAGCGCCATCTGGGGAGTAATTACATCCGTCTGGAACGGAATTACATCTACCATTAGCTCCGTCCTGTCAAGCATATGGAATACCATAACATCCATATGGAACGCTATCTGGGATACGATCAGCGGCGTCATGTCCAGCATCTGGGATACCATAAGCAGCATCTGGGAAAATGTAAAATCATTTATTTCTAACACGATCGACGGAATTAAAACGAATGTAAGCAATGTTTTCAATAACATTGTAGATGGAATTAAGAGCATTCTCAGCCGCGTGACGGATGTAGTTAAAAACGGATTTCAAGGAGCAATTGATTTTATAACCGGCTTGCCAGGGAAGGCGCTGCAGTGGGGCAAGGATTTTATCAAGGGAATCGCTGACGGAATTACGGCGGCTATCGACTGGGTCGTTGACGCAGTGAGCGGAGTTGTAGATACAATCACTTCATGGCTGCACTTTTCAAGGCCGGACAAAGGCCCGTTGCACTACTATGAACAGTGGATGCCGGATTTCATGAAGGGATTGGCACAGGGCATGACGGACAATATCGACATGATTGAAAACGCTGCGTCAAAGGTATCGGGAACCATTGAGGGAACGATAAGCGGCCGTGTCGGAGAAATGGAAGCGAATGCGGCGACGGTAAGAGCTATGACATATACCATTGACGGAGACACGATCGTGCTAGACGGAAAAGCTATCGGAAAATCCGCCACAAAGTACATAACGACGGAGCAGACAAATAATCAGGCGGCGAAAGGAAGGAGGATACGCAATGTATAGTATCAGTTTTAATGGAATTGATTGTTTACAGTACTGGATTATCCCTGTTCGGCGCCCTTCTATTCCTGCGCCTGAACTGCGCGTGACGGAGACGACAATACCGGGAAGAGACGGCGTATTAACAGAGACGGATGGGACGTACAGTCCTATCACAATTCCGATTGAATTCAACTTCATGCGCGGAGATAGGAACTGGGGCAATGTTTTCCGCCAGGCAAAGAAGTGGCTGCGTGGAAGCGGCTGGCTCATCATGTCGGACGATCTGCTGTATCAGTACAAAGTTTATTACTGCAAGATTACGGATACGGAGCGTACAAGCCGAAAGATAGGCACGTTTACGGCAGAATTCGTCTGCGATCCGTACACGTACGTTCGAGACGGACAAAAAGAGTATTCATCGGATGATGTGACGGACAATCCTTACTCCGTCTCTCATCCGACTTATATTTTATCCGGATCTGGTACATGTACATTGACGGTGAATGGAAACACAATGCAGGCTACAGTGAACGGCAAGATGACGATTGACACGGATTTAATGATTGCATATAACGCTGACGGAGTAAATCAAAATAATCTTTTAACAGGAAATTACGAAGATCTATATTTACAGGAGGGGACGAACGCAATCAGCTTGACAAGCGGATTTAGCGTGTCCGTCATACCGAACTGGAGGGTGCTATGATACAAATATATAATCCGTCAAACACAAATTTTGACAAAAACGGAGACATGGTACTTTTCCCTACGTCAGCAACATCAAACTTAGTGTTAAACGGTTCGTGGTCTGCGGAGCTGACGCATCCCCTGGACGATAAAGGTCGCTATAAATATATCGTCGAAGAGGCCGTTGTAAAAATGCCTGGGTACAACGGCGATCAGCTATATAGAATTAAATCCGTCAGTAAATCCGATTCTGGCGTGACGGCGGAAATGGAGCCGATATTTTACGATTCTATGGATGATTGTTGGCTGACGGACATAAGGCCGACGAATGACACGGGACAAGAAGCCTTGACGGCGATGCTTGCGCCGAACAGTAAGTACAGCGGACAATCGAACATTACAAACGTTGCGACAGCGTATTACCAAAACATGAATTTTATGGAAGCGCTGAACGGCGATATAGATCAAAGCTTTATAAAACGCTGGGGCGGGGAAATTATCTTTGATAACTTCTCCGTCATCGTAAACACGAGGGCTGGCGCGGATCATGGCGTAACGCTGCAGTATGGCAAGAACATACCTGAAAACGGAATGAGTATCAGCGTTGACACGCGAGACGTTGTGACGCGGATATATCCGGTCGCATATAATGGGCGCATGATGAACGGAAATGGGTACGTTGACAGTCCGCTAATATCAAACTATCCGACGGTCAAGACCGCAAAAATGGAGTTTGAAGACGTGAAGCTGATCGACGATGCGGAGGAAGGCGACGAAGAAGACGGAGTTATCATCTGCGCAACACAGACGGAGTTGAACGCCGCATTGACGCAGAAATGCAATGAACAGTATAATGGCGGGATTGATAAGCCGACGGTCACAATAGAGGCTGATATGGTAATATTGGCTAAAACAGATCAGTACAAGCAGTATCAAGTCATCGAGAATGTTTCTCTTGGCGACACTATACATTGCAAAAATGAACATCTAGGAATCACGACAGACGCAAGAATCATAGATCTGACGTATGATGCTATTAATAAAAAGGTGACGTCCGTCGTTATCGGAGATTATGAATACAACTATTTTGACGGAGTAACGTCATCCGCAGAAAAGATAGACAATGTTATTAGCCCGAACGGGAACGTTATGGCGGAGAAAGTGCAAGGAATCTTAAACGGCATATATACGCAGCTTCGCTTACAATCTACGGAGGCGCAGAAGGTTGACGGAATAGCTTTTAAGATCGAAGATCTGGATCCGGAGAGCCCGATGTATGGCGCTATGGTTTTCGGGACGCAGGGGTTCCAGATTGCCACACAAAGAACGGCTGACGGAACAGACTGGGACTGGAAGACCTTCGGCACAGCAAAAGGCTTCGTGGCGGATTATCTGATAGGCGGCATCCTGGCATCGCAAAACTACCGGGAAGGCGTGCAAGGTTTCAGGATGAACCTGAACACAGGCGAGGCGGATATCCCGTCGCTAGAAATCGACACAAGCCACCTGCAAGTGCAGATCACAGAGCTGCAAGGCGACGTCGGTGGACTGCAGACAAGTATGACGGAGGTACAGGGAGATATCACCGACATAAACGGCGATATCGGGAACCTGCAAACAGACGTTGACGGAGTACAGAACGATGTAGACAACCTGCAAGCAACTACGACGCAAAAGTTTGCGGAGATAAAAGCGGATGTAAATGGGCTGACTACCACGGTAGGACAAGTACAGACATCCGTCACGAAGGCACAAAGTACAGCAGATGCGGCGCAAACAGCTGCAGGGAACGCGCAGACTACAGCTAATTCCGCGCAGACAGCGGCGGGGAACGCGCAGAGTGCGGCTAATTCCGCGCAGACAGCGGCGGGGAACGCGCAGAGTGCGGCAGATGCAGCACAGGACGACGTGGACGCGCTGACTACGACGGTCAACACGCAATTTACGCAGATCAACCAGACGACGGACAGTATATCTCAGACAGTCGGCAGCATCCAGCAGGTGACGGACGCGCAGAGCGAATCTATATCGCAACTTAACACGTCGATCAACAACGTGCCGGATTTGATCGAAAACGCATTGGATGAATCTGGCCTGACGGAGCTAAAAGCGCAGGTGTCATCCATCGAGCAGGAAGCGGATCAGATACGGATCGAGCTGACGGAAGTATCGCAGTACGGCGACACAGTAGAGCAGATCAATCGGTTTTTCGATTTTTTGCAGGCCGGCCTGCGTATCAGTATGGACGATAGCCCGTTCTATACCTTGCTGAACGAGACGGAGCTGGGCTTCTACGAGAACGGACACCGCGTCGCATATATCAGCAACAACAGCTTGTACATTTCATCGGCGAGGATCCAGAATGATCTGATCCTGGAAAATCCGGCGTCCGGAGACCTGGTGCGCTGGTATGTAGACAGTGCGGGCTATGTATGCTTGCAATCTACATCCGCATGACGGAGAAGGAAAGAAGGTGAAACATGGCTTTAAGCGGAACCATAAACGGCACGACATCGAATAGCGGCATAAAATCCCGCATCGAGTGGTCGGCGGTGCAGGACATCAACGCCAACACATCGACGATCACAGCGAAGGGTATACTGTACTGGACATCGAACCTGCAGACGTGGGGCACGGGCACATACTATATGTCCATCGACGGAGTGCAGGGCAACAACACGGTATATGCGGAGATATCGTACAATTCTAATACCGTCGTTATCACGTATACACGGACTGTATCACATAACGCTGACGGAACAAAATCGCTAGCCCTGGACTTCTCGGGCGGCATCAGCGGCACAACACTGACTAGCATAGACTGTCAGGGTACGATCACGCTGGACACGATTCCACGTGCATCCAGTTTTAGCATTCCTTCCTCCGTCAACATGGGGAGTAATCTATCCGTCAGCATCACGCGGGCATCGTCGAGTTTTACGCATGATGTAAAACTGACCTTTAACGGCCAGACCGTGAGCGCATCCAACGTCGGCACATCCGCAACGCTGGCAGTCCCCATCGGCTGGGCATCGCGGATCCCGAACGCCACAAGCGGGACGGGCGCAGTGACAGTGACGACGAAGAACGGCGGTACTACAATAGGAACCACATCTAAAAACATCACGGTGGCGGTTCCGTCATCCGTAGTACCGACGCTAACACTGGCAACAGCGCTAGTGACGGGGTACAGCGGGCTGTATCTGCAGGGTGTGAGTAAGTGCAAGCTGACCGGGACGGCGGCGGGAGTATACGGATCCACGATCCGGTCTATATCCTACAGCGGTGCCGGATATACAGGATCCGGGACGACGTACACGACGGGGGTTTTGAACGTAACGGGCGACATTACTTTTACTGCGACGGCAACGGACTCGCGGGGCCGGACGGTGACAAAGCAAGCTAAGATCACCGTCATAGCCTACAACAAACCTAGCATATCCAACTACAGCGCACAGCGGTGCAATAGCGGAGGAACCTTACAGGTTGACGGAACATATTTGTCCGTCAGAGCGACGTTTTCATGTGCATCCGTCAACGGCAAGAACGCCGTCAGCTGTAACGTCAGCTACAAGAAATCGACAGCCGGCGCATGGAGCGGAACGACGGCGCTAACGTCGAACGCAGCTAAGGTGATAGGCGGATCTATCACGTTAAACGAATTTTGGCAGGTGCGGTTCGTCGTGCAGGACAGCGTCGGCACATCACTAGGCCTGGCCGCTACGACGGTAACGACGGACATCCCCACGTCCGCATACAGGGCCGTTTTCGGCGAGGATCGTAGCGGGTTCGGGCAGTATCCGGAGGGTGCCGGAGCATGGTTCGCGTATCCGGTACATGCAGATAGTTTCATCGGCACACTGACGGGGAACGCAAGCACATCCAGCGAATCCACAAAGGTGGCCCGGCTGAACCAGATGCTGGAAGACTCCACGGCGAGCGATTTGACAGCGCTGATGCATCGCAAGGTAGATTTGATCCGTCAGATCGCCAACGGGCAGGACGGCGTGTACTGCATCCATGCCGGATGGTCTGGACATGGATGGGGATTCACAATAGGAGCACACTATGCCGGCGCAAACGTGACGGACGCGGTTTTCTTCCAGGGGGCGGAGATCGACACAATCCGAAAGAACGGGAACAACTACGGCGCAGTGCAAGTATATAAACCGTAGTTGTGACGGAGATATAAAAGGAGGTATATAATGCTAGAATTTAACGTTTTGAAAGGCCAGTACCTGAACCGGTTAGATAATAACGTCGTTTCTGCCGATACGACGGATCTAAAAGTGCAGTTTGAGCTGACGTCGGACTTCACGGGCACGATCACGGCCTGGTGGCGGAGATCGGACGCGAACAACACATACACGTCTACGCTGGCGGCGGACGGCACTTGCACGATCCCAGCCGAGGCACTGGCTGCGACGGATAAGGCTGTATACGGGCCATATGATCATGACGTTTTTGTGTCGATTTCAGACACTGGACGGACGACGACGAACGAGTACAAGCTGACGGTGCAGCGCAGTGCGTTTTCCACGAACGCCACGCCCGGCACAGGCGGAAACCCGACGGCATACGAGGAGCTTGTCGAGCAGTTCGATGAGCTGAAGGCGGACAATCAGACTTTCAAGGACAACATGACGGAGCAACAGGAGGCATTCGAGAGCACAGTGACGGAGAATGTCAACAACATCCGCTATGTCGTCGAAACCGAGACCGCCCCGCCGATCATCGAAGAAGCGTCCGGTGCGGAGATCACGCTGGAAGACAGCGCATACAGACAGGTGCGGGGGTTGAACCTATATGGCTACAGCAGGCAGACGCAGACGACAGGGGCGCAGCTGATCCCGTACCCATATTATCGTAAGACTTCCATAATCGATGGCCTATCTTTTGTTGTAAATCCAGATGAAAGCGTTGTAGTAAACGGGACATGTACGGCAGAATCTTACACTGCTTTCCTTGTGTCTATACAAGGAAACCTAAATTTGGCTAATGGAAGCTACTATCTGACAGGATGTCCGTCAGGCGGATCAACTCAGACATTTTATATGCAGCTGAACAATTATGACGGAGCGCATACAAAATTTGATACTGGGAGCGGAGTTCAAATAGATTTCCAGAATGCTGGCGGAGAATATGATGTTGCAATCATTATAAGATCAGGTTACACCGCTAATAATCTTGTATTCAAACCCATGCTCAACGCCGGCTCATCCCCTTTACCCTGGGAACCCTACTCCGGCGGCTACGCATCTCCGTCACCGGACTGGGCGCAGCCTATACACAGCGTCGGTGACGGAGGAAGTGTGACGGTGGAGAGCCAGGGGGCGAATCTGGTGAATCCATACAATAGAAACTCAGCATCTTTATCCGTCACGGAATCAGGCGGGATGTACCATCTTAACAAGGGAAGTGGCCCAAGTGCAGTTTTAGCTTTTAGCGTCGACGGATTTGCTCATATTTTCAAAAAGTATTCTACGCTAAAAGCTATAGTTAAAATAAAAACAGATGCCGCTGGTCAAGGCGTTATAAACGATATATACCCAGATAGCTTCTCCAACGATGTCCAACTTAATCCCAGTACGACAATGGAGAAAAAAACGTCCACAATAAACTTGATAAATAATGCGCTGGAAAAGACATACGCAAACTATCGTATATTCACTACGTCGGATGGTACAGTAACGGTCGCCAAAGATATCATGGTCAATGCCGGATCTACGTCGCTTCCGTATATCCCTTACGCCGCCCCGTCCTCCGCACTGATCACCTTGACGGATTCCCTACGCGGCATCCCCGTCACATCCGGCGGCACATACACTGACGACGATGGCCAGCAGTGGATCGCGGACTATATCTATCGCCGTCAGACGGACGGAAAGTGGTGTTTGTGGAGAAATATTAAATGCGCGGAGTATGATGGGAGTACGGATGAAGTTTGGAACGTATCGGTTGGCGGAGATAACATTTTTACAACGTCTGATTTTTCGGGTGTTCCGCTTAATGGATTGTGTAATCGCTTTAGATATAAAAATAATCCAGAGTCAGCAGGCGAGTTCGAGTTTGACGCAAGCCACTCTTTTAGATTTTATACAGATCTAAATGGTGTTCCCGCTTGGAGAACCTGGCTCCAATCCAATCCGCTGGAAGTTGTCTACCGACTCGCTACGCCGACCATCGAAGAACTGCCAGAGAACGTACAGACGGAGCTGAACGGGTTGTACACGTACAATCTACACACGGATATGTGGAACAATGACGGAGCATATATGGGTTTGAAGTATGTGGCGGACACAAAAACGTGGATCAATAACAAAATTGCCGGGCTATCCACGGCGATGCTGAATCAAAACTAAGGAATGACGGAGGTAATGGACATGTACGAAGTGATCAAAAACGTGATCGACAGCGGAGACTATGAGCTTACAGCAATGCTAGCCAAGATCGACACGATGTGGATCAAAGGGAAGCTGACAGAGGAACAGCATGCGGAGCTGACGCAGTATGCGCGGGATAAGGCGGATCCGGTCAACAGCTACAAACCTTTGCAGGAACAGCTGGACGCGGCGTTGACGGAGATAGACGGACTGAAAGGCACGATGCAGGCCCTGGCAGATCGAGTATACAAGCTGGAACATCCGGAAGAAGAACCGGAAGAGCCTACAGAGCCAGAGAGACCGGAAGTTGATGTGTGGCCGGAGTACGTGCAGCCGACAGGCGCACACGATGCATACAACATTGGCGACAAGGTGACGTACAACGGGCAGCACTATGTATGCGTACTTGCGGCGTGCGTATGGACTCCCGACGCATATCCGGCTGGCTGGATGACGGAGGAAGAGTGGAACGCCCAGCAGGAAGAACAGGAGCAGACGGAGTAAAGGAAGGTATACTAGGGAATGGACGTTATTTTGCAGACATACTACATCCTGCTGCCTATCATCGCGACGGCCTTGATCGGCTGGGTAGGGGCGATGCTGAAAGGGCAGAAGAAGCGGGAACAGGAACGAATCCGGGCAGAGAAAGAGAAGGCGCATGCGGCGGAGAAGGAGAGCAAGGCCGCAAGCACTGGTATTATGCTGGTGCTGCGGTACATGCTGAAACGGTATCACAGCGAATACATTCTGCAAGGCAAGATCACATACGCGCAGTATCAGGACTGGCGGGACATCTTTGCGGCGTACTCTGCGCTTGGCGGGAACTCGATTGCGGTAGACTGGAACGACGACATAGAAGCCCTGGAACGCACAGACGCTATCCCGTCAGCGTCGCCGTTTGAAGTGATGCTGCAGAAAAACTATGAGAAAGGAGGTGACGGAGATGAACGATAAGGTATACAATGTCCTGAAGTGGATTACGATGCTGGTACTGCCCGGCCTGGGCACGCTGTATTTTGCCCTGGCTAACATCTGGGGCCTGCCGTATGGCGAGGAAGTGACGGGAACGATCACGGCAGTGGTAACGTTCCTCGGCGCGGTGCTGGGCATCAGCACGGCCAAGTATAACAAGACTAAAAATAACGACATGACGGAGGTAAAATAAGATGGCATGTTTTGCGAGCAAAGTAGTAAACTGGGCGCTGGGAGAAGTAGGATATAAGGAAACGCCCGACAACGTGACAAAATACGCGGAATATATCGACACAAACTATCCGAATTTTTACAACGGAAAGAAGAACGGCTATGACTGGTGCGATGTCTTTGTTGACTGCGGTTTTCTGCAGTGCTACGGATATGAAAATGCGTTGCGCCTGCTGTGCCAGCCAGAGCATAGCACAGGTGCCGGAGTTGGCTTCTCCGCAGATTTCTATAAGGCAAAAGGGCAGTTTCACGATTCCCCAAAGGTCGGAGATCAGATCTTCTTCTACAATCCCGCGACGGGGAGCCGGACACACACTGGCCTAGTTGTCGGAGTAGATAGCGGCCATGTATACACGGTAGAAGGCAACACGTCGAACGCCGTCAAGAAGCAGACCTACTCCCTGGGCGCGTCGAATATCTACGGATATGGCCGGCCAGCGTATGATGCGGAGGAAGAGTCCGACATCGAGACGTATACCGTCAAGGCCGGAGATACGCTAAACGACATCGCCGCCAGGTACGGCACTACTGCGGATTATCTGGCGGAGTATAACGGCATCGAGGACAAGAACAAAATCTACGTCGGGCAGGTGATCCTTATCCCTGCCTTCCCGGAAAATCCAGAAGAAGCTGACAACACGGACAAAGTGCTGGCCCTACAGACCGCACTCAACGTTTCCGGATCCGGAGAATGGGACGAAGAGACGGAGAACGCCGTCGCGCGGAACGAAATCCAGCAGGGCGATAAGGGTATAGACGTCCGTCTGCTGCAGTGGCTGCTGGAAGCGAACGGATACACGCTGCCCGGATACGGAGATGATGGCATTGCCGGAACGGAGACGATCAAGGCGGTAAAGGCGTTCCAGGCGGATGCTGGGCTTAAGGCGGATGGCATCGTGGGCATCAACACATGGAAGGCGTTGTGCGGAGCAGAAGAATAAAACACTTGACAGCATGACGGAGATGTGGTATACTATATATGGATCTGGTTGTTGTTTTCATAGTGTCCTCCTTTCGAGAGGGCCGGGGTGGTGCCCGGCAAAAAAGAGTAGCTCAAAACATCCGGCTGGGCGAGCCGGAAGAAGAGCGGCCCCTGATCAGGGCATGGATGCGGGTGCAAATCCCGCCTCTTTTTTTTACCATTTTTTCGCCATTTATCTTGACAGCCCTGGCGAGATGTGATATAGTAGAGATGTCGATGACGAAGAAGGCCCCCTTTCGGGGGCTTTTTTCGTGTCATTTTTCATGCGTCCAGGCCGCGCTCCGCGATCCACTTGTCGGCCAGCTCTTCGGCTTTCTGCTCCCAGATCGCATCATCGTTCAGCTCGCTCTCGAACAGGGTGAGATACTCGGTGTCGTGATCCTCGAAGGATCCGATCTCTTCGTCACACTTGGCTTCTGCGTCATCAGCTTCTTCGCAACGAACCCATACGCCGTTCCAGCTTACGATGTAGCCGATGTCGTCCTTCTCTAAGAAGTTCCAGCAGCTGCTGATGTCGTCGTAGATCTTCTTTACTAGCTCTGTTCTTGTCATTTTCTTTGTCCTTTCTGGTTTGTGCTGTATCCTTCAGCTGTGAGTAGAATTTCATCTCCGGGATCATCTCCCTTTGATGATTATAGTATAGCATACTACTTGCAGTATGTCAAGGGTTTTTTGAGAAATTTTTCAATTTTTTTCTGGATTTTCTCGCAACCATCGCACGGCTTCCTCTGTCTGCATCTGCTGTCGAACCATCCGGCGGAAAGTCTCAGCTTTCCTCGGCTGCGCTTTCCACCACGCGATTATCTCTGCGTCCGAGTCGTCCATCAGGCGGATGTTGATGTTGGTCGTATGCTTTTGGTTCCATTTTCTTTGCGGATCAAGTTTTCCCATCTTTCCTCATTCTTCATCAGCCTCGATGCCCAGATCGTCTGCCAGGTCCTCTGCGACATCGCGCACAATGTCCCTATCATCTTCAACCTTCATGCGGTTTCGATCGCGGAGAGATGTATCGGCCCATTCTAAGCACTCTTCCCATGTCTTACATTTTGCTTCATCTACTAGATATTCTTTTTCCATGTCCTTCGCTCCTTTTTTTAAAAATCCTTTCCAAAAAAATCCTTGCCGTCGTTATAATATGTCAGATCAGACGCATACTGGATATAAAAGTATTCTGCAACGCATGTTCCATCTTCATTGAACATGTTATATGCGCGCCTTTTGTTCACAAAGTCGTAATAGCGGATTTCATACTCTCCCTCCGCCTTGCGCTGTCTGTTTAGATCCTTCAGGTTTCTTGCGTTCGTGTAAAGTGTCATTTTCTTATCCTTTCTGGTTTTCTGGATTTTCCTTTCCCTCTGTGAGTAGATCGGATCGGGGTTTTGCTTTCTTCCCTTACCGTGATTATAGTATAACATACTACTTGCAGTATGTCAACACTTTTTTGAAAAAATTTTAGATTTTTTCAAGTTGAGTATTTACGCAATAAAAAGAATCGCGTATTATAGAAGCGTTGAAATCCTAGAAGATTCTATTAGTAACATACTAGTAACATAGTGGACTGAAAGCCTTTATTTATGCGGGTTTTCAAATACAGGACGAACATATGTACTATAATAGAAGCATACACAGAAGGGAGGCGCAGCGATGAACTACAAGACCGCTATCATAGAAATGGTGCATGAGGTGCAGAACGACCGCATTCTCCGCTTCCTGTATCACTTCTTACTCCGGGTTCTTCCCAGCGAACCGAAGGCCGAGCGTTAAGCTTGGTCTTCTTTTTTTGCCAGCTTGCTGGCAATTCCTTCCAGTAGCCGCCACTCATCCGGTGAAAGATCCGCTAAGACCTCGACTAGCCTCGCCCGGAAAGAGTCTGGCTCATCCGCCAGCACGTCGGCGGAAAGACGGGCCAGGGCTTCTTCCAGTGTCGGTTCTGACTCCATCGGCCCTTCGCCATATATGAGCCATTCTGGACGAATTTTCAAAACAGAAGCTATAGACTCCATGAGCCTGTCACTAGGCTCTTTTACGTCATTCATGATCTGAGACACATAGGGCTGCGCGACTTTCGCAGATGCCGCTAGGGCCGTCTGACTCATGCCGCGCGCCTCTAACGCATATCTCAGCCGTTCGCCCAAAGTCATGATATCATCTCCTTTCGCTTCCTATTATAACTCAGCTATATATAAATGTCAATCAAAAAATCTATAGAAAATTTTATAAAACCTCTTGACATTATTGCTGGGCTATGATATACTGTATCCAGAAATTGACCAAAGGAGGTGAGCAAGATGTCCGAGCAGGACAAGAAGGCAGCCAAGGATCTGCTGGAAACGATGGCAACGCTGAGCGAAGAGGATAAGAAGTACATCCTCGGCGTTGGTGAGGGTCTGAGGATCGCGAAGGTAAGGATGCAGAAGAAAGGAGAGGAAGAGGAGAAATGACGGTAAAAGACATAGCCCAGCACATCGGCTGCAGTCCGCAGCTGATCCGGTCGGCGGCACAGAGGGGCGCGATCGATTATGTGACGTACATCCCGCCGCGCAGGAAATACGGGTATGGTCGATACATTGTGTACCCGGAGAAGGCGAAGGCCGCGCTGGGGATCAAGGAAGGAGAGGAAGAGGCATGAAAAAAGCACTATGTGGAATTGCCGCCCTGGCGGGCCTAGTGATAGCCCTGGGGACGGCGGGATCGGTGGACATGGCCGCAGAGATGTACACGACGGGGATGTCTATGGCGGATATCATCGGTCGGATGGCAGCGGCGGTGCTGCTGATGGCCGGAGGCGTGTATGGGCTATGCCGAGAAGAAAGGAGGGTGTGAGATGGAAATGGAAGAGCTGAGGAAGGTGCTGGATCTTCACGAAAAGTGGGTGCGCAAAGAAAGCGGAGGGATCCGTGCAAACCTTCAGGGCGCGGATCTGCAGGGCGCGGATCTTCGGGACGCGTATCTTCGGGACGCGGATCTTCAGGGCGAGGATCTTCAGGGCGCGGCTCTTCAGGGCGCGGATCTTCGGGGCGCGGATCTTCGGGGCGCGGCTCTTCGGGATGCGGATCTTCGGGGCGCGGCTCTTCGGGGCGCGGATCTTCGGGGCGCGGCTCTTCGGGGCGTGGATCTTCAGGGCGCGGATCTTCAGGGCGCGGATCTTCGGGACGCGGCTCTTCAGGGCGCGGATCTTCGGGATGCGGCTCTTCGGGACGCGGCTCTTCGGGGCGCAGATCTTCGGGACGCAGACATAGACTACGCAGTATGGCCTTTGTGGTGTGGGAGTCTTGAAGCGTATATTGATGATCGCATAGCGATCCAGCTCTTGTATCACTTGCTCCGTCCGGTGCAAGCCAGCCCTTATGTATCTCAGGAGGTCAAGGACAAGTTGCTGACGTATGATCTGATAGACCTGGCGAACCGCTTTCATCGCGCGGAAGAGTGCGGGGAGATAAAAAGATGAAGCTGCAGGAGATCACGGAGCCTGGCGAGTACTGGGCAATCGACAAAAACGGCAAGCATCATGCCTGCGATATCGTGATGGTGCTAGGCATGGCGGTACCGCAAGATCTGGATCCGACAAAGATCCGGGCCTATATAAAAAGAAACCCTGCACTGGCTGAAATCCAGTACAAGGCGCGCAAGAAAATCTATTAAGTGTAGTATAACACAGAAAGGAAGGAAAGTCAATGACAATCTTAAAAAGCAAGGATTCCGGAGACTTCACCGTTATAGTGGATGGAGATGACTATGATGATCTGATAAAAAAGATCATAGATGACTGCAACTTGGTAGATGTAACCATCCGCGTCAAGAATGACAGCGAAAAGTACCTGACGGAGGCGCTTTGGGACGCCACCTACACAAGAGTATTAAAAAGAGATGTGGAAAAAAGCAGAACACTGATATGGGCCATCAAAGATATGGAGACGAAAGAGGAGATGATTAGCGATGAGTCTGTATGAGATCACTGGCCGGCTGGCATATCTGCGGGAGCTAATAGAGAACGAGGAGATCAGTGAAGAGGACGCCGCCGACACGATGGAAGCCATCCTGCAGGAGCAAGAGGACGGGTATGAAAATGCCGTGAAGTGGATCCGCGATATAGAAGCTGATATAGAGGCCGTAAAGGCGGAGGCCGAGAAGCTGGCGGAAAAGAGGAAAGCACTGGAGGGCCGCAAGGAGCGCGTTCGTGACTATATACTACGCAGCATGCAAGCGAGCGGACAGACGAAAGTCAAGGCTGGGATTTTCACGATTGCCGAAAAGAAACCGGCTGTGAAGTATGTGCCAAGCGTCAGCGTGGATGAGATGCCTCCGGAGCTGCTGCGAGTAAGGAAAGAGTTTTCTGCCACAGCTGCGAAGGAGTGGGCGAAAGAGCATGGCAAAAGCCCATACTTCCACGAGGAGCTGGGTAAGGCTGGTATCACGATACGGTAAGGAGGAACAGAAAGGATGGCAGGAGTGACAGAGTACAAGGCGAACGGCGAGGTCGTGAAGCTATCGCCAGATACTATCAGGAAATACATCGTTTCCGGGAACGGAAAAGTGACAGATCAAGAAATCACAATGTTTTTGGGACTGTGCAAATATCAACATTTGAATCCATTTTTACGCGAGGCATACCTGATCAAATACGGCGACAGAAACCCCGCAACGATGGTAGTAGGAAAGGATGTTTTCCTCAAGCGCGCAAAGAGAAACCCGGATTTCGCCGGGATGCAGGCCGGGATTATGGTGATGAAGCAGGATGGGCGCGTGGGCGAAAGGGAAGGCACGTACTACAGCCGAGCGGCAGGAGAGGTCATAGTAGGTGGCTGGGCAAAGGTCTACATCAAAGGATATGAGCATCCGATATATGCGTCTGTATCGTTGGATGAGTATGCCGGACGGAAGAGCGACGGTTCTTTTAACGGCCAGTGGGCATCAAAGACGGCGACGATGATTCGCAAAGTAGCCCTAGTGCAGGCCCTGCGTGAAGCCTTCCCTGACGATCTGGGAGCTTTATATGATCAGGCAGAGATGACGGCGGTATCTGCTGAGAAGCTGGATGATACGCCGATAGAGGTACACGTGGAAGAGCAGAAAGGAGAAGAGGAACATGAACAAAGTGATCCTGATCGGACGATTGACGAGGGACGCGGAGATGAGGTATACGCAGGATGGAGTGGCGATCGCGAACCTGACTTTGGCAGTCCCGAAGAGCCGCAAACGTGACGGCGAGCCTGATGCATTCTTTATCCGGTGTACCGCATTCGGGAAGACGGCCGAAGCAGTAGGAAGGTATACAGCCAAAGGATCTAGGATCATGGCCGAAGGCGAGCTACAGATAGAGACGTACACGGACAAGCAGGGACAGAGCCGCACAGTTACCAGCGTTGCCGTATCCCGTGTGGAGTTCCTGGATAGCCGTCAGGACAATCAGAGACAGCAGCCGCAGCCACAAGCGGAGTTCCAGCCAACGCCGCAGGCACAGGATCCCTGGAGTGTTTCCAGCTATGCGCCGAGCTACCAGCAGCAGAAGCTACAGACCGGAGACTTTGCGCCAGTTGAGCCGGAAGTGTCAGATGATCCGGATCTTCCTTTTTAAGCCATGAGAAAAGAAGATATATACGCTCTGATCCCTATCGGACATGATCATGCGATCTCCCGTGCGTCCCTTGCGGCGGCGTGCGGGATGTCCGACCGGGAGATGCGGCGGGCAATCGAGATACTACGGCGGACGTACTGCATCTGCAATGACAGCGATGGCAAAGGCTACTATGTGCCGCGCCTGGAAGAGTATGACCGAGTGGTGCGATACGACCGCCAGGAAAAGGCCAGGGACCGCAGCCGACGGAAAAGCGCGGCAGGCCGTCGGGCATGGTTGCGGGAGGCAGAGAAAGCCCATGACGGGCAGATGAGTTTAGAGGGAGTGGTGATGCATGCCGAACAGAATCCTTAAAGACTCGATTAGAACGAGCGATAGCATCAGCCATCTGAGTTGGTTTGAAGAGGTCCTGTTTTATCGGCTCATTGTGAGCTGCGACGACTACGGGCGATATGATGGACGACCTGCAGTGATAAAAGGGACTTGTTTTCCGCTTAACAATATAACGGTGAAGGATATAGAAAGAGCGCTTACGCCACTAGAGACTTATGGAATGATTTGCCAATACATGGTAGACGGCAAGCCGTACATACAGCTTCTTCATTGGGGAAAGTATCAGACTATCCGAGCCAAGGAAAGCAAGTACCCAGCTCCGAGCGAGGGCGTCCTGAAAAAAGAATATTCCGAAAAGTGCGAGAGTTTGCAAGCAAATGAAAACACTTGCAAGCAAATGAAATCAAATGAAAACACTTGCAAGCAAATGTCTCCGTATTCGTATTCGTATTCGTATTCGAATTCGTATTCGTATTCGGATATACATCCGCAAGCGGATGCACGCACACACACACAGGATGAGCAAACCAACAGCCCAAAGGCAGTGCGTCATAATAAGTATGGCCAGTACAAAAACGTCTTGTTGTCTGATGATCAGCTGGCAAAGCTAAAAGAAGAGTGCCCTAATGATTGGGAGAACCGCATAGAGCGACTGAGCGAGTATATGGCCAGTAAGGGCGCGAAGTATAAAGACCACCTGGCAACCATTCGAGCGTGGAAGCGCAAGGAAAAGCCGCCTGAGCAGCCGTATGTGCGCAAGGACTATAGCGACGATTTGCCGTTTTAGCGGCGAAAGGATGGTGATGACAGATGGAGACGATAGGCGAGATACTGCAGGGAGTGGGGCAAGCGACGCAGGAGCGGATAGACACGGAGGCCAAGCGTGGGAAGATCGCTATAGGAGAGGACGGCCTGGCGTACTGCAGGATATGCGGGGAGCCAGTACAGCGATATATCACATGGCTGGACTTGCCGCCCAGGGCGGTGCCGATAGCGTGTAAGTGCATTCGCGCCGAGGAAGCGGCGTGGAAAGCGAAGCAGGAAGCCGAAGAGCGGGAAAGGCGGCGGTCTATCTGCTTTGGCGGTGTAGGGCTTGCCCGTCTTGAAGGCGCGACGTTCGCGACGGATGGCGGACGGAACCCGGAGCAGAAGCGACAAGGCGAGGCATATGTGGCACGGTTCCCGGACATGCGGGACGCAGGACAAGGGTTGTTGCTATGCGGTGGTGTTGGCACTGGCAAAAGCCACCTTGCGGCGCAGATATCTAACGCGCTGATCGACGCAGGATACCGCGTGTACTTCGCGACGGTGGGACGGATCCAGGCCGATACAGCATCGGGATATCTGGATGATCGGGCAGAGTATATCCGCAGTCTGAACGCGTATGATCTGCTAGTGCTGGATGACCTGGGCGCGGAGCGCGGGACGGAGTACATGCAGGAGCTGATGTTTTCGGTGATCGATGGGCGATACAGCACGGGCCAACCGCTGATCGTGACGACCAACGCCAGCGTGCGGGATATGAAAACGCCGAAAACGCAGATGCAAGAACGCATATACGACAGGATCCTACAGATGTGCTTTCCGATACGCTTTGATGGCGCGTCGCTGAGGCGGGAAGACACAAGGGCAAGATATTATAAAACGCAGGAAATGCTGCAGAAAGGGTGATAGATATGGCGATGACGGACGAAGAACGAAAGAAAAAGCATCGAGAATGCGAGAGAAAACGCATAGAGTACAGGCGAGAGCATCACTTGTGTTTAGCGTGCGGGAAGCCTCTCCCGGACTGGGACGAGAAGCATACGCGATGCGAGGGTTGCAGAACGGAGGAAGCCTTGCGACGGAGAAAGAGGCGGATCGCACGAAAGTACGACCGCATATACTCCGATGGCACAATTCGCGGAGACAGCGCGCTGACGAAAGAAGTTAGGAGGCTGATGGCCAAGTACCCGGATATGCCGCCGACGGCATACGGGCGGATGAAGGCCAGGGAGTACTGGGAGGCACAGGGGGTGAAGACCGAGTGACGTTTATAGATTTTTTTGCGGGAATCGGCGGTTTTCGACGCGGCCTGGAGCTGGCAGGACATCACTGCGTCGGATTTTGCGAGAAAGACAAGCACGCTGTGGCATCGTACATAGCGATGCATCATGCGACGGATGCGGAGCTGGAAAATCTGTCGCATCTGAGCATGCAAAAAAGAGCAAAAGAGATATATGACAGGAGGTATGATTTACATGAGTGGTACGCGGAAGACATCACAGGAGTACAGCCCTATGACGTCCCAGATGCAGATATATGGTGCTTCGGAGCGCCATGCCAAGACTTCTCCGTCCTGCGATGGAGAAGAGGGCTGGAAGGAGACAAGTCAATCCTTGTGCAGGAAATCTTCCGGCTCTTGCGGGGCAGGCGTGAGGAAGACAGGCCGAGATACATCATATACGAGAACGTCAAAGGGATGTTGTCAAGTTTTGCAGGCCGAGACTTTGGACGAATACTCCGGGAAATGGACGAGTGCGGGTATGATGCGGAGTGGCAGGTTATCGACTCTGCGGCCTATGTACCGCAACACAGGGAAAGAGTATACGTTATCGGACATTTTAGAGGCAAAAGTGCCGGACAAGTACTTCCTATCCCCGTCGCAGATAGAAAAAATCGCATTAAGCAGATCGGACGGCTAAAGGCAGAAAGGAACCGAAACCAATACCGGGTTTATGATGCGGCAGGAGTATGTCCGACGCTGACCGGGATGCAAGGAGGAGGAAGGGTGCCGATTGTTGCGTTTTGTGACATGACATATGGCGCAGGGATATGCATGACAAATATATCCAGAACAATCATCGCTGCGTATAATCGCAGGACTGGGGATCGGAGATCTGGTAAGACTGGGATTGTGATCATAGACGGCAAAGAGATACAAATGCGACAGCTGACACCGAAAGAGTGCTTCAGGCTACAGGGATGGACGGACGAGTACTTTAAGCGAGCGGCGTATGTATGCAGCGACACACAGCTATATAAACAGGCGGGGAATGGAGTGACTGTGCCTGTCGTGGAAGAAATAGGGAGGAGATTGAAATGACGGAAATAGAAAGACTCAAGAAGGATCTTGGAGCAAAATGGGGAGAGTACGTGGACGATATAGCAAACCTTGTGCCGGGGTTGGTGAGCGGTTTGGTTCTCGTCGCAGATAAATACGGTGTGGATAGAGATGATGTCGTATTCCATTTCGCTGGGACTTTCTATGATATGTCAGAAGTGTCTACGTTTAAGCACTGGGAGGCGCAGGGGGTGAAGACAGAATGATGATCGTGTTTGACATACCGGGCGAGCCGCCGCGCACGACTGCGCAGCAAGCCCGGAGCGGGACGGGAAGGAACGGCAGGCACTATCACTACAAGCCGCAGAGGCTGAAAGAGGCGGAGGCGCATCTGATCGCAGGGATGCTACCACACAGGCCGAAGAAGCCGATGGAAGGGGCTGTATGCCTATATGTGACATGGGGGTTTAAGGCCGGAAAGAATCACGATGATGGAACGCCGAAGATCACGCGGCCTGATACAGACAATTTACAGAAATTGTTAAAAGATTGTCTGACAAAATGCGGGTTTTGGCACGACGACGCGCAGGTGTACTACGAGGTTGCGGCGAAGTGGTGGGTAGACGAGCCTAAAATCCATATCGAGATTGTGGACATGGAGGGAGATTGCAATGGCTGATCACGTGAGCATGATGCGGACACCGAAGGCGACGCGCCAGTACATCGAGCATATCGCGGCGACGGTGTGGGACGATGGCGTGAAGGCCGGGAGATCAGCGACGGACACGGAGTGGTACGTGTGGTACATGGAAGGGTTTCTGTCTGAGCTGCGGCGCGCGGCGTATATCCTGATAGACCAGATGCAGGCCGCGAACGACGGAAAGGAGAATGGTGTATGATCTGGATCGCGAGTTTCATTTTGATTTGGATGCGGCAGCTACGGCAAAAAGCGCTAAATGCAAACATTTTTTTACGCCGGAAGAAAATGGCCTATTGATGGATTGGGGTGGACATACGGTTTTTTGTAATCCCCCGTATGGACGGAGTTTGAAGCAATGGGTCAAAAAAGCATATGAGGAACGAAAAAAACCAGAAACATGTATTGTCATGTTAATTCCAGCAAGAACAGACACGTCATATTTTCACGAATATATATATGGCGGAAAGGCCGATGAAATCAGATTTTTACGCGGGCGGATCGTATTTACGAACGAGGACGGGCAACCCCATAGAGATGCCAAAGGAAATCCAAGCGCCGCGCCATTTCCGTCGATGGTCGTTGTTTGGAGTAGCAAAAAAAGAAAAGTAAGGGGGCAATGCAGCAAGCATGATGAAATTTTCGAGTAAAATCACGTCGGAGTACGAGAATCCGGAGGCGTGGGAGAAGGCGTATCGGGAGAAACGGGTCTGGGAGAGTCTGACAGAGGCGCGTGACATTGCAAAGCTGAGCATCGCGGAAGCGGCAGTGTATACGCAGACACGGGCGACGCTGATCATGGCGATGGAGGCTGGGGACGTGGTGCCTGCATATGATATGTACGAAATGTACATTACAAAATTAAAAAAATCGTGGCTAAGAGTATACGAAGAGTACATTACAAAGGTTACACAAATGGCGCAGAAAGGAGAAGACGATGGACAGGGAGAAGTACGAGGGTGAAATCCGGTATATCGCTGATACGTATGGCTTGGGTAATCAGCGGGAAAAGCTGATCGAAGAATTGAGCGAGTTGCTGGTGGCGGTCACGCACGACGACAGGGAGAATATCTCGGAGGAAATGGCCGACGTGCGGATCATGATCGACCAAGTGGCATACCTGATGGACATCCGACCGGAGGTGGAAGGGTATGTTAAAAGCAAGATTGATAGAACGTTACACGAAATGGAGGGATGGCGGAGAGGGTCGCAAATGGTCGCAAGATGGTCGCAAGATGATTGCAACATGGAGGTGGAAGAATGACTGAAAAAATGGAGAGGGCGATGGAAGAGCTTGCGCGTGCGCTAGATAGGCTGTGCGACGTGATCGAAGGTAGCGATGGGCCGCGGCTGATGTTAGCATTGGATGTCAGAGAGCTGGCGAATGCAACGAGTGTGAAAAGCAGATATTGCGTCATAGGCCATATCGCGGGGATGGTTCATGCGCTATGGAAATACGATTATATAACCGGACGGGCGGGCGAGGCGATGGCGGCGCTGTATCGTGTCCGCGAGATGGTGATGAAGGAGGAAGAAGAATGAAAATAGTGATAGATACGACGATGGGGCGACATATGCTAGAAGTGACTAGCGATGACGCGATGGCTGTAGCGGAGAGCATCATGGTGAAATACGGAGAAGAAGCGCCTTTTCTAACGCTGTGGGAAGAAAGCAAAAACAAAACGACGACGTTAAGGAAAAGCGAGATCATGGCAATTTTTGTCTATCCGGATGAGCTGCACGACTACGACAAGACAACGATAGATATGATACAGGATGCCGTCATCCAGAAAGAGAAAGAGTCCTGCGAAGAGGAACCTGATATTGATGTGGAGATGCACTTTAAGGACGGATCAGTAGTCAAGGCGTATACGGATGAGGAGGGGCGCATGATCTTCAAACCGCAAGGAAAGGGGGCAAAGGAAGATGTATGATCAGTTGATCGAAAGCATGGATCGGGCGATATTTGAAGACGTGATGCTGGAAGCCGTTGGAAGAGAGTTGAAGAGGTTAAAATGCATGGCGTCTGATATAGACGCAGAAATTGCCTGCCTCGAGGGGCTGGACGACTGGCAAGCCGATGAGATGGCGAGGCAGGCGACGATACGGAAGAGGGCGATTGAGAAGAGAATCCGGGATATGACGGAGGGACAGCCGTAAGAAGGGGGAAAGATCATGGGACTAGAGTGCATCAAAGCGGATTGTTTTGGCAACGTCGTGGACAGGCGCTCGGGCCGGCGGCGTTGCCGGATCCTGAGCGAAGCCCTGGGAAGCCAGGGCGTGGGGTGCCCGTTTTACAAGACGAAGAAGCAGCTAGAAGACGAGAAAAAAGCGACGGATGCGCGGATGATGAAAAAGTACGGCATGACTGCGCGAGACTATATGATGGCGATCAGTGCATACACAGAGAGCGTCGCAAGGAGGTATCTGGATGAGTAGACGGGCGGAGTACCGAAGGGAAGCGAAGAAGAAACCGGACGCGGTGTATCACGTGACGCGGGCAGAGCTGGAGAAGATGATCGCAGATGCGACGCGGAAGGCATGGCGGGAGCATCAGATGTATACGGCGTTTGCGACGATGAAGGTATATGAGCGCGTGCAATCCGTCGTTTTGATGGAGATGGGGTGGGGCGCGAGAGGGCCGAGGATGCAACGGTATTTTGAGCGGACTGGCGAGATTATGGATCGGTTCGGGAAGATCCTGGATAAGGGGAAGCCGGACGAGATCCGGGCGTTCTGCGACGAGTACGGGGTAGATCCGGAGATTTTCGGCGCGGCGATAGAGACGTGCGAGCTGGCGGAACAGGGAGAAGTAGAGATAGATCTGGAAAGGGGAGAAGTATGACATGACAACGAAAGACTATCTGGACATCACGCGCAGCGAGCTGATCGGGTACTATCTGGATCAGCAGGCGCAGGATAGACTGGATGAGCGGGCGGTACTGATCGAGCATGAGATGACGAGTCTCAAGGGGATGCGATACGACCGGGAACCAGTGACAGGATCCGGCGCAAATGGATATGAGGATCGGTTGTGCGCGATGATCGCAGAGAAGGATATCATAGCGACGAGGAAGCGGCAGATAGGAGAGCGGGCGAGGATGGTTGAAAAAGTGCTTGCGACACTGCGGGACGAGTCACGAGATATCCTGATGACCTTCGTCCGGGCATCGGCAGAGCATGGCAAGTATGCATCGGAAGAGATGCAGGAAAAGTACATGTACAGCAGATCACAAGTATACGCGATATACCGAGAGGCGCTGGCGGACGTAGCCAGAGCGATGTGGGGAGGGATAGGATGATAGGCGAAAGAAAGTTGCCGATATGCGAATCTTGTCCACATAAGAGACCAGTAGTCATTGAAAAGACGTTTTATGCGGACTGCGTAAAGAAAAAAATTGTGGTACAGTGCGAGGCCATAGATGATTGCGCAAGGGCGTATAGCATGGGCCTATACGATGGGGTGAAGCGATATGACAAGGCAAGAGATTGAGGTGATTTTGCTTCTGGAAAAATTGTGGACAAAGTTAGCTGATATACATGGTATAATGGTATCGTGGATTAGCAGATAATCCACCGTGATTTTCTCCATCCTTTCTGTGCGGGGGCGTCCTTGTGGGCGTCCCTTTTTGATGGGTGGATTTGGGAGGGGATGGAGTGTGGACTATCAGGGAACGCGATGGAAGAAAAAGAGGGCGCATATACTGCGTCTGGATGGGTATATAGACAGGGTGCAGGCCAGGTATGGGAAGACTGTAGAGGCTACGGTAGTGCATCATATCTATCCTGCGGATGAGTATCCGGAGTATCAGTGGGAGACGTGGAACCTGATAAGTGTAAGCCAGGCGACACACAACGCCTTGGAGAACCGTCAGACTGGAGAGCTGACAGAGAAGGGGTTGGCGTTGCAGAGACGCACAGTGCCGGGAAAGGATTGGAGGAAAAAGAATGAAAAAATTTAAGGTTATTTATCATGTGGGCAAAGAAACTGTGACAGACCATATAAACGCCGAGGACATGGATGATGCCGTGCTGGATGCTGGGCTGGGAAGCTGTGTCCGCGTTGATCGCGGGGATGGATACGCAATCCTGATGCCACATCATGCGATCATCGCTGTGACGGTAGAAGAGGAACCGGAAGCATAGCCCCCCCTCTGAATCGGCCTGCCAGGCGGGTTTCCTACTGG
>ERZ825525.806-NODE-806-length-34923-cov-11.252266_pt1 | contig 34923 bp, 21 predicted proteins | sample MGYA00519930_ERZ825525 | MGnify/ENA primary metagenome ERZ825525 (study PRJEB31778, sample SAMEA3449203) | human gut metagenome | biome: human gut; feature: human-associated habitat; material: faeces | place: United Kingdom | collected 2010/2012 ... | reverse complement strand
CCTTGAAACGAGAAGTTCCGAACGCCCGAAGCTGGAGTGAGCTGCGACTGGCCTTACGGAAGTACGGAATTGATACGCAATGGAAGCAAAGTCGCACGACCGGAGAGATGCAAGGTGTCAAGTTCACATGTGACCAACTGACCTTTAGCGGTTCAAAGATTGACCGCCAGTTCAGTTTCCTGAACATCGACCAGGAGCTGAGATATAACGCTCTTTCTGCTACCATGAACCAGCGTCAGGCACAGGCAGCAACCATACGCGAGGAACCTCGGCATGAATACCAGCAGGAGAATCATTCCAGTATCAGTCTGGGGTTGTTCACGCCCTCTCCTACGGATTATGATACGGAGGAAGCGATACAGGCTAACCGGCTTAAAAAGAAGAAAAAGAAACCGAAACGCAAGCGAGGTTTCAGTCTATAATCAATTTTTATTAACCATCAAAATTCAAATTATTATGAACTATTCCGATTTTATTTATGATTTCAATCTCTATTTGTGTGAGAGATTTGGTTACAGAAACTGCTGTTCCGTTATGCACAACGCCAACGGTATTTGTGTTTCTGTCCATGTAGGCGAAATGGATTTATATATCCGTTTCTGGGAATACAGTTGCGGCGTTGGCAGTATCCCCGATTGGAGCATTATCATTGTGCGCAGCAACTTTAAACGAAACCAGCAGGAAAATCTGAAAGACCTTGCCCGTTTCTTCAAGGAGTACGCCCCACGATACGGTTACAAATACCTCTGTACCGAAGATGACGATTACAAGTATTATCAGACCCTTGGTCTGAAACTTATCCACAGAGGATTTTTCAGACAATATAATTATGGGTTGCCGTTGAAGGAATTGCAGGTGTAAAAAACAAATGCTGCATAATACCTTTAAATTGTATTATTGGGGCATACATTAGGTCATAAGAAGTAAGAGGTGGCAGTCACTTATACCCCACCTCTTACTTCTTTTAATTTTGCATTTATTATTTTAATAATTGACGCCAATCTATTCTAAAGAGTCCATAACTCCAACTAATGGTAGCTTAAGATTTACCAATACTTTTTCTTCGTACAGAAGCTATATGGATGGTAACTGTTCTCGTATTATTTCCATTCTCTATTGCTTGGCGGAGAATACGTGCAACCTTTTGTTTATCTGTAATGAAACATTGATAAATTTTACATTAATAGACATCAAATAAACTAACCTCATCAATATCTATTATAGGTGTAAAACTATCTCGTATCCAATCTGTACAAATTTTATATTGTGGAAATGCCCTTTTATATGCATCATTCACCCAATCATTATTCCATAGTTCAACTCCGGATTCTTTATTTACTATCTTACAAATATCCTCAGTATATGAGATAGAATGAGGTAATTTATAAGTAATATGTTGCATCCAAATCTGAATTTCTCCGATATTTGGAAATCTTTGAAATCGCATATAGATATCTTTGACAATTTCCTCTCTCTCTTTAGTTGTTGTAAGCTTACTAATGAGTTTGCTGAGAATAGCGAGAACAATCTTATATGATTTCGGACTTGAAAGGGCTATATCAGTAAAAATTGATATTAAAATACGGACATCACCACAAACAGCAAATTTCTTAACCAATCTATGTGCAAAAGTTGTTAGAAGCTTTATCAACATTCCACTATTGGGGTATTGCTTCGAAAACTGATGAATAAAAAGAGCCTCTTGCTGAAGATTAGACAAAGTTGAATATATTCTTTTCTGTGTTTTTTTGTATATAGGCCCTCCAGAAATATAAGCTCTTTTATCTGGCTTTATAGATTCACTTATTACATCTTCTGTTAAATATGTTTTTTTAGCATTTAATTGAAAATTTAGTCCAGAAAGGACCTCTTGAAGAAAAAATGCTATGCGCTCTATATCTTCCTTTGAATTACTAAATATACGATAATCATCCCGATATCTTATGATATAATAATCAGTTATACCCTCTTTGCCTAATCTTTTACTAACTTCTTTATCCGCATATGCAAGTACTATTTCAGCAATAAAATCCGACAATACACTTCCTTGTGGTATGCCATTTGTTTGACCATATTGCATATATTGCATAAAATGGTCGACAATATTTCCTAATAATCCAAGATTTTGACGTTTTGCTTTAGCCACGTCCTTTCCCATGAAAGCCCATGCAATTGAATGAGTATATATTGCACCATAACAATTCGTAATGTCGGTAACAAACATATATCGATATTTCAAAGCCAACTCTAGACTTCTCTGCTCAACATGCTCCCACCAAAAGCTTACAGACGCAGATGAATGAGATTTATCAGCATCTCCTTTAACCTTAGGAATACTTGCAACTTCTATGTTAGGGACCCTTAAAGTCGTAAATCTATCTTTAATCTCTTTCCAACTACTTTTATTTGTCATTGCTTTAACAAGTAAGTAATACAAATAAGGATTAATTAACTGGACAGGCCTGTATGAATATAGCGCATCTTTCTTAATTAGTATCTTGTGATTTACGTTTTCATAGTTAGAAGGCATTACTTTGGGATCTTTTAAAATATCCCTAATTTCTTTTTTATCTACTATTTTTTGAACATAATCTAGAACAGGCTTAAAATCAATATATACAGGTAATTGTAAATTACAATAGTTCTGTGATTCCAAGAAATACTTTCTAGCCTTACTATATGAAAGATCAAGAATCGTTTGCATTTTCATTTATTTATCTGTTGTGCATCAAACTCTACCTTTAAACGAAAGAGTTCTGATTTGGGATCTGCTATATCTTTCCTATAATCTCTGTAATATTGCAGAATTTGTAGAAATTTAGGATTAGTAGTCAAATCCTCGATATGATTAAAATTATTTTTAAATATTATTGGATATAACTCTTCTCTTTCCTGATAAGAGAGTTGATTCATTAATTTTCTCCATTTTTGAGTATACCCTAGATGCTCGAAAAAGAATCTGAACAGAATAAACGTTTCTGGCATAATCAGTAACTCCATAAACTCTTCTTCATTACTCCCAAATGCTTTCTCAAAGAATGATACTCCACGACCAATTTTCCCCTTTGTTGCATTCAAAATGGCCTGCACAGCCCGAATATATTTTCTATTCCAATATTGACCAATATAATCTCTGTCATGACTATGTTCACCGCTTATTGGATGATATTTCATCGGGAATGAATATATACTCACATTTAATTGTTCACACAAATCCACGTTGACTCGCATACGATGATATAAATCCGTTGGTTTGTCTGTGAAGTTATACAACAAGTAATTAGAGAAATCTTTCATTCCATGTTGTACGCTCATTGACAAAGCTTTTGTATATTCAGGCTCTGTCTTTATATTGTCAAATGCAATACGAAGTGGGCGCACCGGTATTTCGGATAACAGACTAGCAATTCTGTCATTAAATAGGCGTGCATCAACACCTTGATTAAAATCAACGTAACGTAATCTCCCAGCATTCTTTGTATTCTTCATATCAAAAAAGGGAGCAAAATCTTTGTACGTTGCAAGTAAGGCTTCTCGTGTACATGTTTCTGGATGAAGCAGACCGTGTCGTTCGCGCAAAGCATATATCTGAGTACGAGTAGCTTCGTTCAGCGATTTCTGATTGTTTAGTTTTTGAAGTAATTTATATGACTTTCTGATATATGCCCGATTGTTTATTCCTAACCGTAAATTACGAATAGATATTTTATACCAATTAGGTTCAATATACTTGGCACCTTTGGTAAATCCACACGCTTTAATATCTTGAACAATTTTTTCTAACCTTGAAGAAGCCAATACATTGTTATCCATCAGCAGAAGATTCTGCTGTTCTCCATAGAGACGTCTGGTTCGCTCAATACGGTCCTGTAATGGAATATATTCTTGATACTTAGGCTCAATCCTCCATACTGCACAAAAAGCACATTTCCTGATACAACCACGGGTTGAATAACTGTAATATGCTCCGCTGTCAGGATAGACATAATCAATCTCGTCAAGAATAGAGTAATCTAATGGCAACTCGTCAATAATATATGGATTGTCTTCGTCTATGTCTTTGCCAGGGGTATGCAATGTCCCAACATGAGGGAGAATACCTGTTGCCTTTTCAATTTCTTTAGGTTGGATGGAAGCCAATACACCTCCAACCATTAAATTTTTAAGATCTTTAACCATAGTTTTTGCGAACTCAATGGTTTCAATCGTAATATCCCAATAGAAAGTAAAAAGAGTGGTAACCCCTACCCAGTCCCATTGAGGATGTTTCTTATACTCTCCTGAATGATAATATTTCTTAAAGTATTCTAACCAAGGTACTAGAATAAGCGCAATCTCTGAATCTTCAAGTCCAATTCTATTCAGATATTCTCTCTTTCGATATTTTATGTATAGCGAAATTTTATCCGAACGTAATTTCCAATTTATACTGTTATCTAATTCTGAAAGTTTAGCAATACATAATTCTGTGATTTGATTAATCACAAATTCTTTCAGATCTCCTTTGTAAAAAACAACATCATCACCTCTCAACCTAAAATAGGTTGCAAGTTTCATAAGACCAATAGGTGGAAATTTGTTTTTATAATTAGGTTCAAGTAGTAATACTCTACGATTCATCGCGTAAGATCCTCCTCTATTACTTTTATTAAAGCTTCGCGTTGACCTTCATCAGGAATAGCTTTAGCTATAGATGTATATATTTTTCCTATCAATTTTCTCTCTGCCTTGGTATATTGTGAATATATCGGGTTGTCTGTCCGGAACTTTGTTTTACCCTCTTTCCCCGGTTTAGGAGATGGAATTGATGAAGGTTGTACACTTCCGACAGATTGTCCCATGTTTGAGGCAAAGTGATCAATAATTTTTTTTAAGGAAGAATTGGAATCTTCAATCTTTTGATTTTTTCGATCTAATCTTTTACGTGCTTCAATGGACCGTTTCTGATATTCCTCAAGTTGTTGTTGCAGCGTCTCTTGCTCTTGTTTACTTGAATAACCGGTCTCTTCTTTACGCTTTATTTTTTCTTCAAGTTCATCTTTCTTAGCAATAGTCTGTAAGTTCTTTTTTATATCAGAAGCATCATAACACATCTCCCTAAGAGTTAGGAAATCTTTCTTAACTCGTTTTTCAAAGTCCTGCAAGGCTTTATTCTCGCCGAAATAATCTCTTCGAGAATTCGGAATCAAGTCTTTGCTGACTGCGTGTATTTCACCAAAATAATAAAAGGAAAAACGCTGATCGGATGTGTTGGTAAAAAACTTCTTACATATCTCTTCGTCACCAATCTGTATATTCTCTTTTCTTAACCGAATACCTCTGGCAATATTTCGTTGTTTCATTTGACCATTCAGATGTGATAGCGAATACCAGCCCCAATAGATGATATTTCCATCATCATCTTTAGACAAAAGAAAATCTACACCCAGGATCTCATCTACTTTCTTTTTGCCACCTTGGTTGTCATCTCCGTATATATAGGTCGTATAAGGCTTATAGATTTGTTCTCCATTGATATAAATATTATAAATATCAACTTTTAATCCATGCTTTTTTATGAAATCTGAAATTTGCGAAGAAAATAGAAATTTAGAAGAAATATCTACGGGAGCTACCATGGATAAATAGTTTTTGACACTATCAATATTAAGTAATTCATCAGAGCTTACATTCTCCATGATTACTTTAAAATAATGTTTCTCAACAGCTTCTTTTTTTGTTGAAGTTGTTGTTACCCGACTTAATACATCTACCGCTTCTTCTGACGTATTGCGATCATTGATAATTTGTTTTAATAGATCCGCATCCCATGTCATGGTGGAACATACGTTCTCTCCAGAATATGATGTTTCAAAAATAAGTTTGGAACAATACCCGAGGCCACCCAAACGTCCTATTCCACGAAATCCTTTATCCTCACCTCGCTTCTTAGTTGAATGGGCTATGTTTCGGAGAATGGGAATTACTTTTTCTTGTGGAATTCCTGTTGCGTTATCTTCAATAACAATACGACGGTTTTCTGAATCAATAGTAATGTATATTTCATCTTCACCTGGAGCCATAAGACCTTCGGCTACGGCTTTGTCAACTTGATCTGCTGAATTTTGTATGTATTCACGGTAAATGAATCTACAATCCTCATACATACCAAGTGTCAAAGATTCAATAACATCTTTACCTATTTTGGGGTCATCATTCATATCTATCAATTTAATCAGTCGAAATATTTATATATTGGGAGCGGGAATTTAATATTCAGCATGGAGCGAAAAACAGGATTCTGAATGATGTACTCGCCCTGCTTCATACGAGTTAGCATCGTTTTATATACACTTGGAACAAAACGAAAATCATCACGTGATATCTCAATAGCATTTGTACGACCGAATGCTTGAGTTGCACAATTGCCTTTTACTCGACGATGTATGTCGCTTACAAATTGTTCAGCTCCAAAAAGTACGATACCCAGCGATCGTCCACGTTCCGTAATATCAAGTAGCTGGTGAAGAATCGGGGAAGTCTTAGGCACTTCTGTTGATGCATATTTGTTTAACTCATCAATGAAGATTATAATACGATCTGGAATATCCGAATCTGCACGGTCTGTTGATCCTAATTTTAGATTATATACAGCACGCATTACGTCGCCAAAGACAAAGCCTTGAGATTCTTCATCAAGTTTGGCAATGTCAATAACCATAACATCATTTTTTCCAATACCTGCAATCTGATCGCGGAGGCGGACTCCATTTCCCAGCTTATTGGTAAACATTTGCTGACATTTTTGATAACTCTTATTAAACAATCGATAGAATTTACGCCAGCTCATTACGGATATCTCTTTCCCAGCTTTTCCCGTTTTATCGGATTGAGTTTGATTGTAAAGTTCGTTCTTGAAATCTTCCCATGATTCGATACCGTTGAATCCTCCACTATTCGAGATAATAAAATTAATAATTGATTCTACAGTCTCATTAGGATCATCCACATTGGCAAATAATAGATCAAGGCATTCCTTATCTTCATCAGTCTCAAACAAATATTTATACTGAAACGCATTCCCAATAGCAAGACGATCCTTAATGGTTTCTATTCTTTCATAAGTATATGAGGTATAATCTTTTGAATATGGATAAAAATATTTTACATTCTTAAACGGCTCCATATCTAGCCCTAAAAGGTCATAAATGGGTTTGATTTTTTCTAGCTCATCTTTACGTGTATTTTTTTGATCAATTTTCAAGAGGTCTGTTCCTTTTACATTCATCATAATGAAGGCAACAGATTCATCTTTCGTTTTGATTGCATAATCCTGGATAGCTTTCATCAAAAACATGGCATATGAAGTTTTTGATGCCAATCCTGAAATTCCGGAAATATTCAGGTGAGCACCTTCTGGGCCAATAAGGAAATGCGAATTGAAGAAAACAGGTAATGTTTGTCTATTTGCACCTTCGTACATTTCGATATATCCAGCAGGAAGCTTATGTTTGACATCGTTTAATCCTAAAGCTTCCATAATCTCATCTCGTTCAGCAAGGTAAACTTTTCGACCTTCCTGAACAGGAATATATATATTACTGGTGTTACCTACAACCTTACATTTTACGTAATTCATACCTATACGTTCTGTATAAGATTGAGAATCAACTTGACCAAAATCACTAGAAATATACCCAGCTAAAGCGCTCGGAGAGTCCGTCATATGTGAAATTTCCTCTATCACACCATAAGTTTTGGTCGGATTACCTTGTGTATCCTTAACGTGGTCGACCACAACCACATCAAAAGGTTTCAATTTCAAATCCTTACGCGTCCAAAATGTAAACTCTTCAATAGTTGAAGGTTGTTTTTCTGTTGCTATAATTTTGCCGATAGCTTCCATATATTAGAATAAATTGATAAAACTTATATCACTTTTAAAGCGGCTTTTGCAGAAGCATTCTGTCATATATACCGGATATAAATGGTTTGCCCATCTTACGTCATTACCATAACATACAGGATTACGCTCATTTATAATATTAGCTGTAATCATATCCACTTCATCGGTTTCAAGTCCATTCTCTGCCTCGTCGCCAGTCATCAGCATTTTTTCAATTTTGAGAATTCCGGAATAAGGTGTTGTTGTATATCGGCGTTCTCTGATACGTACATACCAGATTGCAAAATTTACATTTCCCCATTCTTCTCCAGGTTTCCACATAAATGCAGGCGTTCGATGATATAATGGCAAATTTGCAATCTGCCCGGCACTACTTTGATTCTTATTATCTTTCATTAGATTAGGATTGAACCTCTTTGAAACTCCAACAACATGACGGTAGTTGTTTCGAATCCGAGTAAGTTCTTTATAATCCCCATGTTTCATAGGTTTGTATTGTATAGATCCATCTTTAATAAGATATTGCTTATGAGTTAGGAGATGTTTACTCATCAACCAGGATACGATGCGTTTCTCGCAATCAATCATCTCATCTTGAATTCGAGCTATCCCTTTGTTCTCTAAAGTTTCGTTACCTTCTAATTTAGTAAGATAATACAATACCTTTCCTATTTCATACCCTCCGTTTTTAATGAAGGAAAGCTGATTGATTTTATTACATAGATTATTGAAATACACTCCGTTATCTATACCTTCTTCATTAGCTGTAACAGGTAGGCATACTACTGGATATGCTTCCTCCGCAACTCTGTAGAACTGTTTGAATGCGTTATCTGTATTCATTTCTCGCCCGCAGCATGCAACGGAAATTTGACCACTAACAATAGGAAAAACTTTTTTATCATATTGAATGTCATCTACTTTGTAAACTCGGCGAGACCCATCAAGGAAGAATTTAAAAAGAGGGGGACCTTGCATGGCCGTATGAGCAATCGCCCTCATATCACGGGCATTTGGATCATGAATGCTTTCAGCATATTCTTTCATATTGATATATGAATCTTCATGTGAAGATCCATATTCAATATTGGGGGCTGTTGAATCATCATAACAATATTTGAAAGATGTAAAGCACTTTCCGTTAGTTTCGTGTGCAATATAGTCAAGTATTCTTCCCATTTGTACTAACAAATTTTAATGCAAAGATACAAAAAACTAATCAGACCTACTTGTGATAATCATACAATTAGTTAGGATCGTTGTTTTTTAACTTAATTTGCTCGGGTTATTTTTTGATCATTATTAAACATTTATATATTTTAAAAGCATATTAACAATCAACAGAAGCCGTCTTGGCATTCTAGTAAATTAAGAAGCTGTTTTGAATTTATCGTGCGATGATTTGGGATGAGTTTTTGAGGCATTTTCGCTTCTGTGATGAGGAAGATAGCGGGCTATCTGACGAAGAACAGGAGCGAAAAGGACCAAAAAAATCGCCCAAAGCACACACGAAAACGGATACATCAAGCCAAGAAAAACTTTTTGGAGAAATTCAAAACAGCTTCTAAGATATTACCGAAAAATTTAAAATTTTATTTCTGATACCGATATAATTCAAAGCCTGAATTATAACCAGACTCGAATAAGGCAGTAGAACATTGCATTGGTAAGTGTCTTTTCGATAAATTGGATGAAAACGGAATTCCTCTTTCGTCAAATCTCGGCGGACAGCAAAATAGCCCAGCTAACAAATGCTGAAAATCCAATCAGGATATTCCAAACGATAATAACAATCATATTCTGTAATGTCAAGTTCTTGCCGTTTCAAGTCGTCCGCATTGAATCAAGAATCAGCCCATCCAGTAGACCATGCCAGATAGGGAACGAGTCTGAGTGGACAGGCGCGTTTTGTGGATAGCTGTTAAATAGAAATGTTTATCTTTGCGTTTAACCTTTCCATATTTCAAATTCCATATTCAAAACTATCTGATACATAAACGTGAATGTCAGGAAGAAACAACTCAACAAATGTTCTCTATCCATAGTGACTATTTCTTGTGGTGCATATCTCAAAGAAAAATAGTCTTCCAATAACTTTTCTTGCTTACCCTCTCATTCAAATTGATACGTAAAGCAACAGATAAGATATTGCCAGTTTCGAAGATACAAATCTCAATCATTTAGAATACAAGATTCTTCATAATCTACTCTTTCTTGGATGCTCTTTCACGTTTCTTGAGACTCAAATCCTGCAACGCCTTTCCCATTGCATCTTCTTTTGCAATCAGAAGAATGTCATCATCTAATTGAAGCGCATAAAGAACCCTGAGATAAATACCTATTGCCACTGTCGGTGCTCCTTTCTCGATACGTGAAACCGTAAGAGGTGAACAGGTAGCACGTTCGGCAACCTGAGCAATACTAAGATTTCTGCGTAGTCTGGCCAGCCTAATTTGTTCACCTACTATCTGCATCTTCTGCTCCAGCTTTCTTGGCAACTTGGTACCCATTGTACTTTTTGTCATAGCTCAATATATCATATAATATATAATAACCTTGTTTTATTTTATAATGCGTTACAACATATTTTTTGCATTCAGCATGTATGTATATTCGAAATTAGAAGCATGCTTGTAATCTTTTTAACCCCAATTCTTTAATCGGGCTTGTCACATTACCCAATTTATTAATAATATCTTCGTACTCAACAATTAATTGCACTGCATTAGCTAAATGCAATCCTTCTATAACTTCCATTTGAACACTTACTTCCACATCTCTATGAGCATCTATCACATTTCTAACGCGAGTTAATTCAGAAGCATTCGACTCTCTAAATTTAGTAAGTTCTTTTCGTACATCAGTAAATATTCTATAGTCATAATTCGGAAAACAACGTTTGATAAATTTGAAAATCTCGGCAGTAGCATCAACCAACTTTTTTGAAGTTTCATATATCGCCGTATATACTGATTTAATAACATCTCGCTGTTCCCATTCATCAATACCGTCAACAGACAATCGCTTCAAATATTCTTTCATTTCAATACTGGCCATTTGAATATGCCCCATTGTATTCCATATGAGTAGATTGTCTTTAAATGCAGATTTCTTTGTTTCGAGGATAGCCAAAGAAGCCGGACTGCATTTTTTTATTTGTTTTTCACAAGCAGCAATATTATCCTTGCAATGACTTATACTTTGACGTATTTGTTCGAGACAATTTTGTTCCATTTCCAATGTTTCATTGAGTGTATGCTTTAACTCTTTTGCATTATCGTTTATCCGTTGCTCTAAAAAACTATCTAAAAGGCTTTTTTTATATTTCATATTTCTATTCTTAAGTTGATAATTTCACTAATTTACTCTTGTTGTGAACCTACCCACAATCTACATCTTCTGCTCCAGTTTTCTTGGCAACTTGGTACCCATCGTATTTTTTATCATAGTTCAACCTATCATATAATATGCAAATATAGCGGTTTTACTTTATTTTATGATAGGTTACAAAAATAAATTTTAGAATTTACTCTTACCTGAATCTGCCTTGGCCACATTATTGGACGTTGAAATATTAAATGCTATTATATTATTCGTAGAGTTCGTATTTCACCTATAACAAATAATATATTGTTTCTTGCCAGAAAACGAAACCCATTATGATTGTACAACTTTTATCCAGATATTTATGTATAGACAACACCAATCAGCAAAATACTACAATAAATGTATATACACTTTTTGTAGTTACATTTTTGTGCTATATTAGCACTACAATCAAAAATAGAGTGATATGGAAGAAATTCCGTTTATATATGGAAAAATAGCCATCGGAAAAGATTTTTGTGATCGTGAAAAAGAAACGACTTACTTGGTCCAGTACTTCACATCGTTAATCAATACCATTATTATCTCTCCTCGTGGCTGGGGTAAAAGTTCGCTTGTAAATAAAGCCGCAAAATTAGCGATGGCGCAGAACAGCAACCTCCGAATCTGTCATATCGATCTTTTCAATGTGTGTAGCGAGGAGTATTTCTATTCGCTGCTCGCCCAGAAGGTCATTGCCGCCACTTCCACAAAATGGGAGGAGGCAATCGAGAGTGCGAAGAGTTTCTTTTCGCATCTTGTTCCCAAAATTTCAATCGGTACAGACCCCACCAATGAGGTTTCAATCGACTTTGATTGGGAGGAGGTAAAGCGCAATCCCGATGAAGTGCTCGATCTTGCCGAAAAGATTGCCAGGAAGAAAGGCCTGAAAATCGTGATTTGCGTAGATGAGTTCCAAAATATCGCGGAATTTACTGACCCAGACTATTTCCAGAAAAAGTTGCGTTCACATTGGCAGCTGCACCAGAGTGTGGCCTATTGTCTCTATGGCAGCAAGCGCCACATGATGATGGAAGTGTTTACCGACTCTTCCAAACCATTCTACAAGTTCGGCAACCTGATGTTTCTCAATAAGATTGAGACGCCTTGCCTTGTGGAATTTTTTAAGAGTCGTTTCGCTGATACCGGTAAGAACATTGACGATGAAGCAAGCCATTTGATTGCAAAACTCGTAGATAACCATCCATATTACGCACAGCAGTTGGCACAGCTTTCATGGCTCAGAACAAAGGATGTATGTACTGTTGAGATTGTACGTGAGGCACACACAGCGTTGGTGGAACAGTTAAGTCTGTTGTTTGTAACAATTACCGAAACACTGACCACACAGCAACTGAACTACCTCAAGGCTCTTATAGCTGGAGAAAAGGCCATTAGTTCGACCGAAGTGATGCATCGCTATCAAATCTCTTCAACGACCTCAATATCCCGCTCAAAGGCTGCCCTTATCAAGAATGATATATTGGATAATAAGGCCGGTGAAATCTCGTTCCAAGACCCGATTTATGCCTATTGGTTGAAGACTGAGTTCTTTGCAAAATAATAAGACTATGAATAAGTATAACCTTACTTGGATTGCCTTCGCCAATAAGAAAAGGTGCAGGCTTACTAAAGCATAAATACTTTAGTAGTTATTTCTTGGAGAAAGCTTAATGTTGTATTATTCTATTCTTACCATCCCGGCCAACTGCACGAAATAATCATTTGACCAAATATCAAGTTCTTTTGGATTGCGCACGAAAGGCAATACATCTTCTTTCACTTGTTTTATATCAGCTGAAGAGAGACGCTCAATGAGTTTCTCCTTGAATAACTCTGGAGTGATATTCTCATTGTTGAACTGCTTGCATCGTTCTGCCAAATGAGCAAAATCAAGTGGAATATTATGGCGTACATACCATTCAAAGTCGTACCAATCACGACCTTTTACTCTGTTCTTCCACGCACGATATACTAAGGCGTGCATCTTGCCTGCAAACAAGTCGGGAAGTGTAAAACAACGGGTCATAAATGAATATGGCTGAAGCAATAGCTTCTGTTCCGTCTTGAAGTTCAACGGTGGGCAAGTATCTACTTCTATCTTTATCTTTATAGATTTCTCTGTTTGGAAAGTCACATCATACACATCGGTATTATCTTTAAGAAATGCCGATTCGACCTTTCCGAATTTCCTCTTGTCTTTTTTCTTTATTTCAACCTCACGGCCTACCATTGTAAAAGCATCAACGATAGCAGGAAAGTATTTCGTAAAATCGAACTTATCATCTTGCGTAAGCAATGAAAAATCCATATCCTCACTGAAACGCTGTAAGCCATGAAAGATTCTCAAGCAAGTTCCACCATAGAAAGCCGCCGACTCAAAAAAGCCTCCGGCATACAAGCCAGCAAGTATCACTTGTTGGTTCACTTCAAATATAGCGTTTCTCTTCTGTTGCTCTGTTGTTAAATCATAACGGGAGAGCATATTGTCGAATATTTCATTTTTCATCGTCTTAAGAATTTTAAAAGTGTCGAAATTGAATCGGCCTTTTTGCCAACTTTTATGTAATCTTCGAATATGGTTTTATCCATCTTATTGAACTCATCCATATCCATACGAATATCCTGTTCAAGATATGTTTCCACATCTTTCATATAGCGAAGATTGACCTGCGAGGAATTGGCAATCAAATCACACAAAGCCTTTTCCGGTGATGCAATAAGAAAAGCATAATTATCCTTATACATACTCCTTACTCCTATTGGAAATGCTATTTTTGAGATATGTTTGTAGTCATAACAGCCGACCGGAATTTGAAAGCTACGCGAATGCTTTACCGTCATTGATTGATGAACATATACAGCCTCGGGGATAAGTCCATAATATCGTAGTGCAGTAGACATTGAAATATACGAAGGTGTATAGAGATGATTGGCTATCAACTCACTCGATAGGGTCTTTCCTGAATGTTTGGGGTTAGCCACATAAAGTCCCCGCTTCAGTCTGATGATAAATCCTTGCTTCTCAAGCCAGGTCACTTTTTTATTCGCAGACTTAAGTTCCGGGTATAACGATTCGATGATTGAAGTCGTTACAGGAATAGTTCCTATTTCAGTTAATTGTCTATCCATACTGCAAATATAGCAATAATTTGAACAGAAAAAGAAATAACACTTCCTTTTCTGTTCAGAATATTGCTACTTAGGCTATTTTTTTAAATAGCGACCGCTGTCACATAAGTCTGTTGTTTATAACAATCACCGACAAACTGACCACACAGCAATTGAACTGTCTCAAAGCTCTTATTGCCGGCGAAAAGGCCATCAGTTCGACCGAAGTGATGCATCGCTATCAAATCTCTTCAACAACCTCAATATTCCGTTCAAAGGCAGTCCTTATCAAGAATGATATATTGGATAATAAAGCCGGTGAAATCTCGTTCCAAGACCCGATTTATGCCTATTGGTCGAAGACTGAATACTTCGCAAAATAATCATAATGTCCCATCGGTTTCAGAGCTATTTTTGTACCTTTTCTCATCAAAAAACGGCATTTTTCACAAGTTTTTGTACCGCACATTTTGATATTCAAGAAATTACACTTACTTTTACTTTCTAAAATGGAGGTACATGCCGAGAATGGTGCTAAAAATCACTAACTTACACATTCTCAGATACTTGCCAACCTGCTGGTTGTACCTTTTAGAGTGCTATACTATTGATAATCAACGATGTACACATACTGCATCGGCAAAAATCGAGGCGAAGAAACTATAAAACACCCTCGCCTCTAAAAAAAGGAATAACGATGAAAAGAAACACTAAAAGCGATGGTTCGGCATCGTTGTATGTAAATTTACTGTTTTCTCTATAGAATAAGGTTCATTTCCAAATATTCATCTATTTATAAAAGAACAGTGTACCCAAGTGAATTTTCATTACGTAATTTTCAAGATTCTTATTTTTTTTATTTCTTTGCATACTAAGATTTATAACGTCACGTTCTCACTACTTTAGAACATCATGAAAAAAATAATTGGACTTTTCTTCCTTATATCTATCCAAATATTATCAGTATCAGCTGAAGAGTTGACCTCAGGATTATTTTTTAACAGTCATCTGCATGACGGAAATAAACGGACTTCTTTGATTTTAGACAACGGAAATCCGATAGAGATACAAGACAAACAACAAATTTCATTCGAAATGAATATTCGTGACGAACTTATATTCGGTTTTGCCATGCGTATCATAACAAACAATAACGAAAACATTGATCTTATTTTTTCTATAGATACTCTCCAAAGAAAACGGCCGGCTATCGTGATAAAAGATAAACGTTTTTTTATCAGTGATACGATAATACGAAATAAATGGATTCCTGTCGGCATTACATTTCTGACTAAACAAAACAAAATAGAATTATCTTATAACTCAATAAAAAGAGTGTATGATTATGATTTCAACCAGATAAAAAACACCCGTATCTATTTCGGTGCTTGCGACCATCCGAATTATAACACTCCGGATGCCGCTCCTATAAATGTAAAAAACATTCGCATTTACAACGGAAAAGAGTTATTTCGCCATTGGGAATTAAGTCAGCATGGTAAAGGAGTATGTTACGATCTTGTCAATCATAGTCCAGCAAAAGCCATAAACCCTCATTGGCTCACAGATGATCATGCAGTATGGAAAAATATATACAACTACCAATTTAAAAGAAACCCTCAGTATGCATTCGACCCGGAAAAAGAACTGTTTTATATTACGACCGGTGGTCAGGAAATGTTCATCTATAATCCTCTTACAAATCATCAAGACACAATCAGGGGTATCACCGGACATCCCGCAGCTGCAAGCACAAATCAAATGATTTTCAATACAAAGACGAATCGTTTGGAATCTTACAACTTAGATGATCAAACCATATCGATATTTTCTTTCACCGATAAGGCGTGGACTCAAACTTCAAAGAATGAAAAAGAAACCGGATTTTGGCATCACACATCGGGCATAGCACCCGATTCTACCATTATTACGTTTGGAGGATACGGCTCTTTCCTATATAAAAACACCTTATTTAAAATCAATCCTCAAACAGGAGAATTTACAGAAAAGATCATACCTGAGATATATCCAAGATATTCTCCTGCATCGGCAATCGTAGATAATACACTTTATATATTCGGTGGCAAAGGATGCCCTTCCGGGCATCAGGAGTTGTCTCCACGCGATTTTTCCGATTTATATGCAATAGATCTGAATTCTTTCGAAACAAAAAAGCTGTGGGAAGTGCCAAACTTCGACAAGAAATTCCTTCCGGGGAGCAATATGGTTTACAATAAAGAGGAGTCTTGTTTTTATATTATTACCGGAAATATGGGCGGAGTATTACTGAAAATTTCTATAAATGAACCGGGAATTATTCCTGTATCGGAAATACAACATTTCGATTCGGGTGCAGACTTTTCATTCTCCCAATTATATCATGCCCCTCGTTCACAACATTTATATTGTCTTTATGCGAAGAATTATAAAAACGGGCAACCGTCTCAAATACAAATATACTCATTATCTTATCCTCCAATGGTATATTCTCAGATTTTGCAACAAGACAAAAAAAAGCAAGATTTTTCTTTCCTTTGGTATTTGATTCCTGCAATAATATTATTGGTAGGAACGGGTATATTCATACGGAAACGTGGTAAAAACCGGAAAAAGGATAATAAATTCTCTACCAGCAAATCTGAAACAGACTCTTTGATCTTTACCGTCCCGGATAAACCGTATTTTAATCGTGATCGTGCATGTATATGTCTATTGGGGTCATTCAACGTAAAAAGTAAAACAGGAGAAAATATAACCTCTTCATTTACTCCTATTTTAAAATCTCTTCTATTATTAATATTGCTCAATACCGAAAAAGATAACAGAGGCATTACAAGCAAAAAACTGGATGATCTTTTATGGGGAGACAAAAACGAAAAGTCTGCCCGGAATAACCGTAACGTCTCTATCAGTCGTTTGCGTCTATTGCTTGAAAAAGTCGGTAATATACAAATCGTCAATGATAATAATTTTTGGAAAATAGTTTTAGGGGACGATGTTTTCTGCGACTATCATACTGCTTTAAACTATATAGACGAGGCAACCAAAACAACAGTACATGATGAAGAATTTTTTAACAAAGTTCTTGAATTACTTCTATACGGACCATTATTGCCTAATACAGAAAGCGATTACCTCGACAGTTTCAAAAGCCATTATTCAGATATAACGATAGATTTGTTACATCTGTTATTACATAAAGAGGAATTCCAGAATAATGACAAGTTCCGATTAAAAATAGCAGACTCCATTTTTCAACATGACAGTTTCAATGAAGAAGCTTTACGCATCAAGTGTTCTATCTTCTGCCGAAATGATAAAATGGGTATAGCTAAAAGCATATATGATAACTTCTGCAAAGAATATCAAACCCTTTTAGGTGAAAAATACGGATTGTCTTTCAATGATGTAACAAAAGAAGAATAAATAGCTATCCCAATTTTATAATAAAGTGCTCGGAATAGTATTTCTTAAGTTTTCTTTCACTGAATAGTCAATTATTCCCGTAAATAAACAAAAATAAAAAGAGTCGATTCAAAACTTTGATGAATCGACTCTTTTTATTAAACTAAATATTCAAGTAATAATATCATCATTTTCTGACAGGAAGTTCCGAAGAAAAGCCTTTCGGATTTTTCAACATCTTTTTCCCCTGCCCTACCAACCACAAATAATGATCACTCGACAAGCCTTCTTCAATCGGGACAAAAACAGATTCTCCAATCGGTACTTTTGTTGCACATTTAAATATGGCCGTGCCCTCATCCATTTCATCGAACATAGCTACATAAATCATTTCAGCTCCGGAACTTACGGCATTATACATTTGATCCCATAAAAACCGACCTTTATTTCTCGGTGTAGAATGGCTGTTCATGCCTTTCATATTCTTCCATGAAAATCCGGGAAAAACCAAAGGTGCATAATCTATCTTATTGCTTTTACACCAAGCAATATCTTCAGGGACTAAATGCTTGAACTTCCCAAAACTCCGGTCATCATAACGTCCAACGAACCAAGGCATTATAATATCGCTTTTACGAATCAATTCATGAAGTTTCGGATTATTCTCCGTATCAGACCTCAATTCTCTCCAATAAGTAGGAACTCCCAACATCACACTAAAACCCCGTTTTTTAAGTCCATCGACAATCAGCTCGACATCTTCAGTAGTATATCTGCGACGATCATTAAATCCCACTCCCCAAATCACGACAAGCGGTCTACCGTTATGGAATAAATAAGAAGGATTCTTTTTCCGATTTCCGATATTAAATAAACGTGTAAGTTCATCTATATCATCCAAAACAAACGATGCGTCCGTTCCCTTCATTCCGCTAAGATCATACATAACACAAATTGCACGATCATATTTATCGGCAGCTTTTGTAGCCGAAGCCAAAACTTTATTAAAATGGTTTCTTCCCGAAGGATTTTTCACTTCTCCTACAAATCGTTGCATAAATACCCCATCTAAACCGTACTCTTTCATCCAACGAAAATGCGTATCGACCGTAGATTCGTCATAAGAACTGAATACCGAGGCCACACCTCCGTCTGCAAAACGGAACGGTGTAGAATATACTTTCTCATATTCACTGACATCAGGCCACATGTCTATGCTGCAAGAACCGGGTTTAAATCCCTGTCTTCCGGGATAGTGTCTCCATTTTCGATTCGCACCGTCATCCGGAGTATTAAACCAACCTTGGTAGCCGGCCATTATTAATCCTTTATAAGAAGAATACTTCTTCTTGGCCTCAATCCCGGCAGTACAAAAAATAAGTATCCCCAATAAAACACAAAAAGTTTTCTTCATCTATCAATAAAATTAAATATAAAAGTGTGTGTACTATTTAAAAAACTATGTCACGATTCTTTCCTAAAAAATTGTCGTGACACAGTTCTAACTAATTGTATGTTATCATATCTTACTTGAGCATGGTACTAACCATATTTGAAAGTAATTTTCCTGCAATAGGATCTGTTGCGGCTTTATCGGTACGCATAGTAGAAACCATGACTTTACCTTGATCTTGAATCATCAACAAGGGGAATCCTTTAATCGTCGATACGTATTCAGAACGTTTATGCATATCGCCGTTAATATAACCGTGGATTTTCATTTGAGCTGCTAAAGGAACGACTTTCTCACTCCGTACAGTTTGCATCGAAGCACTACAAACTGTCGGAATCTCACGCTTGTTATTGTTAAAATAACGAAGATCCATTTTTTCTATATTATCGAATACGGGAGATTCGGGAACTTCCATCGTTGCAATATCCCCTTCTGTCGGAACAAGAAATCCGGTAAAATGTTCTGGGTACATTTTCAACATCGCTTTTTCACAATTCAAGAAAAGAGCATTCTTACCATCTTGAATTGATTTTCTCATATTTGACAATTCTTCTGCAGAACAGTTCTTATCATCCAATCCGGCATAAACATAAAGATCGGCTTTTGCTTTCACTGCCTCTGCAACAGTAGCGACCTTAGTATAAGGTATCTGCAATTGGTCAAATACTTTAGCAGTATTGTTATTATCTACCAAAACGATTTTCTTATCTTTCAGTTCTCCGTTATTACTCCACTCTTGGGTTGCCAAAGTAATATTATAATCATTTTGACTCAACAATACTCCACCTTTATCTTTCAACTCAAGCTTCAACTTAGCATCCACACGGGATTCAGGTAAATTAGAAGGCACATCGATATTGGCAGTCATCCATTGACGTCCGTAATGTTCAACAACCGGAACATCAACATTACCTTTTGCCAACACCTGTCCTGCACTTATAAGACTCCATGTAATAGTAGAAGCCGGTACGCTACTACCATCTTCCAAATCATTCACGACACAAAAACGAACAGGCAATGTAGATCCGGCATATAAATGGCGTCCCCATAATTCGGCCGAAACCAAAAGAGGGTTCAATGAATTTTGCATAGAATAATATGCAGGATAAGGATCGATGGTATTTACATCATACACATTTCTAAACCAAGTAAGTAATGCAAAATGTAAAATACCTGATGCCTCCGGATTGCTACGACGAAGAGCTTCTGCCAACTCGGCGGTAATGAAACGATGTGCTTCAAGGAATGCATTCGGATCTCCATAAGGATAAGCATCATCTCCCACCAATACCTGAGGATTCTGATGTACATACGTATAGAATGTTGTCGGATGCCCAGTCTCATTGTTCGGATATCCGGTAGACATCTCCTGACTGATCAAAGGACGGCCTTCACGTTTATTTTTCTGGAATTCACCATTAAACTGTTTAAACACAGTATGATCATACCAATTGATATATGAGTGATCGTCATCTATATCTCCATCATCAAACGTTTTGAAAAAATCCTTTCCAAAGCGTTTTTCCGGACGTTTATAATTAGAATCGAAACAAATAGGACGAGTAGGATCTACTTCACGCATTCTTTTTACTACTTTTTCGATAATCTGCATTTTTTTGATCGCTCGGTCTTTATCCGGATCATTATCATAGAATTTCATCTCATTATTGATAGTCCAGAAGAAAATAGACGGATGATTACGATATTTTTTCAACATACCGATATATTCGTCTGCCCACATATCGATCAAATTCTGGTCTGGCATAGAAGACTGAATCATCAGCCAAGGCCAAGTTCCTTCATGACTTATACCTATACCGTTTTCATCGGCAGCAGTAATCCATAACTCATTATAAGGAGTAGTATGAGTACGGGTAGTTTCTATATTACCGCTCTTCATTATTTGATAGAAAGTATCAGCCATACGACGATCATTCGGCGTCAAAGCAAAAACAGTGTGGTTTCCACCTCTCAGCCAATAACGTTTGCCATTCAAATACAGAAAACCATCATCACGCTTTTCGAAAGTACGGAATCCTGAAGTAATAGTTTTACTGTCGATTGCACCTTTTTTATTACTCAAAGAAAACTTAAAATTATACAGATTAGGGTGCTGTGGTGTCCACAATTTAGGTTGTAAACCTTTCACACTCGCCATAACAATTTTTTCCTCTCCCGGATTTAATGTTACCCCTTTCTGTAAAAGGACATCGCTCAACTGCACATTGTTCGACTTATCGATAATTTTACCGTTAATATCGAATGACTGTTTTTTCTTACCGTAATTCTTCAAAGTGATTTCATAATCAGCTCCGGTAAGAGAAGGCTTGATAAATACATCCTCTATTTTTACAGGGTCTGTAATTACCATTTGCACAGGTTGCCATATTCCTCCATTATCGATACAATAGAAACCGTGAGCAATATCTTTCAACATTTTATTAGTTACCGGAACTGTCACGGCAACATCCACAATTTTATCTGCATCCGCTATATTTTTTATAAAATCACGAACTACTTTAACAACAATAAGATTTTTACCCGGCTTTAAATATGGAGTGGCATCGACCGAAAAATCACCGAACATACCAATATGCGAACCGGCTTCTTTCCCGTTAATAAATACATCTGCAACCTTAGACACAGCATCAAAATGCAATTCAATTTGTTTACCTTCTATCGATTCGGGCAATTCTATCCATTGACGATACCAAGCTGCTTTTACTTTTCCATATTCGAAAGTATAATTTTCACAACGTTCGGTCTCTTGTTGAAAATAGGTATCTGAAACACCTTTCGGGTAATGTTCAGAGCCGAATGTTTCTCCGTGAAGCCAAATTCGAATAGGATTCCAGAAATTAGGAACGCTCATCGAATGCCAATCTTTATCTTCCACAGCCGGATTTACGGCCTTATCCTGATCACTCAACTGATATTCAGGCATAAATAACCATTGACCGTCAAGACTGATTTCTGTTCGCCCCGGATTTAGAGTTCCCACTTCAATTGCTTTATATTGGCTTCTTTCTCTTTGCCGTTTAGCCTCCTTTTCAGCCGGAGACATAGCATATTTATATTCCTGGCGTTTTATTCCCTGAAAATAATTCTCGGGAAGCTCTTTAATTTCAAGATCATCAAACTCGGTAGTCAACCAACCGCCACCAAGAGAAACCTGACCACTGGGAGCTAAATTTGAGTTTTTATCAGTCACATCTATACGGGGAGTATTTTCATCATTGATATAAACCCTTATACGATCCCCGACTACATCGATCTTAAATTTATACCATTCTCCTGGAATCGGGTGAAATCCGAGAGGTTTTACGGCAAAAAACTCATCAGTACCCATATATCCCTGACGGGCAAGAACAATATCATCTTGCAGTCCGCCTTTTAACCCGACAATATAACGGTCATTACGATTATGAGCTCGAAAACCTGCCCATATCTGCACCTGCTCACTGCCTTTAGGAGCTCGCGCCTTAAAAGTCACCGAATAATTTTTCCACTCGGGATTTCCGAAAAGAGCATAAGATTCCCGACTGCTAAAAACGCCATTTTTTACATGGCAATCACCTCTACCGATAGTTTTAAGAGTCATCCCATCGGTCGCGAAATTTTCTTTGAAAACGCCATTTTGGGCACTTAGTTGTCCGAGTCCCAGACTCAGAGCCAATCCCAAACTTAGAGTTCTTAAGTGTGTTTGCATATTAGTTATTATTTATTTGAAGATGTTTATATTTAGTGTTTTCTAATATAATTCGATACATGTTCTATGAACCTAAAGAATGATCAAAACAAATGAGGTTTTCCATGCATTATTAATAAGATACAAAGAAAAATGCACTATCTTAAATTTTGGATTAATAATGCCTTAAATCGTTCTTAATATCACATTAGGATAAAAATTAATCAATAAAATAAAGAATCTAAGTCCCTGTCGAGATTTTGCCTAGGTCTGGGGTGAGGGTTCTTTCTGAGGATGTTTTTATGAGGAGAACAACAAGCTTTCTTGAGCGTAAAAATGAGAAAAAGACCGAATAATATTTCCTTATCGGGAAATTTGAACTTCCTCTAAAACTTCATTATAAAACAGGCAATGACAGTATCAAAAAAATATTTATTCATAAAAATAGAAATTAAAAAGCACATAAATATTTTTTTAGTTCAAATTTAATCGTGAAAAATGAGATTACTTAATACACTCCTTCTTATTTTGTGGACATTAAATCGAAATATTATTTTTTTTAATACACACTAACAAAAATAAATCATTATGAAACAACACAGTTTTTTAACTGCATTATGCTTGTTGTTTGCTGCTGTTCCTATAACAGGACAGACAATAAAGAGCAGTATGGAGTTCGCTCCTTCGGAGCATTGGGTCAAACCGGTAGAAAAACCTTATCGAGAAGAAATCTGCCTAAACGGCACATGGGCCTTTGCCCCTGTACAATTACCGGTTGGGTTCAAAGAAGGTGAAACCCCTGCACCAGCTTTACCCGGAGTAAATGAAGTAACATTCAGCAAAACCCCGATTCGCATTCCGTCACCTTGGAATGTCAACAGTTTTGCCGATAAAAACGGATTAGGTGGAGACCACCGCACATATCCGAGTTACCCTAAAGAATGGGAATCGATAAAAATGGGATGGTTACAGAAGAAGTTCACCGTTCCGGCTTCTTGGAAAGGTAAAAGAATTCAAATCCACTTCGAAGCTGTTGCCGGGAAAACAGATATATATGTTAACGGAAAAGCTGTAGGCGACAATTTTGATATTTTCATGCCTTTCGACATAGATATTACCGATGCCGTCAAATTCGGACAGGAAAATACTCTTAACGTAGGTATTCAAAAATCGTCTCTTTTCGATGACAGAAAAAGTCCGTTGGGACGGAGAACATATCAAGGCGGTTCATTCTGGGGACAACACATCGCCGGAATCTGGCAAGATGTCTATCTCGTAGCCCTGCCTCAAACCCGTGTAGCAGATGTATATATTCAACCTATCGTAAATAAAAACACATTAGAAGTTGAAGTGACACTTCGCAATGATGAAAATAAACCGGTTGAAGTAAATATCAGCGCAGCGGCCTACCCATGGATTTCGAAAGCAGGGAAAACTGTTCTTACAGCCGCAAATCCAAGTTCTCAGTTAGGAAGTCAAGCAGCATTGCAAATGCCGACTCAAAAAGTAACCATACCTGCAGGAAAAGAGATAAAAACGACACTGAAAACGACCGTTGACAATAAATTAAAATTATGGTCGCCTTCATCTCCCAATTTGTATGGCCTGGTTGTAAAAACTTCGGTAAACGGAAAGACAAACGACAGCAAATACACCCGTTTCGGATGGAGACAAACCGAGCTGAAAGACGGAAAATTCTGGTTGAACGGTAAACCTTTTGTTTTAAAAGGAGATTCATGGCATTATATGGGCATTCCCCAAATGACACGTCGTTATCCTTGGGCCTGGTACACCGCATTGCGTGATGCTAATTGCAACGCTGTTCGTCTGCACGCACAACCGTTCCCATCATTCTATCTCGATGTTGCCGATGAAATGGGTATATTAGTATTGGACGAAAGCGCGATGTGGGCCAGTGACGGAGGTCAAAAACTAGGCAGTGAAGAATTCTGGAAATGCAGTGAAGAACACATGAAACAACTCGTATTGCGTGACCGCAATCATCCTTCGGTATTCGGATGGAGTGTTTCGAACGAAATCATGCCTATTATTCGTGGTGTCATGCGTAATGCTCCGGGATTAGAAGACAATTTGGTAAAACATTTCAAAATTTGGTCTGACATCTGTTTCAAATATGATCCTTCACGTGCATGGGCTTCCGCTGACGGGGAAGACGATGGTCGCGGACTACTTCCGTTCTACATGGTTCACTACGGTGGAGAAGGAGCTATGAAAAGAGCTTATGAAAGTGGAAAACCTTGGGGTGTCGGAGAAGCTTGTAATGCATATTACGGAACTCCTGAACAAGTTTCTAACGCAGCAAAAGACGGAGGTCGAGCTTACCGTTCATTTGAAGGACGTATGGAAAGTGTTGCTGTAGATGCTTATAACTCATTAGCAAACCAACGTAAATACAACGCCAGCTATAGAAGCGTATTTAATTTAATTTGGTACGGGCTACAACCTCTGCCTCTCGGATTAAAAGACCAGACAAAAGCTCCCACATTAAAAGACGGTATAGCATTTACTTCTTTCGTAGAAGGGAAACCGGGAGTTCAACCGGAACGTATCGGACCATACAGCACAACTGTTAATCCGGGTTACGACCCGTCTCTGCCTCTATATAAAACTTGGCCGATGTTCGATGCAATAAAAGCAGCAAATGCCGAACCCATGCAACCATGCAAATGGGTTGTCAAAAATGTAACTCCGGCAAAAGCCGCTAACGTAAAGAAAGTAAAATCGATAAAAATATTACCCGAAAGCGGAAAATTAAGCAGTGAATTGTTCCGTACCGGCATTCCTGTAAAGAAAATGGATACCGAAACCGTACCCGAACTGCTGATCATCGATGGTGCAAATATTCCGGCAAATGCTACATCTGTTATGCAAAAAGTATATGCTAAAGGCGGTACGGTAGTTGTTTGGGGAGCTGATCCGAAAAAAGTAAATGAACTGAATAAAATATTACCGTCTCCGGTAGTAATAACCGATCGTAAAGCAACGTCTTTGGTATTCGGTACTCCGGACGATATTACTTCAGGGCTTACCGAAGCCGATCTCTATTTCTCTGAATTACATCCGGCAGAATTTACGACAGTCGGATTAGGTGGTTCTTTAGTAAAAAACAGCACGACATTGCTTAAGGCATGCGATACGGACTGGACGAAATGGAACAAACAACCGGAATATGCCAAGACAGGTATGATTTTACGTACCGAAAAAGAAAGTAAACCAGAAGGCATCGTAATGCTTAAAAAGAAAATGGGACAAGGAAACTTAGTCGTTACGACGATTCCTGCCGCACCCCGCGGTGCTAAAGCGGAAAAAGCCGTTCGGGCACTTCTTACCAATATGGGCATTGAATTAGGATCAGGTAGCGACTCAGGTAAACCGTTATTGAAATCAGGAGAAATCGTACGTGTTCTAATGAGTGGCAGTTATCCTGTCGCTTCTGTAAAAGAGGCAGGAAAGGTTAATCGTGTAGATTTATCGAAAGCCGATGGTATTAAGGAAAATACGATGCTCGATGGGAAAGCTTGGAAAAAATACCATTCGCAAAGCGGTCTGATAGATTTTAAACAAGCAAAACTGGACGGACCTACTCAAAATGCCGAAACATACATGAGTTTCTGGGTATTCAGCCCGAGACCATTAGATGACCTGCTTATAGAACCGAACATGCCTGTCGTCGATCTCGAAGTAGCTGCTGATGATGCCGTACAAGTATGGTTGAACGGAAAAATGATCATCAGTAATCTTCGCGAAGGCCCTATCGAAGGTGGTAAAGCCGTATCAAAAGGGTTGCCTTTGCACCAAGGCTGGAATCACTTCCTTATCAAAGCTATTCAAGGCGGAGGCGGTTGGTTCTTCAACGGACGTTTAATCTGTAATCAACCGGATTATCTTGCCGAAGAAATGGATTCGGTATTAGAAAAACCTTAAAGAGAGATTTCTCTTAGAAATAATAAAAACCGCTTTTTTTCATTATAAAAAGAGCGGTTTTTATTATTAATCAAGTGAAAAAATCAATTTAATCGCTTTTTTATACTTCTGTTAATAGAGTTAATGTCCTTTTATTAAGTGTTCCCAAATACCTTTGAAGCACAAAATTTAATAACGACACGACAAAAAATAAAAAATGAAAGTGCTGAAAATTTTAACTCTTGCAATGTGTTCTTACCTTATAATCCCGGCCATGCAAGGTGCGACAAAACATGCTAAAGAGACCAAATATCCAAGTTATAAAGGGATGATTATGGCGGGATATCAAGGTTGGTTCGGAACTCCGGAGGACGGAAAAAGCGGAAGCTACCGTCACATGGCAGGTAAAAACGGTTTTAAAGACGGAAGTTGCCACATAGATATTTGGCCCGATGTAAGGGAATATTCAAAAACTTATCCCACAGAATTTAAAAATGCTGACGGATCTACAGCCCGTATATTCAGTTCCTATGATGCCAGCACGACAGATCTCCATTTCAAATGGATGAAAGAATATGGCATAGACGGAGTATTTATGCAGCGCTTTTTTGATTATGCACGGGGAAGAGGTGAACAATCACTACCCGATATCATTCTCAAAAATGCATTTGACGCTGCTTCGAAATATGATCGAGCCATAGCTATTATGTACGACTTGTCAGGATTAAGACACAAAAAAGAAGATTGCTCGGTTATTATCGAAGACTGGAAATATCTGGTCGATAAACTAAATGTTACAAACCAAAACGGGAATAAAACATATCTGCACCACAACAAAAAACCGATAGTTGCCATATGGGGATTAGGCTTTACAGACCGTCCATATAAGGTTAATGAAATAGGTATAGAAAAATTAATCGATTTTTTACAAAATGATCCGGTATATGGAGGCTGTGCTGTAATGTTAGGAGTTCCTACAGCTTGGCGCGACTTGAATTTTGACTGTACCAACGATCCTTATCTGCATACGATAATCAAAAAAGCAGATTTATTATTACCATGGACCGTACAACGCTACACACCACTATTACATAACGATATGGACCGTTATCATGACGAGACCAAAGCCGATATCCAATGGTGTAAAAAGAACAAAATAGATTATGTACCTTGTGTTACTCCGGGATTTAGTTGGCACAATTTAAGTACGATTCAATTTCCCGATGATATAAAGCCATCAGGTTCGATACCGCGCCAAGGAGGAAAATTTTTCTGGGATCAAATGTATAATGCCATGAAAGCCGGAGGAGAAATGATATATGTGGCGATGTTCGATGAAATAGACGAAGGTACTGCAATATTTAAATGTACCGATACACCTCCTGTAACTAAAATATCTCAATTTATCGGAATGGACGGAAAACCTTCGGATCATTATCTATGGCTTACCGGTAAAGCGACTCAAATGTTACGAAAAGAGATACCCCTGACAAAAAAAATGCCGGAACGAAACTAAAATAAGATATACAATTCACACACAAATACACAACTACACATGTCAAAGGACTGTCTTAACTATTATTGTTTAGACAGTCCTTTTTTATTATAACTTTATCAACTGAAAATAAATATGAAAATGTACCAAAACCCAATTTAAGAGAAACTTTCAATTTAAAACTTGATTCCTTCCATTGACTATAAAAAAGCCGTATCAACTCTATTTTTGAAGTGCACCCCAAAAGTTAGACACAAAACTTTTGGGGTGCACTTCATTTCAAGTAGTGATACGACTTTTTATGTTTATCAGTTACAATCTATAACTTTACCTTAGTTCAGCACACCCCCACAATTGTATCATAGTAAAGTAATCGGGGCAGTTATGACAAGTTTGTCTTTATTTTTACTACATGAACCATAATAATTATTTGCAGGCTCATAATCTGTCAATACTCCATTTTTATCATCGATATATTCAACATGTACTGGATAAACACAATTTTCTATTTTCGATCCTGCACCATCGTTATATTGTCCAATAAATCCTGATATTCCCGAACGGCTTCTCAAACGGATATGGATATTTTCCGTCTGACAATTTTTAATAGCGACACCCCTTCCACCGACAATTTGGCCGACTAATCCTCCAGCCTGATAACCAGTTAAATAAATATCTTTGGCAGAACAGTTATCTAACCAAGTAGCTCCTACACCGATCCAGCCGATCAGTCCTCCGATGTTCTGAGTCGTTAACCCGGTAGACGCTTTAATGTGTATATGCCTTGCATGTACATTTTCAAATTGAGCAACGGTACTATAATTTGCTCCGGTATATCCCACACAACCGGCAAAATAAGCATATTCTTTACTATGATCTATCGGATTTCCGTCAATATCCGTATGCACTTCATCATCGGCAAGTCCATTAATAGTAATGTTCTCGAATGTCAAATTCTTCATTACACCTTCAAACTTACCCCAAACTCCCGTATACGCATTATATTTACCGAGAGTAATACCCCAAATCTGATATTCATACACTGCTCCGAATTTTCCGTTTAAAGAAAAATTCCTTAAAGTATGCCCTTGACCATCTACTGTGTATGTCGGTTCTCCTGAAGTATAAATAGGTTTCCATTCAACACCGCTCATATCGATATCGTTTTCCAATAGGATAGAAACGTTCACGGACTTACCACTCTCGTCTTTTTTAGTAATCATATCAAGGATATTATCCGGTAGCCAGGCAAATTCTTCTCTCGTATAGATATGATAAGTTCGGGTACTCTCGTCATAGGCAGGTTCTTTCGGCACAATTACAGCCGGATTCCACCATTCTTCAGCATCGATCCAATCATTCTCAAAATTTTCATCAATAGAGATAATTAACTGCGCGTCCGTAGTTAAAATATTACCCATTACTGTTGTTAACCAATTGCGTTGAATGGGAATATCTGTTTTTAAATCATGTGAACTGATAAGCGAAGTACCGTCCAATGCTTCAAACTTAAAATGAATAGGAGTCTGTTCCGTTGCATCGGTCATTAAATAATCGACCGTCAAGGTCCGGTTATTCTCACTTTTATCATAACCTAAAGCATAGTCCTTTTGAGATTTATCAATCGAACCTGTATAAATTTCAGTAACAGCCGTTAATTGTTGTATTCGTCGTAATATATCAGCAATACTATCCAACTGTTTGTTGGGATACAATTTGTACTTATTTACTTTAAAAATAACCGGGGCTATCGAAGTATTGGCACAATAAAAAACAGAATCGATTTTTTTATCTGACAAAAAAATCACATAATCAGGGTAATTTTTATTCAAGCACGAAGTGAGAGTCTCGGATGTTCCCTGTGCCCATACAATACCCGATAAAAATAATGCAGTTATCAACAATAAGCCCTATTTTTACATCTTTTCACAATTCAATTATATAATAATATATTCGACTAAATGACAAGCAGTTAAGACTTTTGCCATTTATTAATTTTTAATAATAACAAGATGGATTTAAAAAATAGATTTATTAAGATAACTCCCAGAGGTAAAACCTATAACGATACCAACAGACTTCATCAAAGAATTTACTGCCACAACTAATTCATGTAAACCATGTATCGGACTCTTCATCTTAAATGACAAAACTATTTTCATGATCTAAAGATTTTTCGCCATAAATTCCCCAAATCAGCAGTTTCACTTAAGATAAAACAAAACATAAAAAAAGCGTGGGAATTTGTCAGTTTACTCGCTTTGAGGTATCGCCAAACACCCACATTGAAATAAACAGCCAACCCACGCCTAACCTTATATATTCACTCTCGTGATTATAATGGAAAAGCATGAACGTTTGTTCTGTTTATCCTTCAATGTTTTAAAAATTGGCGATTTTCAAAGCGAGGATAAAACTAAACGCTTCTCTAACATGTATATCGGATAAAAAGTCTCTACTCCAATTCCGACACCACAAAGTTAGAAATTATTTGCGTTTTAACAAACGTTCATGTGAGTTGGCCAATAATTTCTTCTAATAATATTCAAAAAAAACGTAAGAATTCAGACAAATAAACTATGAATTCTTGTTCTTCTTATGATAAAAATAAAAGTAAATACAGGGTAAAGACAATATTTGCAATAGAATATCCGCAATAATAAAAAACTATTAAAACAAATTTTCCCCTATATTTATATATCTATTTTTCAAGCTTTTTTCACAGAAGCCACTTTAAGGTTAATAATTTACAAATATAATAAAACATCTATTATTTTATTTGTATTCTGAAAAGCTATTCAGATTTTCCAATACAGAAATCTCATCAGTTCAACTTTGAAACTTTCTCAGTCTACTTTTTCGCTCTTATTCGTCAGATAAGCTACTATCATCCTCATAAAAACAAAAGAACATCCTCAAAAAAACGCTCAAATCAGACCAAACAAAATTTAAATCGGTTTATTTCAAAAAACAACAAAGTTATAATGATTTTAATTCGTCCTCGAACATCTGTTCTAACACACGACGCAAATAAGAACGAGAGCCGGAAAAGTTATTTACAATAATAGCCACAGCATATCTTTTATTCCCCGAATCATAATATCCGGCATAACTTTGCACATGTGCCATACTGCCGCTTTTCAATCGCATTCTTTTCGAAAGAGACGAATTTTTCAAAAACGAACGTACCGTACCACTTACTCCCGGACACGGTAACGAAGAATAAAATATTGTCTGCAAATTTTTATCGGAAGCCATAAAATCGAGTATACGACATAACATTTCGGCAGAGATACGGTTTACCGGAGACAAACCACTACCGTCATACATAACAAGATCATCCAGAACCACACCTTTCTCTTTCCAAAAATGTTTCAATATCTCGACACCTTTCGATGCCGATGCTTCCGGATAACGAGACAAAGCGATCCAACGCAATAAAGCTTCGGCATACAAATTATTACTGTTATGATTTACAATACGGATAATATCAGATAAACGGTCTGAAGAATAACGAAACAGCATAGACCTATCGGATAAAGGTTTTGTTTTGTTATTTTCATTCAATATACGCATCGTTACAGGTGTACCTGCTACTTCGATTCGGGAAGCTTTTAAAAAAGACGTTATTTCATTTACAAAAAACAAAGCAGGATCAGGTAAATCTCCTTTTATGACAAAACGCTCCTGTTTTTCAGGAATACTCCCATAAATATACCTTCGTAAAGAAAAAGGAGCTCCATATATATAGGCACTATCAATCGCATTACTGCTCGAAACAAGATGATTAGAAAAACTTAATCCAGATATTTCCGGTTCTACTCCGATAATAACAGGCGTCGAGCCTTTTGCCCCCGAACGCAATATCAGACGATAAGTATTATCTCTGTAATTAATGCCATAGCAACCTGCCGCAAAATAATTCCCGACATCTTCCCATAGCCATTTTGGCGAAACTCCTTCTGTGTCGAACCGGCTGTCATCGGCAATAATGCACCCTTCTATACGATGAATACCTGCATTTTCAAGCTCTTTCAACAAACGATTCCGGAAATCAAAAACCCGACGTGTACCATATTCCGAACCCAATGTCGGATCTCCGCATCCCTGAATATATAAATCACCATAAAGCACACCGTCTTTTCCGATATGCCCCGAATATTGTACATCGGTATAAAAACAATGTTCTCCCCCATATATTCCGAGAGCTGTTGCAGATGTCAGTAACTTCAATGCCGAAGCCGGAAGAAGTAGCCGTTGAGAGTCATAAGATGATACTGTTTCTCCCGTTTCAATATCCATAATACAAAAACCTACCGATGCAGAACGCAATTCAGGCAAAGATACAAAACGAGATATGCCCATCCCGGCATAAGAAAAATAGCATAATCCCGACCAAAGGAAAACAATAATATATTTTAGTTTTATAATCGCACTCATATAAAATGTCTGATTTTCAAAACAAAAATAACCGATTTTCAAAGAATATACAATCTTACTCCGATTTTATATCCCAAAATCGAAATGGATAGTTCAAAAAAATAAAAAAGTATCGTACATTTGTTTCAAGATATAAAACTTCTTGAACTATTTAATATAAGAGAATCGAAATGTTATTTTCTGAAGAAAACTACGAAACCCATAAACGCGGCCGCATAGAAGTAATTTGCGGATCGATGTTTTCAGGAAAAACCGAAGAATTGATAAGACGGCTCAAACGTGCAAAAATAGCTCGACAAAAAGTCGAAATCTTCAAGCCGTCTATCGATATACGCTACTCGGAAGAAGAGATCGTGTCTCATGACAGCAATTCCATACAATCGACTCCGGTAGACAGTTCTGCAAGCATACTATTACTATCAAGCGGTGTAGATGTCGTAGGCATCGATGAAGCTCAATTTTTCGATCAAGGCATCGTCGATATCTGCAACCAGCTTGCCGATCAAGGAACACGGGTTATCGTAGCGGGATTAGATATGGATTTTAAAAAAGTACCTTTCGGGCCTATGCCCTATTTGTTATCAATTGCCGATGAAGTGACCAAAGTTCATGCCATCTGTGTAGAATGCGGGCATTTAGCTAATTATTCCCACCGACTTATAGACAATGATAAAAGAGTTTTATTGGGTGAAAAAGGAGAATATCAGCCACTTTGCCGTACGTGCTATAATAAAAAACATGCATCGCAAGAATAGATTTCACACCCGTTATATCAATTCATTATCAAGTATAATTAAAATCGAGCAATCATGTATCTTTCACGCCGTCCTTACACTTTTGACCGGGTTACCCGAATCATATTCAGTATAGCAATTCTTGTCGGAACGTTCTATCTGATAAATTTGCTGAAAGGTGCACTTCTACCATTTCTCGTTGCATGGCTACTGGCCTACCTCATGCATCCGATTGTAGAATTTTTTCATAATAAATGCCGCATCAAGAACCGAGTAGTTGCGATCTCGGCAACTTTATTGTCGGTCGTTCTTTTTTTCGGATTGCTCGGATGGATTTTCATACCATCTATTATAGAAGAGATGGATAAAATGAAAATTCTCATTCATAATTATATATCAACGGATAATACGATACCTTTTCTTCCTGAAAGTTGGCACGATTATATCCGGGAAAAAATCGATTTCGAACAGATCGCACAAATGATGAATAAAGAAGACTGGAAAAAATTGATCGAAACAACTGTTACTCAAGCCTGGTCTTTTCTTACCGGATCGGTAAACCAAATTATCACCATTGTAAGTTGGTTTATAGTATTGTTGTATCTGTTTTTTATCCTACTTGATTATGAAAAGATCATCGTCGGCTTTCGAGGTCTCATTCCTCGCCGTTACCGCAGAACTGTATTAGGAATACTCACCGACGTGCAAGTAAGCATGAACCGGTATTTCAGAGGTCAGTCTCTCGTTGCCTTTTTAGTCGGCATTCTTTTCAGTATCGGATTTCTTATCGTCGGACTACCCCTTGCCATCGTATTGGGATTATTTATCGGACTACTAAATATGGTGCCTTACCTGCAAATCATCGGAGTTATCCCGACAGTTTTGTTATGTCTGATAAAAGCCTCTGAATCGGGACAAAACTTTTGGCTTTTGTTCGCAGCATGCATGGCTGTTTTCATCATAGTACAGTTAATTCAAGATATAATTCTCGTCCCTCGCATCATGGGACATGTCACAGGATTAAATCCGGCAATTATACTTCTATCTCTATCGATATGGGGAACTCTGCTCGGTGTTATCGGCATGATTATAGCACTTCCTCTCACATCGCTCGTGTTGGCTTATTATCAAAAATACATCTTAAAAGAAAATCCTGAAAAAGAAAAGAAAAAAAATATACGAAAAATATCGTAGAGTATATCTAAATTTTCCGACAAAATAATAGGATAAAACGCAGAATAAAGCAAATTTGAGTATTCTCGCTGACAGTCAGAGAGTTTGACTTTGGATGGAACAAATTGGCATAAGGTCGGGAAAACGGATTTAGGCAGATTGCAGAAATAGATGCACTTCCAAATCATTACCCGACACCTGATGCACATTTAACACTAACGGTCTCTATTTCTGCGTTCTGCGTAGGTT
>ERZ825525.802-NODE-802-length-34967-cov-4.026638_pt1 | contig 34967 bp, 31 predicted proteins | sample MGYA00519930_ERZ825525 | MGnify/ENA primary metagenome ERZ825525 (study PRJEB31778, sample SAMEA3449203) | human gut metagenome | biome: human gut; feature: human-associated habitat; material: faeces | place: United Kingdom | collected 2010/2012 ... | reverse complement strand
CACCACGCTGTTCGACTTGGGCGCGCGGCAGATGTACAAAATTGCCTGCGTCAAGGGTATTCTCCCCTCCGGCAGCCCTATGTTCTGAAACGCGGTCATAGCCGACACAGCCACTACAAGCGCCTGCGGGTCGGCAAGTCCAACGTCCTCCGAAGCGTGTATGACAATCCTGCGCGCAAGCAGCATAGGCTCGCAGCCGCTTTCTATCAGTCGGTTGAACCAAAAGCACGCCGCGTCGCAGTCGCTGCCGCGCATACTCTTGATAAACGCCGAAATCATGTCGTAATAGCTTTGAGTGTCCACGCTCAAAGGCTTTTTCTGCACCGACTCCGCGGCGATTTTTTCGTCTATGAGTATTTTGCCGTCGGCGTTTCTCGGCGTCGTCAGCACGGCAAGCTCCAAACCGTTGTACGCTTTGCGCAAATCTCCTCCCGAAAGCCTTACAAGCTGATTCAAAGCGCCTTCGGTTAGCTCGACGTTGAGGTTTCCCAGCCCCTTGGGGCTTTTGAGCGCCCTTTCCAGTCCCTCGGCAATATCCTCCTCCGAAAGCGCGCGAAGCTCGAACACGAGACAGCGCGACACTATTGCCGGCGTCATGGAATAATACGGATTTTCGGTTGTGGAACCAATCAGACGTATATACCCTTTTTCTATCGCGGAAAGCACGCTGTCGCTTTGCGCCTTGCTCCACCTATGACACTCGTCAAGCAGCAGGAACGTGCTTTTGCCGGTAAGGGCAAAATGCTTTTCCGCCTGTTCGATAATGCGCTTTGCGTCGGCTACTCCGCTTGACACGGCGTTCAGCTTTTCAAAGGGACATTGGGTGGCGTTTGCTATTATGTGGGCAAGCGTGGTCTTGCCGCAGCCGGGAGGTCCCCAAAAGATGCAGCTTCCCAATTTGTCCGCGCGTATGCTGCGCCGCAAAAGCGAATTTTCTCCGACAACGTGCCGCTGTCCGATAAACTCGTTCATCACCTGCGCGCGCATACGCTCCGCCAAAGGAGCCGCGCCCGTATTCAACGTGTCGAAAAAAGAATTTTGCATTTTTTTATTATACCACAAAAAAGGCGGCGTTTGCAAGAATTTGCTCAAAACAAAAAAGGCGGCGGGCATTTTTACGCCTGCGCCTTTTGCGAGCCAGTCTGTAAGCCGAGTTCTGTATTAGACGGTCATCTGTCTAGGCGTACCGTTTCCGGCACGCTCGAGCGAATCATATCGAGGCGTCGGGCAAACGCTTGTTCTCATTTCTTGCACCGAGCGGGGTTTACAGGAACGTCAAGTCGCCAAGACGTTTGTGAGCTCTTACCTCACATTTCCACCCTTGCACGCAAAAACGTGCGGTATATTTCTGTTGCACTTTCCTTGAAGTCGCCTTCACCGGTAATTAGCCGGCGCTCTGCCCTGCGGTGCTCGGACTTTCCTCGTGGAGCTTGCTCCCCGCGACCGTCCGGCTGACTCTGAATTATTTTACACCGTTTGAAGCGTTTTGTCAAACGCGCAAACGCCTCCCGCCCGCAAATTTGAAAACCGCGGACTAAAAGACGCCCGCCGCGCAGCCGCAAAAGGCGAAAATGAGTACAAGCAGTCGCGTAATATTCGGCGGTTTTTTCCAATAAAATTTATCGAGGTGACAAAATGCTCGGTTTTTTGCAGCTGTTCGGCAAAATTTTCTTTTTTACAGGTTATTTCTCCAATTCCGGCTCGTATCCCAAGCCACTGCCCCCCGACGAGGAAGCTCGGGAGCTTGAAAAGGCGGCGGCGGGAGACAATGCGGCGCGCGAAAAGCTGATTAAACACAACCTGCGCCTCGTCGCGCACATAGCCAAAAAGTATGCCGCGGGACAGGATATGGACGACCTGATTTCCATAGGCTCCATAGGTCTTGTCAAAGGCATAAGCACTTTCTCCGCCGCCAAAGGCACCACGCTTGCGACATATCTCGCGCGTTGTATCGAAAACGAAATTCTTATGACGCTGAGAACAAACAAAAGATACAAAAACACCGTCTATTTGCAGGAGCAGATGAACGTGGACAGCGACGGCAACGAGCTGACTCTTATGGACGTGCTGTCGGTAAAGGAGGATTCCATTTTCAAGCAGGTGGAAATGTCCATAGTCAGCGACAAGCTAGACAAAATCATGCAGGAGTGCCTGTCAAAACGGGAGTATTCCATACTCGTCATGCGTTTCGGCTTGAAGGGCGGCACGCAGTTGACGCAGCTGCAAACGGCAAAGGCGTTGGGCATAAGCCGCTCCTACGTTTCGAGAATAGAAACCAAAGCGCTGAGCAAAATCCGCGCCAAGCTCAACAGGGAGGATTTTCTCCCCGACTGAAAAACAAAGCCGCTTGTGTATCCTGCATAAGCGGCAATTTTATTAAAAACAAAAATAAGTATTTTCACCCCCCCCGCTTGATTGTCATTGAATTTAAATAATTTTGCACTATAATTTGTTTTGCATTTTACTCGGGAGAAGGGAAATGAAGAAAAAATTGTGCTCGTTGCTGATTGCAATCTGTTTATTTGCTTTTGTGCTTTTGTCCTTTGCCGCCTGCGCTTCGTCTGACCTCAAATATGAAGCGATGTATGGGGACGACTCATATTGGTGGAGTGTTTCGGGGAGTTACGGCGACAGTACAGTCAAAATTCCGAAAAAACACAACGGAGTGGCTGTGCGCACGATTTCAAGCTGGGCTTTTTCAGGCGACGAAAATTTAAAAAAGGTCACTATACCGAATACAATCGACCACATAGGCGGCTTTGCTTTTGACGACTGCAAATCATTGAAAAAAGTAAATTTACCGCGTGCGCTGAAAAGTATAGAACACCTTTTGGGAAAAAAGGCTTATTTCGGTCCATCCTGTTTTTCAAGGTGTACAAGTCTTGAAGAAATTGTCATACCTGAAAACGTTTTGGTTCTCCCCGAATATATTTTTCACGATTGTTTGTCCTTGAAAAAAGTAACTTTGCCGAGTAGTTTAATGATAATAGAAAACAACGCTTTCAGTTATTGTTCTGCTTTGGAAACAGTTTATTTTCATGGTACTCTGAGAGAATTCAGGAATATAGAATTCGGACAGGGAAACGATTACCTATTGGATGCAAAAATCATATTTATACCTTAAATTTTCAAAAAGACAACAGCAGGTTTGGGAAGCCTGCTGTTTTTTAATCGGATTTTTTGTCTTGTTTTCGTCGGAAAGACGCGTTTGCAGTTTCGTTTCAGACCTTTCGCAGAATGTCGAATTTTTCCAGCGGATAGGAACAGGGAAGTTTAAGAATCTGTCGAACCAGCTTGGCGTCGACTACGGGCGTTCCGTTTTCGTCCCGCATATCGGCGACGGCAAAAGTTTTTCCGAAGCTGTCGTTTGCTGACAGAATTTCCAAAGTGTCGCCCTCGAAAAATCTGTTGCGCATTTCGACCGCGGCAACCCCGTCCGACCAGTCCAAGACAGAGGCGACAAAATTTCCGTCGGCAACCGCCTTGGAGGTGAAAAAGTTTTCCGTTTCGTCGAAATCCTTTCCGAATAAGAAGCCCGACGTAAAAGCCCTGTGGGAAGTCTTTTTCAGCTCGTTTAAAAGTCCGTCCGACACGCTTTTTGAGAAGCTGCCGGTCAGGCACGCGTCCAAAGCCCTTCTGTACGCGTTTACAACCGTGCCGACGTAGTGCGCGCTCTTCATACGTCCCTCGATTTTGAGGCTCACGGCGCCCGTTTCAAGCGCTCTGTTTAGATAAGGCATAAGGCACAAATCCCTGCTGTTCATTATGTAAACCCCTCTTTCGTCCTCGTTGAGAAACAGAGGTTTGTCGGGATGCTCTCTTTCGGTCAGGCTCACCTGCCACTCCCAGCGGCAAGCCTGCACGCACTCGCCCTTGTTGCCGCCCCGCCCCGACAGCCAAAAGACACCTCCCGGAATAAGCCATACACATTGCTCCGTGCACGAAAATTTCCAACTCGCAGTCTTTGAGCGCAGCCATCTGCACAAGGTCGTCAAACCCGCACTCGCGCGCGGCGACAATGCGCGAAACTCCCGCGTCCCGCCAGAACTCGGCGGCGCGGGCATTGGTGCAGTTTGCCTGCGTCGACAGGTGCAGCGGCAGGCGGGGCGCGACGCTTTTGGCAATTTGCATAACCCCGGCGTCGCTGACTATGAGAGCGTCCGCGCCGCAGTTGTCAAGCGCGGAAATATAATCGGGAAGCTTTTCCAAATCTCTGCCGTCCGCAAAAATATTGACGGTTACGTAAACCTTTTTCCCTTTTTCGTGCGCATAGCCGCAGCAGAACTTGATTTCGTCAAGAGTAAAATTGTCGGCAAAGGCGCGCAAGCCGAAATTTTTGCCCGCCAGATACACCGCGTCCGCTCCGAAGTGCAGCGCCGTGAAAAATTTTTCCATATTGCCGGCGGGAGCAAGCAGCTCGGGACGGCGCGTTTTTTGCTTGTTCATAATTTGAATTTGAACGAAAGAATTGTCGTATTGTCAGGTTTCAAGAATAATGGGAATTATCATCGGATAGCGTTGAAGGTTTCTTTTGAGAAAGCCCTTTACGGCGCGCTGAATGAGCTGCTTCGCGTCGGAAATGTTAAGCTCTTTTAAATCAAGCTTTTCAAGCGCTTCCAAAGACAGCGTCTTTATTTCCTCGATTATATAATTGTTGGAGTCGTCCCCCGTGTAGATGCAGCCGCGGCTTATCACCTCGGGACCGCTCGAAACAACTCCCTGAGTCGTGTCCACTCCGACCAACACTATCAGTATACCCTCCTCGGACAGCGCGATTCTGTCCCGCAACAGCACGTCGCCCACATCGCCTATTCCCAATCCGTCGATTAAAACTATGCCGCTCGTCACGTTGCCCTTGACCGCCATTTTTTTGTCCGACAAAAGCACCACGTTGCCTATTTCCGGAATGATTATATTGTCCTCGGGCATACCGAGATTGGCGGCAAGCCGCGCGTGCTGCTTCTGATGCCTGTACTCTCCGTGCACGGGCATGAAAAATTTGGGCTTCAAAAGTGAGTGAATAAGCTTCAACTCCTCCTGACAGGCGTGTCCCGAAACGTGGACGTCGGCAAGCGAGCTGTAAATGACCACCGCGCCCATGCGGTAAAGATTGTTTATGACTTTGGTTATGTCCTTTTCGTTTCCCGGTATGGGAGAGGCGCTTATTATTATCGTGTCGTTGGCGCCCACGCGGATTTTGTTGAAATCGTTGCTGGACATACGCGTCAAGGCGCTCATCGGCTCGCCCTGCGTGCCCGTAGCCAAAATAACCACCTCTTCGTCTTTGAGCTTTTCAGCCTTTTCCACGTCAATAAACAGTCTCGGGTCGCAATGCAGAATACCCGCTTTGATTGCCGTTTCGATGACTTTCAGCATACTTCTGCCGCCAAGCGCAACCTTTCGCTTAAACTCGCTTGCAAGCTCCAAAATCTGCTGAACCCTGTCCACGTTGGAGGCAAAGGTGGCGATGATGATTCTGCGGTCGGCGTTTTCCACAAACAGCTTGCGCAGCGTGGAGGTGACAACCACCTCGCTCATCGTGTAACCCGGCCTTTCCACGTTGGTGGACTCGGCAAGCAAAAGCAAAACTCCCTCGTTGCCGATTTCCGCAAAGCGGTTGAGATTCATCGACTCGCCGCCTATCGGAGTGTAATCTATTTTGAAGTCGCCCGTATGGAAGATTGTGCCGACGGGCGTTCTCAACGCGATTGCCATGCTGCCCGCCACAGAGTGGCACACGTGGATAAATTCAGCCGAAAAATATTTGGTGCGCACTGTCTGCCCGTCGCGGATTTCGCGCAAATCACCCTCTACTCTGCGCTCCGTCAGCTTGTTGGACAAAAGCCCCAACGTCAGCTTCGAGCCGTAAACGGGAGCGTCGATTTGACGCAAAAGATAAGGCACCGCGCCTATATGGTCCTCGTGCCCGTGAGTAAGAAACACGGCTTTGACCTTCTCTCGGTTTTCTTTGAGATAGGTTATATCGGGAATCACCGTGTCTATGCCCGGCATTTCGTCGGTGGGAAACGTCAGTCCCGCGTCGATAACGACGATTTCGTCGGCGTATTCAAAAGCCGTCAGATTTTTGCCTATTTCGCCCACGCCGCCGAGAAAAATTATCTTTACCTTTTCGTTTTTGTCCGGCTTTTTCTGCCTTGCGCCGCGCGTTTCGTCCGGCGCGTAAGCCAAAGGATAAGCCGTCTCAGGCGCGCGTCCGACGGCAAGACGCTTGTCCGACTTGCTCTTTGCGCTCCTGTCGAAACCGGGTGCGCGTTTGTCGGGCTTTGTCTGCTGTCTGTCCGTCGTCCTTTTGCCCTGCGAGCCGTTTTTGGCGGGCTTGCGGGCGTTTTTATTGTTGCTGCGGACAGGGAAATTTTTCCCCTCCGCCTTGTTTTCCGTCAATACGTTTGTCATATATACATTATAACCCAAATGTCGCACAAACACAAACAAATTTTCTTTTTATTTGGAATTTTATGTTTGCTTTTTTCCGCGCGACTATGTATAATATTAGCGGTACGGCGCGGTCGGAAAATGACCTTGCCTTTTAGATTTTGCAAATAATTTTTTAGGAGAAAAATCATGAAAAGAGTTTACAATTTTTCAGCAGGCCCCTCCGCTCTTCCTCTCGAAGTGTTGCAGGAAGTCCAACGCGATATGCTCGACTATGCAGACACCGGCATGAGCATAACGGAAATGAGCCACCGCTCCAAGGCTTTTGAAGCAGTCAACGACGAAATCGAGGCCAGCCTGAGAGAATTGCTCAACGTGCCCGACAATTATTACATACTGTTCGTTCAGGGCGGCGCAAGCCAGCAGTTTGCCGCAGTTCCTCTGAACCTGCTCGGCAAAAACAACAAAGCCGATTATGTGCTGACGGGCAATTTCTCCACCAAATCCTACGAAGAGGCCTCCCGCTTCGGCGACATACACGTCGCGGCAAGCAGCAAGGACGAAAACTTCACCTATATTCCCCGCAAGTTCGATATACGCCCCGACGCGCAATATCTCCATATCTGCACGAACAATACCATTTTCGGCACGCGCTACAACTTTCTGCCCAAAACCGACGTGCCCATAGTCGCGGATATGTCCAGCGAAATTCTCAGCAGAGTGATAAACGTGTCCGACTACGCGGTGATTTACGCGGGCGCGCAGAAAAACGTCGCCCCCGCAGGCGTGACAATAGTAATCGCTCGCAAAGACTTGGTTGACGACAAGGACAATCAGCTTTCCTGCTGCCCCACCATGCTCAAATGGAGCGTTCAGGCGGCAAACAAGAGCCTTTACAACACTCCTCCCTGCTTCTCCATGTATGTTGCAATGCTTGTTTTCCGCCACCTCAAAAAAATCGGCGGCGTAAAGGCCATGGAAGAAATCAACAACAAGAAAGCCGCCTTGCTTTACGACTTTATCGACAACAGCAAGCTGTTCAAAAACTACGTGAGAAAGGAAGACCGTTCCATCATGAACGTGCCTTTCGTCACCGGCAACGCCGAGCTGGACGCCAAGTTTGTCAAGGAAGCGACAGAGCACGGTCTGTGCACGCTCAAAGGCCACAAGCTTGTGGGCGGTATGAGAGCAAGCATCTACAACGCGATGCCTGTCGAGGGTATCAAAGCGCTTGTCGAGTTTATGGCGAAGTTTGAAAGGGAAAACGGCTGACGCCCGAATTTAAGGAGACGAAAAATGAAAGAAGTTTTGAGACTCAACGAAATCAGCCCGTTGGTAAACAGCGTTTTTCAGGACAAGTACATCATGACAAAAGACGCTAAGGAGCCTGTGGGCATACTCGTGCGCAGCTTCAATATGCACGAATACAAGCTCGCCCCCTCCGTGCTTTGCGTGGGACGCGCGGGCGCGGGCACAAACAACATCCCTCTCGACCGCTACGCCGAGGAGGGAGTAGTCGTTTTCAATACTCCGGGAGCAAACGCGAACGCCGTCAAGGAGCTGGTGCTGTCAGATATGCTTATGTGCGGCAGACGCATTGCGGAAGGCATTGCCTGGACAAACGGTTTGACCGACGGCGAAAAAACGGTTGCCGAACAGGTCGAAAGCGGCAAAAAGGCTTTTGCCGGCAGCGAAATCAAAGACAAAACGCTCGGCATCATGGGACTCGGCGCAATCGGACGCCTTGTCGCGGAGGCTGCTCTCGCGCTCGGCATGAAGGTGCTCGCGGTCGACCCCTACCTGACAAAGGAAGCGGCGTCCACTCTCCCCGAGGATGTGAGAATACTCGACAACATCGACGATATGTTCGCGCTTTCAGACTATCTGACTTTCCACGTTCCGCTCACCAACGAAACACGCGGCTTCATCAACCGCGCGAGCATCGCCAAAATGAAGGACGGAGTGAACATAATCAACTGTTCGAGAGGCGAACTCGTAGACAACGAAAGCATTATACAAGCCTGCGAAAGCGGCAAGGTCAACAGATACGTCACCGATTTTCCCGCAACGGAGCTGCTTAACCGCAAAAACATAATCTGCACGCCCCACCTCGGCGCAAGCACGGCGGAAGCCGAAGACAACTGCGCAATCATGGCGGCAAAGCAAATCGTGAACTTTGTGGAAAAAGGAAATATCGTCAACTCGGTCAACTATCCCGCGGTGCACCTCGACGCCAAAGGCGCGCAGAGAGTGGTCGTGCTGTTCAAGGGCGACGAAAGCACGGGTGAAGAAGCGCAGAAAATCCTCGCGCCCTTCAAGGTCGTAGGCTTTGTCGTCAAAACCAAAAAAGCTTTCGGAGCCGCCCTGTTCAATCTGAACGTCAAAGCGGACGATTCCGCTCTCCAAAAGCTCAAAGGCATAAACGGAGTCACAAGAGTGCTTGCGCTCTGAAAAATTTTATTAAAAAGCCCGACTTAAAGTCGGGCTTTTTTATTTCGCTCAGCTTATTTTATCGCCGTTGAGTTTGTTTTCGTATATAAAAAATCCCTGCCTCTTTTCGTTTTCGTAACGCTCCACAGCCCGTTGATACTTGGCGGACAGTTGCAGCATATATGTATTTTTCTGCTGCGGACTCATCTGCGACGCCGCTTCGCTGTCCATGAGCCGCGCAATCGGATTTGTTACCACCTCGTCTCCCGAAAGAATGCCGCACACCCTTCTGTAAAACTCCTCCTCCGCGCTGTGCTCCCTGTTGTAAAGCTGATTTTTCAAGGCCTGCTTTTGTCTGTTGACCGCAAAATCCGCGCTGCCGCCGTTTGTCGCGGCGACAAGTTCAAAATAGTTTCTCTGATTTTTGACGTCAGACCAAAAGCCTTCCTTCAATCTCTTTTTTGCCTGTTTAGCATAAGCTTTGAACAATGAATTTGCCATAAAAAACTTTCTCCTCTATCTGTTTGATTTTTTTGCCGCGCGAAAAAAGCGCACGGCGTTTTTTAAACGACATGAAAAACGACGCAAAACAAAAATTTTGCGACTGCTTGCGTACACTTGAATTTTTCGGCTTTTGCGGTTAAAAAGTTTTCTGCAGCAAATTAAAAATGTTTCTTAAAGCGTTTTTGAGATTTTTCGTTGGGAAAAAAATTTTGAAAAGCCGCATAAACTCGTTATGCGGCTTTATCATGTGTAAAAAGTAAGAATTTGTTTTGTTTTCAACCTTTGGAGTTGCGTTTTCTCGCCGCCTCCGCCTTTTTCTTGCGGCGGACGGAAGGCTTTTCGTAATGCTCCTTCTTTCTCAGGTCTCCGATAATCCCGTCTCTGGCGCACTTTCTTTTGAATCTTCTCAAAGCGCTGTCCAAAGTTTCGTTTTCGCCTACTCTGATTGTGGACATATGTGATTTCGCCTCCTTTCCGCAACGGCGGTAAGATTTTCGGAAATATCCCGACCGTGTTATCATATCCCATAACCGGATTTTTGTCAACGTTTTTTAAGGGATTTTCTCAAATTTTCATCCGAATGGATTTCAAACAAAGCGCGGCGTGTTTGCCGCAGTTTCATTTAAGCGGAACAAGCTTTGCCGTGAAGTGTCTGAGTATAGGCGCTTCCTCTACAATCTTGTAACCCTTGACTTTGTTTGCGTGCTCCTTTATGCTAATCAGCGCGTCGGCGATTACGTCCAGATGCGCCTGCGTGTAAACCCTTCTCGGTATGGCAAGACGGGTGAACTCGAACTCCGCCTCCTGCTCCTTTCCCGTAACGGGGTCGCGGTCGAGCATGTAGGAGCCTATGTCGCAGCCGCGTATGCCCGCTTCGAGATAAAGCTCCAACGCCAGCGCCTGTCCGGGATACTCGTACCAGGGTATATGGGGCAGCAGCTTTTTGGCGTCGACAAACACGCCGTGACCGCCTACGGGCGATTGATAAGCTATGCCCGCGTCGTCCAGCCTTGCGGCAAGATACTCCATCTGACCGATGCGGTATCTGAGATAATTTTCGTCTATTCCCTCTTTAAGACCTATGGCAAGCGCTTCGAGGTCTCTGCCGCTCATGCCGCCGTAAGTCACGAAGCCTTCAAAGGAAATGCAGTTCTGCTTGATTTTTTCAAACAGCTTTTTGTCGCGCGCTCCCACAAGACCGCCCATATTGACAATGGCGTCCTTTTTCGCGCTCATGGTGAACACGTCGGCATATTTGAAGCTTTCGCGCACAATCTCCTTAATGGAGCTGTTTTTGAACTCCGGCTCGCGCTGTTTTACGAAATAAGAGTTTTCCGCGTAACGCGCCGCGTCAATCATGAAAGGTATGTTGTATTTTTTTGCGACAGCCGCAGTTGCGCGGATATTTGCGACAGACACGGGCTGTCCGCCCGCAGAGTTGTTTGTGATGGTCTGCACTATAACGCCGACGTTTTCAGGACCGTATTCCTTAATCAGCTTTTCAAGACGCTCGACGTCCATATTGCCCTTGAAATCGGCGCGCAGCGTGGTGTCCAAAGCTTCGGGCACGACGCAGTCCACGGGGATTGCTCCCGTCAACGCCACATGTGCGCGCGTGGTGTCGAAGTGCATATTGGATATCGAATATTTTTTGCCTTTGAGCAGAATGGGCAGCAAAACTTTTTCCGCCGCTCTTCCCTGATGAACGGGCTGTATGTACTCGAAACCGAAAATTTCTTTTGCGTTTTCTATCAGATGCAGATAGCTGCTCGCGCCCGCGTAGGATTCGTCGCCCATCATGACGCCCGCCCACTGCGCGCTGCTCATGGCGTTGGTGCCGCTGTCCGTCAAAAGGTCAATATAAACGTCCTCGGACTTCAACGCGAACACGTTGTAATCCGCTTTTTTCAGTCTCTCCTCACGCTCTTTTCTCGTGAGAATTTTCAACGGCTCCACGCTTTTGATTCTGAAAGGCTCGGGAATGTACTTCATCATAATTCAAAGTCTCCTTGTCGAAATTCAAGCCGCTTCAACCTTGCGGCTGTATCTGTCTATATTATACTCTCCTTTTCACCGCGTAAAAAAGTTTTTGCGTGAAAATTTTTTTAAACCTTTCGGAGGGCGGTGTCCGCCTCTCCCGCAAGCCCGTCGCGCACGGCTTTTCCGAGCCGCACGGAAACAATCTCGTCCGTTTTGCACGGCTCTTTGATGAAAACCCTGACGTAATTGGGGGTGTATCCGCAAACGTATCCCGACGTCCTTTCTTCCGTGAGAACGTCGTCAATTCTCCCGACGTTTTTGGACAGAAAATCGGCTTTGAGTCTGCTTTTGGCGGCGGCAAGCCTTTTTACACGCTCGGCGGCAACGTCCGAGTCCACCCTTTTGAGCCTTGCGGCAGCGGTGCCCTCGCGCGGGGAAAAGGGAAACACGTGTATATCCGAAAAGCCCGCGTCAAGACAAAACGCTAGGCTCTCCTCGAAGTTTTTGTCCGTTTCGGAAGGGAAAGCCGCGATTACGTCCGTCGTAATGCCCGCAAGCGGAAATACGGCGCGGATTTTTTCCACCGCGCGCATATATTCGTCCGGCGTGTAATGTCTGTTCATTGCTCTCAGCACCTCCGCGCTGCCGCTTTGGAGAGACAGATGAAAATGCGGGCAGAAGCCGCCCTCCTCCATTGCGTCAAGCAGCTCGTCGGACACGACGCTTACTTCCAGACTGCCCAGCCTCTTGCGCGCGGGCACGTCCTTCAAGGCGCGGCAAAGCGCGGCAAGGCTCGTCCCCGTATTTTTGCCGTAAGAGCTTATGTCCACTCCCGTCAAAACTATTTCCTTTGCGCCGCTGTTTTCCGCCTCCGCCGTCACGTCTCCGATTGAGCGGCTGCGGCTCCTGCCGCGAAGATAAGGAACAATACAGTAGGAACAGAAATTGTCGCAGCCGTCCTGAATCTTGATAAAATCGCGCGTTTTGCAATGCGCGGCAAATATTTCCCCCTTTCGGTACTCCGTCGGCAGCTCGTCGCGCAGGCAGCCCGTCGAATTGAGTTGCTCTATGAGCCTGAGCTTGTCGGCTGTCCCCGCGACAAAATTCACGTTTTCCGAAAACTGTCCGCCGTCGTGCTGAGCGGCGCAGCCGCACACGAGTATTTTAGCGTCGGGATTGAGTTTTTTGCAGCGCGAAATTGCCTGACGCGATTTGCGTTCCGCCTCGTTGGTCACGGCACAGGTATTGATGATATAAATATCCGCCTTTTCAAGCCCCTCGCAAGCCCGATAGCCCGCGTTTTTCAAACCTGCGACAAGCTGTCTGCTTTCGTAAAGATTGGTTTTGCAGCCCAATGTAAAGACGCTGACTTTTTCTTTCATATTTTCCGATTGTTGAGACGCTCGTTCAAAACGCTCAGCGCGTACAGCCCCGCCGTCTCTGCGCGCAGCACGCGGCGACCAAGACTGACGGATACGGCGCCCGCGTCAACAAGCAAATTTATTTCCTCCGTTTCAAAGCCGCCCTCGCTGCCTACTATGACGGCCACCCTCGTCAGCTGCAAACGCCCGTCGAGCGCGTCGGAAAGCGTCTTTTGACTTTCATGCTCGTTGCACAGCAGCACAAGGTCGAAATCTCCGAAAAAACGCGGCAGCTCGCGCAAACGGACAGCTTCCTTAACCTCCGTGACGAAAGCTCTGCCGCATTGCTTCGAGGCTTCCTTTGCAATTCTGTTGAACCGTTCGATTTTTTTGAAATCCGCCTCGGCGACGGTGTTTCTGCCGACAAACGGACGTATCTCGTCCGCGCCAAGCTCCACAGCCTTTTGCAGACACCAGTCCATTCTCTCCCCCTTGATAAGCCCCTGAAACAGCGTAACTCCCACGTCGTTTTCGGCGGCGCAGCAGGAGACGGAAAGGATTTTGAGCCTCACGCAGTCCTTGTCAAAGCTCTCTATTTCACACTCGCAGTCCCTGCCGTCGTTGAAGCACACGATAAGCCTGTCCCCCGCCTTCATGCGCAGAACTCTGCTTATGTGCGCAAACTCCTCGTACAAAACGATTTTGTCTCCGTCAAGGCAATCCCCGTCTCCCGCGAAAAATCTTCTCAGTCTCGTCATAACGGCTTTTCGGGCGCGACAAGAAGCGCCGCGCTCCACTCTCCCTCCGTCATAGTCTCCTTTGCTTCAAAGCCGTTTGCAGCAAACAGCCTCAGAGTTTCGTCAAGCCGCCCGCGCAGAATGCCGCTTAAAACGACCTCCCCCGAAGGCAAAGTCACGCGTGTTAGACTCGGCGCAAGCCGGGCAAGTATGTCGGCGGTCAGGTTTGCCGCGACCACGCCCCTTTCCTTGACGTCGTCGCAAAGGTTGCCGTTTAAAAAAACGCAGCTGCTTTCCAGCCCGTTGAGTGCGGCGTTTTCCCTTGCAGCCGCGACAGCCTGCGCGTCAAAGTCTACAAGCACGGCGCGTTTGGCGCCGAGAAGCAGCGCGGAAAGCCCCAGAATACCGCTCCCGCAACCTACGTCGACGACGGTTTTTCCTTTCAGATTTACTTTTTGAAGCAGTTTGAGACACATCGCCGTCGTCTCGTGAGAGCCTGTTCCGAAAGCAACGCCGCTGTTGAGTTTGAGAATCGGCTTTTTCGAGTCGCATTCAAGCCAGACGGGACACACAACCAAGCCGTCCAATTCAATCGGTTTGAAGTTTTTTCTCCAATTTTCAAGCCACTCTCCGTCGTCCCCGCAGGAAAAGGATATTTTCAGCGAGCCGCAGTCGGGAAAATATTTTTTAAGCTCCGCAAGCCTTTTCTCCGTTTCCTTTTCAACGCGCTCTTTGTTTTGCGGCGGGAAAAAGCCCCTGACCGCCGCTTCGTCGGGATAGCTTTCAAGAAGCCCCTCTTCCACATAGTCCCAGCCGCCGACAAGCAGGTCGTTTCTGTCGGTTATGCTCACCGACTCGCCCGTGACCTCGTAGAGAATTTCCGCCACCGCCTCCGAAGCCGCCGTCGTCGTCATAACGCAAATTTCACCGTATTCCATCGCGTCAATCCCGACTCAAAAGCGCGTCGATTACCATTTTTGCGGCTTCCCACTCGGTGCGCTTGTTTTCAAGCATGGCTTTCCCTTCTTCCGTAATTTCGTAATACTTGCGCGTTGCGCCCATTCTTTCGTCGCCCCAATTCCCTTTGATGTAACCGCAGCCCTCCATTCGGTGCAGCGCCGAATAGACGGACTGCTCGTTGGGCTTGTAGAGTCCCTTGCTTTTGCTCTCGATAAAGCCCCTGATTTCATAGCCGTACTTTTTTCCGTTCGACAGAGAATTGAGTATAATCGCTTCCACATGGCCGCGCAAAACGTCGCTGCTCAAAATTGCCATATTTTTTGCCTCCGTTTACATTTTTCCCTAAAATGTTATGTCACAGATAGATTAACATATCAATTTTATATTTGCAACAAAAATACGACAGAAAGACGTAAAAATTTGCAAAAAGGTGCACACTGTTTGTTACTAAACGTGCAGTGCAACGGCGACAGTATTGTGAACAAACGGAAAAAATTTTATATTTTGCGTTTAATTGAGTTCTAAAACTCCACAAATTGTGTTATCATTGTCATAATAATATAAGGAGGTGAAAATGCGACCGAGAAACCCTTTGAAGCTCGAAGACTGCAAATCCCGCGAAGAGCTTTTCGATACGCGAATCATGTGGTTTTTGCTGGAACACAACGAGCCGGCAAAAAATTTCCGCAAGGACGGAAGCTACGTCGGCAGATTAAGCGACTATTTCAGGGATTTGAGATATTTTTGTTTCGGGAACGGTTTCACTTTTCAGTCGGACGCGTTTTTGCCGGGCAGAGAGCATATAGAAAAATTTTTCTTCGCTTTTTTCCGCGGAGTGTTGAAGGTAGGCTCCTGCGTCGAAAGGCACTTTGTAACCATGTGCAAGCCGCCCGACTTCCTTATGGGAAAGCTTGTGGAAAGAGTCAACGGCAGACTTGTCGTACGCGACAACAACATTCACGGAGTTGTTTTCAAGGAGGCGTTTCTGTACGCGTTGGGTTACAGAAAAACTGAGAAAAATTTTCGTCAGGCACAATTATAGAAAAAACGGAGCCGTTTGAGACTCCGTTTTTTTTTATTGCGTTTTGCCGTTTTTTATTTTTTCGTTAAGTTCGTCAAGCTCGGCAAGATATTGCTTGCGTTTCGGATAGTTTTTTAGGGAAAGCTGATTCTCGAATTCCGCAAGCTGCTTTTTGTTCGTCTTGTCCACGTTGGAGGGCACTTCCACCAAAAGCCGCACGAACAAATCGCCCGTCCTGCGACCGTTTTTGATGCCCTTGCCGCGTATGCGCAGCGTTTCGCCGTTTGCCGTCCCCTCCTCCAATCTGTGCGTGACCGAGCCGGACAGCGTGGGTATTTCCACGTCGCCCCCGTTCACCGCTACGGAAAAGGGTATAGGCACGTCCACGTAAAGATTGCAGTCGTCCCGCTTGAAAAGCTTGCTCTGCTCGACGTTTATTATTACCAGCAGATTTCCGTTTACGCCGCCCGCGGCTGCGCTTGCGTTGCCGTATCCGTTGATAGACATGATTGCGCCGTTTTCCGTGCCGGCGGGAATGTGTATGGTTAGAATCTTTTTCTTGCTGACCACGCCCGCGCCGCTGCATTTTTTGCAGCGCTCGGTGACGATTTTGCCCGCGCCGCCGCACTTGCGGCACGTGCCCACCGTTACCTGTCTGCCGAAAAAGCTGTCGCGCACGTACTGCACGCGCCCCGTGCCGTGACATTCGTCGCACTCCTTTACGCTCGAACTGTCCTTTGCGCCCGTGCCGTTGCAGTCAGGACAGCGCTCAAGCCTGTTGAGCTTGATTTCCTTGCTTGCGCCGAGTGCCGCCTCCAAAAAGCTCACGTTCACGCTGCACGTTACGTCGCTGCCGCGCGGCGTCTGACGCTGCGCACCCGCGGAAGAACGCGAACCGCCGCCCATAAAGCTGCTGAAAATATCGAAAATATCCTCGAAGCCGGCTGTCGAAAAACCTCTGCCCGGACCTCCGAAGTTGAAATTTTCAAAATCCATTTCGCCGCTGTCGTACTTGCGGCGGCGCTCAGGGTCTCCCAAAATTTCATACGCTTCGTTGCATTCCTTGAATTTTTCCGCGCACTGCTTGTCATCGGGATGCAGGTCGGGATGGTATTGCTTTGCCATCTTGCGGTACGCCGACTTGATTTCGTCCTGCGAAGCGGTTTTGGATACGCCTAAAATCGCATAATAATCTTTTTTTGCCATGTTATCTCTTTTTCTGTTTATTGTAAAATGCCGTTAAACCGCCGATGCGGACGGTTTCCCGTCCGCTAAGAAAGCTCATTCGGCGTCCTTGATGTCGAAATCGGGATTGCCGCTGTTGGAATCTCCTCCGCCGTTCTGTCCCGCGTCGCCGCCGTTCTGCGCCGCATTGGCGTTCTGCTGATAGAATTTTTGGAATATTTCGGCGTTGGACTTGGCAATACGCTCGGTTTCCTTTTTTATTTCCTCGATATCGCCTTTTTCAAGCACCTCTCTGCCCGCCTTGACCTCGGCTTCAAGCTTTTCCTTGTCGGCAGGCTCCAGCTTGTCGCCGCTCTCGCGGATAAAGCTCTCGATGGAGAACAAAAGCTGGTCGAGACTGTTCTTGACGTCCACCGCTTCCTTGCGTTTCTTGTCCTCCTCGGCGTACTTTTCGGCGTCCTTGACCGCCTTGTCGATGTCCTCCTCCGACAGATTGGTGGAGGAGGTGATTGTCACGCTCTGTTCCTTCTGCGTGCCGAGGTCCTTTGCGGTGACATGGACAATGCCGTTTGCGTCGATGTCGAATTTGACCTCTATCTGAGGGATTCCGCGAGGGGCGGGAGCAATGCCCGAAAGGCTGAACTGGCCGAGCGTCTTGTTGTCCGCCGCCATAGGTCTTTCGCCCTGCAAAACGTGAATGTCCACGCTTGGCTGATTGTCCGCCGCGGTGGAGAACACCTGCGATTTGCTTGCGGGTATCGTCGTGTTGCGTTCAATAAGCTTGGTAAACACTCCGCCAAGCGTTTCTATGCCGAGCGACAGAGGAGTTACGTCCAGCAAAAGCACGTCTTTGACCTCGCCGCCGAGCACGCCGCCCTGTATTGCCGCGCCGATTGCCACGCACTCGTCGGGGTTGATGCCCTTGTAAGGCTCCTTTCCCGTATATTTTTTGACCGCCTCCACTACCGCGGGTATACGCGTCGAACCGCCTACGAGAATAACTCTGTTTATATCCGAGGAGGAAACCTGCGCGTCCTTCATCGCCTGCTCCATGGGTTTGAGCGTTTTCTTGACCAACGACTCGGTCAGAGCGTCGAATTTGGCTCTTGTCAGGTCAACGTCAAGGTGCTTGGGTCCCGTCGCGTCCGCGGTGATAAAGGGCAGGTTGATGTTTGTCTTGGTCGTGCTCGACAGCTCGATTTTGGCTTTTTCCGCCGCGTCTTTGAGTCTCTGCATTGCCTGCTTGTCTTTGGACAAATCTATGCCGTTGCTCTTTTTGAACTCGTCTACAAGCCAATCTATAACAATGTTGTCGAAGTCGTCGCCGCCGAGCTTCGTGTCGCCGTTTGTGGACAGAACCTCGAAAACGCCGTCGCCTATTTCAAGTATGGAAACGTCGAACGTACCGCCGCCCAGGTCGTAAATCAAAATTTTCTGATTTTTGTTTTCGCCCTTGTCCAGACCGTAAGCAAGGCTCGCCGCAGTAGGCTCGTTTATGATACGGAGCACTTCCAGCCCCGCAATCTTGCCCGCGTCCTTTGTCGCCTGTCTCTGACTGTCCGAGAAATAAGCGGGAACGGTGATTACCGCCTGAGTCACCTTCTGTCCCAGATAAGCCTCGGCGTCCGCTTTAAGCTTTGACAGCACCATAGCGGATATTTCCTGAGGGGAATATTTCTTCCCGTCTATATCTACGGTATAATTTGTGCCCATATGTCTTTTTATTGACATAACCGTTCTGTCGCCGTTTACTACCGCCTGTCTTTTTGCAACCTGACCGACAAGCCTTTCGCCGTCCTTGGTAAAAGCCACAACCGAAGGGGTGGTTCTGCCGCCCTCGCTGTTGGGCACCACCACCGGCTCGCCGCCTTCAAGCACCGCAACGCAGCTGTTTGTCGTTCCCAAATCGATACCAATAATTTTTCCCATAATCGTTTAACTCCTTTTATTTCATGAATTTACTGATTTATTGCGGTTTTCAGACTCCGACGCAAACCTGCGCGTATCTTAAAACCTTGTCGCCGTAGCGGTAGCCGTTTGCATAAACTTCCAGCACGACGTTTTTTTCCTCTTCCTTGTCCGTTTCCAAACTGTGCACCGCGTTTGCTGTGGCGGGGTCAAAGGGCTGCCCCAGCACGTCGATTACCTCCACGCCGCAGTCGGCAAGCACCTTGTCGAACTGCCTGACTATCAGGTTGAACGTCGTCATGGTGACCTCGTCAAGCATTTCCCTCGCCCTGTCGAAGGTGTCGAGCACGGGCAAAAGCTTTTTTATTACGAACAGCCTGCCCTCCTTTTCGCTGTTTTCCGCCTGAGCGTTGGTGCGCCTGCGATAATTTTCAAAATCGCTTTTCAAAGCGGCAAGCATATCCAGATAAGAGTTTCCCTTTTCTATCTGCTTTTTAAGCTCCGCCTGCTCCTTTATCAGAATCTCGTTTTCCTTGGTCAACCCGTCAATCAAAGCTTTCGCGTATTCCCTAAGGCGCGGCTCGTCCATGGCGTCCATTTCTTCGGCGTTTTGCGTTAAAGTCTTGTCAGACTCCGTTTCCGTTTCGGGCGCGGTCTCTGTCTTTTCTTCGCCGCAGTTTTCGGGCGTCCCGTTTATTTCCTGTTCCTTTTCCGTTCCCATATCGTTTTTGTCTGTCATTTTTTACTCCTCTCCGTCGTCGCTCAAAACCTTTGCCACCAGAGTGTTTATGTGCTCCAACACCTTTATTACCTTTCGGTAGTCCATACGCACGGGACCTATGACTCCCGCGCTGCCCAGCGTTTTCTCGTTTACCGACAGCCGCGCCGAAACTATCGAGCAGCCCTCCTCTATGCCCGTTTCCTCGCCGATTTTGATAGAAAAATCTATGCCCTCGCGGGGCTGCGAAACGGCTTCCGCCAAACCGTTGTTGTTTTCGAGGCTTGTGAGAAAGTGCTTTGCGCGGTCTACGTCGCTGTACTCCGGATAATCGAAAATCTTTGCTCTGCCCTCGGTGAAAACCTCGTTTTCCCTGTGATCGGCAAGCCGCACAAGCAGATTGAGCACCTGCTCGTAAAGGCTTCTGAACGAACGAAATTCCTTCGCCACGATTTCCATAGGTCCCTGTCTGTTTTTCAGCTCGTCGAGACTTTTTCCCGCAAACATACGGTTGAGCCACTCGCTCGCCTTCGACGCGCTTTTGTCGTCCAGATTTTCCGTGCGGATGACGTTGTCCTTCAACACCTGAGTGTCCGTCACAATGACGACAAGCGCGCTGTCGTCCGAAATGGGCAGAACGGTTATGCTCTTTATACATTCGCTTTTGGCAAACGATTTGACGGCAACCGACGTGTAGTTTGTTATATCGGAAATCAGCTTGGCGACGTTTGCGACAACGCCTTCGACGCTGCCCATCCTGTCCGCGTAACTCTCGAAATACCTGTCTATAAGCGCCGTTTCCGCGCCGGTCAAAGGCTCGGTTTCCATCAGCTCGTCAACGTACAGCCTGAACGCCTTTTCCGACGGAATGCGACCGCTGCTCACGTGCGGCTGAACGAGATAGCCCATGCTTTCCAATGCGGAAAGCTCGTTCCTGATTGTCGCGGACGAGCAGTCGGGCAGATATTTTTCCTGTATGTCCTTGCTCGACACGGGCGCCGCGTCCTGGATGTAGTCCTCCACTACGGCAAGCAGGATTTTTCGCTTTCGCTCGGACAAAATCATCTTCATCCTCTCCTTTTGCAGCGTTTTTTCGAGAGTGTTAGCACTCATATAATGCGAGTGCTAACAACTGCTAATAAGATAACACCGCTTTAAAAAAGTGTCAAGCATTTTTTCCATGTTTTGAGCAACTTTTTTAATTTTTTAGAGCGGTGTTTATCCGTTTATTATTTTTTGCGAAAGAAACCCGAATTATTCGTCTTTAACCGTTTTTTCTTGTTTGCAGATAGTTCAGAAACCATACGTAATCCTCTCCGAGCACGCTTTGCATACCCGTGTCCGACAAAAACAGAGAGAGAGCGTCTGCCGGACTCAAACCGTCGAAAAACTCTTTGGTTGCGGAAAGGATTTCCTTTTGCTTCATGCTTTTTAAAGCGCTTTCGCCCTGCCGGTTTTTTATTTCCGCAAGGCGCGCAAGTCTTTCCCACTCGCGCCTTTCAAGCTCCTCCCGACGTTCTTCAAGCGCCTTTTCGTACTCCGCTTCCTTTTCCGCTACGGTATTGTTGTATTTTTCCGCTTCCGTTTTTTCTTCCAACGCCTTTTCTCTCAGTTTTTCCGTCTCCGTTTCGAGCCTTGAAAGAAAGTTTTTTTCCGTTTGGGAAAGGGAATCGGAGGCTTGCTTTTTCAAGGCTTCTATTTCCCTGTCTATCGCCTCCGCAGTTCCGTCCCGTTCCGCTTGAGCGTCGCGGCGCAGGGCATCCACCCTTTCCTCCGTCTCCCTCACGCCCTCCGACGCGATGGAGCTGCGGGCAATATTCCTTGCGAGAGCGTCGTTTTTGACCTCGCGGACGGCTTGCTCCCTTTCGCTGTCTATGTCAAGCAAACGCTTTGCCGCCTCGGCGAAGGCTTGGTCTTTCAAAGCCGACTGTTTTTTAATTTTTTCTTCCGTTTCCTTTCCTATTTTGCTTATTGCGGACTGTCTGTCCGCTTCAAGCGCCGTTTCCGCCTTTTTTCTCAGCTCGTCCTCGGACGGCATTTTGTAATCCACGGTCTTTAAGCCCAATGAATCGGGCATGTCCGTCTCGGGTTTTACGTAGGTTTCAGAATACCTGTCGTTTATTTTGTCCAACTGCTTTTTATAGTTCTCGTACTGCTTTTTTACGTTATCCTTATCCGTCATAATATTCTCCTCAAAAGTTTTCTGTCCCGACTGCTTTATCCCTTACGACAAACAGACTGCTGCCGCCAGCAAAGCACGCCGCGTCGCAGAAGCACACCTTTTGTTTCTCCGTCAGACGGAGGGACGCTCCGTCGACGTATGCCACGCTTGCCAAGCCGTTTTCTTCCAGCAGCAGCTTGATAACGCCGTCCTCAAAAACCGCGTCGGTAAGTCCGCTCAGTCTGAGTCGCGCGCCGTTGACGTACAAACCGCTCTGCCCCTGAACAACAAGAACAGAATCGCCGTTTTCGTCCGTCGGCACGCGCACCCTTGTCGCCTTGTCTGAAAAGGACGCGTCAACGGCGGTTTCCTGCGAAGCAGTCGCCTCGCCGTTTGAAAAATTTATTATCGTCCTGAAAAGCTTTTTGTCGCGAATGAAATACATTGCTCCCGCGCTTGCGGATATACGCATATATGCAAAATCCGCTGCGTTTAAGGCAAGCGTTGCCGCCTGAGTCTGACCGAATACGCTCCGACAAAGAATTTTGCCGTCGTAAACGTAAAACAGCACGGGAGCGCCCGCGTCTGAAAGCGCAATTCCGTCCGCTTTGACCGAAAAGCTTTTCAGCTCGCCAAGCGTTGCGTCGAAAATCCTGACGGCGCCGTCGTCCGAAACGGCGTAATACTCTCCCCCTCCCGACACGCAAAAGGCCGCAGCGGGACTTGTGTTCGCGGCAAGGCTTCCCGTGAGCGCGGCGGAGGCGGAAAAAAGCGAGAACGCCGCCTCCCTGTTGACAAAGCATATTTCAAGCGTGTGCTCCCCTGCCGCGCAGTAAAAATTTTTTCGCGCGCGCTCGGAGTATTTTATCGACGGACACATCCTTTCAAGCACCGCGTCGTCGGCAACAAGGCTCACCTCGCACGACCTTTCCGCTCCCGCGTTAAGAAACAAATCAAGCGCCACCGGGCCGCTTTGCTCGGCGAAAAACTTTAAAGCAAGCCTCGACTCTCCCGACGGTACGGTTACGCTTCCGAAATTCCTGTTCAACGTCCGCTTTGTTTCAGAGTACACGCTCTTGTTTTCCAATCGCTCCTCTATTTCCGAAATTTTCAGCGCAAGGCTTTTTTCACTGCTCATAAATCAATACTCCCTGAAAATCAGCTGCGGACGGGACACGCGCATTTTGTCCGTGTCCGCGTCAACTGACAGCCTGAAAACGCTGCCCGTCACGTTGAAGGGCACCTTTTGCTGCCTGTCGGAGCCTCTGACAAATCTTGTGTGTTCCTGTCCGTCGGCCTCCACGCACAGCGTCAAATCGTGCTCCGTTTCTATAAGCGCGTAACGCAGAAGCTTTCTTCTGTCCGCTCCGTCCAAATCCGTCTTGGGACAAACCCAGCGCTTGGGCATCGCCTCGCCGAAAACGCTTCCGCCGTCGTCGAAAATCGCCACTCTCTTTTCGTTGCGGAAACAGGCAAGCAAAAAATTTTTGTCGGGCGCGTTGACTGCCGCAAGCGAAGCGACGTCCACGCCGCGCACCACGGCAACGCTGCCGCTTGCCAAATCCACCTCCACAAGCGCGTTGTTTACGTAATCTCCTTTTTCGCACATCACTCTGCGTCCGTCGTTGAAATTCAGGCGGCAGGCGAGAAAATATTTTCCGCCGAAATATGCCGCCCGCGCCTGAGAGTTGTCCTCCCCCTCGAACAGTCCCGAAAGCCTGTCCAAAATTTTCACCGTCCCGCTGCCGTCGAAGTCGAACAGCCCGCGCTGAGTCAAAAAAAGGATTCTGTCGCCGCAAACGCACACGGTGTCGCCTATGATTCTGTCGCTCGAAACAAACAGGTGCATGAGCGAAAAACGCGACTGTTCGCCCGTCGCGTAAAAGCGCGTTATTCCGTAGCTTCTGAAAACGTAAACGTAATTGAAAAAGCTGAGCACCTTGAGCAGCGCGCCGTTCTCGTCCGCCATTTCCACAAAGCCCGCCTCGTCGAGGGATATGTTCCAGTTGGTAGGGTCTAGGTCGTCCGAAAACCACAGCGTATTCAAAGTGTCGGGAGAGGTGGCGAACAACCTTTCGCCGTGCACGCAAATGCTTGAAAGCGCGGGAGCGTCGTCGATAACCGTCGGCGTGTCTACGCCGTTGTACACGCGCATTTTGTCCTTGCCCGAGCAGAAAATCATAACGTCCTCTCCGTTGAGGCGGTAATTGAGCGCTTCGGGCGTTTCCTCGAACTGCCTTTCGTCAACAAGGGACACGCCCAGGTCGAGACCGTTGACATATATGTTGTAAAGCCGTTTGTCCTCCGAAAGCAACAAAATTCTGTCGTCGTTTTTCCGCGTAGGAAGGTCAAAACGTCTGTAATACCAAACCTTTGTTATTGCCTTGTTTCCTATCGTAACCTCGGTTTCCTTGCCGTCAAAGGGCAGCGTAAACGCCGAAAACCCGCCGCACTCCCTCAGCGCGCCCGTCTTTCCCGAAAGATTGTAGCTGATTTTGGCAACGCCCTGTTCCAGAAGAAAATCCTCCGATACCGTGTTCATGCCTCCGCCGAAGCTCTTAACCGAATAAACCCTGTCGCTGCCTCTCAAGCCCTTCAAGGCGTTGCGATAAAACATCAGAACCACCTCCGCGCTTTGACGGACATTGCGCCCTTTTTGCGCAATGCGATTTTCAGACTGTCCTTGTACCTGCCGTCCCACAGCTGCGCTTCCTCGAAAAGCCCGCACACAAAGCAGTATTCGGCGGCGACTCCGAGCGCCGTAACTCTCGCCGAAACGCGGCAGTTTCCCGTTTCCGCATCGTCGAAAAAGGACTTTTCCTCGGGACGGTAAAAATAAGTTACCTCCGTTTCTCCTTTGACCTTGACAAACAGTCCGTCGGGCAGGTGGGAAAAGCGCACGCTGTTGCCGAATTTGTCCTTTACCTCCACGGCTTCGAGCATATCCCGCGAAAACTCGCCGTAAGGTATCGTGCCGTCCTCCGAAAACACTCTTTCGGTCTTTTTAAGCGGAAGATAATCCGTTGCAAGCTGATTGAGAACGAAATCCGTGCAGTCTTTGAGCAGCTTCAACCGCTTGTCCGAGTTGAACTCGGCCTCGACGAAAGCCGTGTCCGCGTCTTTTTTGAATACCTCCTCGTTTACGTCCAGCTGCAAAAACAAAGCCGCAAGACGCACTATATCTTTTATTTTCATTGAGCCTCCTTAAAGCCGGACTTCATACCGATGCGGCACGGCGCAGCGCTTCCTCCTCGACGCGTGCGTTGTGAAAGTCTATCTCCGCCAGAAGTCTGTCGGCGTTTTCCGCTCTCGTCCTTCTGACAAGCTCCACGGTGCGCGCGTTGAGACGGTTGCTCGGCACAACCAGACAAAAGGTGTTTTTGCCCTGCTTTTTGTTGTGCACTTCAAGACGCTTGAAATAACCGTTGTACACTATGAAATAGCCGTCGTCGATTTCCTTGAGACGCGCCGCAATATCCAGCGCGTCGTTTTCTATGCGGGTATAAAAACCTTGCATATCCGACCTCCTTAAAATTTTTTCCGCCCCTGTTTCGACCTCCTTTGCGGGCGGGAAGCTCCGTCCGCGTTTAAACGCGGACGGACGGAACAGAATCAGGCTTCCTTTATGCCCGTAATCAGCCCCTGTCCCATGGGCTTTTCGCACAGCAGGTCGGCGTATTTGACAAGAGTCGCGGTGAAAACCGGCTTGTTTGCCACCTGCTTCAAAACTCTGCCGTCGTCCCCTTCGAGCCATCTCCAATCGCACAGTTGGTGCAGCGTGAACTCGGACGTGTTGAGTATGTACATATTTCCTTCGGGAGCGAAACGGTCGGTCACGACGGGTATGCCGTTGTAGGAAATTGCTTTGAAACCGCCTTCCAGATTCATCACGTCGACATTGGTGCGGTTTTGGGCAAGATATTTCTGATAAGCCCTCCTAACCCCGCTGCTGCAAACGATAAAGTCCGCGGACGAGCCGGAAACGTCCTCCATTTCGTCAATGACCTTTTGTATGGTCGCATCGTCTATTGCTCCGCTTGTCGCGGCGTAGCTCTTGGGCGACAGCCATTTGTTGTCGCTGCGTTTAAGCCCGTAAAGGTAGTCGGAATCGGAAAAAATTGCGCCGAGTCCCGTTATTTCCTTGTTGAAGCTGCCCTGAACGGTGATTACGTCGTCCTCCGCTATCGTCGAAGCGGCAATAGCCGCGCCCGACAGAGTGATGCTCTTTGCCGTTCTGTCGACGATTGTTATTCGTCTCGAAGTCACCTTTGAAACGCCGTCGCTGTCCAGAACGTCCACAACCATGCCCTCCATTACGTTTTTTACGCTGTCGAGCGTAAGCACGTTGCCGGTTGCCGAAGACACCGTCGCCAGAACGCCGCTGCCGTCTCCGAAAAGCATTCTGCCGAAATTGAATTTGCTCGCCTTTACAAGCCCCTCCATTTCCGCGTTCAGAAGATTGACGAACGCGCCGCTGTTGTTTGCCGACGCCCTCATCGCCTTGTCGGAAATTTCTATTGTGCCGTAAAGGTTTTTGAGAGTCAGCTGAAACTGCTCGTAATTGTTTCCAGCGGGAGCGGGCAAAAGACCGTCCTCCGTTCCCGCGCCTATGCCGCCGTTTGCGCCGTAAGGCACCAGCTTGCGAACCTCCTTGCCCCACACGTCCGTCGTGCTCTGCTTTATTTTCGCAAGAAGAGGATTGACCTGAGTGTTGAGTTGTTCGGAAACCACTCCCAGATACAGTGTTTTAAGCGCGTTTTCGGCGCTTGCTATCGTTACCATAATTCATTTCTCCTTTTCTTTATTTCGGGGAGGCTCGTCAATTGCGGAAAAGAATGCTTTTCGCCATTTCCGAAGCCTCCTCCAAAGATTTCGGACGGCGCTCGGGCGCGCGGCAAAACGCGCCTCCGCCGCCCATAACGGTAGGCAGACGGTAATAATTTTGTCTCCTGACGTACTCCGCAACGATTTTAGCGGTAAGAACGCTGTCGTTTAAAATACGTCCGAGAAGAAGAGACTCGTTTTCCTCCTGCCTCCCGCTTAAAATTTCCCCGCGGGAACCGACCTTAAGGTCGGGGTCGTCCGTTCCCTTTGAGGGAGGAGGCGCAGATTGCTCCGTTTGCGGAAGAACGCTGCCGTTCCCGACGCAATTGCGCCCCGAGCTCGGTGTGGATTTTTCTTCCATTGTACCGAGCAGCCTTTCAAGCTCCCTCAGTCTCTGACATTTCCGCGTAAACTCTCTTTCCAGAGCGACGTACGCCCTTTCCAAAGCCTGCTTGTCCTTGAATTTTTTTATTTCCCTTTCGTTTTCCATCAGGCGCCCTCCTCCGTTTTAAGCGGCAGGTCGGAAAGCATAGCCTTGTGCAGCCGAATGTGTTTTAACACCGCCTCCTCCGTTTCCCTGCCTGTCTGCGCGGCCTGTCCGCTGATTACAAAACGCACGTGCTCGTCGATGTGAATCTCGTGATTGTCTATATCGAGGGGCACGACGTCCTCCGTCATGCGCAGGTTTTCGCGCTCGGCTTTTTTCACGTGCAGCTGATTGAGATTCTGCGCGGTTTCCCAATTGCCGAAGCCCATCATTTCCAAAATCTTTACCTTGTTTGTTGGGGAAACACGACCCGTCTCGTCGCTTAAAAGTCCCGCGTTGAGCAAATCCATAACCATGCTCTTGCGTGAAGCGGGAGTTTCGTTCAGGTCGTTTTCCGTTTCAAACACGACGTCGTCGCTGCTTATGTCGCTGCCGCTGAAATAAAAGACTTCTATGCTGCCGTTGTCGCCCACAACCTTTTCAAGCCGCGCGGCGGTGGCAAACTGCTTGTACAGCCTGAGAATATGCTGCCCTACGGTTTTGATTGCGCCCCGTATCTGTTCCGCGCTGACGGCAAGCCTCGTGTCGTCCTGCTCTATGAGCAGCTGCAGCGCCACTCCGCTAGTAAGCCCCGTCTGAGTTTTGCTGTTTCGCATAAACTCCGACACTCCCGACACCTGCAAAAACTCCGCAAGCAGCCTCTGCTCTTCGAGGTTGAAGTCGTCGGGCACGCTGCCCGAGCTGAGCAGACGGGGCAGATTTGCGCCCTGCCTGTAAACCAGCACCTTGCCGGGCGTGAGCCACTCGCCGTCCACCAAATCGGTGTCTATCGAGCCGTCCTCCACCGCCAGCACGCCCATGGATATTCTGTTGAGAAACTCGTGCTTGCGGCACTTGACGGCGTTGTAAGCTCTTTGCAGCGGCACCAGACGTTCTATCATGGAAACGCCCCAGAAGCATCCCGCCCAAAGAATGGAAACCTGCCGTACGAAAGGAAAATCCCTTTCGCCGTCCGTGCCGTTTCTGTAAGGCAGCGGACCCGAATACACGAGAACGTCTCCCGCAACCACCGTCAGCTCTCCGTCCGGATTTTGCTTTGTGGGGCGCGTATACCGTTCTATGACCAGCACGGCGTCCTTTTTGACCTGCTCGGTCACGCCCGGCGCCGTCTTGTTGTAGCTGCGTCCGCCCATGGACACTCCTCCGTCAAGGGAAAATACTTTCAGCTCCTCTCCCTTAACGTCCGCGCCCCAAATCTCCTTGACCTCCGCCGAAGAATAAGCCTTTGCGTGAATAATGCTCTTGCACTCGTCCAAATCGGCGCACACGCTGCTGTCGGGATAAATCTCGAAAGGAGGCACCACGCTGACCGATACGTCTCCGCACGTGTATACCTTGTCGTCGCTTTTGATTTTGACGCCCTTTTCCTTGTCCCACACGATTTTGTAAAACACCGTTCCGCACGCTTCGCTCCACATAGTGCCCTTGTCGATAATTCCGTTTACGGACAGCTTTTCGGAGCAGCTTTCAAGAATTTTTTTTGCCAGCTTTGCGGAATTTACGTCCTTGTCCTCGTCGGTAAAGGGTCTTACCGTCATTTTGGGACGCACCCGCGACAGCTTGGCAAGCCGCGTTTCGTATACGGGCGCAATATGATTGAACACCTGTTTTTCCTGCCATTCAAAGGTCTTTTCGTCCTCGACAAGGCTGTCGCCCGCAACGGAGCAGTATTGATTTCCCGCAAGAAAATTCATATTGAGCTGCCAGCTCAGTTCATACGGTCTGCGCGCCTGCTGTCGTTCCTTAAAATCCTCCTTTATCTCCTCCACCAGCTCCTCGGCAAAACGCTCCGCAATGCTTTTCTCCCTTTCCTTTCCGATTTTTTCGTTACCTTTCTTTTTCATTCAACTCTCCTTTTCTCCGTCCTTTTCTTCGCCCGATGCGCTTTCGAGCGCGAGCAGCAGCCTCGTCCTTTCGCGCAAGAGCTGTTCGTCGCTCAAATACGACAAATCGTTTTGCTCCTCCCTTCCGTTGAGTTCCAGCAGGGTTTTGGCGGCGGCAAGGTCGGGAGAAACGTATTTTGTGGTTATGCGCCTTTTGACAAGCTTCATTTCCTCTCCCACGCTTGCGTATTCGTCTACGTTCTCCTTGACCTTGTAGCCCATAGCCTTTTTGAGCAGCATTTTTTCGACGGAGGATTTGAAATCCTTCTCCTTCATCTGTTTGCCCTAAGCCTCCTGATTAGTTTTTCTTTGTCGCGGGCGATTACGGATTTTTCCTCCGGCGGCTTTCTCGGTTCGGGACGGGAGCAAAGATAGTATCTCAACTCGTCCAGCGCGTGGTCGTCTTTTTTTGCGGGCAAATCGTTGCTTCCCCATCGGTAGCTTTTAAGCTCGCGGATTAAATTCACGCAGCTGCGGAAAATATAAAGCCGCGGTCCTAAGGGAGAAATTTTAAGATATTGTTTGACTCTGTTTATACCCGAATACAAATCCTTGTTCACGCGCGAATTGACGTTTATTCCCTGTTCCGAAAACAGCTCCGACACCGATTTGGAGGCGGCGAGAGTGCGTTGATTTGCCGCCGAATCGATAAAGGCGTCGAGTCTTCCCTTTCCGTCGGTGTGCCAATTGAGCCGCGCCGAAATTTCCTTTATCCTTTCGGCGTGCCAGGCGACGTCCTTTTTCGCCGCGTAGTGCTCGGCAACCACATAAACCACTCCGTCGCCGTCTATCGCGTACCAATGACAGCTTAACGGATTGTTGAGTCCGGGGTCTATGGAAAGCGCGTCCTGCCACTCTTGCGGCACGTCGAAGGGGTCGATAACGTGCACCGACGGGTCGAACTCGGAGTAAACGGGACCGCTCTCCGACACAAACCTGCCGTAACGTCTGCTTTCAAGCTCGTCCTCAGGCATATATTCGGTGAGCAGCTTTATTTCCTCCCCGTCAAGCCACGGGTTGTCCGCCCACTCCATAAAGAGGCACCAAACCTCGTCGTCCCCCGCAGCGTTGAGATAAATTTCGTCGTACACCCAAGTCAGTCCCGAAAGCGGCGTCATGGTGCCGAAAATTCTGCCTTTTCTGTCCATAACGCGCATTCTGCACTCGCGGTAAATCTCATAGGGCGGCTCCTCGTCGAACCAGACGAAATCCAGACTCGTCCCCTGAAATTTGTCCCGACCCGCCTCGCAGTTTCTGAAGCCTATGCGGCTAAGTCCGCCGAATACGTTTTTGACGACTATGTAATCGATGACTCCGTACTCCGCGTCAGACCTGCGTCCGCTTGACATAACCACTTCCTTTATCCAGCTTTTGTCGAGATATTTGAGTATTTTCTGCTGCGCGACGTCCCGCTGCACCTGTGCCGAAAGAGACACCACCCACCCGCAAACGTCGTCTTTGTTTTTCAGGTAAGGATGAATGCCTCGCGCAAGCCACACAGCCTCCACCGCTCCGCACTCCGTTTTGCCGCTGCGATTGCCGCCGAACACCCATTTGTTGCGTTTTTGGCATCTGTGAAAGGCAAGCTGCTTCAAGTGAACCTTTTCCCCCTTGTTGTATCGGGAAAGCGCGCTTTTATCTCTTTTTTCAAGCTCCTTGTCTATGCGGGCAATTTCTTTGATAATCTCCTTCATAAAAATCCATTTTCCGTCAAAACTTTCAGGATAGAATGAGTTATAATGCGTTGTAAGCAAACGGCTTTCGTCCGCACAAGGTCGTTTAAAGCGTCGAAGCCGTTGCTTTAAAAACTCAAAACCAATCCGTCGGGGACGGTCCCTACCCACCCTTTTGCCTCTGCCCACAGAACCGTCCGTCAGACGTTTAAACGGAGAAAAATTATGAAAAAGTATCTTTGTATCCTAATCCTTGCGCTTTGCGCAAGCCTGCTGCCCGTCTCGCCCGCGCTTGCCGACACGGTAAGCTGGGTAAGAATCACGCAGGACAACACCCGCTTTTACCGCAATCCCACAAATATGGACGCGGACATCATGTTCGAGCTTGAAAAAAGCTATTACCTCAAGGTCGTAAGCGAACAGAGTTATTTCTATCAGGTTGAACTGATGGACAACGGCAACGGCTTCGTAAAAATTTACGGCTACGTAAAAAAGACCGACGTCACGCCCTGCGATACGGTGCCCGAGCTTCCTTTATATCCCGCAGTTTACATTTCCGTCACGGGCAGCAACGCCATATTGTACAGCGCCTGCAGCACGGCGTCTCAGCCGCTGTGCTCGGTTTTCTACGGTCAGCAGCTCAACTATTACGGCAGCATGACGGTAGCCAACAGCAAATGGTACTTTGTGAAAACGGGCGAAACCTTCGCTTACATCAACAGCGCTTACGCCAGCGCGCCGCTGATAAATCCGCACCCCACTCCGCTGCCGGGCGAGGAAACGCCCGAGCCGGAACCGGTCGAACCGAATACCGATTCCGAAAAGACCGAGCAGCCGTCGCAGTCCTTCGACATGCAGATTGCTTTGATTATCCTCATCTGCATACCCGCGGTAATAATTGTGGTAATCCTCTTCATTCCCACCCGTTCAAAGCCCAAAAGCGCGGTTTCCGAGCCGTACAGAAACGAAACGGCTGCGGCAAATCTGCCCGCGCCCGCACCAAAAGAGAAAAAGGCGCGGCCGCGTTATTTCGACGACTATCTGTAAAAATTCTTTTTTTCAAAGCGGTTTTCAAGCCGCTTTTTTCTTTTCCTCCCAAACCGAGCCTACAGGCAGCCTGAACAGCTTGCGGAACCACAGATTTGCGCCGTAGGTAACGGAAAACCACCTTTCGTCGTACCCCTCCGCCGCAAGCGCGGCTCCCAAACGCTCGACGGCTCCGTTGAGGCGGTAGTAATAGCCGCTTTTGCCGAGTCCGAGCGACTCCGCAACCTTGGCGGGCGCATAACCCTTGACAAAATGTCTGACGAGTATGACTCGCTCCTGCTTTTCCATGCGGTTAAGACACCGCACAACGGTCTTTTTCAACTCGGAAAGCAGAGTTTTTCTGTCTATCAGCTTTATTATTTCGGACACCTGTTCGAGAGTGCTCAACGGAAACGCGCCGCTGAAACCGTGGGTTGCCAAAGCTCGGTTGTAAACCGTCCATTCCAGCCGTTCTATCAATCCGCCGAGCCGCTGATATCCCATAAGCAGCACGGCGGGATACGGATATTTATTCATTTGCCGTCCTCCTTTAAATATTTTTTCGTTCACAGCCCGAAACAAGGCAAAGGCAAAGGTCACGGGGCATCGACCGCAAAACCGCTTCGGTTGTTTACAATTTAACTTTATCAAACAAACCATGACAACAGTGCGTCATATATTTTTATTTGGTTCATAGATTTGAAAGGATTTTTTCGGGTCGTCAAAATGCGCGCTCAAACGTCTTAAAACGTCAAAAAACGCGCAAAAACAAGCCACGGCAGGTCGCGCGGAAGGCACATTGGAACAACAGCCGCCGCCGACAGCCTTTCCGCACGGCTCAAATCGGAGCTTTAAGTATGCGAAATATGTTGAAAAAAAATTTCGTATTTGGTAAAATGTACGGTAAGAGAATTTTAACTGAAAGCTGCTGCGGAAAAAATCCTGAAATACAAAGGTTGGTTCAAATGAAAAAGCTTTTACTATTGACAATAACGCTTGCTCTTGCCGTGATGTGCCTGATTGCGGGACGCGGAACGGCATACGCCGACGTTCTTGACGGCGACAGCAACACGGTTCTGCTCGCGCCGTCATCCGTCTGCTCCGACGGGGACATATTGGCTGTCGCCGACAACGTGGACGGCGGCACTATCCTGCATTTGTTTTCCTCCGACGGATTGAAAAGTCTCAACGTGTCGGGCGAAACGCAAAAAATCCGTATTTCGGGCGGAAAAATTTATCTGCTTCAAAAGAATAAAATCATCGTCTGCACCCCCGACGACGGACAATGCAAGGACTTTGTCGTTCAGGAGGGAGTGTGCGACTTCGACGTGGACGGAGAATGTCTTTATTTTTGGTTCAGGACGGGAGACATGGACAGAGTTCATTTCAAAAAGCTTGACGACATAAACTCCCTTGCGGTTGAGGTCTGCACCTACAACAACGCGCTGCACAATATGCAGCTGCGCCTTATTTGCGCGGCGCCCGACGGCGGCATAAACCTGTTTTACACCTCCAACGGCAACAATTGCCGCGCCCTGTACGAAATAATCGGCACGAACGCGCAACTGAAAAGCGACGAACAAATCGGATACAATCTGCCCGATTTTCTCGGTGCGGTTCCCTGCCTTGACACGGTTATGCTGTTCGACTCAAACGCCGTCTACGCGCTCGACGCGCGCTTTGACGGGTTGGAAACGGAAGAAACCGCCGCAGACCTCTGCTTTGTCAAAGGCGACGCCGCAGACTCCGGCACAATCTATCTGCTGACCGACCAAAGGCTTGTGCTGCGCTTTAAGCTCGGCTTTTCTACCGAATCGGGCGCGTATTACATCGAAAAGGATATGTCCGTCGAAATAGGCACAACCGAAAACAATGCTCCTCTGCCCGTTTACTCTATCGAAAACTACGTTACGGCGACGGTTGAGGGTTACCCGTCCAACATAATCTATACTGCTCAGGCATTGGAAAACGAAAATCTCATGCTTTCGGGTATGCTCGACAAAACAGACGAAATAGTCATACTCAATTATGACGGCGACGGCGACTATTACTACATTTTCGACACCGACGAAAACGGAAAGGGTAAATTCGGTTGGATAAAAAAGAGCGAAAGAGTAAAGAGCGTCGATAAGCGCGAATTGAACGAAACTGCGTCAGTACTGCCCTTTTCGGCTTTTGTTTATCCGTTTCCCTGCGCGGCTGACGGCGAAGCCGTGTTTGAAAGCAAAGCGTCGCTTAAACGCGCAGACAATGTCGCCCTGCTCAACGATTTTGACGACGATTGGTATTTCGTAAGCTGCGAAAAGGAGGGCGAAACCATTTACGGCTTTATGCTCAAAACCTCGCTCGGTTTAAGCCGCGCCCCGCAGGAATACGTTTCCTACACGCGCTACTCGGCAAATCCCAAAGCAGGCAAAACGCTTGCGGTATACTCCGACGAGTCTCTTACCGCTGCTTTGACGGACGAACAGGGCAACGAGCTGAGGCTGCGCGCCAATCAGGAGGTGCGCGTTTACGAGTTGACGGACACGGCTGCAAAGGTATGCGTGGAAATAGAGGGAACATATTATCGCGGCTATGTTTCGTCGGAGGGACTCATGCCTTATCGCGGACGCATGACAAACGCGCAGGCGCTCGGTCTTGCCCTTTTGATTATGGTAGTTTTGGCAACCGCGCTGATTGTCGTACTGAGAATACGCAAAAAGCGCGAGCTGAAAAAACAGGAGGAAAACGAGCGACTCTGACACGGGCGGGAAAACTTCGCTTAAAACCGTAACCCCAAACAAAAACAATTGATTTAAATCATTCGAGACAGTGCGAGCTGAATGTTTTTCTTTCAAAATAAAGCGTCCCCCAAAAACGGGGGACGCTTTTGTTTTGCTTAAAACGCAGTAGGTTGTTTGACAGACGTCAATTGTCGGGTTGGTCGGGAGCTTGCTCCTCTGTCTCGACGTAATCCCAGACTATCTTCGCGTTGCAGCTTTCCATCCAAGATGTATCCCAATACTGGCTGGCAAAATAGGCGGAGCTTTTTACGTAAATGGTTTGTTCCTCCGTCCAGCCCCAGAAAACGCGTCCTCCGTCGAGTATAACATTTTTGCCGAGGACGATTTCCGTCATGGCGTTGCAATCTCTGAAAGCGTCGTACTCTATCGTCTCGATTGAATCGGGCAACGTGACGTTTTGCAGATTTGTACAGCCGTAGAATGTCTGACCCGCCAGATACGCGACTTTATCGCCGAATATGACTGTAGTAAGACTTTCCATATCTTTGAACACGCTTGTCGTAGTCATGTTTATTGCGTTGAAAACAACCGTTGTCAAGCTGCAACCTTTAAATACCGAACTGCTTGACTTTTCCAACGCCTCGGGGATAATTATGTTTTCAATCGCGCAGCTTTCAAAGGAGTTGGAGCCAAGAACCGACAGATTTACCGGCAGAGCGTTGTATTCTCCCTCGTAACCGGCGTAAGTCACGCTTGCAAGAGACGTGCAGTTTCTGAACGTGTATGAGCCCATGGTGAGCAGTCCCGCGGGCAGCGTCACGCTTGTCAGGTCTGCGCAGCCGTCGAACAGATAATTGGCGTGGGAAGTTAAGGCCTCCTTGTCTGCGGAGTTCCCCATATGCTGAACCTTGGAGGGAATGACTATGCTTG
>ERZ825525.787-NODE-787-length-35333-cov-9.265916_pt1 | contig 35333 bp, 28 predicted proteins | sample MGYA00519930_ERZ825525 | MGnify/ENA primary metagenome ERZ825525 (study PRJEB31778, sample SAMEA3449203) | human gut metagenome | biome: human gut; feature: human-associated habitat; material: faeces | place: United Kingdom | collected 2010/2012 ... | reverse complement strand
CTGCGCCGCAGCCGGCCTCCGTATCCCGGCCCGCGCCCGCCGCGCCCCTGCGGCCCCAGGCCGCCGGAGGAGACGGGGAGGAGTATGACCTGGTCATCCTGGGCGGCACCTGCGTGCTGCCGGAGATGGGCTGCCTGCCGCTGAATGTGTGCGTCCGGGGCGGGAAGATCGCCGCCCTGACGGCGGAGGTGCCCCGGGGCCGCCGGGTCATCGACGCCTCCGGCCTGTATGTGCTGCCGGGGATCATCGACCCCCACACCCACCTGGGCCTGGCGGTGCCCTTCGGCCAGGAGCTGGAGAGCGAGACCCGCTCCGCCATCCTGGGGGGCGTCACCACCATCGGCACCTACTTCAATCAGCCCGGCAGCTATCTGCCGGTGATCGACCGCCTGCGCCGGGAGGTGTCCCAGCTGTCCCGGGTGGACATGATCCCCCACTTCTCCCTGCGGGAGCAGCAGCAGATCGACGAGCTGCCCCTGTATTCCCGCCAGGGCATGAACTCCTTCAAGGTGTACATGTGCGGCGTGCCGGGCCTGTACCCCCACCAGGAGGACGGCTTCATCATCCGGCTGATGCAGCGCATGAAGCAGCTGCCTCCCACGGCCCACCCCATCCTCAGCATCCACTGTGAAAACACCTCCATCTGCGACTATGCCACGGAGGATATGCAGTCCCAGCCGCTGGACACCCTGGCCGACTGGAACCGCACCCACCCCAACCTGGCCGAAGGCGAGGCCGTCCGCCGGGCGGCGTACTTTGCCCGGGAAATGGGCGTGCGCACCTATGTGGTCCACAGCTCCACCCGGGAGGCCATGGAGGCCCTGGCCGCCGACAGGCACCCCAACCTCTATGTGGAGACCACCTCCCCCTATCTCTGCCTGGATACCGACAGCCCCATCGGGGCCTACGGCAAGATGCTGCCGCCCATCCGTGAGCCGGAGAGCCGCAAGGCCCTCTGGGACGGCATCCGCAGCGGCCTCATCGACACCATCGGCACCGACAACACCGTGCTCACCGCCGGTGAAAAGCAGGTGTCCTCCGGCATGCGGGAGGCCGGAGCCGGATATCCCACCCTGGGTACCCACCTGGTCAGCGTCCTGGACGAGGGCATTTATCGCCAGGAGCTGCCCATTGAGAAGCTGGTGCCCCTGATGACCATGAACCCCGCCAGGATCTTCGGCGTATATCCCCGGAAGGGGACCATTCTCCCCGGCAGCGACGCGGACCTGGTGCTGGTGGACCTGCGGGCCGCCCGCACCGTGGACCCCCGCCAGCTGCTGAGCCGTTCGGACTTCTCCCTGTTCCAGGGCCGCACCCTGCGGGGCTGGCCGGTGGCCACCATCAAGGGCGGCCATATCGCCGCCTGGAACGGCCAGCTTACCGACGACCTCCAGCGGGGCCAGGTGCTGGAGCACTGACCCCCCGGCGGAACAAAAGCGCAAAAATGTAATGGAAATGACAGACATTTCCCCGAAAATATGTCAGGCTATAAGCAGATAAACGGAATGCTTTGCCTGCATATGGACAAAACGAGGAGGAACTGAGTCATGTATGTATGCAAGGTGATCGGAAAGATCATTTCCACCGTGAAAAACGAGAAGCTGGTGGGCCACAGCATCGTGCTGGTCCAGGCGGCGGCTCTGAACGACCGGGGCAGCCTGGAGGCAGACGGCCCGGTGTTTGCCGCAGCGGACACCATCGGCTGCGGCGAGGGCAACTTCGTTCTGGTGACCCGGGGCAGCAACGCACGCTACGCCTGCAAGTGTGCGGAGGCCCCGGTGGACATGGCCGTGGTGGGCATTCTGGACGGCGGTCAGTGGGGCCTCTCCTGACCCCATGCAGGAATCCTGAATTTTGAGGTGAGAACAAGCATGAAGCAATTATTCCAGCCTGACGGCATCGCCGTGGTGGGCGCTTCCTCCAACCCGGGGAAGGCCGGCTTTGTGGCGATCCGCAATATGCGGGAAAAGGGCTACCCCGGAAAGGTGTATCCGGTGAATCCCAAGGAAACGGAGATCCTGGGCTATCCCTGCTCCCCCTCCCTGGCGGAGGTGGAGGGCCATGTGGACCTGGTGGTCCTGATCATGCCCTCCCGGATGATCTACAGCGTCATGGACGATCTGGACCGCCGCATGGAGGAAAAGGGCGATGTAAAGTTCATCGTCTGCGCCGCGGCGGACTACGCCGAGACCAAGACCCCCGAGGGCATCGACCGCCAGGCCCGCCTGATGCGCACGGCGGAGAAATACGGCATCCGGGTGGTGGGCCCCAACTGCATCGGCGTCATCGACAACCGCAGCCTGGTGGATACCACCTTCGTGGACACCGGCGTGCCCTTCTCGTCCTTCGGCCAGCCCAGCGGCATCACCTTCATCTCCCAGAGCGGCGCTCTGGCCAGCACCATCCTGATGGAGGGCGCCGGACGGGTGGAGCCGGTGCTGTATAACAAGTTCATCTCCATCGGCAACATGGCCGATGTGGACTTTGTGGACCTGCTGAACTATTTCGAGACCGACGACTCCACCCGGGTCATCGGCATCTATATGGAGGGCTGCGGCAACGGCCGTGAGCTGGCCGAGACCCTGAAGCGGGTCAGCCGCAAAAAGCCCATCGTGGTGCTGAAGGTGGGCCGCAGCGCCCTGGGCGGCGCAGCCGCCAATTCCCACACCGGCTCCATGGCCGGGTCCGACGCCGTGTACGACGCCATGTTCAAGCAGACCGGCGTGGTCCGGGTGGACACCATCGACGAGCTCATCGACACCCTCCAGGCCTTCGACCGCCTGCCCCTGCCCGGCGGCGGCAATCTGTTCCTGTATTCCCAGGCCGGCGGCCCCGGCATCTACTGCACCGACGCCATCGCCCGGTGGCCCCAGCTGAAGATGCCCCTGGTGTCCGACGATACCAAGGCCCGCCTGGCCGCCACCCAGCAGCCCATGGCCAACATCTGCCACCCGGAGGGCTACGCGGATATCACCGCCTCCGCCTCCGTGCGCAACCATGTGGATGGCCTCCAGATCGTCCTGCAGGACGAAAACGTGGACGCCGTGGTGTTCATCACGGTGGTGCCCACCTTCCTGCCCCAGGAGGAGCTGGCCCGTGAGCTGGTGAAGATGACCGAAACCACCCCCCAGGCCCAGGAAAAGCCTGTGTTCTACTGCGTCATGGCCGGCGCTTATACCTCTCCGGCCCGGCGCATCATGGAGCAGGCGGGCCTGTGTACCTTCGACGCCCCGGACAAGGCCGTCCTGGCAGCGAAGAATATGTGCAATTACGCCGCCTTTCGCCGGCGGCAGAAGGAGGACTGAGCCATGTCTGAAAAGAATACCGTCGCTCTGAACGAGCGCGACAGCAGCAGCCTTCTGTCCTCCTGCGGCGTGCGGATGGTGGCCTCCGTGCTGCTGGACAAGCCCGACCGGGCCGCCTTCGAGGCCGCCTCCCGTCAGCTGGGCTTCCCCGTGGCCATGAAGGTCCTGTCCGACGACATTCTCCACAAAACCGACGTGGGCTGCGTGGTGCTGAACGTCACGGACGTGGACGGCATGCAGGCCGCCTACGACACCATCATGGCCAACGCCGCCCAAAATGCCCCCGGGGCCCGGGTCCAGGGCGTTCTGGCCGAGCAGATGCTGCCCAAGGGCTTCGAGGTCCTGCTGGGCGTCAGCACGGATCCCCAGTTCGGCCATGTGATCATGGCGGGCCTGGGCGGCGTGCTGGTGGAGCTGCTGCACGCGGTGTCCCTGCGTGTGCTGCCTATCACCCGCCAGGATGCCGAGGATATGATCGATGAAACGCCGCTGGCCAAGGCCTGCCAGGGCCTGCGGGGCCAGCAGTACCGCCGGGAGGAGATCGTGGAGGCCCTGATGTGCCTGTCCCGCCTGGTGGAGGAGCACCCGGAGATCACCGAGGTGGACATCAATCCCCTGATGCTCTATGGCGACGGCCGTCCGGCCACCGCCGTGGACGCCATGGTGGTCATGAAAAAGTAAAACGCCGCACATGCGGAATATGAAGGAGCGTAGCGATATGAAAGAAATCAGACTCCACGGCATCGGCGGTCTGGGCACGGTGAAGGCCGGCGAAATGCTGGTCCACGCTGCGGTAGCCAGTGGAAAATACGGCAATTCCATCCCGTTTTTCGGCTTCGAGCGCCAGGGCGCGCCGGTCACGTCCTATGTGCGCCTGGGCGATGAGAAGATCCGTCCCAAGAACCAGGTCTATCATCCCAACTGCACCCTGGTGCTGGATCCCAGCCTGCTGATCTCCGCCCCGGTGTTCGACGGCCTGACGGAGAACTCCTATTTCATCGTCAACACCAAGGCCGAAAACGGCGCGGACCTGGTGAAAAATCCCAACGTCAAGACCGTGGCCTGGCTGGACGCCACCTCCATCGCTCTGGAGATGCTGGGCCGTCCCATCACCAACACCATCATGCTGGGCGCCTTCGTCCGTGCCACCGGCTGGGTGGACAAGGACGAGCTGGAAAAGGTCATCTGCCGCTTCTTCGGCGAGAAGAACGTGGAGACCTTCCGCCGCGGCTATAACGAAGTGAAGCTGTACACGTTTGAATAAGGGGAGGAACACCATGAAATTTATCAGTGATTACATCGTCCCCATCGGACCGGAGGGCCTGCATATTATCCAGACCGGTAAATGGCGGACCCGCAAGCCCGTGATGGACACCGACAAGTGCGTCAAGTGCGGCATGTGCCTGATGTACTGTCCCGTTAACTCCATCCGCCGCCACGAGGACGGTTCGTTCGAGATCTGCTACGATTACTGCAAGGGCTGCGGTATCTGTGCCCACGAGTGCAAGAAGGGCGCCATCACCATGCAGCCGGTAAAGGAGGAGAACTAATGGCTGACATTCAGGTCATCAACGGCAATATGGCTGCCGCCATCGGCGCGGCACTGTGCCGTCCCGATATCATCGCCGCCTATCCCATCACCCCCCAGACTCCCATCGTGGAGTATCTGGCCGACTTCGTCACCGGCGGCAAGCTGGACAGCAGCGTCAGCGAGGTGGAGAGCGAGCTGTCCGCCATGAGCGTTGTCACCGGCGCGTCCCTGGCCGGCTCCCGCGTGTTCACCGCCAGCGCCTCCCAGGGCCTGTCCCTGATGTATGAGCCCTATTTCCGGGCCTCCACCCTGCGTCTGCCGGTGGTCATGGCCGTGGCCAACCGCGAGATGATCTCTCCCCAGACCCTGTGGGGCGGTCCCCAGGACTCCCTGACCGTCCGTGACGCCGGCTGGCTGCAGATCTATGTGGAGGACAACCAGGAGATTCTGGACACCATGATCATGGCCTACCGCATTGCCGAGGACAAGAACGTCCTGCTGCCCATCAACGTCTGCTTCGACGGCTTCTACCTGTCCCACATGTCCGAGCGGGTGGAGATTCCCACCCAGGAGCAGGTGGACGAGTTCCTGCCCAAGTATGTGCCCGAGCACATCATCCTGGATCCCCAGCGTCCCATGGCCGTTGACCCCCTGACCAACGGCAACCTGCTGACCGAGTACCGCCTCAAGCACATGATGGGCCAGCAGAACGCCCTGAAGCTCCTGGAGGAGCTGGACAAGGTGTACGGCGAGAAGTTCGGCCGCAGCTACGGCGGCGCCGTGGAGGAGTACCGCTGCGACGACGCGGATTACGTCATCGTCACCATGGGCTCCATGACCGGCGTTGCCAAGGACCGGGTGGACAAGGCCCGGGCCGACGGCAAGAAGGTGGGCCTGCTGAAGATGCGTATGGTTCGTCCCTTCCCCTGCGACCGGGTGGCCAAGGTGCTCTCCGGCAAGCGGGCCTTCGGCGTGGTGGACCGCAACGTGTCCTTCGGCTGGAACACCGGCATCATCTATGAGGAGATCTGCGCCTCCATGAACCGGGCTGCATCCTTCGTCCCCAACGTTCCCTTTATCGCCGGTCTCGGCGGCGAGGACATCACCGCCACCCATATCGACTATGCCATCGACAAGATCATCGCTCAGGACGGCAAGACCGGCAAGCACGACACGGTCTGGCTCAACCGCGAGGTCATGGGTCTGTAAGGAGGAACTGTCATGAATGTTATTGAAAAGCTGGCAACCTATGAGGACCAGATCTCCCCGGGCGTATCCGCCTGCGTGGGCTGCAACGTGGAGCTGACTCTGCGCACCTGCATGAAGGTGCTGGGCCCCAACACCATCTTCGCCGTGCCTCCCGGATGCATGGGCGGAGTGGGCGTCGTGGGCTGGGACAAGGAGTCCGGCGCCAAGACCCCCGTGTTCTTCCCCCTGCTGGACAACGTGGCCTCCATGCTGGCCGGTATCAAGATGCACTATGAGCGCATCGGCCGCAAGGTCAATGTGGTGGCCTTTGCCGGCGACGGCGCCTCCGTGGACGCCGGCATGCAGTGCCTGTCCGGCGCGGCGGAGCGCGGCGACAAGATCATCTATATCTGCTATGATAACGAGGGCTACATGAACACCGGTTATCAGCGCAGCGGCTCCACCACCAAGGGTGCCTGGACCTCCACCACCCCCGTTATCAACGGCCACGGCGGCAAGAAGCAGAACAAGAAGGACTTCCCCATGATCATGGCCATGCACGATGTGCCCTATATGGCCACCATGAGCCCCGCCTATATCCCCGATATGGTCCGCAAGCTGGAGAAGGCCATGGCCGTGGACAACGGCCTGGTGTACCTGCATGTGTACAATCCCTGCGTCACCGGCTGGGGCTGCAAGTCCGATGAGAGCATCGAGGTGGCCCGCCTGGCGGTGGAGACCAACTTCGCCCCCCTGTACGAGGTGGAAAACGGCGTGTTCAAGATGTCCGTGGACGTGAAGAACCCCAAGCCCGTCAAGGAGTTTGTCACCCGCTTCAAGAAGTTCCGTCACCTGACGGAGCAGGATATCGAGGAGCTGCAGGAGTTCACCGACCGCCGCCTGGCCCGTCTGAAGAAGCTCTGCGGCGAATAAGCCCCCCCTCTTACCACACAATTACCCTCCACACATACACTTTGCTCCGACGCCCGGCAGACTTCCTCCTGCCGGGCGTCGGAGCATTGCTGGCCCTTCGCCGATGGCTGCTGTGCAGGGGCGTGGGCTCTGCCCCGCCCCTAAGACCAGATGTATCCGCCCCCTTATTTCCCCAGCCACTGGCGCAGCATTTCCCACAGCTCCACCGACCGGAACCGGAGCTCGTACCCGGCGTCCTCCTCCGCCATCAGGGACAGGTCATCCTCCTCCAACCCGGCGGCCCGTCCCGCGTCCTGCCATTGGCAGGCGGCGGCGGTGCACAGAGGCGGAAACACCACGCACCACCAGTTCTGCCCCGCTCCCTGGCCGATGATCACCCGCAGGGCCAGGTATTTCCCGGCGGGCAGGGAGAAGCCGTCATAGTCCTTGGTGGGGAACTCCGCCGGCTCCAGCCGGGCCTGGACCGGCTGGGCGCGGCCCTCTGCCGCCAGGGTCTCCCGGGCCTCCCGGGTCAGCTCCGGCAGGGCGGCGGTCAGGGCCTGCTCCGCCTGCTCCATGTCCGCCGACTGCGCCAGAATTTCCTGGGCCCGGGCCAGCACCCGGTCCCGGACCCGCAGCTTCAGGGCCTGATCCTCCGGGGAGTCGGAGTTGGCGATGACGTGGAGGCGGATGATCTTCCGGCCCAGCTCCTCCTGCTGCCCCAGGGACGCCATCCCCCACAGAATGGTCACGGCCAGGGCCAGCAGCAGCGCCAGCTCCCAGTATCGGAAATGTGATTTTTTCATACAAAAACACCGTCCTATGCAGGAATTTCCTACAGTATGGACGGCGTTTTCGTATTTTATACCGGTTTCATAGCCGGGGGGCCAAAAAAGTCAGGGGATAGGATTTTTCCAGCTCCCGGGCGGCCAGCCGGGCGGTTTCCTCCCGGCGGAACAGCCCCATCACGGCGGAACCGGAGCCGGTCATGCACGCGGCGTCGGCTCCCAGACGGGAAAGCTGGCGGCGAATGGTGAAAACTTCGCTGTCCTCCGGCAGGGCCTGCTCAAAAACGTTCCCCACCAGACGGCAAATCTGCGCCAGGTCGCCAATTTCCAGCGCTTTGGCCATGGCATCGGAATCCGGGCGGTTTGCAATGGCGATCTCGTCCAGCTTCCGGAACATCACGGCGGTGGAGTGGGCCACCGGGGGCTTCACAATAACGAACCAGCACATAGGAAGCGGCAAAAGAGCGGTAAGCCGTTCGCCCCGGCCCCGGGCCAGGGCGGTTCCGCCCCGGACACAGTAGGGAACGTCGCTGCCCACCCGGGCGGCCATGGTTTCTAACGCTTCATCGGACACATTGGTGCTGAATAAACGTCTCATGCCCCGCAATACGGCGGCGGCGTCACTGCTGCCGCCTCCAAGACCGGCCTGAGAGGGAATTTTCTTCTCCAATCGGATGATAATCCCTGTACGGGGGATATTTGTCTCCCGGAAAAAGACATCCGCCGCTTTCCAGGCCAGGTTGTCCGGCCCGGTGGGCAGGTCGGTGCCGGGGCATTCCACCACAATATCGTCTGTTTCAACGGTTTCCAGCGTTACAACGTCATATAGAGCGGCGCTCTGCATGACGGAGGTGATCTCGTGGTACCCGTCCGGGCGGCGGGCCCCTACGTCCAGGGTCAGGTTCAGCTTGGCAGGAGCCAGCTCGGTGATGCTCATGTTTCATCCTCCTGGTCGTCAAAATACGCTTTTAGATTGCGCTCCACCGGCAATATCAGGGCCACCGCCCCGATAATTTGCAGAATTACGGCGATATACAGCAGAATCTGCTGACTAGAGCTGGCCACCAGCCGCACAGAACGCATAATCATAAACGACAGGGCCGCAAAGACCACGCCGAACTGCCGCAGCAGCTTCAGAAACAGGCCGTCAGCGAATTTCTGCCGCTCGGGAGCCAGGGGGCCCTGGGGACTGCGGTATTTCCGGCCCGGCAGCAGCTGCCCCGCAAAGCCTGCCAGCACCATCAGGCCCGGGACAATATACGCGGGCCACCAGATATAAAACATGAACTTACCTCATTTATCGCGAATTTTGTCCCGATACACCCTGGGATGTCCCGGGCTTTGACCCGGGACAGGGCAGGGACACACCGGGTCAATGCATACGCTTGAGGGTCTCCACCACCATGGCGTATACCCGCTGCACGGAGGCCACGGACATGGACTCCCGGAAGGTGTGAATTTCCTTCAGGTCGGGACCGAAGGACACGCAGTCCAGACCCGGCAGCTTGGCGGAGAACAGACCGCACTCCAGACCGGCGTGGATGGCCTCCACCTTGGGGGCGTAGCCGTACTGGTCGGTGAACACCTGGACCATCAGGTCCCGCAGGGGGGACTGGGGCATATACTCCCAGCCGGGGTATTCGCCGTGGGTGCTGACAGAGCCGCCTAGCCGCTCCATCAGGCAGCGAAGGCGCTGGATGAGCATCTGCTTCTGGGTGGCCACGCTGCTGCGGACGCTGAAGGAGGCGTGAACGGCGTCGTCCCCGGTGGTGAGGATGCCCAGGTTCAGGGAGGTCTGCACCAGGCCGGGCATATCGGCGCTCATGGCCTGGATGCCGTTGGGCAGGCAGGTGAGCATGCACACCACGCTGCGGCTGGAGCTTTCATCCAGGGGCAGCAGGTCGGTTTCCGCCGGGCGGACGGAGACGGTGATGGCCGGGTCGTTGACCCGGTATTCCTTTTTGAAGGCGGCGTCCATTTCGGCGCAGACGGCCTGGGCGGCGGCAGCGTCGGCGGCCACCAGGGCAACAGACCCGGTGGGGATGGCGTTGTCCTTGAGACCGCCGCAGACGGAGATGACCCGCAGGCCGGTCTTTTCCTCCAGGGCGCACAGCACCCGGCCCAGCAGCATACTGCTGTTGGCCCGGCCCTTGTCGATCTCCGCGCCGGAGTGACCGCCCACCAGGCCGGTGACGGAGATCTCCAGCACCGGGGCGCTGAAGGCACTGCGGGTCACGGGCAGGCAGCAGTCGGCCCGGGCGCCGCCGGCGCAGCTGACGGTGAAAATGCCCTCGTCCTCGGAGTCCATGTTCAGCATCCGGCGGCCCTTGAGAACGGACACGTCCAGGCCCTCGGCGCCGTACATACCGGTTTCCTCGTCCACGGTGAAGATGGCCTCGATGGCCGGGTGGGACAGGGAATCATCGTCCAGAATGGCCATGGCCATGGCCACGGCAATGCCGTCGTCGCCGCCCAGGGTGGTGCCCCTGGCGGAAACGGTGTCGCCCTCCAGCACCAGGTCCAGGCCCTCGGCGGCCATATCCTTGGTGCAGCCGGGCTCCTTTTCGCAGACCATGTCCATGTGACCCTGGAGGATCACAGGCTCCGCCGACTCATAGCCGGGGGTGGCGTCCCGGAAGATCACCACATTGTTCAGCTGATCCTGGACATACCGCAGGCCCCGAGCCTTGGCAAAGTCCACCAGCCAGTCGCTGACGGCCTTGGTGTTGCCGGAACCGTGGGGGATGGCGCACAGCTCCTCGAAGAAACGAAAAACACGCTGGGGCTCCAGATGATTCAAAACGGCCATAATGCACGCTCCTTTTTTATATTTTCCAGGGTCAGTATACCCTATTTCATGGGGATTTGCAAGGGGGGAAGGGAACGGTGATTATCGCGGCAGAGAATCGCCGATAGAGCGCCTGTAGGGGCCGACGTCCCCGGCGGGCCGCATAAAAACCCGCTGCCGGGAGAACGGCAGCGGGTTTTTTGCAGCAGGGGAGAGGAGAATTTACTGGCCGGAGTTGGCGGCGCGGTAGGCGCTGGGGGTCATGAGGCGGTATTTCAGGAAATTCCGGTTCAGGGTTTTGGCGTTGCGGTAGCCCACCTCCAGGGCGATGTCCAGCACCGTCATGCGGGTGGTGGTCAGCAGCTTACAGGCCCGGTTCACCCGGATCAGGGCCAGGAAATCCTCAAAATTCAGCTCCACCTGGCACAGCAGGGTGCGGTTGAGCTGCTGGACGGAAATGCCGAAGGCCCGGGCCACCCCGGCGGCGCTGAGGTCCTCCCGGTAGTGGCGGTAGATGTGCTGCACCAGGCTGTACCCCAGGCGGCTCTCCTCGATCTGGCAGATGTTCTGCACCTTCTGATAGGTGGCCCGGTACTGGCCGATGCGGGTGCCCAGCCGGGCGGCAAACACCTTGGAGATGTGGGACTCGTCCACATAGCCCAGAATCTCCGCCAGCTCCTTCAGGGTCAGGTCCGTGTACAGCAGATAGTCGGCAGTCTTGCCGATGCGCATTTCGTTGAGCAGGTCGAAAAAGGACAGGCCCGTCATGGCGGTGATCCGGGCGCTGACGGTGGACCGGCTGCACCCGAACACATCCGCCAGCTGCTGGAGCGTCAGCTTCTGGCCGCAGTGGAGGTACATATACCGCAGCAGCTCCCGGTGGTCGGGACCCTGGGCATCAGCGGGGCGGTCCGCCGCCAGGGCCTGCCGGGCGAACAGCACCGTCAGCTGCACCAGCAGGCTCACGGCATTGAGACTGGAAAACAGCTGTCCCTCCTCCTGAAGGGACGCAAGACCCAGCTCCCGGGACAGACCGTCAGCAATGCGTCCGGCCTCCGCCCGCTGCCGGGGAGACAGCTCCAGCACCGGCACCGTCTCCATCAGCCGGGCCATGGGCATGGGCTGGCCGTCCTCCCCCCGGAACAGATGGGCGGCCCGGGCCACGGTGTCGTAGTGATAGGCGATGACGCTGCAGGCCAACGGCTCGTCCACCCGGACGATCTCGCTGATCTGCCAGGGCAGGATGGCCGCCAGGCTTCCGGCGGACAGGGGATACTCCCGGCCCTGGAGCCGGATAACGCCGCTGCCGCTGCGGACCAGGAGAAACCGGGCGTCCCGGTGGATCACCGGGGCCGTGGGCCGGGCGGCGGTGAATTGGTCAAAAGAGAACAGGCTGCTTTGATCCAGGTCGGACCGCCCGGGGGTTTGCAGGGCGATGGTCTGTTTCATGAATATCCCCTCCTTATGGGGGTTATTTTACCACATACGGGCGGCGCTGCCAAGGGGGAATGGGACATTTCACGCAGAAAATCTTGTACAAAAACGGCCTGTTTTACCTGAACGGCCGGGCAAAAAACGCATGAATTTACAGAGTAACCCGGTGGGAAGCGAGTATTATTACAATAAAGTGTCAAAGTACCGGGACAAAACATCGGTTAAAATACAAAAATCGGGCCGCGTCAGGGTGAGAAATCGGACCGGAAATCTGGTAAAATAGGGGGGAACTGGAGAGGAGGAAATTCCATGCCCATTTGCGTTAAAAGCGAGATCGGCCCTTTGAAGCGGGTGCTTTTGCAGCGGCCCGGCCGGGAGCTGGAGCATCTGAGCCCCAATACCATGGGCCAGCTGCTGTTTGACGATATTCCCTATCTGTACGGCGCTCAGCGGGAGCACGACTGCTTTGCCCAGATCCTGCGGGACAACGGGGCGGAGGTGGTCTATCTGGAGGACCTGACGGCCCAGGTGCTGGCAGGAGACGAGGAGCTGCGCCGCCGGTTTGTGGAGGAGACCATCCGCCGGGCCGGCAGCACCGCCATGGGATACCGGGGCGACCTGAAGCGGTATCTGCTGGATATCCAGGACCCCCTGGAGCTGGTGCTGAAAACCATGGAGGGCGTGTCGTATCAGGATGTGTTCCCCAACGAGCAGGGACGACTGTCCAGCCTGGTGCACACCGGGGCCCGGTTCCTGATGCCGCCGATCCCCAACCTGTATTTCACCCGGGACCCCTTCGCCTGCATCGGCCGGGGCGTGAGCCTGAACCATATGTTCACGGACACCCGCAACCGGGAGACCCTGTACGGCGACTATGTGCTGCGGCATCATCCGGACTACGCCGGGCAGGTGCCTCTGTACTATACGCCGGACCAGTATTTCTGGATCGAGGGCGGGGACATCCTGAACCTGAGCCGCCGGGTGCTGGGAGTGGGTATCTCCCAGCGGACCCAGCCGGAGGCCATCGAGCAGCTGGCATCGGCCATCTTCGCCGACGAGAGCTCCGAGATCGACACGGTGCTGGCTTTTGAAATCCCCAGCACCCGGGCGTTCATGCATCTGGATACCGTGTTCACCCAGGTGGACGTGGACAAATTCACGGTGCATCCGGGGATCCTGGGCACCCTGCGGATCTTCGAGCTGACGGGCCGGGGACAGGGCAAGCTCACCACCCGGGAGGTCAGCGGCCCCCTGGAGCAGGTGCTGGCGGGCTATCTGGGTCTGGACCGGGTGCAGCTGATCCGCTGCGGCGGCAGCAGCCAGATCGCCGCCGAGCGGGAGCAGTGGAACGACGGGTCCAATACCCTGTGCATCGCCCCCGGCGCGGTGGTGGTGTACGACCGGAACTATGTCACCAACCAGATCCTGGAGGACAGCGGCATCCGGGTGCTGAAAATGCCCAGCGCCGAGCTGTCCCGGGGCCGGGGCGGTCCCCGGTGCATGAGTATGCCCCTGTGGCGGGACGAGATCTGAGAGAATATCCATCAATATTTATCAATAGAAAGGGAGAACATCATCATGGCTGTGAATATCAGAGGAAGAAGCTTTCTGAAGCTGCTGGACTATACCCCGGCGGAGATCCGTTATCTGCTGGACCTGTCCAAAAATTTCAAGGATATGAAGCGCGCCGGTGTGCCCCACCGCTGGCTGGAGGGGAAGAACATCGTGCTGCTGTTTGAAAAGACCTCCACCCGGACCCGGTGCTCCTTCGAGGTGGCCGGTATGGACCTGGGCATGGGCGTGACGTATCTGGAGCCCGGCAGCAGCCAGATGGGCAAGAAGGAGTCCATCGCCGATACCGCCCGGGTGCTGGGCCGGATGTATGACGGCATCGAGTACCGCGGCTTCAGCCAGGATCTGGTGCAGGAGCTGTCCGACCATGCAGGCGTGCCCGTGTGGAACGGCCTCACCGATCAGTTCCACCCCACCCAGATGCTGGCGGACCTGCTGACCATCGAGGAGAAGCTGGGCCGGCTGAAGGGCGTGCGCTTCACCTATTTCGGCGATGCCCGCAACAACATGGGCAACTCCCTGATGGTGGCCTGCGCCAAGATGGGCATGCACTTCACCGCCTGCGCTCCCAAGGAGCTGTTCCCCGAGGAGTGGCTGGTGGAGAAGGCCCGGGACATCGCCCGGGAGACTGGCGGCAGCGTGACCCTCACCGAGGATGTGACCCAGGGCGCAACTGACGCCGACGTGATCTACACCGATATCTGGGTCTCCATGGGTGAGCCGGACAGCGTGTGGTCCGAGCGCATCCGTCTGCTGACCCCCTATCAGGTCAACGAGAAGGTCATGTCCATGACCGCCCCCGGCGCCATCTTCATGCACTGCCTGCCCTCCTTCCACGATACCCGCACCACCATCGGCGCAGACATCGCCAAGAAGTTCGGCATCACCGAGATGGAGGTCACCGACCAGGTGTTCGAGAGCAAGCAGTCCGTGGTGTTTGACGAGGCCGAGAACCGGATGCACACCATCAAGGCCGTGATCTACGCCACCCTGCACTGAGAAAGGAGACGCCCCATGGCTTTTGCATTTCCCGCCTATCACCATCCCGACTTTGACCAGCCGTCCCTGAAAAACGCGCCGGACGCCCGCTGGGAGACGGTGGAAAAGGACGGCGTGGCTCCCGAGGAGTTCCACAGCACGTCCATGTATCCCGAATATTTCAAGATCAACGGCCGCTGGACCCTGGCGGAGGAGAGCCGCATGGACAGCTGCGTGGTGCTGGAGGACGACGGACACGTGTCCGTGGTGGAGAGCCGCAACCTGAAAAAGGGCCAGCGGGTGATCCTGGGCCGCACCGAGCACGGCCAGGACGGCATTTATATGCACTGCAATGGCTTCACCCAGGACAGCGAGACGCTGGAGGATCAGTTCGTGTTCCGCCAGGGCCGCAGCCGGGAGACCTCCTATGCCAAGGACTATGACCGGCTGGTGGAGCTGCTGCGCCACGAGAAGGATCACGGCAACATCGTGTGGGTCATGGGCCCCGCCTTCGCCTTTGATGACGGCGCCCGGAAGGCCATGCAGGCCCTGATCGACAACGGCTACTGCCACGGTCTGCTGGCGGGCAACGCCCTGGGTACCCACGACCTGGAGGGTGCGCTGCTGCACACCGCCCTGGGTCAGGACATCTATACCCAGCAGTCCCAGCCCAACGGACACTATAACCACCTGGATGTGCTGAACAAGGTCCGCCGCAGCGGGTCCATTCCTCAGTTTATCGAGGATTACCACATCGACAACGGCATCATCTACGGCTGCGTGAAGAACCATGTGCCCTTTGTGCTCACCGGCTCCATCCGGGACGACGGGCCGCTGCCGGAGGTGTACGGCAACGCCTATGAGGGCGCAGCCGCCATGCGGGAGCTGGTGCGCAAGTCCACCACCGTGATCTGCCTTGCCACCATGCTGCACACCATCGCCACCGGCAACATGACGCCGTCCTTCCGGGTGATGCCCGACGGCACCATCCGCCCGGTGTATCTGTACGCCGTGGACGCGGCGGAGTTCGTGGTGAATAAGCTGCTGGACCGCGGCAGCCTGTCCGCCACCACCATGGTCACCAACGTGCAGGACTTCATCGGCAAGGTCGCCACCGGCCTGGGCGTGATCTGAGAAGAATTTTCGTCCAGGTACACGCCCCGGACGAAAATGATCTCAATTGATTTGCCGCCTGCGGGCGGCAAACTCTGCGAGGTTTTTTTGACAAACTGAGACATCCCCGATGCCATGCATCGGGGATGTCTTTTGTATACGGATTGTTATTTTTGAGAAAAATACTGCGAACAGGAATCAGAATTCCTGGGACTCCGGGTGCATCTGCTGCTTGACCCGGCGGCCGGTGGGGGTGGCGGCCAGGCCGCCCAGGGCGGTTTCCCGGAACTCCACCGGCATGCGGCGGCCCACCTCGCCCATGGCGTCGATGACCTCGTCTACGGGGATGCGGCTTTCGATGCCGGCCAGGGCCATGTCCGCCGCGCTGATGGCATTCACCGCGCCGATAACGTTGCGCTTGACGCAGGGGACCTCCACCAGGCCCGCCACGGGGTCGCACACCAGGCCCATGAGGTTCTTCAGGGCCATGGCCACGGCGTGGCCGATCTGCTGGCCGGTGCCGTCCCGCAGGGCCACCAGGGCTCCCGCCGCCATAGCGGAGGCGGTGCCGATCTCCGCCTGACAGCCGCCGGAGGCACCGGCGATGCAGGCCTTGTAGGCGATCACCGCGCCGATGCCGCTGGCCACATACAGGGCCTCCAGGATCCGGTGCTGGCTCAGCTCCTCATACTTGCACATGGGCAGCAGCACCGCCGGAAGCACGCCGCAGGCGCCCGCCGTGGGGGCCGCCACAATGCGGCGCATGCAGGCGTTGGACTCCGCCATGGACAGGGCCTCGGCGATGACCTCGCTGACGTAGCCGCCGGACATGGCCCGGCCCCGGATGGAATACTGCCGCATTTTCAGGCCGTCGCCGCCTACCAGGCCGCTGACGCTGCGGCGGCGGCCGGTGTAGGTGTCCGCCGCGTCCACCATGTATTGCCAGGTGGTCAGCATTTTTGCCATGGATTGCTGACAGGTCACCTGGCGCTCGTCCATGTCCGTTTCCAGCACGATCTCCCAGAAGGGCTTGTGCTCGGCTTCCATGCGGTCAAAGATTTCCTTCATCGAATCCAGCGACATCGTCATCATCCTCCTTATCGTAATAGGTCACCGACAGAATGCCCGTCAGCTCCGAAAGAAACGCCACCTGGTGGGGCTTGATATGCTGGTCGGTCTCGATGACCATCAGCGCGTCGCCGCCCCGCTTGTGGCGGCACAGGCTCATATTGGCCACGTTGATGCGCAGCTGGTTCAGCACTGATGTCACCGCCGCCACAGCGCCGTTTTCATCCTGGTTCCGGATGACCAGGGTGTTGAACATGCCGTCGAAGCTGACGTCGATGCCGTCCACCTTGTTCACCAGGATGCGGCCGCCGCCTACGCTGCACGCCTGAAGCTCCAGCTTTTTGCCGCCGGCGTCCCAGGTTTCGATCACAGCGGTGTTGGGGTGAGCGTCCCGCAGCTCCACAGTGTCGATGGTGAACTCCAGCCCACGCTTTTTAGCCTCCTGGTAGGCGTAGGGTATGCGGAGATCGTCGGGCTTCATGCCCAGAAGACCGGCCACCAGGGCCCGGTCGGTGCCGTGACCGGGGCCGGTCTCGGCAAAGGAGCCGTGCAGATGGATCTTGGCCTCCACCGGCTCGTCGCCCAGCAACGTCCGGGCCATGCTGCCGATGCGGACCGCTCCCGCCGTGTGGGAGCTGGACGGGCCCACCATCACCGGGCCCAGAATATCAAAAATATCCAGCATGTGATCGTTCCTCGCTTTCTCTGTGCAACCAGGGCCATGATAGCACAGAGTACCAAAAAAAGCGATAGGGTTTCTGAAATTTTTTGAGATTTTACAGAGTAACGCAAAATTTTACCAGATGCGCCCGGCGCATATTCGGGGCATCGGCGGCACAATCTATGGTTGCGATACCCAACGGCGGTTTTCGCTGAAAACGCAAGAAAGGAGAACGCAATCATGTCTACCAAGAATACCAACAAGCTGAACGTGCCCCAGGCCCGTGCCGCCATGGATAAGTTCAAGATGGAGGCTGCCAGCGAGGAGGATGTGTATCCACCTCAAAAAGCTCCCGCAGCACCGACAGTCTCTTCACGATCTCTATTCGCCTGCACTTGGCGTAGACTGTCTCCCGAGGCCTCCCCAATAAAGCGGTAGAAGATACGGATGCTCTGCCGGTACGGGGTACGCGGCCCAGCGACTTTCCTGCCCTCCGGCAGGATCTTTTCACCAATCTCAATACGCTCAACGAACGTGTGCAGTATATCTCTGTCCAGGGTTTCTACGCAGGTGTACCGTTTGGCAAGGTCGAAGAACAGCCCATAGGCACTGCGTATCTCCTTGGCCGTGGTCTCGCCCGCCACCAGCTTCTTGCGGCGCACGGTCAGCTCGTCGATCTCAATGCCGAACTTCTTGACCATCTCCTCGTGAATGTCGTCGCTAAGCATCCCGGCGATGTTGTCGCGGTAAGAGCGCTCGATCATCTTCTTGAGACGGGCGGTCTGCTTGTCGATATTCTCGATCTGCACGGCGGGTTCTTCGCCGCCCAAAGAGGCGTTGGCCTGTTCGACGGCGTTCTCCGTGATGGTACGAATCTCATCTTCACCAAAGGCCAGCAGCTTGTTGAGGTCACAGCGGACGACTTCCATCAGGTCATCGTAGCGAATACGCGCCCCACGCAGGCAACGGGTCTGTGCTCGGGAACTCAGGTTGTTGCACACCAAATACCAATATTTCGCCCGTTCGCCGTTGTAGACGGAGCCGCCAGAGCACATGGCCGCGCCGCAGCAGGCACAGTAGGCAATGCCGCCGAAGATGCTGTGACGGAAGGCTGGGTTTGCGCCGTTGGCCTTGGTGTTCTCCCCCATGAAATGGGCGGCCAGGTCGAACTGCTCCTGGGTCACCAGCGCCTGGTGGGTATCCTTGGTAAACACCCATTCCTCCTCTGGCACGATGACCTTTTTCTTGGACTTCACGCTGACCTTGCGGCTCTTACCCAGCAGGGTATGGCCCAGATAGACGCGGTTGCGCAGGATGCGCTTGACCGTGGTGTAGTTCCACTCATCGGAAGCCCGCTGGGCACCCCGCTCGGTAAAGTTGTCACGGCACTCCACGCGGTACTTCAGCGGCGGCATAATACATGCCTCGTTGAGCCGGATAGCAATGCTGCGGCAGGACTGACCAGAGGCGGCCAGGTCGAAAATCTTTTTCACCACTGGGGCGGTGTTCTCGTCCGGCACAAGCTGGTCGGTGGTACGCTCCGCCTTCCTGTAGCCGTAGGGCGGGCAGGCCACATACTTGCCGTTGTTGCGCTTGGTGTTCAGCGTCTGCTTGACCTTGCGGGACGTATCCCGCAGATAGACATCGTTCATGGCAAATTGAAACGGTGCCATCAGATTATCTTCCTGGGAGTCAAAGTTGCTGCCGGGTGCCAGATAGCGGATGCCGTGTTCCGGAAAATAGCGCTCAGCGTAATGGCTGGATTCTGTCATATCACGGCCCAGACGGGACAGGTCCTTGGTGATAACCATGTTGGCCTTGCCAGTTCTCAGGTGTTCCAGCATAGCCTGGAAGCCGGGCCGCTCAAAGTTCCCGCCGGAAAAGCCGTCGTCCACGAACTCCTCCACCAGGATGATGCCATGCCTTTCGCAGTACTCCCGGACAATAGTACGCTGGTTGGTAATGCTGGCGGATTCGCCATACTTCCGTTCTTCATCGGAAAGGCGGTAGTAGGCGTCTGCTAATTGAACGTGGTTCCTCATGTTTCCTCCTTCCCGGAACCACTCATTTACGGCTCCATTATACCATGCGGCTATCCTGCTGGTCAAAACTTGCGGCCTGTTTTCCGGTGAAAATGATTTCCTCTGTTACCACTTCCTGGATGGTTTTTGTGCCGGTGAATACGCGCTCCACGACATAGATTGCCGCGCCGATCTGCTGCTCATTCTTATCGTTCATGTGTCGCCACCTCCGCTACCATTATGAACAATTCCTTCCGACTTTAACCCAACAGCCGCCGAGCACACAGACAAAGCATTTTGTCTGCGTGCTTAGCATTCCACTTGCTCTAATCTCACCCAGGCAGGGATTGGTGACATTCTATTTCGCCCCATGCCAGCACAAATGTACCTGTTCATGTTGTGCAGTGCTACCACAGCAGCGCTATTTTCAATTTACATCATTTTGACGGATAGCAAGACTGACACACAACGTCTTGGTCACATCCCGCATTTTTTCTTCGGAAAGTTTGCCAATATAGTATCCTATACGGCGTTTGTCCAAGGTCCGCAATTGCTCCAGCATGACCACGGAAGGATATTTCATTCTACCGATCATACCAATGTAACTGTGTATAGGCAGCTTGGATTTTGCATGAACGCGGCTGGTAATTGGTGCAATAATAACCGTTCTCGCGAAATGATTTCCAACATTGTTTTGAAGGATTAATACGGGTCGTGTTCCCATCTGCTCCGATCCAACAACAGGGTCAAGGTCTGCGTAGTATATTTGGCCCCGTAGGTATATGTGGTTCATGTGTACTTCACCCCCATTCGGCACATCAACTTATGTAGAGACCGACAGCATATGCTGCCGGTCTTTATTCTGCGAATCGGTCCTTTTGTCCACGACACCCCGACCTATAGGAAATCATCAGACGGTTGGCGGCTTAATCCAACTCCACGGGAATCACACCCCTCCGAGGATCTCTCCGAGCTGTCTCCACTTGTTACGACGGATCACGTTCCAAATCCCGCTTCAACGCTCAACATTATGGCCAGACAGGCGTATCATTGTGCCCATAGCCGGTCATGGCGATGCACAGATCCGCTGTGCACTTGCAGCTGACAAAAATCGCTGGTCCGTTTTCCTTGGATGTCACGGCGTATCAGCTGCATCGCTCCCGCTTCTCGCGGAGGCTATGGGAATGTATCTGATGAATGATATGAACATGTCAAGGTACCAGCTTGAAGCAAAAGTGAGGCAGCAAGCGAAGGGGATTTGGGCCCCTCTACTTACTACCTCACTTACACGCAATATTGTAACCCTTAAAATTAAATTTAGCAGTTACTTTTTATGCTTGCAATACATTTCGTTGGAGCCCCCGCTTCCATCTCTGAAAGCAGGGGACTTGCAAAGTCACATAACAGAACAATAAGATTATGGAAGCAGCCCCAACTGCAAAAGCTTTTCTGCCTTCCATGCAGCAAGACTGTTTTTGCGGTATAAGCTTTGTTGCCTCTGCACCCAGCGTCTGAGTCTGGGATTCTGCTCAAAATCAGCAGGAACGTCAAAATTATGATTCTGGTTCCCGTAGTCAACCAGCGATTGGAACATCTCAAGCCATTTGGTATCATTGTTTGGAATCCATAGCATCCCAAGGGAGTCTAACTGATGGATTTGGTTCTCCGTAAGATGCTTTCCTTCCCTTTTCCCATGATATATTTGTCGCTGCTCAGAAAGCCACCGTCCCAGCCATACTCCATTTTCTTCATAAGTCGATGGAATGGATATGTTGCCGTGCGTTTTGTAGTAGGATTCCAGCATAGCGTATTTTGTATTCCATGAATCTGGTCGTTCCCATACCATTCCCACTGACTCCATTTTCTTTTTGTGCTGCTCTGGCATGCTTCCCCGCCGATATCGTTCGCGCTGGTTTGCGACCCATTCGCCCAACCGGAACCCATCCGGTGAGCAGCAGGATCTTGTGACATTCAGATCTCCATTTGCACGGAAGTATTCTTGTGCGTGGACCATCCCGTTGGCGAAGCTCCTGTCCAGCTTCCCGGTCCAGTTCATGCCGATGGCGTCAAGCGTCGCGATTTGCCTTTCCGTCAAGGGCTTGCCCTTTCCCGGCTTTTTCCGGTTATAGCGCACAGACTGTAACCATACGCCCAGCTTCAGACCGTCCGGCGAAATATACGCCGCAGGGACCTCCAAGTCCCCATGCTTTCTATAATAATCCTGTGCAGCCTGAAAGTTCATTTCCCACTGGCTGTCTTCCTTGCTCCAGATAAAGCCCAGTTCATCCAGCTGCCGGATGCGTTCTTCCGTCAAATACGACAAACGCAAGCCGGACGCCCGATAACCCCGCAGGTTATATACCCAATTCCCCAGGGCGATTCCCTGCGGATCCACATAGTCTTTCTTGATATCCACATCACCGTAAGCACCCTTGTATGCTTTCAGTGCAGCGAAATATTTTTCCCATCTCTGCTGCTGGACGTCCCATACCATCCCGATGCCATCCAGCCGGCGGACCTGTTCCTCTGTCAGCGTACCCGGAACGGACCCGCTGTGCACACGGCGCTGGGTTTGCAGCCAGGCCCCCAGAGAATACCCCTCCGGCGTCTTATACTGCTTCGGCACATTCAGGTGTCCGTGCTCCCGGTAAAATGCCGCCGCACAAACTAACATATGCTCCCACGGAACGGACAGAGAATCCTCCAGCCTGGCAAATAACTGCCGACACTCCCGTACCTCATCGATGATCTCAAATCGCTCCTGGACAATGTCGCCGCCGCCCAAATACCGATAGTAGGTGATAGCCGCCTGCATCTCCTCCTGGATGGTTCCGATACTGTATAGATTCTCCACATTGTTGACAACGTCCAGTATCAGCGGAGTTCTGGCTGAGCCGCAGGACAGGGCCCGGCCTATCTGCTGCTTGTAGACGGTGGGTGAAACTGTGGGACGAAACAGAATGACCCCGGAAACATCCGGCGTGTGGATGCCTTCGTTCAGCATGTCAATACAAAACAGCAGCTTCAAATGCGCACTGCCGTCCGCCTTGAAAGCAGCAAAGGCCTGGCTGGTTTCCGGGTCCTCCGAATAGGCCCGGTAAACATGGGGCTCCGGGTCCACTCCGCCGAACCACTGGGACGCATGACAGAGCAGCTCATCCATATGCTCCTTATTGGCGCAGAACACCAGATATTTTCCGGATCGATCCGTCATATGCTTCCGGAACATGACGTCCAGCCCATCCGCCATTTCCAGCTTCCGGCGCAGAGCGTCCAGGTATACCTGGGCCGCATCCCGCGTAGGCCTTGACTTGGCCCGGTGAATGCGGCGCTGATACTTTTCAAGCTCCTTCTGATAGCTGTAGAGCCCCACCACATACTTGGGTGCAGGCAATATGCCGCGGACGATCACCTCGCCCAAGGTCATCTCGCTGGCCACGTTCCCGTCAAACAGCTCATCTGCCATATTCCGCTGGCCGTCCAGGTACCGCACGCTGGTGGCGGACAGGCCCAGCAGCTTCGCATCCGGATACATGTGCAGGAGCCTGTCCACGCCCTGTCCCCACATTTCCGCGCCGCAGCGATGAAACTCGTCCAGGATGATGTAGTCCGGACGAATTTCAGACATTTCCTCCGGCTCCATGGACATGAGCTTTGCATAGGTGAAGAAGTGAATATTCTCCGGCTGCTCTCCTCCGGTGACGGCAGTCAGATTCTCCAGCTGCGTCCTGAAAATATAAGCGCTGGGAGACAGCCAGCAAACCGTTTTGTCCGGATAGTCCGCGCAGAGCTGAAAGGCGATAAAGGATTTTCCGGTGCCGGTGGGATGCACGATCGCAGCCTTTCCCTCATCCTCCAGCATACGGCTTGCCGCGTGGTATGCAGCCTTGTTGTGGGGAAATAGATCCAAGTTCACGCAGTCTGTCCTCCCTTGACGCTTTGATAATACAAGCAGAGTTTACATCATTCCGGCGCAAATTGCAACGTTAACCCGGCAGTTCCCATTCAAAGCATAAGAATTGATAAAAACAGCGAAGGCAGGTTGACACCTGGCATTGGTCTGCGGCACACCAGTTATTTCAAACGGACATTTTTCTTAGTCAAAAGGTTCAATTTCAATGCGGTATATTGACAATTGCTCCAAATTTTGCAAAATATGTCGAATTTTGTTGCAAAATAGAAAGTGGGACAGTTCTATAAGTAGACGCACAAACTAGCGTCTGAATACAAAGAGAAAGAGAGAAAAACGAATGAAACTGTGGAAACGCATATTGTCCTGTTTCCTGGCGCTCCTTCTGACCGTATACCTGCTCCCTGTGCAGGTCATGGCTGAAGAGTTGGGGGACCTGTGGCCGCTGACAACGGAAAACATCGCAGAGACACCTCCCGATGTAATAGGAGAAGTCCTGGAGCGACGGGAGGAAAACCAGAAGGAATTTCTGCTGGCCAACGGCGTGCGGCAAGTAGTTATCTATCCCGCAGCCGTTCATTATCAAAAGGATGGCCAGTGGAAGGATATCGATAATCGCCTTCTGCCTGCGACTACCCGGGACGGCGAGACGGTTTATCAGAATGTCGCCGGTATGTGGGATGTCTCGGTACCCGCCGAACTGAACACCGCCAGAGGGATCACTGTCAGCCGGAATGGATATAGTCTATCCTTTTATCTGACAGGTCAGTTGTTTGAAGACGGGGGCGCTATCTCGGAAAGCGGCAGCGCCTCCATGGGGGAGGAACTGCCCGGTGAGGATATGATCTGCGTTCCCGCAGGCGAAAGTACTGCGGCAATCAGCAGTACCACTTCCACTTTGGCAGACGATGACCAGCTTCAGCCAGAGGCTGCGCTGAAGAATCAGCGCAGTAAGGCCCTGTATCAGAATGTTTATCACGACACAGATGTGACCTATGACTTGGACTCCAATCGGTTGAAGGAGTCCCTGATTCTGCGCAGCTACCCGAAGGAAATGCTGGGCTACCGCTATCGCCTGGAAACGGACAGCCTGCGGCTGGAGCTTCAAGAGGACAACCGTATTCTGGCCTATGCCAAAGACGCCGGTCCCCAAGATGAACCGGTATTCTATATGCCGGCTCCGTATCTGCTGGATGCAGAAAACGCATACTCCAATGATATCAAAGTGACTTTGGAGGAAAACGACAAGGGCTATGAGCTGCGGTACTATCTGCCCCAGGATTGGATGGCGGATGCCGCGTATCCCGTGATACTGGACCCCGTAGTCCAGCCGGTATCCAACACGTTCACCATCCGGGATAAGACCGTGACCCAGCGCAATCCGCCAGCCTATGATGCCATTTCTCTGGATGCAGGATATTCCACCAACCGCGGGCGGGAGCGGATTTATATTCGTTTTAAGAATATCCCCTCTTTGACCTCAGCAGATGTGGTCGTGGGCGCAAAGGTCTTGCTTTGTAAATATAGCGGCTCCGGTAGTATCTCGGGCAATTATATGACGGCGCATCAGGTCAAAAGCATGTGGGACTCTGAGACAATTACCTGGGCTAACCGGGCGGACTATGTCCACACCTCAGAAGATTATCAATTCGTTGCCGGACAAACCTGGCATAGCTGGGATATTACGAACATTGCCCAAAAATGGTATGAGCCCTCCGGAAATACTGGTGTCATGCTTCGCATGTCGGAAGCCGTAGAGGGTGGGACGACAACAAAAACAGCGTCTTTCTATTCCTCTGACTACAGCAACACGCAGCAATGCCCCATGCTGGTCATCTCCTACATCAACAACTGCGGACTGGAAAGCACCTGGGACTATACCTCTTCCAGTGCCGGACGGGCCGGTACCGGCTATGTCAATGACTACACCGGAAACCTGGTGTGGGTCCACACAGGGCTGGGCTTTTCCGGCAACCGGATGCCCGTCAGCATCAACGCTGTCTATAACGCAAACGACAAGAGAAACAAGGCCTACGGTCTTGGCTACGGCTGGCGTACCAATTACAACCAGCGCGTTGAGCAGATCACTTTAGGCGGCACTACCTACTACCGGTGGGAGGATGAGGACGGCACCCGCCACTATTTTATGAAAAAGTCTGCCGGGCTGTATGTGGATGAACTGGAGCCTACACGTCAACTGACGGATACCGGCAGCGGAACGAAAAAATTCTGTATCACAGAAAAGAGCGGCAGCAAACGCTATTTCGATGCCAGTGGACGGCTGGCTGGACTCTCCAATAACCAGGCCACAGCCAGCAGTGTCTCTATTTACTACGCATCGCAGGATCACATCTCGGTCATCTCGGACGGCGTTGGCCGCAAATACCGATTCAGCTATGACAGCAGCGGCAACCTGACCAAGATCAGCTTTACAGGTACCGGCACAACAGAGTTGTCCGCTATGACCTACCAGGTCAGCGGCGATAATCTGAGGACCATCGGATATCCAGACGGGAAAAATGTGACATTTTCCTATGGTGCAGAACATCTGCTGACCGGTGCGCAGGATGCTGACGGCTATAAGCTGGCGTATACCTATAACACGACCACGAACGGACAGCCTAACCGAATCGCGACCATCAAGGAATACGATGGCAGCACCGCAGGCGGAACACTGTCTCTGGAATATGCACATAACCAGACCACATTTACCGATCACAACGGCAACAAGGAGATCATGCAGTTCAACCGCTACGGCAGTACCCTGTCGGTGCAGGATGGACTGGGCCGTGCGCAGTTCTCCCAATATGCCAACAGCACGGACCTGGCCAAGGCCAGTCAGCTGACGCTGTCGTCCAAGCTGCAGAATACGGTTATCAACCTGCTGGAAAGCGGCAGCCTCGAGAGCAAGACCGGATGGACGGTCTCCGGCACCGGTACCGGCAGTTGGAGCTACAGCCAGGCCCAGGCCTATTATGGCCGCACCTCCCTGTCCATTCAGAACAACACCCTCAAGCCGGTCAGCAGCGCTGTGCGGGCCCTTGAGCCCGGGAAGACATATACATTCTCCGCTTATGTCAGAGCCGGAGCCAGCGGAGCCCGCATTGGATTGCTGAAGCCCGGCAGCACGGAGCCCCTGGTCGTCAGCACCGCCGCACCGGCCAATAACACCTGGACCCGGCTGCAGGTGACGTATACGCTGCCATCCGGAAGCGCCTATGCCTCGGTTCTCCCCTTCCTGCAGAACACCTCCGGTACAGCCGCCTATTTTGACGCCTTGCAGCTGGAACAGACCGCCTCGCCCAGCCGGTATAACCTGGTGGAAAACAGCGACTTTTCCTTTAATTCCGCCTGGACTCCCAACTCCAGCTGCGCCAGTACGGACCAGATCATCACCTATACCAGCTCTCCCACGGAGAACTCGGACAAGCGGGTCATGCGCATCACCGGTGACCCCAACAAGCACAAGTATGGCAATCAAATTCTGAGCGGCCTTGGCGGGGCCGCAGGTGATGTATATACGGTGGCCGGCTGGGCCAAGGGCGACTGCGTATATACGGACGACAGCAATCGCCGGATGTATGCCCTGATGGTGCGATTCTATTACACAGATGGCACCACAAGCGATAACTTTATCAAGTTCAATCCGGATACAGACAGCCAGAGCAGTTGGCAGTTTGTTTCCGGCGTGGTCAAGGCAGCCAAGCCCTACTCCAAAATGGGCATCTACACGGCCTATGTCCAGACGCTGAACACCGTCTATTTCGACAATGTGCAGCTGTTCAAAGAGGAGTTTGGACATAGCTATGACTACGACTCCAACGGCAATCTCATCAGCGTGGTAGACCTGCAAAAGAACAAAACCAAATATGATTACGATTCCAACAACAATTTGGTAAAAATGACCTTGCCAAGTGGGGCCAGTCAGTCGTATACTTATGATAGTTACCACAACGTGACCAAAGCGGTAAGCCCGGAGGGCGTTACCTCCCGGTTCACCTATGATACCTATGGCAACATCAAGACCGTAAAGCTGGGCAGCGGCAGCCAGACCATTTCCGCCAGCGCGGTATATACGGCTAACGGGGACCAGGTCTCCAGCGTTACGGATGCACTGGGCCAGACCACCACCTATGGCTACGACACCCAGACAGGCGTTCTGAACTGGACCCAGGCTCCCGGCGAGACGGCCAGCACCCGCACCAACTACACCCACGACCAGCTGTACCGCACCACCAAGGTCCAGCAGAGCACTGCCGCGGTGGACTATACCTACAGCAAGGATCTGCTGTCCGCCATTTCCACCGCCTCCGGCACGGATTACAGCTTCACCTACGGGGTGTTCGACCTGACCACGGCGGTGAAGGCCGGAAGCCGCACCCTGATCTCCCACAGCTATACCAACGATCAGAACCGGCGGCTGAGCCGGTCCGTCTACGGCAACGGCGGCGCCGTGTCCTACAGCTACGACAGCTTTGGCCGCACCACCGCAGTGACCTACGGCGACACCGGCAGCACCGTGTCCTACGCCTACGATGCCAACAGCAACCTGGGCCAGCTAACCGACGGCATTTCCGGCCGGGTCAACCGCTACAGCTACGATTTCCTGGACCGGCTCATGCGGTATGAGGAGTCCGGCGACGGTTACAGCAACATTGTCCAGTGGGGCTACGACGACGAGAACAATTTGTCCTCCCAGACCCAGACGCTGAACGGGAGCACCTACACCAGCACCTATGCCTATGACAAGGACAACCGGCTGACCAAGGCGACAGAGGGTGCCATCTCCGCTAACTACGCCTACGACAGCTTCAGCCGTATGTCCGGACTAACTGTTAAAAATGGCAGCAGCCCCGTGGTCAGCACCACGGTCACTTATGTGAATCCGAGCTCGTCAGCCACCTCCACCCAGGTGAAAACCTGGAACAACGGCAAGGTTGCATACACGTACACCTATGACAACAAGGGGAATATTACTTCCATTACCGGCGGCGGACTAGAATTTGAGTACCGATATGACAAATACGGCCGTCTGATCAGTGCGGAGGACTATCCCGGTGGCTATGTCTGGACGTACACCTATGACGATGGCGGCAACATAACCCAGCGCGGGCTGACGGATTATTACAATAACAAGAATCCGAATTCCATTCTTGCCACCTACACCTACGACAACACCGACTGGCCGGACCTGCTGACGGCGTTCAATGGGAAGTCCATCACCTACGACGCCATAGGCAATCCCCTGTCCGACGGCACATGGACCTACGCCTGGCAGCACGGCCGCCAGTTGGCGTCCATGAGCAAGAGCGGCAGCAGCATCACCTACGGCTACAATGCCAACGGCAAGCGCATTTCCAAGACAGTCAACGGCACAACGTACAACTACTCTTACCTGGGCGATCAGCTGACGGAGATGACCTGGGGCAGCAACAAGCTGCACTTTACCTACGACTCCACTGGCCCGGCGTCTGTGACGTACAACGGCAACAGGTATTTCTACCTGAAAAATGCCCAAGGCGATGTCACCGGTCTTGTGAACGCCAGCGGCACCCAGGTGGTGTCCTACACCTATGACCCCTGGGGCGCGCCCATGTCCACCGACGGCACTATGGCCTCCACCCTCGGTGCTGCGAATCCCCTGCGCTATCGCGGGTATGTCTATGACACTGAGACGGGCCTGTACTACCTCACCAGCCGGTACTATAACCCGGTTTGGGGAAGGTTTATCAACGCGGATACCGCGGATGTCCTTGGAGCTTCCCCGGACAAAGCCAACTGGGATAAGAATCTCTTTGCCTACTGCGATAATGACCCAGTCAGCAGAAAAGATGATGGCGGGGACCTGTGGGACTTTGTTATTGGCGCCGCAGTAGGTGTTGCGACGACATTTATATCTAGTAAACTCGAGGGAAAGGACGCATCAGTCACCGATTATCTGGTAGCCGGCTTGTGTGGTGGGCTTGGTGGATTGAATGTTGGAAGAACCGCTTCCGCAATTATTGGTGCGGTTACAGGGTTTGTTGGTTCCATTTATGATAACACAACGTCTGGCAAGAAAGTATCATTTGGTGAGCTAATTTTAGATGCCACATTAGCGGCTGGGTTTGGAGCTTTGAACAGCGTTTTAGATCCTGGATTTAACAGCACGAAAATGGATAAACTGTCAGGACGTATACTAGGAACCGCAAAAAAAGCGATGGACAAAATATCAGCTGGAAAACCCGTAACCAAGGTAGTGAAAAATGCGCTCCGGTCCGATGTAAAGAGAGTAGCCGCTTCGGCTATTAGCGGGTTTGGTGTTGGCTTTGCATATAGCATGACGTTTTGGGGTAGCCGCAAAGCCGGAAATGCTATTTATCGAGCGTATAGGTGAGAGATAGATGTCGAAAAAAAAGAAGCGGCAATCCTTTACTGTAAGAGATTGTCTGACGATAATGGGATTTCTCGTTATATTCTTTTTCTTTACTATAGGCAACATAAACGAAACACAACAGAGCACGTCGGAAAACTCGCACTATCAAACGGTAACGATCCGTCAGCTGTGGACAAGCCGCAGCTATTGTTCTTCTCATGGAAAAATGGAATCCACGGATGGCGTAGTGTACAATCTTCCGGATGATGTGTATGCCGTTCTTTGCGAAAAAGACGCGATTGGACAAACAATCCACATCTATGTGTATGATAAGTTCCCGCTTCCCTGGGGACGGCTGGACCCTTGCGTCATTACAGCAGAGATTGATGGCGCTGTGGTTGGCTCTGTAGATGCGTACAACTTGGACTCTGTACTTGTTCGGATACTTACGTTCAGTATGGGTGGTTTTGCTCTCTTATTCGCAGTGCTGCTGATATACATTAATATTCAGGAGCTTCCCAGCGTAAGAAAACGGCAAAAGATGCGCTCACAGATTAAGCGGCAGAAGGCAATGGAGAAGAAAGCCCGTTCCATGACTCAGGAAAACGGGAAGTAACGTAAGTCCTCGCCCAAGCCAATAACGGACGTGGCCGTCAAAAGACGGCCACGTCCGGACAGCAAGCAGCACCTATGCCTATGACAAGGACAACCGGCTGACCAAGGCGACGGAGGGTGCCATCTCCGCCAACTACACCTACGACAGCTTCAGCCGCATGACGGGGCTGACCGCCAAAAACGGAGTCCCTCTTACCACAAAAATGCCTCATATATAAGACGGGTATAACAGCTTACCTGTCTTATATATGAGGCTTAGTTTTGTTCACATTTTCTTCTCTATCGCCTTACGCGCCTTGCTCCTGGCCCTTGTCAGCAGCATCCGCACACTGCTGGACTTGACGCCCAGGGCAGAGGCAATCTCCGCATCGCTCATGTTCAGGACATATTTGTCCTCCAGCAGCTGCCGCGTCCGCGAATCCAGCTGCGGCCAGACCTGCCAAAGCACATCGGCATCGTCCAAAAGCAGGATCTGCCGTTCCGGATCCTCTGCATCCCGGGAGGCAATGTCGATCACCCCATTCCCCACAGGGAAGGGGGCTCTGCGCTGACGCTTTTCCTCCTCGATGGCATTATACCGGCACGCCACAACGATGTAGTTGGTGCGGGAGGCTGCGTCCATCTCCCGCAGCTGGGGAATATGGTCGATGAATTTTCTGACAGACTCCTGCAGCACATCCTCGCACGTCCATTGGTCATGTATGACCTTCCGGATGGTTGCGTACATGAGCGGATGGTATTCCAAAAACAGCCACTCCATAAAGTCCCGGTCATCATCATTCTCTATGGTCTGAATGCAGATGGGAATCATTCGGCATTCTCTCCTTTTCAGAAAAGCAATAAAAACCGAGAAAAATTATAGCAAAAAAATCGCATCTTGACAATAGTGCTTCCATGGAAGAAAATATTTTTGGAAAAAATTTAGAAAAACTGTTGCATTTTGCCGTTTCAACAGTTCTATTAGTGTAGAGGGATTTGAGGAGGTACCAGCATGACAAAGCAGGAAATGCTGTATGAGCAGTATAATGATGCATTGTTCCGGCTGCTGATGCACAGTGTTGCACAGCATCAGGGGCAGCAGTACCAGGAGGAAAACCAGGCACTGAAAGCGCAGGAGGGCGGCCCCTCCGAGACGGCGAAGCGCCGGTGTCTGCGGACGATCTCCCGGCAGGTAAGGCGGGGCCACGCCCGCGCCGCAGCCCGGACGGCGTCGCGGGTCCTCAGCAAGGCGGCGGTCGTTATGCTGCTGGTCATTTCCTGCCTGACGGCTGCGTTCGCCGTGTCACCCGTTTTCCGCAGCGACGCGCTGCGGTGGGCTGTGGCGACCTTCGGCGATCATGCGGAGTACCGATTCAACCAAACGGAAGGAGGTGTTCAGTACCAGGGCATCGAAGTGGGCTGGCTGCCGGAGGGATATGAGCTGGTGGAAAATCAAAATACAAACGGAACGATATCACGGCGTTATATCAGACCGAGCGGTAGTGTAGAGCAGAGAGTTGATATTCGTGTAATGAATTTTGATGGGGAAGGCGTCTTCAAAGTCGATACGGAGGCTAATCAACTGTATCAGACTATTGTACATGATACCCTTGCTACAGTAATCCAACGCGATGAAAGCATGCAGATTATCTGGATGTATCCAGAATCCAATTGCATTGTCATGCTTTGCGGCGATAACATCTCCACAGAGACTGCCCTGAGAATTGCCCAGAGCATCGTTTTGTCCTGACGGACAGTCAGGACCCTTATTGCAGAAAAATGACAGACAGGAGAGAAGACATGAAGAAGAAACTGGTTTCCTTTATGTGCGCCGTCATGGCCGCGCTTTGCCTGGCGGTATCCGTTCCCGTGCAGGCCTATGCTGCACTGAAGGATGAGATTGCTCTGCAGTACATTGGCATTTCGGAAATATCCGCCAATCTGCACTTTGAAAATGGCGTTGCTTATTGCCGGGGAACTACCCGTGCATACAAAGGGTATACCGTTAATTTAGTCGTTGTCTTAAAGCGCAACAATGTGGAGTACGCGCGTTGGGAAGAAACGGTTACATATGATACCATTATACTTGAGAAACCCTGCAGTATCACTCACGGCCATGTGTACCAGGTTGTGGTCACAGCCTATGTGTATGACTCTGCGGGGAAGCTGGTGGAGACCCAGACAGCTTCTACCGGAGTCAAGGCCTATTAACACCGCAAAACTGTAACAAAAAAACGAACGAAGGTGACCCTTCATGCAGACCGAGGATGCTCCAGAGCTGACACCGGAGTTTCTGGAGGACTTGCGTCGATATACGGAATACGGGTGGGGACCCGGGATCACGGCGGCGCTGCTGAACCGTTGGCATCCGGTGGCGCTGACAAACCTGGATGTGATCAGACTCCGCCGACGTTTGGGCCGAGCGGCAGCACCGGTGCAGAATGCCAGCGACGACGAGCCGCCCCGCCACTGATTCCTGACCCGAAGCTATTTCAAAATATATAACCTCGTTACAACACAATTGAAGGGCTGACGGTTACATAGAACAGAGTGTTTACCTGATAGCAAATAGGCTTCTTCGATACAAAGGCCGTCCAGCGAAAGCTGGACGGCCTTTGTATATTAAATATCAGTTATCGGGCAGTATAGGCAATATGATTGGCCTGTGCCCATTGCTCCGCATAGCTTCCGGCGGCAACGCTGAGAACTACATTACCGCAGCCCGCAAAGGCATTATTGGTCATATAGCTCAGCCCGTCCGGCAGATAAACAGACGTCAAACTGGTACAACCACGGAAGGCATTGCCATAGACCGTCTTTACCATCTCCGGCAGAATCAGTTCCTTCAGGCTGGTGCAGCCGTTGAAGGCAGAGCCGCCGACGGTGGTCAATTTGCTGCCATCCTCAAAGATCACCGACGTCAGGCTGGTGCAGCCGAAGAACGCAAAGTCAGACAGATTGGTGATGCCCGCCGCGATCTCCACCGTGCGGATGGACTCCCGGTAAGCGGCCCAAGCCACCGCACCAGCGTAGGTGGGGTTCGTCAGGCTGCCGGTGCCCCGGATGCTCAGCGCGCCGTCGCTGTACAGCTCCCAGGTGGCGTCAGCGCCGCAGGAGCCGGAGGCGGTAACCGCGCGTTCGCGCTCCACATAGGCAATGCCGTTGCTGATGGCGTACTGCTTGGCATAGCTGTTGTAGGCCACGCTGAGGACCACCTTGCCGCAGTCCCGGAACGCGCCGCCGGTGATGTAGGACACCGTATCCGGCAGATAGACAGAGACGAGGTTGGAGCAGCCGCGGAAGGCGTTGCCGTAGATGGTCTTGACGCCCTGGGGCAGGGTCAGCTCCTTCAGACTGGTGCAGCCGTTGAAGGCGGAGCCGCCGATGGTGGTCAGCTGGCTGCCCTCAGCAAAGCTTACCGTCTCCAGAGCGGAGCAGCCGAAGAAGGCGAAGTCAGGCAGGCTGGTGATGCCGGCGTCCACATGGACCACGCGGATCATGTGGCGATAGGCATACCAGGCGGTGGCGCTGGAAACCTTGGGATTGCTGAGAGCGCCGCTGCCCTTGATATGCAGGACGCCGTCGCTGTACAGCTCCCAGGAAGCGTCAGCGCCGCAGGAGCCGGAGGCGATGATCTCAGGCTGACGCTCCACATACCGGATGCCGTTGTGCGCGGCAAAGTCCTTGGCATAGCTGTTGTAGCCCACGCTGAGGACCACCTGGCCGCAGCCCCGGAACGTGGATGCAGCCAGATAGGACACGCTGTCCGGCAGATAGACGGAGGTGAGGTTGGAGCAGTTGCGGAAGGCGTTGCCGTAGATGGTCTGCACATGCCGGGGCAGGGTGACCTCCGTCAGGGCGGAGCAGCCGCGCAGGGCGGAGCCGCCGATGGTGGTCAGCTGGCTGCCCTCGGCAAAGCTTACCGTCTCCAGAGCGGAGGAGCCATAGAAGGCGAAGTCAGGCAGGCTGGTGATACCGGCGTCCACATGGACCGCGCGGATCATGTGGCGATAGGTATACCAGGCGATGCCGGAGGCTGCCTTGGGGCTGGTGAGAGCGCCGCTGCCCTTGATATTCAGGACGCCATCGCCATACAGCTCCCAGGAAGCGCCTGCGCCGCAGCTGCCGGAGGCGATGACCGTGGCGGCACGCTCCACATAGGCAATGCCGTTGCGGATGGCATACTGCTTGGCATAGCTGTTGTAGGCCACGCTGAGGACCACGCCGCCGCAGCCCTGGAACGCCGTGGAGGAGATGAAGCTGATCCCATCCGGCAGATACACGCTGTTAAGAGACGTGCAGCGGGCAAAGGCGCGGCCGTTGATGGTCTGCAGGCCCTCGGGCAGCACAATGGACGTCAGGGAGCGGCAGTCATAGAAGGCCGAGCCGCTGATCAGGTTCAGCTTCGTGCATTCCTCCAGATTGATGCGGACCAGGCGGGAGCATCCATTGAAGGCGGAGCCGGAAATGGTGGTCAGCTGGCTGCCGCTTTCGAAGATGAGGTCCGTCATCATGGAGCAGTAGTAGAAGCACTGGGTGGACAGGGTGGTGATACCGGCGGACACATAGACCTTGCGGATGCCGTCCTTGGCCGTCTGCCAGGGAACGGTGGCGCGGCTTGTGGTGGACAGGGGACCGGAGCCGGTGATCACCATCCGGCCGTCGCGGTACAGCACAAAGCACGCGTTCTCACCGCAGATACCGGCCAGCAGGATATTCTCCGTGGGGACGAACTGTCCGTCCAGGAAGGTGCAGCGCTGACCATCCATGATGTATTCGCCCGTATAGGCCAGGCCGTCTGCATCGAAGTTATAGTTGACCTCGTCCAGGAACAGATAGCCGGTGACATACCGTCCGGCGGTGAAGTACATTCTGCGTCCGGACTCGCTGTCCGTCGCCCAGCCGTTGTACTGCACCTGGGCCGCGTTTTCGGTGTGGCCGCAGACGGAGCACTCCAGCTGGCCGGTGGAACGGTCATACACATAGGTGTGCTCATCGTTCTGGCAGATGGGGGCGGTGCGGCGGGTGAACTGATCCAGCACCGTCCGGGTGCCGTCGGTGGCCACGTTATAGGCGGTGACGGTGGCCTGGAAGCGGTCGGCGGTGACGTCCACA
>ERZ825525.722-NODE-722-length-37633-cov-3.311113_pt1 | contig 37633 bp, 25 predicted proteins | sample MGYA00519930_ERZ825525 | MGnify/ENA primary metagenome ERZ825525 (study PRJEB31778, sample SAMEA3449203) | human gut metagenome | biome: human gut; feature: human-associated habitat; material: faeces | place: United Kingdom | collected 2010/2012 ... | reverse complement strand
GGAAACAAGCTTCGTGCTCCACTGGAGCACGAGAAAGAAAGTGGATATTCCGATAATTACGTCCGCACAAGAGATGTGACAGCGGAGGAATACGGTATCAGTCATGCGACGGTTGCACGACTTCTCCGCATCAATGAGCTTTCTAACGAACTAAAAGCAATGGTCGATGAGGGGAACATAAAAATACGTCCTGCGGTGGAGCTTTCATATATTCCTAAAGAAATGCAGGAAATACTTGTAAAAGCAATGTCGGAGCAGGAAGTATCGGTCATAGATATGAAAATGGCAAAGCAGCTCCGAGAGATCGCAAGCTCATATGCAAGTCCGTCGGAGGAAATAATTGCCGAGGTCCTATGCGGTACTTATGGTGAAGATGAAAAGCCGAAGGAAAAGGGTGAAAAGGTCACTATTCCAAAGGCAACATATTCAAGGTATCTCGACGGCTATTCAAAGAAAGAAGCCAATCTTATCATAGAAAAGGCTCTTGCATACTATTTTGAAAATAAGGAAGGAGGAATGGCAGCCTGCTGACTAAGCAGCAGGTTGCCGGCATAATGGAAAAGAAAATGATGATAACAGGTGAGGTAATTAAGAAGCCCGAGCATATTGAGCTTGGAAAGTACAATGTGACTGTCAGAACGAAGGGCGGCAAGGAGCTTACCGTTCAGATCGATAGCGAGGGCATTGATGAAAGGCTTGAGGTCGGCATGACGGCAGCTTTTACAGCGACAATGGTTGATGAAGTTATTGTTGCGGATAGGGTGAGCTATTCACGCATAGGATAAGAGCTAAACTGAAAATTTATGGGAATCACGGGCGTTTGTATAAATGCCCGTGATTTTTTATAATCAAAAGTAACTACTATATCTCCAGGTTGACGATTGATTTTTGCAGATAAATATAGTAAAATATTATTAAGCTATATTTGCAGTGATTTATTTGATGCTTTGATGATAATCAGTTTCAGCAATATAAATCGGGGTTTATAGAGCAAGTATAATGTATTACTCATTGTGGAATGAAAGTGGTTATATAGTAAAGCAATTATTGTATATAAATGCATTGAAGTAAGAAAGGAATTAAATAATGGAATATATTGAGTTTTTAGTGAGTGGAAAAGTAGATGGTGAGTGTTCAATAGAAAAACTCAAAACAATTATCAAAAATAGATTCAATGTTCAAATTGAAATGTCTTCAAGTAAAGTTTTAGCTGATTATCTTTATGAGGAAGTTAATGTTGATGATAGTCCGGAATTGTATGAAGAAATAAAGAGCGAATTTGATTTTCAACTTGATAATCACCACTATAAAGTTAATATACTGAGATTCACGAAATATGATGTTAGGTATTTAAAGTGTAGAATCGAAACAAATGAGATTACCAACATTGAGGATATTTGTGAGTCGGAATGGTTTTCGTTTAGAACCACTTTGGTTGAACTATTATATGATCAATTTGGAGAAATTCATTGGTTGTCAGATTCTCAGAATATAAAGGTTTCTTCAGACTTATATTCTAAAATGCATGCGCTTGAGAATTTTTTAAGAAGCATAATAGATGAATATATATGTATAAAGCACGGAAAAACGTGGTTTGAAAAATATTCTTACGAAGATTATGTTAATAAATATTTGAAATTCTCAGAATGGTTCAGAAAATCAAGATATGAGCTGTTTAAGAAAATAGATAATCATTTATTTAACTTGGAGATTAGTGATGTTTTTGAGGTGCTTAAACATGCAAAGAAAATAGTGATTTCTAAAAATGTTATAAAGGCATTAGAGGATATAAAAAAAGACAAAACTAATAAAGATGGAATGTTTAATACTGATTTGTTAGATGAGCCATCATTGTGGGATGAAGAAAATATGGAAGAAGCTTTTTCTAATGCTGTAGTAAATCGGTGGGACAATGATTTTTCAAAAAGAAGAAATATGATTGCTCATAATAAAATGATTTGTCTTCCTATGTATATGGATACAATTAATCAAATAGTTTTTTTTAATGAATCATTTGTTGAGTCTAAAAAGGTCCTATTACGCAGACTTAAGTCGGACGAAGATGAAATAATAAGAACTGCGGCAAGAGAATATGATATTTCTCTTAATATGGAGTATTGTGGGTTTGACGAATCATTGTATGATATAGATTCTGTAATAGATAAGTTGATGGATACAGAGGAAATTATCGAACTATGTGGAATTCTCGAAGATGATTTAGAATCGTTAAAGTTTTGTGCAGAAGAAACATTTGATAGCATAAGTACTTTATATGATGGCCTAACTGAATTAAATTTCTTTGAAGATGATGAATTCATTGGTGAGGATATGTTGCGTCAATACATATATCTATTAGAAAACAATCCAATCCAGAATAGCTTGATTAATCTTGTGAAAAAGTCAATGTCATATGATGAATATAGAATAATTGAATATGAACTTAAAGGACATCTTGAAATGGTACAAAAGAATTTGCTGATTGTTATTCATTCTTTTGAAAATGTTAATATACAACGTTTTACTGAGGGAACAATAGCTGAATTTATCGGATTCGATGGTAATAGTTATGAATTAATTTTGTATGGTGAAATATTCCCTGAAAGAGGTACTACCAACGAACTCAGAATTAGTATAAAAGAAAATGAGAATGAGATATCTGAAGGATACATTTTTATAAACTATGGAGACTATGAAATAAATGACGATGGAATTCCGATGCCAAGTGCAGTCGAAGGTATAACGGTAAATATTAATGATATAATACAAAAATTGAGTTGTATTATTGATAAAGAGGGAAAATGTATTAAAAGAATTGCTGAATTGGCTTATAATGTTGAACTTTAAAAATTATCGAATAACATTTTAATTGGAGTAATACAAAAATATCGAACACAAAAGATATTGTTGAATTACATTATATGGATGTTAATTATTGAGTCGAACTCAATCTATTTGTTTTATTAAGATGGTTGTGAGAAATCACAGCCGTCTTTTTTTGTCCTAAACAGTTTACAAAATGTTCAGGCACAAAAATTATAAGTCGAAACTGTAAACACACCTTTGAATTTCTGATTTTTTGAGTATATTTGGGTATATTTCGGATAATTTGAGTAAACTTAGGTATATTTGCGTTCACGAAAAAATCCGACTTTTCCGAAAATCGAATATGCTATAATAGAATTACAGAAAAAATCTGAAAACGGAGGAACGCAGATGAATCATAAAATAATATTAGCACTTTTGTTAGTGCCGCTCATACTCACAGGCTGTATGCAGAGCAAGGAACCGGAGCTTACTCCCGAGGAGCAGGAGCATAACGCACTTGTGGAATGGTTTGAAACGGGAATGGGAAACGAGGATAAATTTCCCGACCTTCCCGATTATCGTTACTATGCAAGGACGATCGGACTTGACAAGGACGGACTTATCCAGCCGGAAATGTGGGAGATCTTCTACAATGAGGATATCAACATTAACAAGGAGATAGACGGGAAGGCAATCTACCTTATCCGCCTTGACCCGAATAAGCTGATGGAGATATGGGCAGAAAATAATGAAACAACAGCAGAGGATTTATGCCGACAGATAGGCACAACTCCCGAGGAACTGTACTACAATTTCGGTCACACATCAAACTCCATAAACTATGCAAAGGACCACAAAAGCGGCAAGGTCAGCTATTCGGATATCGAAAATGAAATATTCGGAGAGGATAACGGAGAGGACAGGAGCATTGTTTTCGGCACTCACTTTCTGTATATTGATACATCGGGAAAATACAAGGTGACATACGAAAGTGAGAACGACAATTTCACCGTCAGACAGAGGGATATTCTGAAAGCCACATCTGATGTGAGCCATAATTACTCCGACTATACATATGATGAGCTGCACCCGGGATATTTTCTTGATGATGTGGGAATACGGCGTGTGCTGAAACTGAACATTCCGAACTTATGGAGCAAGTCGGTGGAAAAGGATATTGATACGGACGCATCGCTGATGTTCAATATGTCCCCGTATTCATACGGCTGCACAAAGGACGATATTATTGAGCTGTATCCCGAAATTGATAATGAGGAAACTGAAAGTGAGGTGACAGAATAATGGTAGGAGATGATGCTTGCTCCGTATGTGCTTCTCTCATTCAGAAGCTGCTTGAATTTATTGCAAATATGGAGCATAACAAACAGTACCGAAAGGGCATGAAGCCGCCTAAGACTCCGAAAATCAAAACGGGGAAGCTGTCAAAGAAATGCTTTAAGAAATTGCAGCAGGCGGGGACGAGCTTTGAATATCTGCCTGTCCCGAAGAAGCTTATGCCGCAGTTTGAAACGGCAATGAAGAAAATGGGCGGAACGTTTTTCACAGGGGGCATCGAGGACAACAATAATATATATGTTGCGATTCACGCAGCTCAGAGAAACATGGCGGCACTTGCCGCACAGCATATGCTTTCAAAGGAAATCGAAAACAAACCCGACGCATTTATTCTGAAAGGCGGGAATAACAAGATAAGCGAAGAAGAAATGCGGATAACCTCCGATGTTATGAACAGCTATGATATTCCAATGTTCGCTTTCAGAACCGATGACGGAAAATATATGACAGTTATTCCAAAGGAATTTGAAGGTCAGTTCAACAAGGCAATGGAAGATGTCAAGCAGCAGCTTGATCAGCTGAAAAATATTGATGTTGTCCGTTATGACCAGTTTTCGCCTTTGGATAAACCCGAAAAAGTTGCATATATCGTAACCGAGGAAGAAGCACAGGAGCTTGCAAAGGCTGCAAAGCTGGGAGATCTGGATATTCAGTTTGCAAAGACCGAACAGGGCACAGCGGTCCTCTACAATTCGGACATTGCAGAGAAAATCGAAGCAACAAGAGAGGATTACGCAAAGGCTGTTTTCGAAAGCGAAGCATTCCTTATTGATGTTACGGATAATACAATTTCTATGGACATTAACAAGCTGCTTGTTCCCGAGCTTTCCGATGAAAACACATATTTTGTGAGAGTCCCCAATACATCGGGCAAGGACTATATCCGTTTGGATAAATCCGACTGCGAAATTATCAATGGCGGCAAGTCAATAAAGACCGAGCTTGATATGGAAAAGTCGTATTCCATATATGACAGTACGGGAAATATAAAGCAGGAGCGCAGCGGAGAGGAGCTTTCAAAATCCTACAATACCCGTCACCCTCACGCAACCAAAGGCACAAAGGTGTATGAACATGGTCAGGGCAGAGAGCGTGTAAATCTTTTCAACAAGGAAAAGAATGAGATAATAAGCGTGAAACTGGACAAAGCCGATGTTATGCGGACAGCCCTAAAGGAGCATGGTATCACAGGCAAAACGGCGGATATGCTTATGGAGGACATCAATAAGAAACTGTCCGACCCGCAGAAGGAAGTTTTCGGCTTTTCAAGGGAAAAGACCGAGGTTGTGTATGCGGATATTCCCAATATCGGAGAATATCTTGCACAGTCCCAGCTTTCACAGGCTATTGTCGGAAAAGTGTGCATGACAGGGGAGATACCCAAGGACACAGGCTCGAAATGCTGCGTTATGGATAGGAATACAAACAGTTTTGCGGTACTTCCCGTAATGCCTGTTAAGGAAGTGCAGGCTGCGCTTTCGCAAATGGGATATTCCGAAATGTCGTCAAAGGAGATAGCGGATAAGATAGTCCGCAGCTATCGTGAGGGAGATGTTAATGAGCTTGATGAAATCACTCCTTCGCCGAAGATAACTCCATTTGAAACCACAAATGCAGAGCTGCAGGACTGCGGCTTCTGCAAGACCGATGACGGAATAATGCTTATTCGTGAAAGTCAGGACGATTATAAATATATGACAATAGATAAGGACAGTCCTCTTGCCGATGTGGAAAGAGCTTTGCATGATAAGTTCAATATCGTAGATGATATTTCTGCTGCCATTATAATGAAACAGCTCATTTCCGACGATATTGTGAAAACGGCAGAGCCTAAAACGATCGGCGATGATGTGACGGTTTCACAGGTCACAAGCGGATATGTAGAGATAAGCCATGACGGAAAATCCGAAATGATGCCCCTGGATAAGCTTGATACAGAAAAGCTGCTTGCAATGGGTGTTTCTGAAAAGGTCATAGGAGATATCCAAAAATCGTTTGATAAGTCGGAAAATGAAATTCTTCACCCTGACAGGCAGACACTTACGGGGCTTAAAATCGGTGCAAAAAATATGCTTGATAAGATTAAAGCAGGCGGAGAAAAACTCAAAGAAAATATAAAATCGGTAGGGCAGGAGCGGTGATTTATGGCTAACATAGGTGCTCCCGAAAAGAAAATTTCTCCGTATTTTTATGCCGTAGTCATCGGCTGCATTTTGGCAATGCCCATAGTAATGTTTATGGGATATATGCTGGACTTATCGGCAGGAGATAACGGGCAGATACAGATTTTTGAGCTGCTTACAAACTCGGAGGAATATCTTGGCGAAGCTACATTAAACGGATTTTTAACAGCTCTTCTGCACGGAGGAATGACAGCAAAAGCAACAATTATCGGTTTCTTTGCAAGCCTTATCGTAATCGTATATGTCCTTATGGGTGACGGCAAGCGTTATCACAGAAAGGGCAGCGAACATGGTTCGGCACGCTGGGGCAGCAAGGCGGAAAAGGACATAATCGCCGATACCAATGATTTTTACAACAATGTTATCTGTGCTTCGGATATTATGCTTGTGCTTGACCGCAAAAAGCGTGATAAAAATGAAGCGGAAAAAGATAAGAAAAAGAATGCCAAGACCAAATCACACCCTAAGAAAAATCAGCATTCAAATGAAATATCTCATGATACAAATATAAAGGTATCGGTCAAGGATATAGTTTCACAGAGCAAGGAAGCACCAAAAATCAAGCCAATGCTTAACCTCAACCAAATCATTCTCGGTGGTTCGGGTACTGGTAAATCAAGATTTTTCGTAAAACCAAATCTCCTGATGTGCAATACATCATACATTGTTACCGACCCTTCGGGGGAGCTTGTTCAGGCTTGCGGACAGATGCTCATAAATCATGGGTATAAGATAAAGGTGTTCAATCTTAATGATATGAAGCACAGTTCTAACTACAATCCCTTTCATTATCTCAGGGACTATAACGGTGAAATAAATGCAAACAACGTAATCAAGATGATCAATGTTTTCATGATGAACACAAAAGCAGAGGGAGCAAGCGGCGGCGATCCCTTCTGGGACGATGCAACAAGGCTTCTGTTGTCGGCATTATCATTTCTGCTTATAGAAACGGGCACAGAGGAAGAACAGAATTTTGCGGGAGTGCTTGACCTTATCCACAAGGCCAAGGTCATAGAGGGCAAGGAAGAAGAAAAATCGGAGCTTGATCTCATATTCGACCAGAGGAAAGAAGCCGACCCTAAAGCATTGTCGGTGCAGTATTATGACGAGTTCAAGCAGGCTGCGGGCAAAACTATGCAAAGCATACTTATCTCAACAACCACAAAGCTGCAATATTTTAAGCTCCCCGATGTAAGGAATCTGACCTGTACGGATAATATCCATCTTGAAGAGGTGGGCGATGATTACACAGCACTTTTCATAGTAATTCCTTCATCGGACACTACCTACAATTTTCTGGCAGCCATGATGTACACACAGCTTTTCGACACACTGTATGACAGAGCCATAAATCTTTACAAGGGCAGGCTGCCTGTTCATGTGCGGTTTATGCTTGATGAGTTTGCAAATATCGGAAAAATCCCCGAGATAGACAAGATACTTGCAACGTGCCGTAAATTTGAAATATCCATTCAGATCATTCTTCAGAATCTTTCGCAGCTGAAAAAGATGTATAAGGAAGGCTGGGAGGAATTTGGCGGTAACTGCGATACTATGATATATCTCGGAGGTAAGGACCAGTTTACCAACGAATATATTTCAAAGGAGCTTGGCAAGGAAACTATCGACCAACAGAGCATAAATCAGACGAAGGGTAAACAGGGCAGTTCATCGTACAATAATGCAATTCTCGGCAGAGAGCTTGCGACCCTTGATGAATTATCTGCTATGGACAATAATGACTGCATTGTAATGGTCAGAGGTTTGCCACCGTTTTTTACACACAAGTTCGATATTTCCAATCACCCCAGATATGCGGAGCTTGGCGAGCGGTGGAAGCCCTCGGAGGGACAGACTGATTTGGATAATCCCTACATATATATCCTTGAGGACAAAATGTTTACATTCCCCGAAACCGAGTATATCGAGCTTACGGATTTTATAAGCACAGGTGATGCCGATGAAGCCAATATGGTTGAGGTGCGATGTGTATTTTCCGATGAAGAGCCGACCATTACCGAAGAAGAAATAATGGCGGACGTTCCTTATGAGATAAGGAAAAAATTCAAGGGCTGCACAGAATTATTTACGGCAGCATAGGAAGGTGATGAAAATGATATGAGCAATAACTGCAAAGGCTGTTTTGCGGATAATGATAAATGTGGTGTTGGGTGTATTGCCCTGAAAGAAAGGTTCGAGCAGAATTGCCCGTTTTTCAGAGAAAGGGAAAAGTACATCGAAGATCAGGAATATTACAAAGAACAGCTTCGTGAAAACAAGCCGAAACTGTATGCAAAATATTATGGCGGAAAGGAGAAAACAAGTGCTTACCGATGAACAGATGAAACGCATATCGGAGCTTCTGAAAAAGGGCAATGATGTTGTTCTCAAAATGGTAAAGGACAAGATCACTATCGTGTATCAGAAGCCGCATATCTTGAAAACCGAATAGGCACATTCAAGGGGATGTGTAACAGTCAATGGACTTTGAGCAGTACGGAAACGTATAGCTTGAAGTCCCTTTTTTGTAATCAATGCCGGCTCGGATTCGGCAGAAAAGTAATACATGAACGTGCGTGAAAATCCGAGTAAGCTTGTTTATATATATCAAACCACAACAAAATTTATGGAGGTGTTCTTAAATGAACAGGATCAGAACAGCAATTGAAAAGGCACAGGATACCATGACGGATATCGGTGCAAAGGCAATGGTGGCTGCCACAAATGCCGCCGGAAGAGCGATGAACACGAAGCTCGGCAGAGCGGCACTTGTTCTCCCTGCGGCGGTATCAATGTGTACACTCAACGTTCATGCCGCAGGTGACGGAGCGGACGCACAGGGTATGATCGACGCAATCATGGGAGTTCTCGGTCCCGGTGTTATTGCACTGGGTTCACTTGTTGCCGTGGTCGGCGGCATTCAGACGGGTGTTGGCTTCAAGGACGATAATGCGGACGGTAAGACCAGAGGATTCCAGACACTTATAGGCGGCGCAATTATAGCAGCAGTGGGAGCTATCATTCCCGCATCACTTTCCATCGGCGGAAACTGATACAAAAAATCAAACAAAACCGAAGCGGAGATCAGAATTTCTGACCTCTGTTTCGGATATGAGAGGAGGAAGATGCTATGGCGGAGCCAAGTTTCTGGGAAACCGCCTTTACCGAAGCACAGGAGCTTCTTCAGACGGAATCGGACGGTTTTGCGGCGGTACTCAATACGATAGCAGGCTTTGATGTTCTGTCAAACTGCGGAACGGCGATAAATGTTTTTGAAGCTGCGGGAACCGCACTGCTCACTCTGTTTTTCTGTATGGAAGCATTTACATACTGTGCAAATATAGACTTCCACGGCGGGATAGAGGGTGCTTTGCGAATAGCGATGAAGCTTGTGGTCAGCGCCCTTATCGTCCAGAATGTGGACAACATTGTGGGTGCGGTATCGGGACTTCTGAAACAGACAGTGGATTTTTCATCGTCATTTTCAAACATAAGCTCGTCCTTTGCGGCGGCAGCAACGGCAGGAACGATAGATCCGGGAACGCTTGACATCAATTATATATGTATGAGCTTCATATTGCTGATACTCATAATCCTGATGTTCGTTATGTACTCGCTTATCGTAATTTCGATGCTGGGAGTTGTGTTTGAAACTGCAATACTTACCGCAATTTCACCCGTGGCACTGTCAACGTTGGTAAACAGTCAGGCACGTTCAACGGGAATTTCTTTCATAAAGAATTTCGCCGCAGTATCAATGCAATGGGGAGTTCTTGCAATATGCTTTGAAGCGTTCAATGCAATATCCAATAATCTTACGCTTGATTTTTCAAGCGGACTTTCAAATGAAGGCTTGCTTATGCACATAATGCAGTATGCAACGCCTGTTTTATGTGTAATTATGCTTGCTGTTACGGTTTCCAAGACAAGCGAAATAACCAAGAGAGCGTTAGGAGGATAAGCAGATGATCAAAGCTGATGTACCACAGGACGTAACCGAGTACAAGGAGCAGTTTTTCTTCGGCATGAACAGCCGACAGCTTATCTGTTCCGTACTCATGATAGCAGTTGCGGTCATCATTTTTCTTGTGGGAAGCAAGTTCATTTCAACGGATATTCTGGTGTATATCACAATCGCCCTTATTGCTCCGCTGGCGGCGGTGGGATTTCTGAAATACAACGGTATGGGTTTTGAGAAAATAGCCGCAACCGTAGCAGAGTTCTATATTTCCAATCAGCGCAGGAGAATGGAGTATCTTCCCAAAGAGATTGAGATACACGATGCTGTCAGAGAAATATATATCCGTCAGCTCGAAGAAGATCGCAGGGCTGAAAAGAAAAATATGAAACGAAAGAGGTGAATCCTTTGAATGAAAATGAGATCGTGACGGGGACAGAGGCTCACACAGAAAGTGTGACCGCTGCACCTGTCAGCGAAGAAAATGTTGTGAGCAATGAAAGCACAGTTTCCGATACAGCTGATATGACCGAAGAAGTTGCTACGGATATTTCGGATTTTGAAAGTGCAGAAACTTCTATTTCACTTCCCGAAGATATTGATGCAGATGCACTCATATCAAGTATAGCAGCAGAAGGTGTATCGGAGGTCATGAACGAGGTTGGTATCACAGAAGAAGTTGTAGAAACTTCGGTTGTTACACAGCCTGTTGTAGTTCCTGAAACTGTTATGAAAACGGAAGCAATTTCTGTTGTCACCGAACCCGTTACTGAAATTGCAACAGAATCGGCAGAAGTTATCGAAGATGCAACAGTCGAAACGGAAATATCCGAAACTGTTGTAGTTCCCGAAACCCCGAATGGGGTAGTGGGATTTGTACAGAGTAATCCTGCTGTTGTGGGTGTTCCTGCGGCAATAATCGCATTGGCGGTTGCTTTTCTTGCAATTACAAGACGTACCCGTCCCAAGCGTGGCATTATCGAAGATACAGATGATGTCAAAGAAAACATGAATGCCCGTGAGCGTGATGCGGCAAGACTTGAAGCAAACAGACCTAAGAAAAAGGACAAGCGTAGTCAGAAGGTCGCAAAGGAAAAGGAGAAAAAGGATTTTGCAAAGAAGGTCCTGAACACTCTTCCTTACAAGAAAATTCTGTCCGATGATATTTTCTTCCTGGGAAAGAAAATGTACTCCAAGGCTTACACCTTTGATGATATAAACTTCAATCTGTCGGACGAAGAACAGCAGTATATGTATCTTGAAAGATACATCGAATTTCTGTCTATTCTTGATGATACGGTGGATTGCCAGATCTGCTGCTGGAACAGTCAGATAAACTTAGACGATTTCAAGAAGAAAACTCTTCTTCCTCAGAAAGCAGACAATCTTTTTGAATATCGCTATGAGTTTAATTCGAGGGTGCTTGAAGAAAACATCCGCAAAGGTCAGAACGCTATTCAGAAGCATATGTACATCACGCTTACAATAAAAGCTCCCGATGAGGAAACCGCAAAGCGCAGGTTCAAGTCGCTGGATATTACTGCGACGAATACATTTAATCGTATCGGCAATACGAATATGCGAGTTCTCACTTCTCAGGAACGTGTGGAAATGCTCAAGGATTTCTTTGTGGGAACGGACGATATGCCCGTACCACAGCTTACCGAAAGGGACTTTGCAAAGGGTATTGACAAACTTTACTGCGCACCGGACTATTTCGATTTCAAGAAAGACTATTTCATGTTCAACAATACTTATGCAAAGACAATTTACATAAGAGAATATCCGAGTACGGCAACATCGGAAATACTTACCGAATTGCTTGCAACGGGCATTGAAATTATGGTTACAACAAACATTGAAACCTATGACAGTGCAGAAGCCCGCAAGCTTGTTCAGCACCAGATCACAGCTATTGATACGGATATGGCAAAGCGTGAAGTCAAGGCAGCGCAGCACGGTAATTTCTCAAATCAGATGCCGCAGAGAATCAAAAACCAGCGTGATGCAATGGTATCGGTATATGACAAGATAACAATGAAGGACCAGAAGCTTTTTATGACAAATATGCAGATACTCATAAAGGCGGAATCCTTTGAGGAGCTTAATAATAACCTTGAAGTTATAGAAAGCACCTTGAAAAGAAGCGGCTGCATAAAGGGTGAGATGGCATGGGAGCAGGAGCATGGTATGTGCGACTGTCTGCCTGTCGGTTATCAGAGAAAATTCGGCTGGCTGCGTACAATGCCTTCTGAATCCGTTGCGATTTTTATGCCTTTCAATGTGAAGGAAATGCAAATGGAAAATTCCGTGTATTACGGTTTGAATATGTTGTCGCATAACATTATACTTTTTGACCGTATGAAGGGACTTGTAAATCCATCGGGATTTGTGCTTGCCTGCCCGGGTTCGGGTAAATCTTTCACGGTAAAGCGTGAGATAGTCAATGTATTTCTCGGCTATGATGATGCAGATATTTTGGTAATCGACCCCGAGCGTGAATATTGGAAGCTGGCAGAGGCATTCGGCGGCGAAGTTGTAAAGTTCAGCAACGGCTCAAAGAACCATATCAACCCCTTTGATTTTGATTTCCGACTCCTCGAAGATGAGGAAATTGATATCATCGCAGACAAGTGTCAGCTGTTGACTTCTTTCATAAGCTGTATGGACAGCAAGCACCCCTTGAACGCACAGGAAAAGTCCTTCGTTGACCGCTGCGTTCGTAAGGCTTATGCAAAATCCAATGTTCTCACAACCCTTGATCCTGCGGATATGCCTACTCTGGGAACGTTCCTCGAATGTATGAAGGAGGAAACCGAGAACATCAACAAGGATATGAAGGACAAGCTGATAATCACTGTGGATATGTATGTTAATGGTTCTGCAAAATATTTCGACAATCAGACCAACGTAAATACAAAGTCCCGTTTCATCGCTTATGATATCCGTGATTTGAACGGCAATCTGAAAACGCAGTCTATGCTTCTTATCCTCGACTACATCTGGAATCGTCTTTCCGAGAACAGAGATAAGGGCAGAAAGACCTACATCTATTTCGATGAAGCACACCTTTTATTTCAGGACGAGTATTCACTGGACTATCTCCGTATGCTCTGGAAGCGTGCAAGAAAATACGGTGGTGTGCTTACGGGAATCACGCAGAATGTTGAAGATCTGCTGAAAGATGATAAGTCCCGTTCAATGCTCAGTAACTCCGAGTTCCTTGTGCTTTTGAAGCAGAATCCTACCGATGCGGCAAAGCTGCAGGATATTCTTCACTTTACAGACAGCGAAATTCAGTATGTGAATGATACTCCTGCGGGACATGGAATTCTTGTTTTGGGCGGTAAGACCAAGATACCGTTCTATGATGAGTTCCCGAAGGATACCAAACTTTATTCGATGATGACCACCAATTTCAGCGAAACCGCAAAGATGCTTCAGGAAGAAATGGCGCAGAAGGAATCCGAAACTTCATAACGAAAGAGAGGGAGATGTTTTATGGCAACAGTTGACCGTAAAAATGATACTGATGAAAAGCACTCCCTTTCTTCTTTTGATAAGAGAAAGGTGCAGAGCGTTACCTTCGGGGCAAGGCATTTTGACAGAAAAAAGTATAAGGTTGTGAACCACGGAACTGTTTCTCCGAGAAATGCACCCAAAGAAAATGTTCGCTGTCAGGTGGATAACGAATCCCGTGCTCCACTGGAGCACGAGGAAAAAGTGGATAGGAATATATCTTTCAAGAATAATTTTGCAAAGCCTGATTCCTACAATTATACACATCAACGAAATGCGGTAAACAACGCTGATACAGCCACTTCGGATATTTCTCCCGAAATGGCACAGCGTATGAAGCGTGCGGCATTTCTTGCACAGCAGAACAAGGAAGCAATCAGCATAAATACTGCTACTGTTATTCATGTTGATACTGATGATTTTCATAATACCGAAAGGGTTGAAAAGGCGGAGGAAAAACCTGAAATTGTTGCTGAAAAGTCAGACGAAAAGGAAGAACAGTCCTTTGAAAGCAGATTTACAGGCAATTCCGAACACGTTGATTTTAATCGTTATGACAATGCACGTCATGAATATGCGGTAAATCAGGCTAATGCCAAATATCAGGCGGGGCAGAGGTACAAGCAGCAGAGCAGGGAAAATATCCGACACAGAGATGTGCTTGAAGAAATATCCTCCGCTGCGACTATCACTGGTCAGCTCGGCAGAGGTGAAGTTGGAAAAGTTGCTGCGGATATCATTGTGAAAAATGCTTTTTCCGAAAACGGCTTGCGTGATACGGCGCAGACTATCGTAAATTCTGTTAGCAGTTCTTCTTCCGTAAGCTCTGCTGTTTCCGACATTGCCACAGCCCTTGCGGCTATTGAAGCTAAGAAATTTGTAGCCAAGATAATGAAGGGCGAAAGCTCCGAAAAGGACAGGAAATTTGTCGAGGAACACAAGGCAGCAGGCAAGACCAAATATGTGGATTCACATAAGGACGGTTTCAAGGTCGAACATCGTATTTCCGAAGATGAGCATATTGCCGAAAATATGTCCCGTGAGGAACGCAGAAATTTCCTGCATAACAAACGTGTTGCGGAAAAACAGAAAAGTTTCTATGCTGACCGTATAAAAACCGAGCGGAAGAACAAGCAGAAAGAGATGTTTCTTGATTTCAACAAGGACAATCCCGAGCTTGTTTCCAATACCGCAAAGGGTACGGGGAAGCGTTATGTAAAGAAAAAAGCGGCAAAAGCCCTCATCGGTGGAGGTGCGGCGGCAGCGGTTTTTCCTATAATAATCGTCATAATCATTTTTGCCATTATTGCTGTATTTTTCGGTTGGCTTTCACCCTTTGATTATATGCTTGCAGGTGATGAGGGAGAAGATGATGACAGAAAATATACCGCTGAAAGCAATGCCGAGGTCATTGACGGTTACACCAAGATGATAAAAAACTACATGGACGTTTGCCAGGCATATTACTATTTAAATTACGGTGATTGGTACGGCGGCACATACGAATATCCCGCACCCGATCTGAGCTTTTCGGAGTTTTTCAGCGAATATTGCCGGAATATAGTAAGCGAGATACAGTCGCAGTTTTCTGCAAGTCTGGCAGCGGCGAAAAATGACAGGGAACGTGCTGCGATAGCTCAGGCAATGAACCGGGCAATTTCCGAAGCCATTGATGCTGCAATGCCACAGGCACTTGCGGAATACAACGCACTTATGGAAAGTCTTGATGATTCAATGTCTGCGGAAACCAAGAGGCAGCATTACGAAACCAAGAACAAAGGCGGCGGAAACGACAGTGCGGATTCGGCTGAATTTACGGGAATGCCAATAGTCGGAACAAACCATTTCGATAATGTTGAAATTGACAGTGAATTGTCTGCCGAGGAGCTTCTTGCATACATAGCTTTATACAAATCTATGAGCATAATTGATCCCGATGAAAGTGATCCCGATGCGGAGCAGATATTGAACATAACGCCGCAGGACATTATGGACTTTTTCAAAGAAACTGAATTTTTCAGCATCACGGCAAATGTTACTCACGGAAATACTTGCAGCGGACAGAATTGCAGGCGAACCCTTGTAGATAAGTCGTGGGAGTATTACTGCGACGGAAGTCATGATAATCTGTCGGGTGAGATAGGTCCGTGCAAAACTGCCGATGAGCTTCGTGAAAAGATAATGGAGATAACCGATTCGGAAGCCAATGGTGTTGATGAGAAAAGCTTCAAAAAGCTCATTGAGGAATACATGAAGCTCATAAACAAGGAGTTTGATATTACCGAAGCCGACTACCGCAGATTCGGTGCAGCCGATACTGCAAAGGCAGAGGAATTCTATCAGAAGCTTATCGAGGACGGGGAGATACCCAACAATTACTGGAGTGTGGATACGCCGATGGGCGGGGAGAACAGCGATGAATAATCCATTCAGATCAGCAAAGAATTTCATAAGCAGATACAAAAAGGAAGAGTGGTTCCGTGCTGTTGCGGTCATTGTGATCGTGACGGCTCTGGCAGCAGTCGGATTTTGTTATAAACAGTGGCAGGAAAATAAAGAAAATCCGCCCGAACAGTCTAAGACCGAACAGGCGGAGGAATCTTTGCTTGAAGATATCTGGAATGACAGCAAGCTGCATCTTGTTGTGTTTGCATCACTGTCCGCTGCACTCGTTGCTGTGGAGCATAATAAGGGCAGGCTGAAACAGACGGGAGGTAAGGAAGAAAAATGAAGCGTTTCAAGGAATGGTGGAAGGAAAACTGGGAGAACAGGTCATTCAGGTATGCTGTGACCGTTTCGGTTCTTATTGCCGTTGCCATACTTGTGAGCATTTATGCGGATATCCGTGACAGCAGCGAGCAGGTAGACAATGCCGCAGCAGAAACAAGTGCGGTTGTGTAAGAGTTAATCTGTATCAAAAGAGTGTGATAATTTCCTGTCCTTCAAAGTTACATCAATTCTGGCTATAACTTTTGCGGGATCAGTATCTTTATGATCACTTGTTAGTTGGCATTTTTCAGGTTTGATGAAGTATTGAACTTTTGAGCTGTCAGACTTGTTTCCTATGTATAAAACTACAATAGTATCATTATCTTTATCAGTTTTTACATCTGCTTTTATCCAATAATCGGATGGCAAATTATCCACTTTTTCTTTTAATTCTGGAATATACCAATCGTCTAAGCGAATTAGTGTGGCATTTTTGAATTTCTCCATATTTAGCAATTTTTTACATTTCATGTATATGTCTTTTAAATCGGATACTTTAATATCGTTTCGGCATTTGGGACAAGTTAGATGTACATATTCTTCTGTAGAGAAATGATCAGTTTCTTCAGGTTCCGTTATATTTAATTCAATAGGAGGATGTTTTGTACAGTGCAGATGTATACCATATTGGTTACATGAATAATGTGTTTTCCAATTAGCCTGGTAGCTATAAAAATTTGTGCAATCACCGGGGGTATCATCATCTCCTTCATGTAATGAGCATACTCGAAATGAAATATCATCATTTAATCTAAATATTTTATTGTTTGTGTCCATATATATTTTCCTTTCAAGTTTATTGGGTTACCTTTTATTACTCATTATACCATAATAATCAAAACAAATCAACAGAAAGGACTGATAAAAATGCAGCTTATCATAAGCGAAAAGCCCTCCACAGCTAAAATCATAGCGGCAGTGGTAGGAGCATCAGATAAAGAATATGACGGAAAGGAGTTCTGCTATAAAGGCAACGGATATTATGTTGTCAATGCCCGGGGACATCTGTATAGCCTGGGAATGCCCGAAGATTACGGATACAGCAAGGTTTACAGACTGGACGAGCTGCCCCTGTTTCCCACATTTGAGCTTTTCCCCGAATGTGACAGTACAAACGGACTCCGCAGAATTATTGCAAAGCTCATAAATCTGCCCGAGGTGGAATCCATAATCTGTGCAACAGATGCAGGACGTGAGGGCGAGTTGGTTTTTCGTCATATTTACCACGCCAACAAGTGCACCAAACCTGTTTACAGAATGTGGTGCAATTCCATGACCGATGAAGCGATAAGAAAGTGCTTGGAAAATCTTCCTCCCGACAGCGAATTTGATGGTGAGTACAAAGCCGCACTTGCAAGAGAACAGTCGGACTGGCTTATCGGTATGAATCTGTCAAGGCTGTACGGGGTAATGGATAACTACCCACACAGAGTAGGCAGAGTGAAAACGCCTGTGCTTTCAATTATCGTTCAAAGGGATAAGGAAATCGAAAATTTTTCAAAAACGACCTCATATCGCCTTGAAATGGATAACGGTGCTTTATCCGAACAGGTGTATGCCACAAAGGAAGAAGCGGAAAAGGTGCTTGCGGCAAGCAAGGGGACAGATGCCAATGTGCAGTCAGCTATAACCGAAAACAAAAGTAAAAACAGACTGCTTTTGCACAGCTTGACCACACTCCAGCAGGAAGCAAACAGGGTGTACGGATATACCGCAAAGGAAGTTCTTGAAGCGGCGCAGAGCCTTTATGAAAAGAAATTTACCACATATCCCCGTACCGACTGTAACTACATTTCCGAGGATATGCGGGGAAAGGTAATTGCGGTAGTCAGCAAAATGGTGGATCGTGAAGAATACTCGGAGCGCAGCAGGCGGATTCTGGGACAGGCACTCAATTTTGACAGCCGAATCATAAACAACAAGGCAATGGAGGGGCATGACCACCACGCCATTATCCCCGAGGAAAATACGGACAGTCTTGACAGGCTTACGGAACGGGAGCGCAATGTTTATCATCTCATCGTGAACAGGCTGCTTTGTGCGGTGGATAAGCCATATACCTATTCGGAAACCAATTATGAATTTTGGTGCAATGACGTTACATACAAGCTGAAAACCGTAAAGCCTGTAGAGCTTGGCTGGAAGGCATACGATACCGAAGCCGATGAAGCGAATACTTTCGAATTATCTTACGCCGAGGGCAGCACATTTATCCCCGGGGATATTCATATCAAGGTATGCGAAACGCAGCCTTTAAAGCATTTCACCGATGCGAGCCTGTTATCCGTAATGAACAATATCGACAACCGCATAGAGGACGAAGATCTGAAAACGGCGGTCAAGGGCAAGGGTATCGGCACAGAAGCAACCCGAGCAGATGTTATCGAGCAGCTTATCGAGGTCGGATATGTGGAGAGAAACGGCAAGAACATCGTATCAACTCCCTTGGGCAGAGATTTCATAAACTCTCTTCCCGAAAGCCTTAAATCCCTGGAAAGAACGGCAGAGTGGGAGCAGACCTTCAATAACATCAAGGAAAAGGGTTTTGATCCTGATAAGTTCATTGATGAAATAAAGGCATTTGTCACATCTGTGGTGAATTATGAGAAAAGCCCGTCAAGGCATAGAGAACCGCTGAAATATGAAAATCCCAAAGCAAAGCAGCGAGAAGCTCTCGGAACCTGTCCCCGCTGCGGCAAGTATATTTTCGAGGGTGAGAAAAATTTCTACTGTGAAAGCGGCAAGGACGGCTGCGGCTTTACTGTCTGGAAGAATGATAAATTCATCGAGGACAGCGTTACGGCAGACCATGTAAAAAATCTGCTTGCGGGAAAGACCGTAAAGCTCAGAGCAAAGTCAAAGGACGGCAAGCTTTTCAGTGCGGAGTATGAACTGGAGGATACAGGAAAATATGTCAATCTGAAAAGGGTGAAGGCAGAAAAGGTATCCCTCGGGAAATGCCCCAAATGCGGCGGTGATGTATATGAGGGTGAAAAGAATTTCTATTGCAGTTCAGGCAGAGATAAATGCGATTTTTCCATCTGGAAGGAAGATAGATTCAATTCCATAACCATAACCGCCGCTAATGTTAAAGATGTGCTTGAGGGCAAGCCTTTCTATAAGGTCAAGAAACAGGTGGGCGGCAATCCTCTGAAAATAAAGTATGTTATGAGCATAAACGGAAAATATGTAAATTTCAAGGAGGCATAGCAAAAAATCAAAGATTTTTTGCTCCGAGTTTTGCTTCTTCGGCTGTCGCCTCGATTTGCTTCGCAAACCGCAAAACTCTAACAGAAAGGAATGATGATTTGATGAAAGAGGTCAATCTTTTTACATACTGCGGCTCATCGCAGATGAAGGAAAAGCTGTGGCGGGATATGTTCATTGCTCACATTTTCGGTGTGGATATGCCCGAGGATATTGAGGTGCGAAGGCTTTCGGACAGCATAAAGAACGGAATATCCGGCAAGGAGTTTTCACCCGCACTTGCATCGCTGCTTATCCTTTACGGCGGCGGATATATTGATGATGACGCATTTATCAGGATCATGCCCGACTGTGAGAATTATTCCGATGAAATTGCAGAGGTAGAAAAAATTCTTGTGGAGCAGGGCAATGACGAAGGCGAGGACAGATACAATGGCAGGATAATTCAGAATGTTCTTCTGTGTGCTGCTTTCTCAAAGAAATTCGATGAAATGCAGCAGATAGATATTCAGTCTGCCCTTGCCCTCTATGACAGCACATACACGATCATTTCCGAAGGATTTGTTCATCTGAAGGATAAGGAATTTCTCGGTATGCTGCTTGAAAATGACATTGAGTTTGCTGCCGTAATTACCGATGGCAAAAACATTTCACTTGAAAAGCTGACGAAGCTTGATGTACAGAATGGTTTGGATAACGGAGATTTCAATGACCTGAAGGAATATGTGGAAAGGCTCATGAAGGGTGAGAAATCTTCCGAGCTTTCCATAAAGGACTGTATTCTCCTTGACATTAAGGATATTGCATATCTGACAGTGGTGTATAAGAAGCCGTACTATAAGGATTTTCTGAAATATGTCAAGTCCGAAAATATTCCCTTCAATGACAAGTTCATTGAAGCATACGAGGAATATGTTCACAAGTGCAAGATGAAATTCACTATCAGAGTATATCCCCGAAGGCGGAAGATCTGCACAAAATTCCCTTGTTGGTTTGACTACAATGTTCCCGACAATAAGGCGCAGGAGGTTGTGGAGATAGACCTTACTAAAGTGGTGGGCAATGAAGTTGAGTATGCGGACGAAAAGCTTACGAACATTGCACTTGATAGGTATCTCAGAAGACGTGCCATGATACCCGAAACCGTTCTGGAAATTACTCATGGAGAAAATGTATATTTCTTCATTATAAAAACTGACAAGGAATATGACCGCCTGGATAACGATTCTTTCCGTAAAATTCCTTTCGATTTCGATGATATATGGACAACCATTTCCGAATGGTCAAGGGATAAAAAGATCCGCAAGGAGCTTGTTGGCGGCAAGCCAGAGATTATTGTTACTCCCGAAAGCGAGTGGAAAAAAATCAAGCCGCAGGACAGGGAGTATGCAAAGCGGCTGCTTGAGGAACAGGTTCAGCTCAAGGAAGAACAGCTCAGCAAGAACAAATTTATGCAGAAGCTATGCGAGCTGAAAAGCAATGCCGAATCCGAGCTTAAAGCCAAGAAGGCACAGGCAGAGGAAATAAAACAGAAAAAGGCTGATTTCAAGAACAGCAAAAATAACAGGAAGGACGGTGTGAATAACGCATGAGAGTTTTCATTCGTGAAGAAAAACGTGATGTGCATATACGCATTTATGGCATTGGAGGGGAACAGCGTACAAAGGAATTTTTCGATGCTGTTTTCGTCGATATGTCCTGCGTATATCCCACCACAGAGGAGGAACGTGCCGAATATGGCACAACGGGTGTTTACACCTTTGAAAGCAAGGCGGCATTCGATAAATTCTGCGAGTATCTTGAAATTCTTCAGGAAACCCTTGATACCATTGCAGAATCACTTATCGACGAAAATTCCGTAGAGGAATACTGCTTTGAATATGAAAAATATCTTGTATGACGGGAGGAAAAGTAAATGAACGAACAGGAATTACAGGCACTGCTTGCGAGAGTGGCTGCCCTTGAAACTAAAAATGCCGAGCTTGAAAGCAAGTTCGGGGAGCTTGAAACACAGGTAGATACGGTAAACAAATTCATATCCGCAATCACAGAAAGCCAGTCCCTTGAGAATACAATGAACGAAATAGAATCTGTCACAAAGCAGCTCACAAACTGCGACAAGGCTACATTTTATTGCTATGACAATACAAATGACAAGTTTTTTTCGCATGGAGATTACCGCAATTGGCAGGACGAACAGAGTGCGGGAGAGCTGAAAAACGCTTTTGAAAGCAAGGATATTCTCAGCGACAACAAAGAAGCGGTCATTCCTCTGGTATCATCTGGCGGAAAGTCCGTCGGCGTTATCGTTGCGGAAAAGGCGGAGGGCTTTACTCCCGCCGATTACAACAATTTCCGTCAGGGCTGCCAGATAGTGAATACCGTTGAGCTTGCTCTGAAAAAGGAATTTGAGCATCAGGGAAGAATTACCGACGAGCTTACCCATCTGAAAAACAGACAGGGACTTAACGAATATCTTTCCAATACCATGTGCGGCAATCTGAACGAAGGACAGACCGTAAACATCATCATGTGCGATATAGACCATTTCAAAAATATAAACGATACATACGGACATGAGGCGGGAGATATTATCCTCAAGGGCGTTGCCGATGTTCTGCAGGAGGGTACCCGAGCCGGTGCGGACTGTGCTTTCCGAATGGGCGGCGAGGAAATGGTCTGCATCATAAATTCCGAACCCGAGGTTGCGCTTGATATTGCCGAAAGGCTGAGAGATACCGTTGAAAACAAGGTGCACAGCATTGTTCAGAACGGTGAGCCTGTTGATATAAAGGTTACTGTTTCAATGGGCGTTCACACAATGGAGCCGAAGGAAGCGGTCACTCCCGAAAATGCAAGGCGTATTTTCGATGAGGAATTCAAGCACGCAGATGATGCGGTTTATGAAGCTAAGAAAACGGGACGAAACAAGGTAGTTTCAAAGGATGACACCACAAATCTGAAATACCTTGCTCTGAAAGCGGCAGAGGTAATGTGCGGCGATAACAGGCAGCTTATTGATGCAATGAAAAATTATGCTGTTTCCTGCCTTGTGAATGAAACCGCCGATCAGAATCATAACACAGTGAACGAAGCGTTAAAGGGTGTTGCGGAGCAGAATCCCCATATTGCAGAGGCTGCTAATAAAATAGCGGAAAAGATCGCCGCTAAGTTTCCCGATACAGAAAAATCAGCCGAAAAGGCTGTTAAGTTTTTTAACAAAAACGAGTACAGCAAAATTCAGAACAAGGCATACATAAACACCGATTCCAGAACTGCTTATGACATCACTCAGAAGGCACAGAAGGAGGGTGTGACCGTATCTGCAAAGTTCTCCGAGGGCAAGGCAACCATTACCCTTGATGCAGTCAAGGACAAGGCATTTATTGATGCGGTGGAGAACATCGGCAAGTGGGCTGAAAAGGTTCGGGTAAAGTATTCCGAAAAGCACAAGGAAAATGTGCAGGAAAGCATTAAAAACAAAGATAACAATGCGAGATAACGCAGGAGGAATTATTATGAACAGCGTAAATATCATGGGCAGAATTGCAACAGACCTTGCACTCAGACCTGTCAGGAGTTCGGCAGGTGTGGTGCTTAATTTCAGAGTGGCGGTTGACAGATATGCAGGCGGCGGAAAGGTCACTGATTTTATCCGCTGCACCGCATGGGGAAAGTCCGCTGAGAGGTTATGCACTTATCTTACTAAGGGCAATATGATCGCAATCAGCGGCAGCCTTACCACGGGTGAATATATCGACCGTAACAATATCCGTAGGTTCACCACCGATGTGTTTGTCAGGGATTTTTATTTCACAGGTGATAAGTTTCGCAGAAGCAATGAACAGAACAGCCCCGTTTATGACGATTTAAGCGATTTTGAAGAAGTGTGAGGGGTAACGCTATATGAATGAATTTATGAAAGAAAACGAGGTGATAGGTGAGGTTCGTGCTCCACTGGAGCACGCTTCACCCGCCGAGGAAAATAAGCCTGACACAGCGGAGAAAAAGCCTGAAAACAGAATGGAAAAGCTCATTGAAAAGCGTGACCTTCTTAAAGAAAAGCACGCAAAGTCCATTGAGAATGAGAAAACCGCTGCCAACAGGACAAAGGTTATTGAAGCTCAGATGGCAAAGGTGGCAAAGGAGATCCATGCAGAAGAAGTTGTAAAAATGGACAGGTTCTGTGCGGAGAGAAATTTCACCTATGACGAAATAATAGAGTATTTCGAGGATTATCCCAAAGGAGCAACTATCGCAGACATCAAGGCGATGAATAAAATTCAGAAAGGATGACACTTATGCCCGAATATGTAAACAAGGACTATTACAGACAGCTTGCACCCGATGACCGCAGCTTTCTTAATCTTTCCGCACAGAACATCAGGACAGTTATGGACAGGCTCAATGCAGAGAATATACTGTTTTCCGCAACGGTCGGCTACAAGAACACCATTACTGTCAGCAAGGCAGACAGGGAGAGAGCCTTAGCTATTGTAAATTCACTTTCGGATCAGAACAGAAGCACCGCCAGAATTATAGGCAATGTTCCGTATAAGGAGCTGCCGCCCTCCGAGAGAAAGTATATAAATACTGACACCGAAACTGCATTGCAGGTCGCAAATATCATTGCCGGGGATTCATCTATGAAATTCTCGGGCAGGATAAGCGGCAACAGTGCAACTCTTACGGTAGTGGGTGAGAAAAACGCTGCTACTGTCCGCAGGATCATTGATAATATTCAGAATATGGACCTTGTGAATGAGCTGCGTGAAAAGGGATATGAGCGTATTGCCGACACCAACGGCTTTGTGAATATCCGCAATATGCAGACAGGGGAAACCGCAGGCTTTGAAAGTCTGCGTGAAGCAAGGAATATGTTCCTTGACCCCGATAACGAGTTCTTCCACCCCACAGCGATCCGCATTGAGGAAAACTCTTTCTTCCGTATCGTTTCCGACGAGGAAAATATGGACTATTACATTTCAGAATATGACCCCGAAAACGGTGAGGAAAGATCTGTATATCTTGATGATGAGGGCAGATGTCCTACATTTTCTTCTGTTAATGAAGCACTTGAATATGCGGCTGCTCACAGCATAGATTATACTAACACAGAAAATCAGCTTGAACACTGGAGAGCCGATGATGAAGAACGTGCTGCCGACAGGGAAAGATATGAAAATAACATCATCATTCAGACGAAATTTCCTCATGTGGACAATCGTTATCCCAATGATATACTTTACAACCCGGACAGCAAAGCATTTTCATGGGTATATTTCAATGAGCAAGGTGACGGCGGCGATGGTGAATTTATAGACATCACCGTTACCGAAGATGATGTTCTCGCTGCATACAATTCGGAAAACTTTCTTGAATATATCTATCAGAACTGCAAGCAGAATATTATAGATACACATTCGGGATATTTTGAGGATTATGCAAATGCTTACATAAACCCCAATAATGATGTTGTCAGAAGATATCAGGAACTGACTATTCAGGCATATCTGGAGGAACACACTCCCGCTGTACAGAAGGCGAAGAAGTCACTTGAAGGTGAAATTTCCGCAGACAGTGATTCTCTCATAATCGACGGTTATGAGAGTACATGGTATGTTGTTGATACCGAAGCCGTTGACGGCAAGGAGCTTTTCCTGCTTGAAAACGAAGAATACGGTGATGAAACCTTCGGCATTATTATTGACAAGGACAGAAATGTACTTGTTGATGAAGCGTGGAACGGCTTTGCGGACTATCATGAAAAGTATGATAATCTCACTCCCGAGGAAAAGCTTGCAAACAAGGTTACTGCCGAATGGAAGGCGTTCCTTGAGGGTATGAAGAAGGAATCTCCCGCTGTGCTTATTGAGTCTGCCTATGAGATAAGTACGAAGGATAATATTCAGACATATATCACTGAGGAAAACCTGAACCTTACCGAAAAGCAGATAAATGCGCTGCTTTCCTCAAAAAACACTCTTGACGATTTTTATGATGATTGGACAAGTGATGAATACCTCAACAGTTATTCAGATGTGGCAGAACTGCTGACCTTGACTGCGGACAAGATAAATGAAGCTATTGACAGAGAAAATCTTATGCTCTTCAAAAAGGAGAACCTTGCGTGTGCGCATGATATTGATGCGTTTCTGAGCAAGCACTACAACAATAACTCTCTTGACAGCAATGCCGCATTGACAGAACTTTTGGAGAGATATTTACTTGAAAGAATTCAGGTAGTTGTTGCTGCAAATCTTTACAAGAAGGATTTTGACGGACGCATTTCAAAGGAAAACTATAACTGGGGAAATGAAATTATAGGAAAGCTCTCCGAGAATATGCGTATGGGAATTAACGCTAATTACCTTACCACTCACCCGGGATTGCTTAATCTGTTTGCAAATACTGTTCGTGAATACGAAGCAAAGAGCATTGAAAAGGAACAGGAGCAGCCTGCTGCCGAAAGAACCGCCGAGGATATTACAATCGGTGATAGATACAGATACAATGGCGCAGATGTAGAAGTTGTTTCCATGAAAGGCGTATATCCCGATGATGTGGGCATTTCCAAAACCGAGCGTATGGGAAACAGGGAGTATTCTGAAACATCAAATGTGGACAAATATGAACTTCACATAAACGGACAGTATCTCGGAGACGGAGAAAAGACTGTTGTATCAGAGCTTGATATGGCAAAGAAGTATATCGAGGATTTCCTTAATTCCGAGTTCTCAAGCACAGCAGATTTCTCGGATATGAAGCACATTGCTATCGGATATACCGAGATAGGTTCGGAGAAACAGGGCGATCACAGCTTACAGATGGAAGCTGACCTTGAAAACTTTTCCGTGTCATACTTTATTGACGAAGAACTTGCAAAAACAGAAAAATATGATTCTCTTGAACAGATGAATCATGATCATTTATCGTTGTTGAGCTTTGAGGATATGCTTCATGTGGGCACTACCGAGCTTGACAGAATCCTTGAAGAAAAGTCGGCTGTTGTAAGCATTGTTCTTGCGGTTTCACAGAATGACACAAACAGGTACTACATTGCAAATGATGTTACCGAAGAAGCTGTTAAGAATGTAATTGCCAATTCGGATAAGCTGTTTATGGATCTATGCGCTCTCGGCGGTATTCAGGTTACAGAAGCCGAGTTTGCAAAGTATTCGCAGACCGAGGGTGTGACAGCCATTGATGTAAATATTGACGAGCAGACCATGCACGTTTACGGTGCAGACAAGCCTATTACCTCATTTGCCGAGATAAAGGGCATTGATGAAATAGCTGCATATCTTGACCTTGCAAATAACACGATAAACTTTTCCGTAATTACGATAGAAGGCGAAAAGCCCTTTGTAACAGGTTCGTATGTGGGAAAAGACGATATTACGGCACTTGAAGAATATCAGGAATACATTGCCGATACGGGAAAGCAGTTTGCCGATGTTACGGTCGAATTTTATCAGATCGGCGGTGACAATGAATCGGTAAGTGCCGATGATAGGGAATGTGCATACATTTTAGAGCATTTGCAGGAAGTGATGTCCCACAATGACGCACTCTGCCTTGAATCGGATATATATTCTGTATCAACTCCCCGGGAACTATTTGAAGCCGACGAACCCGAACCGGAAGAAGTACAGGAGCTTGAATCCGATATTATCTGGATACCCATTCCCGAATCTGCTGACGATAACGGAAACCCCACAAGTTATTCAACCAAATACAGAGGTGAAATTTTCTTCATTTCCGAAAATGGGGACGGAAAATATGATGTCGAATTTGAAAACATGAGGCATCATGGTCAGATGTATTATGCACCTATAAACGAGGAGTTTTCAGGATTTTTGAGCAGAGCTGATGCGGAAGAATATTTTGCTGATAATATAGATGAATACATCGCTGTGCGTGATGAAAAGATACTTGATTCCATTGTTGCAAATATCACCGAGCCTACACCCGAGGAAAGAGAAGAACTTGCAAAGAAAAGCAATACCCTGAACAGATTTTTCAATAACAATCCGAAGACGGTTTTTCGTGAAATTGTTGATTCGGCGGGACTTACTCCCACTGAGGATATTACTGTCGGAGATACAAAGGAGATTTTTAATGCTCTGAAAAGTGTGGATATATCTTTTATGGGATATACCTACACCCTTGAATTTGAGCCGCACGATGACGGTCTTACTGTTAAGGACACAGCGTCCAATCGTGAAGCTGATTTTGTATGGGGTCATGCAAGGGAGCTTATGTATCTCATTGCAAACGAGAATAATATTTCCCGTGATAATCTCATACATAATGAGGTCATGCGTGGCACAGGCTTTGAAGATGGAAAGTTCAGAGTTGAGGAATTCTATAAGAATAATCCCACAAAGAACGATTTTGTAAAATTCCTTAAAAATGAATACGGCATAGGCGGTCACAGCGGAGAAAGACCCGTCAGATTTGCAGTCCATGATTCCAAGGGAATTGAGATCACAACAACATCCGGAAAGGAAACATATACCTGGGCTGAGGTTGCAAAGGTCATTTCCAACCTTATTGATAATGATAAATACATTACTCAGAATGATATTGACAGGCGCATATACTATGCAAAGGTTGTAATAGATAATGCGAATGAAAATACAGATTTCACAAGACTTATCCATGCTCATGAGGTGTTGCAGAAATACGGCATTGAAAAGCCTGAACCCGATAATGAATACAAGATATATCAGCTGAAAAAAGGTCCCGAAAATCACGCTATACGCTTTGAAGGTTTTACCAATGCCGAGCGTTACGGCGAAGCTGCTAAGCCCGAAAACTATGACCTTATCTATACGGGCAGCCTTGATGATTTTGAGGACAGCAATAAGCTTGAAGCCATATACACAAAATTCAACCTTGACCGTCCCGAGGATTTCAAGGGACACTCCCTCTCTGTCAGCGACATTATTGTTATGAACAACGAAGCACATTATGTTGATTCATACGGATTTGTAGATGTTTCGGACAGATTTCTCGGCAAGGAAAAGGAAAAAATCAACGTAAATGATTATGAAAATATCCGCCTTGTCCGCAGAACCGAGTGGAACGATAAAAATCTAAGCGATGCCGAAAATCCTGCTTTTGAGGAAATAACCGAAAGCTACACTCCCGATGAGGACGGTTCCTTTACCAAGTACGCATACAACAAAACCAACAGTATCCATGTTGATGTGTGGGAGGAGGAAAACAGCGTTTCTTCGGAAGATATGCTTGCGGATATTTCAAAGCATCTTGAAAATATGCGTAAAGGGGTATCGAGCAGAGATTATCACATCGAGCTTACCGATCGTGACGGCAACGTGCGTACTCTTGATAATAACTTCTTCAATTTTGTAATTGAGGAAAGCAAGGTCATTGCGGAAACAATGGATTTCCCCGAGATTCCTATTGATGAAATGGGCGCAGCTATTGATGCCGAAAACAGCAGAACCGACTATGGCTATGAGCCTGCTATCGGTGACTTGCTGGAAAAAGACGACGAGCTTTTCCGCATCTCGGATATTTCCGACAATATCATTACGATTGAGGAAACATCAAGTCTGTTCCACGAATCGGAAAATATGACACTTGCCGACTTTATAAATCGTGGATATGCACTTGTGAAAAAAGCAGAGCCTGCCGAAAAGGTTAAGTCTCCAGTGGATACTCGGGAGAGTGTTCAGAGTGATGAAGATAAATCTCCACTGGATACTTACAAAAATAATTACGTTATCACCGATGAAAATCTGGGAGTAAACGGACCGAAGGCGAGGTTTAATGCAAATATAGCAGCGGTGGAAACTCTGAAAACTATTGAAGCAGAGGGCAGAACCGCAACTCCCGAGGAACAGAAGATACTTTCGGGATATACGGGCTGGGGAGCTATCCCGCAGGCATTTGACCCCAGAAATGATGACTGGAAAAATGAGTATGAAAAGCTAAAATCCGTTCTTGATGATGCGGAATACTCAGAAGCAAGGCGTTCTACACTTAATTCTCATTATACCTCACCCGTTGTAATCAATGCCATATATGAAGGTCTTGCAAACATAGGTTTTGAAAAGGGCAAGATCCTTGAGCCTGCAATGGGTATCGGCAATTTTTTCGGAGTAATGCCCGAGAATATGCGGGGCAGCGAGCTTCATGGTGTTGAACTTGATGACCTGACAGGAAGAATCGCAAAGCAGCTGTATCCCACTGCGGATATTCAGATAAAGGGTTTTGAAAAGATCGCTTATGAGAATAACAGCTTTGATGTTGTGGTAGCTAACGTTCCTTTCGGCAACTATAAGGTGAACGATAAGGACTATAACAAGAACAATTTCCTTATCCATGACTATTTTATAGCAAAATCTCTGGACAAGGTTCACCCCGGCGGAGTGGTTGCAGTTATCACTTCAAAGGGAACAATGGACAAGGAAAATGACAATATACGCAAGTACATTGCACAGAGAGCGGAGCTGCTTGGTGCGATAAGGCTTCCCGATACAGCTTTTAAGGCGAATGCGGGAACAGAGGTTGTATCGGATATACTGTTCTTGCAGAAACGTGAGCGTCCTATTGAGATAGATCCAGACAAGGAAGGTTGGGTAAAGCTTGGCGTATCTGCTGATGGTTTTGATGTAAATAATTATTTTGCCGAACACCCCGAAATGGTCATAGGTGATTTCAAGGAAGTCAGTGGCAGATTCGGCAATGAGGTCACAGTAAAGCTTGACGATTCGTCTATGCTGAAAAGTCTGCTTTTCGAAGCTGTGCAGAATATAAAGGGGGAATACAAGGCGGCAGAGAAAAGCAAGGTCAATGAAGTTTCCTCCGATGTTATCCCCGCACCCGCAGAATCCCGCAAGTTCAGCTTTCAGGCTGTAAACGGCGAACTCTATTACAGAGAAGCGGGGGACACTATGGAGAAAGTTCCTGTCAAGGGTAAGGGCAAGGATAAAATGGCTCGTACTGTCGCTATGGTTGAGCTGCGTGATACTGTCAGAGAGCTGCTTGACTTGCAGATGAACAATTCCGACCGCTCACTTAATGAAGCTATAACCGAGAGCAGAGCAAAACTCAACAAGGTATATGATGCCTTTGTTGCAAAATACGGCTTTGTTTCCGATAAGAAGAACAAAGACGCATTTAAGGGTGATGATGATTACCAGTTGCTTTCCGCACTTGAAAATGAGGATAAGGAGCATAATACCTATACCAAGGCTGATATTTTTGAGCATAACACAGTTAAGCCGAAAACTATTGCCGAACACGTTGAAACGGCGCAGGAAGCGCTTATAATATCCGTTGCCGAAAAAGCGAAGGTTGACTTTGATTTTATGTCCGAGCTTTGCGGTATGGATAAGGACAGAATGATAGATGATCTCAGAGGTCAGATCTTCAGACTTCCCCAGGAAGAAGAAAAGTATGTAACTGCCGATGAATATCTCACAGGAAATATACGCAAAAAAATCAGTGAGCTTGAAAATGCACCTGAAGATATGGACATTTCCGAAAACAGAGCTGCACTTGAAAAGGCTATCCCGACAAGAGTTGAAGCAAAGGATATTTCCGTAAAGCTGGGTTCACACTGGATAGACCCCGAATATATCCGTCAGTTTATCTGCGAAAAATTCAATCCCGACTGGAACGGCAGACGTGCTATGACAGTTCAGTACAGTAAGGCAGCAGGCGAGTGGAAGATTGAAGATGTCAATGCGGCTTCAAAGAAAAATTACACGGCAACCAATGTTTTCGGCACACATCGTATGCACGCTTACAAGATACTTGAAGGCATTCTGAACAACAGCGATCTGCAGGTAAAAGATCACAAGAAGGACGAGAATGGTTATGATTTGCGTGACGAAAAGGGCAACTATATTCTTGTGGTAAATCAGGAAGAAACCAAGGCGGTCAGACAGGTCGCAAATCTCATAAAATCGGAATTTCAGGACTGGATATTCAAGGATCCCGAAAGACGAGAAAAGCTTGTTCAGACCTACAATGAAATGTATAACTCTATCCGTCCGAGAGAGTATGACGGTTCTCATCTGAACTTTGTTGGTATGAACACCGATATTACTCTCAAAGAGCACCAGAAAAACGCTATTGCCCGAGCGTTATACGGCGGTAATACGCTGCTTGCTCACGCCGTTGGTGCGGGCAAGACCTTTGAAATGATAGCCATTGCTATGGAAGGCAAACGCCTGGGACTGCATACAAAATCGCTGTTTGCCGTTCCCAACAGCCTTACGGAGCAGATGGGAAATGATTTCAGAAGGCTGTACCCCAATTCAAATATTCTTGTGGCTACAAAGAAAGATTTTGAAAAGGCAAACCGTCTGAAACTGTTTGCAAAGATCGCTGCAAATGACTGGGACGCTGTTATCGTCGGTCACACACAGTTCGACCGCATGGGACTTTCTCCCGAGCGTGAGCAGGAATACATAAAGGCAGAGCTAGAAAAGCTTCGTGAGGAGCTTGAATATGCTGCCGAATATGGTGAAAAGAGCTTTTCTGTCAAGAAGATTGAAAATGCTATTGCAAGCTATCAGGACAGGCTGAACAAGCTCAATGATGCTCAGGTGAAGGATGATTTCATAGATTTTGAAAAGCTGGGCTTTGACAAGCTGTTCATTGACGAGTGCCATATGTATAAGAACCTCGCCACAGCAACAAAAATGCACAATGTTTCGGGACTCGGCAGCGGCGGTGCGGCACGTTCCTTCAATCTGCTTATGAAGTCAAAATATATGGACGAAATTACAGGCGGCAAGGGACAGACCTATGCCTCGGGAACGCCCATCTCGAATTCGATGAGCGAGCTTTATACCATGATGAGGTATTTACAGGCAGATATGCTGAAAGACTGTGGCATCAACCATTTTGATGAATGGGCTGCCGATTTTGGCGAGGTAAAAACCGATTACGAATTAAAACCGGAATCTGATGGCAAGTATCAGCTCAAGACACGTTTTGCGAAATTTACCAACCTTCCCGAGCTTATGGGAATGTTCAAGGAGTGTGCAGATATTCGCACAGCTGATACCCTTAATCTTGAAAAGCCCGATGCACATTTCCATGAGATAGTGGCAGAGCCTTCAAGGACACAGAAAAAGCTGATAAAATCTCTTTCAAAGAGAGCAACAGCAATCCGTGACGGAAAGATTGACCCTCGTGAGGACAATATGCTTGTTATAACTAATGACGGCAGAAAGATAGGACTTGACCAGCGACTTATTAACCCGATTCTTGAAGATGAAGACGGCTCAAAGGTAAATCTCTGTGTAAATAATGTATTTGATATTTACAGCAGAACAGCAGACAAGCGCAGCACACAGTGCATTTTCTGCGATATGTCCACTCCAAAGTCCGACTCCCGACAGGACAGATTTGAGGTTTACAGACCTAACAGCAGCAAGGAGCTTGGCTATGAGCTTCTTCGCAAAAAGATAGGACTTGGCAATGGTGATGAGGATAATCCGAAGAACATAAACACATTTGCCGATGTAAAAAGCTACATCGATAAGCATTCTCCCGAGCAGTCCGACAAGCTGAGTGAGGGTGATATTGTAGTTATCCGCAAGCCGAACATGGACGATGGTAAGATATATTCTCAGGCAGCGACATTTGAGGACGGAAAGCTGAATGATGTAAATTCCGTTGAACTGCTTGAAAAACTGCTTATGTCCGATGTTGAGGATATTCCTCCAAAGGAATTTAACGTGTATGATGACATTAAGGGCAAACTTATGGACAGGGGAGTTCCTGAAAATGAGATTGCTTTCATACACGATTATGAAACTGCGGAACAGAAGCAGAAGCTCTTTGACAAAATGAATGCAGGAGAGGTCAGAATACTGCTCGGCTCAACGCAGAAATGCGGTGCGGGTATGAATGCGCAGGCGAAAATGATTGCTTTACATCATTTAGACTGTCCGTTACGTCCGTCTGACATGGAACAGCGTAATGGTCGAATTGAGCGTCAGGGCAACGAAAATCCCGAGGTCGATATATTCCGTTACGTTACAAATAAATCCTTTGACAGCTACTTGTTCCAGATACTTGAGAACAAGCAGAAATTCATTTCACAGGTCATGACAAGCAAAACTCCCGAGCGAACCTGTGCGGATATGGACGAAACGGCTCTCAATTATGCGGAGGTAAAGGCACTCTGCGCAGGCAATCCCTTGATAAAGCGTGAGATGGAGCTTCAAGCTCTCATAAAGGACTTGAAAATGGAAAAATCACGATATTCCGAGCATATCTATGAGCTTCAGGATAATATCCGTATAAAAATTCCCGAAAAGCTTCGCACAAATGAGCTTGTAATACAGCATCTTCAAAAAGATTTTGATACAGCAAGCAACACTCCGAAGTTTGTTGGCGAGGACGGTAAGAAAACCTACCCTATTACGCTTATGGGTGATGTATATAACGACCGCAAGGAAGCAGGCACAAAGCTTAAATCGCTTATTTCAGCCAATGCTGCAAGGATAGCGGAGGGAAAGATGTTTGAAGTGGGAGAATACCGTGGTTTAAAGCTTTCCATATTTTTTGACGCTCTTTCAAAGCACGTTAAGGCTTGCCTTGACGGTGAAAAGCATCATTACTGCGATCTTAACCCAGAAACCGATGTGGGTAACATTATCCGCCTGGATAACTGCATCAACAACATACAGAAAAGCATTGAAGATCTGAAAAGCTCCAATGAAACTATGAGGTCGGAGCTTAAACAGATGGAAGCTGATGTGGACAAGCCGTTCTCAAAAGCTGAAGAGCTTTTGAAAGCCGAAACAGAGATCGAAGAAGTGCATCTCCAGCTGACAAAGTTTGAAATGACTGATGATACTTTGCAGAAAGAGGTCTTTGAGCGTATTGCCGATATGTTTCCGCAGGTGCTTGAGGGCGACAGTGAATATGTGAAGTTCAATGTGCATGGCGGTGAAGAACTTCATGTGGAAATGAACGGTGATGTTCTTACGATCTGTCAGACCTATGAGCAGAACGGTGACTTGATGTATGATCCGAGAATTGACCTCAAGGTCGATTACGATAATAAGAAGGTTATCCCGTTATCCTTTGAAAACAGCGGTATGGGTGTTTACGAGGAATACAGTTCCGAATTGACACCCGAAATCGCCAAGCAGATGAATGATGTGCTTGATTTTATGGATAATACTATGCTGGAAAATATCGAAGCAGCAGGTTATGAGCCTGAAGAAAATAATTTTGTTAATTATGAAAGAAAAGATAGGTAATAGTTACATGTATCACAAATTCGAATGTATAATTGACATTATCTGATTGAGACTTGTTTCGCCTTGATTTTTGGGGATAGGCATATTATATCAAATTAGTGTGCAGCAGTCAAATATAAGGTTTACACGAAGGTAAAAACAGTATTGTTATAAAATAAAAAGCTCCATTAAAAAATCATTCGGCAGAACACACCGAAAGGTTTGAAATGGAGCTTTTTTATTTAATGAATATGCTGTTCGCCTGTTAATAGTTCCAAGTAACATTTGCGCAAAGATGTTCTTGCACGGGACAGACATTCTCTTACATATGTAGCTTTAATGCCAATATGCTCGGCAGTTTGTTCATCATTTAGGTGAAGGATCGCTTTATCGAGAATTATCTGTCTGTATCGTGGGTGAAGCCTATTTAAGGCTTCCAGAAGCATACGGTTATCGTAATCCTTGATTGCAATGATCTCAGGATTGCTTTCAACCATCGGCTCAAGATCAGGAAATTCACTGATGCTTACAGTTGTGAGGCTTTTATTCTTTTTAAGAACGGTAAAGCAGTGGTATTTGGTTGTCATATAAAGATAACTTCTCATTTTTGCGGGTGAGACCTTTTGAACATTATCCATATATTTCCATAATTTCAGAAAGACCTGCTGTAAAGCATCTTCGGCATCATGCTGATTTTTCAGAATGTTAAGTGCGCATAAGAACATCATCTGGTGATATTCTTCATACATCCTGTTGAAGTAATCCCGTGTATCTGCGTCGTCAATTACTTCAAGAAACGGCAGCATTACAGATGGCAGGTATTAGAGAAACAGGTTACTGTTTCAATAACATTGTTTCTGCTGTTATATACCTGAACCTGTACATAGTTGCAATAATAATATGAAGAGCTTAATGCACTTGTGCTTGTTTTTACAAATCCGGCAGGATCCTGTGAGGTGCTGGTCTGAGACCATGATTCTACGGCGGTCCAGTTTGATACGCCATCGGTGGATTTCATAAGTGTCATTGTAATAACTGATTTTTTTGTGGAGTAAAGGAAATATGAACCGGTGCAGATTGCTTTATTGCTTTCGTTGATATCTATTCCGGATGCAACATAATTTACATTGTCATAAAGAGGCATAACTCCATATGACGAGGCGGGAGCAACAGGCTGCGAGGTGGGCGATATCCACAAGATCGCTATCTCCCACGGCGAGGGCAGATTCGTTGCTTCTCCCGAGCTTATCAAGAGCCTTGCGGACAACGGTCAGATCGCTACTCAGTACGTTGACCTTGAAGGTGCTCCTTCAATGGATATCCGTTTCAACCCCAACTCCTCCTTTGACGCTATCGAGGGTATCACCTCCCCCGACGGACGTGTTCTCGGAAAAATGGGCCACAGCGAGCGTATCGGCACCGACATCTGCAAGAATGTTCCCGGCTCCAAGGATCAGAAGATCTTTGAAAGCGGCGTAGCTTACTTCAAGTAATAACGGCAAAACCGCCTGTATCTTATGAGCAGGCGGTTTTTTCGGTACAAGGAGAAATTATGTTCAAGATACTTATTGCCGAGGACGACAAGGAGCTGAGACTGCTGTTCCAGCGAGTCCTCACAAGGAGCGGATATGCCGTTCAGGGCGCCTGTGACGGCAAGGAAGCCCTTGCCATGCTTGACAAGGATTACTTTGACCTGATAATTTCCGACGTGATGATGCCGAATGTTGACGGCTATGAGCTGGTCAGCTCCATAAGGGACTCGGGAATAAATATCCCCGTGCTTATGATATCTGCCAAAGACGCTTACGACGATATGCGTCAGGGATTTCTTTCAGGCTCGGACGACTACATGGTAAAGCCCGTAAACGTAAACGAAATGGTGCTGAGAGTAGGCGCTCTGCTGAGGCGTGCCCAGATGATAAACGACCGCAGACAGACTATCGGCTCAACTGTGATGGAATACGACTCAATGACCGTCACCACAGGCGGCGAAAGCATAGTTCTGCCCCAGAAAGAGTTTATGCTGCTCTATAAAATGGCATCATACCCCGGAAAGATATTCACCCGTCAGCAGATAATGGACGACATATGGGGATATGACACCGAGACTGACCCACACACTGTTGAAGTACATATAGGCAGGCTCCGTGAGCATTTCAGGGATAACCCCGATTTTCAGATAGTTACCATGAGAGGCGTAGGATACAAGGTGGTAAAGAAGTGACAAAGGACAGGAAGCAGAAAAAGAAATTCGGCATAAACATCACCATATATTTCACCATTCTCATTTCGCTGGTGATAATCCTTACCATTGCTGCGGCAAGCGCAGTGGCTTATGTGCTGAACTATTTCTTCAACATCACCCTGCACATCTCGGAAAACGGCTGGGTAATAATGTTCAGCGTTATTCTCGGCGTAGCTGTGGCAATATTCGTGAGCAAGATACTGCTCTCCCCCATCAAAAAGCTGGCAACGGCAATGAAAAAGGTGGCTCTCCGTGATTTTACCGTAAGGCTTGAAACAAGATCAAGCATTACCGAGGTGCGTGAGCTGTATGACAACTTCAACCTTATGACGAGCGAGCTTGG
>ERZ825525.696-NODE-696-length-39257-cov-86.262614_pt1 | contig 39257 bp, 29 predicted proteins | sample MGYA00519930_ERZ825525 | MGnify/ENA primary metagenome ERZ825525 (study PRJEB31778, sample SAMEA3449203) | human gut metagenome | biome: human gut; feature: human-associated habitat; material: faeces | place: United Kingdom | collected 2010/2012 ... | reverse complement strand
GGCTAGGCTATACGCTTAAAAGAAAGCTTGCCAACCCGGAAAATCCGCTGACCCGTTTTGTCTTCAGAATGAAGAACAGGATGTTCATTGTTCCTGATCCCTAAGCTCGTATACCTCGTCATCCAGTCTATATTGTTGTATTTGCGTTTTGTGAGAAAACAAAAAATCCTGATTCCGTTTGGAAATCAGGATTTTACTGTCTTTTTTTCTTTAAAGTGGTGCCACCAGGAATCGTAATCTAACGATAAGTGGCTGAATATCTTTGATGTATCTTTTAGCTAAAGAAGTAATCTCCCGCTATTGCTCCACCGGATTCTTGCAATATTTTGCAGTGTCTTGCGGAGTCGATTTCCTATTATACGACAAAGGTAACGCTTTATTTTGAAATATAAGCAGATGCCTTGTGTTTTTGCTCCACCTCGGTGTGCTTTGTTTTGTGTAAGACTGTATAGAAATTTTCAAATAGTAATCCCAAAATTCAATGGAAGAAATTTCGTGAAAAACATTTTGTCAGATTAAATGTATTACTTAATCCCATTCTTATTATGGGTTATGAATATTTCTGCCTTATACTTTCTCCTATAGCTATAGTTTCACGTCTATTTTTTCCTGTTGTTTGAATTACCATTCCATATCCGGCGTCTGACCCTATCAATCTTATATGTATTTTACCATCATCAAAACATTTTTCTATAAACTCTTTTCCATTTGGATTAAATTCTAGAGAATTGATGGCAGATATGATAAACTCACAATTACGTAATCGTTCCCATAGAAATGTTAACTTATCACTACCATGGTCTTTTCTAAACTTGCACGATTTCTTTTCTGGCAGAATATTACTTCTTTCAATATTTAACGGTGTTCGTTGCTCTATGAACGATTGGATGATTTCAGTCTCTGATGATTCTGACGTGACTACGTTCAACACTTGCCCTACTTCCCGCTTTTCTTGAGTATTTCTGATCACATAAGAAGAATCTTCCCATTTAGGATGTGTGCAAAGAGATATTACTATCGTGTCAAGTAAATGAGCTGCAGTAAATCCCTGTCCAACGCACCACGTATCATTGACTTTTACTTCAAAATTCTCATTTACAAATCTTTCTTCTGCCTCCGTATCCGAATCTAAATAAGGATTTCTGGCTGTGGCAAGGATAATATCGAACAAAATTTTGCCCTTCGGATTATTCCGAAGATTAAATATATTTCGCAAGTTTTCATTAGTCAATGATGTAATACCATGTTCGTATCTAATGCCATTAAATCCTTTTGCTTTCAATGCCTTAATAGTCTTGGCAAAATTTGAAAATATCAGGAATGAGTCTTCATTATCATCCTTATCAAGAAAACTTAATTCATTGAAACAGGCTTGTCGATTAAAAGAATCCATAAGGCATACTTTATAATAACTTCATCAATTGATTTTCCCATTCATCAATGAAGTCTTGTGGATAATCGCTTAACTCTCCATTTAGTCCAATCTTTATTGGAGTATTTATCGTGTAACTTTGATCTTTTTCAACTTTCTTGGTAAAATAATTGATACATACCTGTTTTGAGCATATGATTTTTTCTTTTACAGCTACACGTAATCCATTTACAATATGGTCGCTATGAGTTTCAACAAATAGTTGAGTACCAGATGTTGCACATCTCGCAATTAACTCTCCCATTTTGGCTTGTCCTTTGGGATGAAGATGTGCTTCTGGGTTTTCTATGATTATTAGTTTATGAATACCACTTAAACAGGCAACAATGACAGGCAAAATATAGGATATTCCGAAACCGACATTCGTAGGACGGAATTTGTTAGTCGATATAGTGTCCGTTTGAAACTCATAAGATACAACGACTTTATCTATCTGAGACAATTCTTCTGTAGTGATATTGATTCCGGGGCTTATTTCCTTCATCCATTCTTGTACCTGATCTAACAATTTGTTTGAAGAAGCAGTTTTGATACACATTGATTCAGGAACAATAATGGAATCACCATACATAGACAAAAAATGTGCTGCGAGTTCTCCGTGGATGCCTATGGCGTGATTATTCGTTACCTCATCATATGACATTTTATATGCAGTTGTCGGGGACATTCGTTCTGCATTCAAAAACACAAAATCAGTCGTAAATAATGGCTGGCTAAAAATCTCAGAATCTATGTAACCTTCAATTTGACTAAGGACATCACTTTTTGCTGAATATGCATAACTTACATTCAAAGAAAATTCTTTTTCTTCCTTGTCTTGAATAAAGCCGAGGTTAAAGTGAATTTTTTCAGTTTCAGCAAAATTATATAGAGCATCTTTACCACGCCCAATTTCAACCATACTCCCATTAAGACTTAACTGTTTCAAATCAGATTTCATGCTTTGACGGAGGAGCAATAATGATTGTATAACCGTTGATTTCCCCATTCCGTTCAATCCCATAAATAGATTTAAAGAGGTAGGTACAAGAACCAACGACTTAATGGATTTGAAATTGTCTATGTTAATCTTTGTAATCATCAGATATGCATTTATACAAAATTTCGTGAATCTTAATATAACGATAATTTACCCTTCCTTTATCACCTGTAGCTGATGTTATAGCAGCCACAAACGTGTCATCAGTATTCATAAGTTTGATAAACTCTTGAAAAATGCTTTTTCTACGTGAAATAGCACGTTTTTGCTCTTCCATCGTAAGGTTAGCCAGTTCAACACTCCATACTTCAAAAAGTGCTTTGTTTATAGGCTTTCTTCTTTCATTTATCGAATACACCTTTCTAAAAGCCCATTTGCCAAATATAATTTTTGACAATTTCATAGCTTTATCGAAAGCTATTTGTATTTTATCAAGTTCATCATTAGTTTTGGCGTTAAGTTGTGCCATCGATGAAGTCATAAAAGTATCAAGATCCGGTCTATATCCTTTAGCCCCGTTCAAATAAAAAGCAAGAAAACGAGTAACAAATTCTCGATCAAGCATTCGATCTGTTGCAATGACATTTTGCGTAGCATCCTTAAAGGATTGTAGTTGTGCCAAGTTGGCAACAAACTTAGATGGAATACCTTGGTTTAATGCATGCCGAATCTCTTGTGGCTCCAATACAAGACCTCCTGTATTTATGCGTTTGAAGATATTAAACTTAACATCGGCAGGCGTTCCTGGATTAATGATGTATGCAACAATCTCTGTTTCTTCAATCATTCTACGATAGTTTCGCGGAAGCTCTGAAAAGGTTTTTCCATTTATATTATCCAAGAATTCTAATCCCTGCAAACGTAATGTTTCATCAACAACAAAATTTTTTATAGCAGAAAGACGTTGCAAACCGTCAACAACAAGCCATTTTTCATCTTCTGTTCCATCAAAATAGAATGCTGGTAACGGGAGTTTAATGAGCATAGATTCTATTAGTCGGCTTTGTTTGTCAGGAGTCCATAAATCTCCTTTTCGTTGGAAATCAGGAGCCATATCTATTTCTGATTCACGTATTCTTTTGATTATGTTATCAAGAGACATTGTCTTGCTTTTTATATTGATTTCCTTGGGATTAAAAGGTCTTTCAATAGGGGCTTCAGAGTCGTTTATAGATGTGGGTGACTCGTCTTCAACCTTATATGATTGAAGAAACTCCTCTGCATCATGTCTTTTTTTAAACTCCTCTATATCAGAAGACGATATGTTTTGAGTATCTATAGAATCCATTATACTTATTTTTTGCAAATATAGGAAAAATCAGTGGATTACAGACTATAGTTGCTAGAATTTATATTTCTACATGTTGACTGTATAGTGTTGATTTGCTGATATATTTATACAAATTAGCTATTTTGATATAACTCTATATCATTACTTCATATTTGCATTAGACTCTGTTTTACCACAGAAGGTAAATTATCAAACTCAATCAGATTATCACCTAATATAATTTAATATCAATTTTACAATGAGAAACTTATTGCAAAAATGGATTTTTCTTTTTCATTAAAATTGTATTTCTCATAAAGCTGTCGATCTATTTCTATAATAGATTGATCCCAATTAATATCACTTTGATTACTAAAGTCTTGCAGTGGAATAAATCTAAAAACATCTTGTGACACCTGCATAGTACCTCGTCCAAAAAACAATAATGCCTTAAAAAAGTTTGTACAAATGTATTTATAACAATTTTTCTGTTCTATCTCTGTGTTAAATGGTCCAATTAAAAGGAAAGTCTCTGTACAGACTGAATTTTGTTCTCCTATGATGGTTTCTGGTGGATTGAAAGCATTTGTAGAATAACTGGTTGTAAAAAATAATTTATACTTGTTCAATGCTGCTTTGTTTTTTGTTATAATTTCAGGTGAAATATATCCAATCGTTCTTCTCGCTCCTCCTTTAATACCTTTCACACCATAAATTTTTACACATCCATAGAAAGGCTCTGATTGTAAATTAGATAGTGGATATCTTTCTGGAGAATTAAATAAATCCTTTCTGATTCCAAACGGCTGGGTTAATGAGACGATCTCCTTAAATAGAGAGCAATTTGTCGAGGTTTTTGCAATAATAGATTGACGACGGTTGTCACGTATAACGATATCAGAATTTCCATCGGATAAGAATCTTGTAGATACAAGAAACTCTTTATTTGCTGAAATATAAGTGTAACGTAACTTGTCATTGTGCTTATTACTCCAAAGAAAATAGCAGATTCCACCATCTATATGCTGTCCGTTAAAGCATTCGCCAGAATCCTCATAATCATAGATGGATGCAATATGTTTATCTTCCATCATTTCTTTTCTGAATGGTTTGAGAACAGCTTTTCCTCCAATCATCCATTTTGAAGGCATAATCAGGGAAAAGTATTCAGGTCTGATCTGTTTTGCTATCCGTACAAATATTTGGTATATAGGATTTGCAGCATCGTCAGATGCACCACTTCCATCATTGATTTGGTATGGAGGATTACCGACTATAGCATTAATCTTCATGTCTTTGCCTATTAAGTCATGTACTTTTTTAATGAATAATTCTGATTGATTCTTTACCTTGTTGACAAGATCTTCCGGAGCCCACATATTTGTCTTTGCTTTATGAAATCCAACAAGCGTACGTTTAGTAATATTTTTTGCCATCGGTGTCTTGCAGATAACAAAGATGTTCTCCGCTATTACCTTGTTCCATACAGCTTGCTGCTCCTCTACTGTTTCTACAGAAAAAAGAGAAGCCCTTACCCTTGCCCGGTAAATGCCGTATGCCATATAAAGCGGATAAAGTCCGGATTTGGAATTGATTTCCAGAATACGGGATTCAGGAGAAAATACTTCTGCGGTAACTTCTCCTTTGTCTATAAACCGTGGTTCAGAAATCACATTCTGATACTCTGTGTCATAAAAGTTATAGCCACCAAGACAGTCTCCGAGGTGCATATTCACCACACGCCACGGAGTAAGTACCGTCTCTTTGTCTGGATTACGGAAAGTACTGAAGATGTCCGTAATCCGCTCAATTCGTTCCTCTATACTCAGTTTGTTCGCGGCACGGGCCATCGCACGGATTCGTTTTCCAGCAGCACAGAATATTTCCGGGTCGTAGTATTTTTTGAAGCTGTTGAATTTCTGCTTGGTCACTCCCTTGGGCATGAACTCTTCCCATGACTGCGGGTCAATGAGTGAGGCGAAATTATCAATCGTGATTTCCTGATTTTCATCACTCAGTTCTGCACCATAAATCAACAGGGGCATACGGATGGAGATGCCACGGAGTATGGAAATGGCCGCTTCCCTGTTCTTGGTCTTCTTTTTCAGTTCTTCCAGCCGTTTCCGTTCTTCCTCCGTAAGTTCCTTCTTGGGTTTCTTCTCTAGCTTCTCCTTTTCCTCGTATTCCTCATTATTCAGTCCCTGACTGTTGATGTCCACCTGGTTGGTCTTGGGCATAGCCTTGGTCTGGCTAATAATCTTTTTCAGGTCATCGAATTCTTGCAGTTCCAGATCATCCAGTTTCATCAGCTCATCGTTATACAGACTGTTGTCTTCAAACCCGTTACGGACGACACGTTCCACATATACCCGTTTCAACTGTTCCAACATACGGGGTACGTCAAAGCGGTTCATCTGTGAGCCCTCTATGGATATGATGGGACAGAAATTGATAAATTCTCCCATTGCCTTACGGTCACTTTGTGAAGTTTTTCCGGCTTTGACCGATATTTTGGCGGTTTCGGCTATCACTTTTAGGGTACGGTCGGGAGCAAAATCGAAAACGTAACACTGCTCCTTCATCCGTCCGTTGATGGTGGCCGGTGTCTGTACGCGGAAGATGGTCTGCATATAACTGGATGCGGCTGTATTATAGGAACCGGACAGCATGAATACGGCAGTCCATGCCTTTACACTTACTCCGGTCGTCAGTCGTCCACAAGAGAGGGTAATGGTCCGTGTAGCATCCGGATCTTTTCCGATAGCCTTTTCCACGGCTTCCAGGGCATCACGGCTTTCCTCGTTCTGATCACCGTCACCGGCTACATTGACCACCTTGAAATGCTGGAACACCGGATGTGTCTGGAGCATGGCACTCAGTGCCCGTGCTTCCTTCACGCCGGGCACCATCCAGAGGGTATGGCGGAAAATATTTCGATATTCCTCGTTGGCATATGGATAAAGGCTGGCCTTGTCCTCCTTGGTAAGAAGATTCAGAAAAGCCAGCACATCTTTTTCATGACAGAAACCGCCGGATTCATTGACCCGAAAAAATTCCCTGAAGTTAAAGGCGACATCCTCATCTACAAATTCATGGAGCAGCCGTCCCAGATCGTAGGTATAGATATTGAGTGTAGGCAATGAGGCATACGGATTGGGATCACCAAAATGTAGTTCGTCCCAGCTCATCTTGGCCCGCTGTTCCATCACATAGTCCCATGTATAAATTTCATCTTCCTTGAAATCATCCAACAGATTGAATGGAGTACCTGACAGACGCAATACTTTGGTCTGTTCCTTGACCAGCTCTCCCATAACTGCTTTACCTAGTTCGGTCTGCGTACCTTCGTGTGCTTCGTCCACGATAATCAGGTCCCAATCAGTAGCAAACACTTCATTGTTCTTGTCAAAGTTTCCACCCACAAGTTCAGAGCCACGCAAATCCTGCATGGATGCGAAATAGACGTAATACAATCCGTGGCTTTCTGCCCGCCATTCAAGACTGCTGTAACTTTCCCCGTTGTTCTTGGAACCGTATGCAAAATCCTTGCGGTCGTAAAATATCTTACCGAAATCCTCAAACCATCCGGCATCCACCACAGGACGATGGGTCAGAATCAGGGTACGCTGAAACTCCATATCCTTGACAACCTGCAGAGCAGACAGGGTCTTTCCGAAACGCATCTTTGCGTTCCAGAGCATCTGGTTGCCTTTTCTGAACTGTTTTTTAGTCTTGTTGATGGCTTCTTGTTGTTCCGGCCGGAATACAATCGGGGAATATTCCCGGGTAACTTCCGCTGATGAAAGAGAGTTCCGGCCTTCCTTGACAGCCGCAATGGCACGCTTGACGGTTTCCAGATCGGTGATGAACCATTCATTGGCTTTGTTGACTGTATCGAAGACTTTCTTTTTGATACCGGAGCGTTCCAAAACTTTGTGTACCTCTTTGTCGTTGAATGAACGGAGTCCGCCACGGTTATAAACGGTCAGTTCCGTATATAGCAGATCATATGCGATACCTGCCGTCTGTGTATACTGGTTGATACGCTTTCTTGCCGCTTCATTGAGCGCCTTGCTGTTGGGAGACAGACCGAACACGTTTTCATCCTCACAGGTTGCCTCGCCAATCTTCAGGCATCCACGGTGCACCGTATCATTGATACGGAACACATAGATAAGTTTTAATTTCAGGGACGATGTGAATCTCATGCTTCTTCGTTTATGAGGTCGATAAATCGGATTCGTTTCCCCTTTTTGCCTGTTGCCTTGTCCGTAGCCCGCCAGTCCTTGATAATGCAGTAAATTCCGTTGTGCTTGGTCAGGTCATTTTTCAGACAGCCCTCGCACGGTTCCCGTCTTTCAATCGTACCGAACAGACTTGCTTCCATCCGCACACGTTCTCCGCAACTGTCCGGAACAACACCTTTCAGTCCGTCCATCTGCCATACATTCCAGGAGATGATATAGGCTATATGGTTGATGGATTTAATTTGCGGATCTTTACCAAACTTGTTCCGGTAATATTCGATGAAGGATAAGAGAAGGGCTTCACGGGCAAGAAGAAGACTGTCACCCTGCCATTCATAGGCGTAGATGCTTCTGTAAGCATCCTTGGCTGCCTCCAGCCATTCACGCGTTGTCGCAGTATTCTCACTGACAATACGGAGCTTACGGTCAAGCAGGCCGATACGTTTTTCCACGGGAATGAATGTTCCGGTAGTCGTATCATACCTGCTTACCAGATAAGGAGCTTCTCCACAGGTGATTTCCAACCGGTTTTCCCGTACATAGTCTTTCCATGTCCTGCCTTCAGGAAAAGCAATCTTATCCGGATTGATTTCCCATGAATGTGTACCGTCTTTAGATGTCACTTCATGGTTAAATACATCCTTTCTGCCAAACCAGGCTTCATCGATAAGGTTGTTTTGGGCATTACATATCCAGGACGGAGTAAATACCTCCGCCATTTCCCGGGAACGTGTGCTTTGGGTATCCCTGTGTTTCAGAACACGGGGCATGACCACATGCCCGTTCTTTCCGGTTATCAACTCTGGGAGAATCTGTGACCCGTATTCATAACCTTTGCCGAGCTGTTCATAATCGGAAGTAGCCCAGAATATATTACACTGTTTTCCTTCCTTACTCGTTGTATGATCTTTGAGCAAGGTATTCAGTAAGTCGGGTGAAAGTTCTTTCAGCTTGTTCTCCTGTATGTCGGTTTCTCCGGTCGTTTTCTCCATCTTCTTTCTGTGCGTAAAGGGGATGAGAAAGTCCCGGTGTCTGCATCTTTCTTAGACAGAGGGAGATCTCAGGCTATAAGGCTGATTTGCTGATGAATTATATGTGGGATTGCTAAACAACAGTTGAATTTCAATGACTTCCGGATGAAAATCCAACGGCCGGAATTGCAGGATTTTCAATAAAATGTATAACTTTGCGCAAGAGTGAGTCCCTCTGTCTAAGAAATGAATGCTTTTGCTAAACGTTCTCCAATCCTACAGACTTTTCAGGATTTGTGCGTTGGCTTTGTCCACTACGGAGTTATCCAATGAGGCCAGATAAATTTGTGTAGTCGCCTCGGAATCATGTCCCATTCCTTCACTGATAACTGAAATCGGAATGTTCTTACCTTTGGCTGCGCTTGCCCATGAATGACGGGCACAGTACATGCTCAGAGGAACGGATATATTGGCCAGTCTGGCTATTTCTTTCAGGTTTCGGTTTATTCCGGACATGATATTTCTGTAATGCTTGTGCGTATCCTTAAAAGGATATTTCAATACCGGCAAAAGATAAGGACTGAGACTATCTTCCGGGTATTTGCCGACAATCTCCTGCATGCATTTTTCCCACCTGATAACCAGCTGCTGCCCGGTCTTTCGTCTGCGATATGATAAGAATCCGTTCTGAAGATCTTTCTTTTTCAGGTGAGCCATATCTATGAACGACATGCCACGGGTATAGAAGCTGAACAGGAACATGTCCTTTGCAAATTCCAGATTAGGCTGTAAGGACAGATCCAGATTCTTCATACGCTTGATGGCGGATAAGGGAACGACACGCTTGACGGTCTTGTCCACTCCCGTATAGACATGCCTGAAAGGATTACGCTGTTCCATCAGTCCCTTTTCCAGAGCACGGTTATATACCGCCCGAAGAATACGCATGTAGAATGAACTGGTATTCCGTACGGCACCTTTTCCATGAAGATAGGCTTCATAAAGCTGCATCAAATCCGAATCAATTTCAGACAGTAGAACATCCCTGTCCCTTCTGAACTGCATGAAACTTTTCAGGGTGCAGGAATAATTTTCAGCCGTGCGTATCTTGCCCATCTGTTTGAGACGGGCTATGATGCCTTGCATGAAGTTGAAAAGCGACTGTCCCTCTGTATTGCTTTGAAAAGAAGCGACAATATCATCTGCCGTATATCCGGCTTTCCGGTTATCCAGTTGTCGGATAATCATGTCCAGCCGCTTCAGGTCCCATTCCATGCGTTCCTGCAAGGAAAGGAGCAGATTGCTTCTCTCCGAACTACCGACAATGATACAGCTTCCAGCTTCGTTCCATTCATCCGTAAATATCCGGTAATCAGTCTTTAACTGACGGATTACACGGCTCTGGATAATCTGATAATAGATGGTACCTTCCTTTCCTTCTATGGTGGAAGGTCTGAATTTTACTTTAACACTGGCCATATCAATCGGATTCAGATTTTACCTGTAATTTAAGTTTCTCCTGCATCAGGCTGTCGGAAACAGCTTTCAGTTCGTTTTCGTACTCGTCAGCCTGTTTTCTGACCCATTCGATAGCCTTCTCGTCACGATGAATATCGAAAACCTTGTTCAGCCAGAGAATATCTTCCGGAGTACACCCGCTCCAGGAACGGATGGCACGGAACTTCAGAGCATCGTCTGCATATTGCCGGTTGGACTGCCAAAGTCTGATATTTCCCCATAAGGACAGGCTGCATACCACGCCCATTCCGACCAAAAGAGAAAATACTTTGCTTGACTTGATGTCAAAACTATGCCGGTGAATATGCCTTACGCATGTCGGGATCACTTCTTCTGCCTGTCCGTCAGTAGGTGTGACGGCTTTCTGTTCCAGTTTCCCGTTTATCATCTCAATCTTGTTCTTGATTTCTTCAAACAAAACATATACATTGTCTTTTTCCATACTTTACCATCTTATTTTACGTTGTTTTTTCTTTTTCTTCTTTCTCAAATAATTGTCCGGATAACCTTCAGGTTGTTCCGGTTGCGGGTTCGGTGTGAACAGACCTAAAGAACCGCTGTACAATTCATTGCCATGCGATTCCTGCTGATATACCGGTTCACTCTGAACAACTACCTGTCTTTCTGTTTCCGAATATGACGGTGTCTTTAATGCGGCATCTATCTTGGAATAGCTGAACTGCCTGTCAATTTTGGAACCGCTGAAGGAATAGCCGTTCATGATGAACACGACACCCTGTACTTCATCGGATTTTCCCTTGTATTTGAACCGTACATCCACTCCCTTTTCGCTTAATCCGGCAATCAGCTCCTTCCAGTTTCCGGCCTTTCTGACTTCCGCTTGAAGCAGACTGTAAAGTTCATATTTTGTCTTGTCCGGTTCCCTTAAACGTTCAGTCTTGACATGATCCTTGCCTTTGGCCATGTGCAGACCATATTTCAAGGTCAGTTCCTTGCAGATGCGTGCACTCCGTAACCGTTCGTTTTTATCGGATATGGTCCTGCCATCATTATCTATCCGATTGTAGGCAATATGTATATGAGGATGCTCCTTGTCGAAATGTCTGGCTATAAAGAACTGTGTGTTCCTTATGCCCATCCGTCCCATGTATTCCAAAGCTATTTCTGCCATAATCCGGCTGGTCAGCCTGCTTTCATCCTCTTTGGAAAATCCCAGTGCAATGTGTCCGACCGGTCTGGATACTTTCGGATTCATGCCGGCCTGTGCTTCGAAAGCCTTTGTTATTGTGTTAACATCCTCAATGAACAAGCCGGCATGTGCGATAATCCTGGCATCCTTTTTACTGTCAATGATATAGCCGGTAACCTCACGGAGTCCTCTTCCCTTTACAATCTTCGCAATCATAGCAGGATATGGTTCAGCAGTTCTTCGATTCTTGCCACCTGTACACGGCATTCCAGCTTTGCCGTATCGAATCCTCCGGCATTTGCCTTATGAGCCAGCTGGTTCAGATTGTTCGCCATACCGCATAGCTTACGGATATAGTCGGAATGTTCTGCTGTAAGTCTTTGCCGGACATATCCCTTACGGAAACATTCCCTCAGGTATTCGCTTGCCGATATGCCTGCGCTTCTTGCCCTGCTTTTCAGTGTATAGTAATCCGGTGTCGCCAGTTTCACGGTAACACGGTATTTCAGTTTGTCGGTCGTACTCTTGGGAGGACGGCCGCCCTTGTTGTTTCTTTCTGCATTCTGTTTCTTTTCCATCTGTTGACTTTGTATAAAATGAATGTACTGATTAGACCAGCGGGATGAACCTCTCACTGCGTCCAGTAGTGGGAGCAAGCGGTTTCGGTCTGCCCGAAACACAAACTTGCTCCACTAAAAACCAGAGTCCCGCTATTTTGAGCAGCTCTGAATATGCCCTCTATAAATTCGGGAGAAATAATACCGTTCCGGTATCATCTTATGGAGGGGACAGGCCTGTTTTTCCGTTTCTGTTCATCATGTATTTTCTTATTTTTTTTGCCATATCCCGATATATCTCGGAATGAATTGTCTGGCAAAAAAAGAATATAAGTTACCAATAGTCAAACAGTTGGTCGGGATGTAGCAACAATGTGGCCTGTTGCAGTTTTTATGCAGGGCAATCGGTGTGGAATGCGGTATTTCTCCTGTTTGATGAAACAATGAACCGGGGAGTCAAACAGTTACTGATCTATTGACTTGAATATTTACTGACTTAATGTCGTATTGTCGTACTGTAGTAAATATTCATGTCTGTGAATCATTGAAGGAACACTTCTTTGCTTCCTTATCTAATTAATGGCTTGGAAAAGTGATTAAATAAGGTTACATGGAAATAAACCATTCCTTATCCATTGCTATGGACATTTATTGAATCAGATTCATAGATCTTTTATTCTGTAAATCGTTATTGGATGGAGTCCCTGAATATAGGGATATTTACAGAAAAGGATATGAATGTGTCCTCATAACTAAGATAATCAGCGCCACATGCTGCCAGTTAAGCGGAAACCATTGCCTTTCAGAATATATGGCTTTTCTTTGTCGCAAACAACGAAAAAAGAATAAATATCAATCAACAAAAAAAGGAAACGATATGGAATTTGTAGGAATAGAAAAACAACTGTTTGAAGAATTGGTGCGTAAGTTTGAATACTTTGAGCATCGGGTCATGGAAATTTGCAACCGGGAGAACGACAGGACGCTGCACAAGTGGATGGACAATCAGGACGTGTGTCGGTATCTGAACATCTCACCCCGCACCTTACAGACACTCCGTGATAACGGTACCCTGCCTTTTTCTCAAATCAATCACAAGATATTCTATAAGCCGGAAGATGTGCAGGGTATCGTCAAGAAAGTTGAGGACAGAAGAAAAGAGGCTCTTTACAGAGGACGTAACATATAACAGTTAAACAATAACCACTAAATCCATAATAACATGAGTGAACTGAGAACAGACAGCAGAGAATGGGTACACCGTATCATGGGAAGTCTTGACCGTATGCTGGTCGGGATTGAGAATCTGGCGGTCGGAAACCGTCCCGTACTGGGCGGTGAACGCTATCTGACCGACAAGGAAGTGTCGGCACAATTGAAATTGAGCAGACGCACGCTTCAGGATTATCGTAATGAAGGGAGAATATCCTATTATCAGTTGGGAGGTAAAATCCTTTATCGGGAGAGTGATATTGAGAAAATGCTTCAGGAAAATTATCGGGAAGCATATATGAGTGGTAAATAAAAGATAAGCATAAAGGCTGTGTGCCGGTCTGGATGAACCGATGTCACACAGCCTTTATGCTTATATGATGAACGATTATACATCTTCCGGCATGGGGATGACAATGATAGACTCATTGCACTGGATTCCGTAGAATACGTCACGAACCCGCCCCTGCTGGGGTATCAGAATACCCTTTTCTACCAGATCTTTTATATCGCGTGCTGCTGTATCTGGTGATACCTTTACGCGTTTTGCCCAGTTCTTAGCCGTCAGTTTGCCGGGATAACCGTCCAAATATAAATTCAAGACTTCACGTTGTCGTTCGGACAGGACTGTTTCGGCATGGGTTTGCCAGAATATGGCCTTGTTAAGAACCTTCGACAATGTTTCGTCGGATTGCTCGACAGAACGGAGCAGACAGTCAAGATACCAGATGATCCATTCAGTAATCTCGCAATTTCCCTTCTGTGTTTTCTCCAATATGTCGTAATACTGTTTTTTATCCTTGTTTATCTGATGTGAGATACTGAAAAAACGCATCTTTGAGTTTTCGGCCTGTGAAAGTGCCATATCAGCAATGGCTCGTCCGATTCGTCCGTTTCCGTCATCGAAAGGATGGATGCAGACAAACCACAAATGGGCTATCGCCGATTTTACATAGCCGTTATGTGAATCTGAATTGAACCAGTCCAAAAACCGATTCATTTCTTCGTCTATTCTTTCAGGAGCAGGAGCTACATAATGTACCTTTTCCCGGCCAAACATTCCAGAAATAACTTTCATATCTCCACTGCGGTATCGGGCTACATCTATTTTCGTCGGACCGCTCCATCCGGTAGGAAACAGGCAGTTGTGCCAGCCGAATAGTCTTTCATGGGTAAGCGGACTGTTGAAATTGACGGTTGCATCAAGTGCCATTTCCACTACTCCGTCTATATATCGTGAGGATTCGGTCGGATTCGGTAGTTGTACTCCGAGTTTGCGGGCTACAGATGAACGTACCTGTTCATTGTTCAATTCCACTCCTTCAATTTCTGATGATGCAATGATGTCATGAGAGATGGATTCAACTACGGCAGACATCTTGTCGTTAAAACCGATTACACTAAGGCGTCCCATCAGATAACCGACAGCTTTGTTTACCTTGTTCAGCTTCTCACCGACAAGTTCCTTGTTCCACGAAAAAGAAGGCCATTCTTTATGTTCATGTATATACATAGGCATCACTGTTTTCTGCAAATATACGGTTTTGCGGATAATTAACCGCAAATTTTGCGGCTTATTATCCGCGTGAAATAGTGAAATCAATATTTATCAGCATTTTAGATATGGCTTATGATTTCCATTCACCATGCAGATAACCATTGACTTTTCAGATTTGAACAGTCTGCTTATTATATGCTCACGTAATTGTTGGGCCGGATAAGTATTAATCTGAAAGGCAAGCGCAAATATCATTTCCAGGTTATAGACTACCTGGTATCCCTCTTTTAACGGAATACGTTGTTCTGCGGTGAATGGTTGCAATATCCCCAGTTTATATATTCTTCTTTTCGCAGCCCTTAAAGTCGGTGCAACTACATTGAACAAGCCGACAAGTTCGGCTTCGTCCATACGAATCTTATCAGGGAGGACAGCAGGAATAACAATCCTGCCGTCCTCCGTTATATGGATAATGTCTCTTTTCATAAGCTACAGGCAATTTGAAAGTACATCCCTTACATTATTCATATCTTTCAGAATGGAACTGTCGAGTACCCTTGCATAGTGCTGCGTCATCTTGATATTGGAGTGACCGAGCATTTTGGCTACATTCTCAATGCTTACCCCATTGGCCAAACAAACAGATGTGGCATACGAGTGACGGGCTGTGTGGGTAGTCAGGTTCTTCTTTATCAGACACAGGTCGGCAATCTCTTTCAGGTAACTGTTCATCTTCTGATTGCAGGGAACAGGCAGTAATACTCCTTTCTTTTTGCAGGCAGGATAATCTGCATATTTTCTCAAGATTTCCAAAGGAATATCCAGTAGTGGAATGTTACACATGTTCTTTGTTTTCTGACGTGGCTTTCTGATCCACAGGTTTCCGTTATTGTCTTTTACGATATGCTCAGGGGAAAGCTGTTGTACGTCAATGAAAGCCAGGCCGGTAAAGGCAGCGAAAATAAAAACATCACGGACTACGGTGATTCGCTCCAGAGGAAATTCCTTGTGGTAGATGGTCAGCAGTTCATCTATAGTAAGAAACTCACGGATTACCTCTTTTTCGTGGAACTTCATACCGATAAACGGGTCTTTGGCTATCCATTCATTGGCCAGTGCCAGATTGGTAATTTTCTTCAGACATTTCATATAACGGATAACGGTATTTTGCTGACATTCCTTTTCAGTCTTCAAATAAAATTCAAAGGCACGTACCAGCTCACCGTTGACTTCCGCCAGCGGCAGATCATCCTTTCCGTATTTCTGTCTGATAAGTTCGGCAAGATAGCGTTTGCAGCTTTCATAACGGCGAACGGTAATCAGGGCGTAGTCTTTACCGACCAAGGCACGGCATTGATCATTGTGCTCCTGCATGGTACCGATGAGAGTGCGTACCGCTTCCGGTTCTTTGTCCTGTCCGAAAAATATTTCCTGTAACAGACGTACCGTTATAGGCTGGTTCTGTTCTTCCAGCTCACAAAAAATCTGATGTAATTTGATTCTCGCATTTTCGATATAGGCATTCAGATCACATGACTTGCGGCTTTTGCCTCTGGCGGATTCCTTAGCCTGACTCCAGAGAGACGGGTCAATGCTTTTGCGGATGTTGTTTTCAACTCGCGTACCATCTACAGTGATACGCATACAAACGGATGCTTCTCCGTTTTTCAGCAGCTTGGTCTTCTTCAAGAAGAAAAGCACATTGAATGAACTTCTTTTCATTTTCCTACAGTTTTTAGTTTGGACAAAAGTAGGAAACCGACCACGTTTTCTTGATACGCAAAACATTGCAAATCAGTGAGAAAGACTCTAATTCGGTGGAGATTTTTGCTCCACCTTTTATCTCCACCTTTTGCTCCACCTCAAACGGTAATATTTTGCCGTTTTTTGCGTGCTTGGGGAAAACAAAAAATCCCGATTTCGCTTGGAAATCAGGATTTTACTGTCTTTTGCTTTTCTTCAAAGTGGTGCCACCAGTACTATTAAAGTTAAATTGTAATCAGCTTGATTAAAGCAGAATAACCATTAAATAGCTGAATATCAATCGCTTTAAATTATAGTGAATATACATCACTTGAATTTAATGTGATTTTTATAGGTAACTTTATAGGTAACTATAGGGAAATTTTGTATCTTTGTAAGTGTAATATTATCCACTAAAAACGATTGGGTTATGGCAAAAACACTTTCCAGATTTTATTTCCTCAAAAAGGATGAGTATAAAGAAAAGGCTACTCTTTTTGTAAGAGTACAGGACCCAAACAGAAGGATTGATGTGCAGTTTACTACACGTATTCAGGTAGGGGTGCCGGAATGGAAGGCTGCTGTAGCAGATGAAGATTCATTGGCACGGCATCGTAAGCAAAACCCGAAACTGCATGATAAGTTAGGACGGATTGAAGTGATGCTGGAACGTGAGATGTCAGCTACCCAATTCGATAGACAGCACGTCAAATCGGAAATATTGGCCATTTCCGATCCGGAAAGGTATGAAATCCTACGTGCTCAGGAGGAAGCGGAACAACATGCGAGACAAGAGGAGGAACGTATCCGGCAAGAACAGGAGCGGCTTATTCAGGCAGGTATTGCAGCTGAGAAAGCTAAGATATGGAATTATCTTTCAGATTTTTGTGCTGAAATCAAGTCAGGTAAGCGCTTGAATGGGAACGACAGGTATTCTTCCGGGACTGTAAAGGCTTGGCACAGTTTCATGAGGCTATATGGTTGCTTTGATAAAAAGCATCAATATACATGGGGGATGGTGAATCGGGAATTTGCGGCCAAATTTTTAGCATTTATGGAGAAGGAGGGTTATATGGTTACTGCACAGAATAAATATCTGGTGACCCTTCGAGCACTTATCGGTTATGCTTATACGGATGGCATACATGACAACGACCGTGCGACCCAGTGCTTTTCAAAAAAGAAAATTGAGGAAAAAGACAAGGCTGCCGAGATTTATCTGACTTCAGACGAGTTGCAAGCCTTGTATGAAATGCCACTGACCGGACTTCAGGAACAGGTACGTGATGTCTTTCTGGTGGGCTGCTATACTTGTCAGCGAGTAAGCGACTACAACAACATTTCCCCTGACAGTTTTACAACTACGGCCAAAGGGACACCTATTATCCGGCTTGTGCAACAAAAGACCCATACGGAAGTAAAGATTCCCATTATGAATCCGAACTTGCAGGCTATCTGTGAAAAGTACAATTATAACCTGCCTTCTGTAGTCGATGTCATTCTCAACCGTTATATCAAGGAAATCCTAAAGGAATTGTCTGAAACGGTTCCTTCTTTGACTGCAAAGGTTCACACCAAATTGACCATGAAGCAGCGGAAACAGGAAGCAGATGGAAAAATCAATGTGGAGAGGAACAGTAAAGGTGAAGTGATGATGCCCCGTTACAACTGTGTCACTACGCATACTGCCCGTCGTAGCGGTATCACCAATATGTACCTGACGCACAAATACACCATCTTGCAGATGATGCACGTAAGCGGACATAAGACGCAGAAGACTTTCATGGATTACATCAAACTCTCTTCCGATGAGATTGCGGATGAGATTGATGCTATTGCCAATGGTGCGAAAGCTGATGTATTTTAAATTAGATTACAATATAACAAACTGAAAATCATATATTATGGATAATTTTAACCAGACAGATAGCATCGTTATATACCAAACGACAGATGGTGAAACCTGTATAGATGTTAAGTTTCAAGATGAAACTGTTTGGCTATCTCAAGCGCAAATGGCGGAATTGTTTCAGAAGGACAGAACAGTCATCGGACGTCATATCAATAATATATTCAAGGAGGGAGAACTTGAAGAAAGCTTGGTATGTGCAAAATTTGCACATACCAAGGATTATGGTCGTAGAGAAGGGTTTACCCAGCGTACAGAAACCACCCTTTATAATTTGGACGTAATCATTTCTGTGGGTTATCGCGTCAAGTCAAAGCGAGGAACTCAATTCCGTATTTGGGCAAACAAAATCTTGAAACAATACCTGCTTCAAGGTTATGCCATCAATGAGCGCATAGCCAGCCAGAAGTTCGATGAACTCAGCCAGTTGGTGAAAGTGCTGGGTCGTACTATCCAGAATCAGGAGAAGTTGACCGAGGACAGCCGTTCGCTGCTCAATGTCGTAGTGGACTATACTTATGCGCTCGATACGCTCGACCGTTACGACTATCAGGAATTGACGATAGAAAAGACCACACCCCGGGCAGCCTTTCATGCCACTTACGAAAATGCCATGGAGGTGATTCGCCAGTTGCATGAGAAGTTCGGAGGTAGCCCGCTTTTCGGCAACGAGAAAGACGACTCGTTCAAAAGTTCCATCGGGCAGATATACCAGACCTTCGGAGGCGAGGACCTTTATCCCTCGGTTGAAGAGAAGGCAGCCATGCTGCTTTACCTTGTCACCAAGAACCATTCCTTCAGCGATGGCAACAAACGTATCGCCGCCACGCTGTTCCTGTGGTTTCTCAATGGCAATGGCATCCTTTACAATGAAGACGGCACCAAGCGCATTGCAGACAATACCCTGGTGGCGCTCACCCTGATGATAGCGGAAAGCCGTACTGAGGAAAAGGACACCATGCTGAAAGTGATTGTAAACCTTATCAACCAGAACAACAGATAGGGAAAATGAGGTCTGTTCAGCAGATTTATGTTGTGCATTTCTTTTTTGACAGGCAAGGCACTTATCTTTGCCTTTTTCAACCCTAAAAAAGATTTGCCATGAAAAGAAAAGAAGAAGCTCCGGCCAAAGGAGCGGACACGGTAAAGGAGTGGATGGAAGCCCATCCGCAGGAATATGCCCAGTTTGCAACCAGAATGAAAACGGAAGGAATAGGAGGCATCCTGAAATTGGGTGAGGATGCTTTCCGGCTCTCTCTGGATTTCCAGCAGGAGGTGGAACGGATGGTCACCACCGGGCGGTTTGACGTTTCCTCCTTGTTGGAACACCTGACATTGTCGGACTTTGCAGAAAACTACATGAGGGAAAAGAATGAGGACCACATGGCCATGGCAGCCTGGGTGAAGTACGGTGAGTCAGCCCCGGAACAGGTAGCCGACGAGTTGGACAAGGCAGTCGTGGCACAGGACAAACGCACATACAGGGAGATGCTTTCCAGCCTGTTCAAGCTGTTCTGGGGAAAGTTCTTTCAGCGGGTCGAGCTGCACCGCAGATGCCGGGAAGCGGAAGGAAGAGAAACCTTTACGACAGAAAGTTTCCAACACATGCTTGCCTCGCGGGATGAGAACCGGGTAAAGCGTATCGGAGCATGGCTGGGCTATGGCCGCAGCGGCATGGATATAGCCCATCTGTATTTCGCTCTGGCAGAAACGGCGGAAATCAGCTCCAAGGTGGCCGTGACCGAATTTGTTGCAGCCTTGAAGGCAGCCTATCCACAACATTCAATCGTAGGACCCCGTCAGGTACAGAAAAGCGTCAATTACCTGAAGAACCTTTCCCCAAACCGGATGCAATACGGCAAGGATGAACCCGAGCATCGCTTTGCCATCGACATCATCAAGACCGAAGTACTGCTCCTTGCGACTGAAGCAGCCGACTGAAATCAATTCTTTTCAATTCGTTCAGTTCGTTTTCGGGTCAGCGAACTGAACGAACTCTTATTTCTTTTAAATTCAGCTGATTGCCAGTTATTTTTGCGCCATCGTTCAGTGTTGGAACGGTGGCGCTTCTGTTTTCAATCCGTCCGCAGAAGCCGTCGTAACCCGGACGGAAACCAGTATGTATGGAAGAATTATTCAACATCCTCAGTGAGGGCAAAGCCCATGTGAGAGTGGAAATGGATGCCGCAGACCTCAAGGCATTTTCCGATGAACTAATCCGCCGTGCCAAGGATGAACTCGGCTCGATGGTGGAAGCCGCCCGTAAGGAGCGTATGCTATCCAAGACAGAAGTAAAGGAACTGTTCGGTGTATGTGATGCCACCCTGTGGCATTGGGACAGGAAAGGCATCCTCAAGCCTGTCAAGACCGGCAACAAGGTGCTTTATCCCGAGTATGAAGTGCGCAAGGCGCTTGGACAACGCAACCAAATCCTATGAGCTTATGGAGAATCCCATTCTTTTCCCTCTGGGTATATTTCCTGCGTCCGTAAGGCATATCGTGGAATCCCTGCAGAAGTATGAGCACTATCAGGTGGACTTTACAGCTGTTTCTTTTTTCACTGCATTTGCAGCCGCCATGGGCAATACCTGGTCAGCCCGTTTCATGACCGGGTGGGTCAGCCGTCCCATTCTCTATGTGGTACTGGTTGGTCCGCCCAGCTGCGGCAAGACACCACCGTTGCGTCAGGCGGTAGCCCCGCTGCTCAATTTGGATGAAGATTCAGACCGTATCTATGCACAGGAAATCAGGCAGTACCGCAAATGGGAGAAGCTGACCGCCAAACAGCGCAAGCAGCAGTCATTGCCCGAAGAAATGGAAATGTCGCAACGCAAGTGTCACGTGGTGGTCAACTCCACCATCGAGGCTCTTGTGTCCGCTTTGCGCGACAATCCCCGGGGCGTACTCATCTACAATGACGAAATAGACAGCCTGCTCTCCAACTTCAACCGCTACAACGGTTCGGACGAAAGCTACTTTCTCAGCCTGTTCAGTGGTACTCCCTTCAAATACACCCGCAAGTCGAACAACGAGTACATCTTCCTGCCCAATCCTTACTGTTCCATTATCGGATCCACCCAGCCCGGTATGCTCTCCTCGCTGTTTGGCGGAAAACGCTCGCAGAACGGCTTTTCCTCACGTTTCCTGAAAGTCTATCCGGATATAGCAACCATGCCATCCTGGAACGAGGCTTCCATGCCGGAAGAAGTTCTGGATGAATGGGAACGCATCATCCGTCAGGTGGATGCCGTTCAGCCTCCGGCAGGACAGGAGGGGAAAATAAATCCCTTTGAACTTTTCTTTTCACCGGCAGCCAAACAGTGTTTGATCAGGTGGAAGAATGAGGTGAACAGCCGTATCTATGTGGAGTCGGAAAGCGAGGCGGAGAAAGCCCTCTGCGGCAAACTGGAAACCTACCTCATCCGCTTCTGTCTGGTCATTCAAGTCATGCGCGGTATCTGTGGAGAAGCCGACATGAACGAGATTGACGAAGAAAGCGCCGACCGTGCCATCCGGCTGACGGAATACTTCCGTGCCATGGAAAGCCGCATAGCGCCAGAAATGGAAGTCGGAGTGCTGGACCAGCGGCACACCGAACTGCTTTCCCTCCTGCCTTCCTCGTTTACCACCTCCGAAGCGGTAGGTATCGGCAAGCGGATTGGCCTCTCGGAATCCACCGTCAAGCGTTTCCTGCGGGAGGGTGCCCGTGAATTCATCCGGAAAGAGGCGCATGGCCATTATTGCAAAATCTAAAAAGGTCAATGACATTTTGACCTTTTTGACACGATGACACTTTTGTCTAAACGATAAATTCTTAATTCCGCAACACAATTGCTAAAATAACGTGAGTTCTTATGCTGAACTCGCGTTACTTTAGTGAAACGAAGCTACATCGTTGTATTAATTTCACGTTCCTGTAATAGTTTCCGATGTTGGATTTTGTTTATGCATATCAAAGTTTCGCATAGCCAGAGCTTTGTTATCGTTAGCATAGCAATATTCACATTTGTGAATACATGTGTTGTATTGGCCTATATCCTTAGCCTTCATACATCCACAAAATTCCCTTTGCCCCTTGTCTTTGTTGTTCCCACGAGTGATATACCTGCCATTATCTAAGACTATGATATCTGCTGGTAATGGTTCAGATTCGCCAAACATATCAGGCTGAGGCATTGAGTACATTTTGACTTTCAAGAGGTTCATAAGCACTTTGTCATTATATGCCCTTCTAATAATCAAAGCATCATCAATACAATGGTTATGCTCCACACCTTCAAGGTCTGCTGCTTCACCACAAGTTGCTAGCGTATAGTTCCATCCCTTACGTTTATTAAGTTCAACTAGTCTTTTAGCAAACTCTATCATTTGGTCTTTAGTCCACTCTAAATAATGAACTCCTGCTTCATTGAGGTTCCTCTTCACTTTACGATAAATGGCTATATCTGCAAAGCTAAAGACTAGTTTTTCTGTATAGCCGCGTAGTTGGTCACCGATGTTCTCTATCTTGCCCAGTAGATCATCCATACTTATTTTATCTGTTAAGATGAGTGGGTCAAAACGCCAAATGACTCCCCCCTTATCTAATTGACGAACAAGTTCCTTGAATGTCTCAATGCGGAACGACAATGAAGGAACTGACTTCTCTAGTCCTTCTTTCTCGTAATCATTGAGTGAATACTGCACGTAGCAACCTATTCCGCGTTCTTTCAATTTTGGCAAATACTTTAGAAGAGGGTGTGGATTCTTAGACCAAAACACGATGAAACGTGTTTGGTCATAAGCAATATACGACTTTACTCCATTGAATGGATTAGTCCAGGCAGAATAGCCTTTTTCCAATCGATGAAAAAACCAATCGCAGTAGAAAGCAGGAATATCTGTGCTTCTACTGGCTGATATTATCAGTGGATGTTGGGCATCAACAATTCGTCCGTCCTCCAACACAATTTCTTTTTTGGGCCATGTTGCCATATCGCACTTCTTAAGGCTTGTTATTTACTATTCATATGAAGCACTATTTTATCTAACACCGCACGAATTATTGCATTAGTTCTTCTGTGCCCTGTTAGGACCTTCACTATCTTAGGTGAGACCCAATAATAGAAAGATACGAAGATACGACCTACGTAATTGGTAAGGAGTTTCTCGTCTCTAAACTGACGTAGAACTATAACGGAAGGATGATTATAATCACCGTATGCCATCGTTGCTATATAGCAACCTTCGCTCTTTTGGGAATTCGAACTTGATGGCGTATTATTATGGGAATGGTTGTAACTTGGCTTATATGATGGAGATGGGCTACTTGGACTTGAATCCATTGAATAGCTAGACGAACTGACAGTTGAAGGAGAAGTCCTCGGTGTGTATGAGGACTTAGAAGTATAGCTGCTTTTTGCTTTTGTTACAGTGGAAGAAAAAGCATTTATACCATCTACTTCTCTGATACGACTAATCTTGAAGGTACGAGTCTCATTCCTCAGATGGCAAAAGGCTGAGATATATCCCTCACCAAATTCGTCTGATGGCCCGATATCACTGATTGTACGCTCTGATACTTCACCAGAGTATTTCACATACTTGATTTTTACCGTTTTGCCACTTTTTATGGCTTCGGCAATATATTCTGATATTGTCATTGCTTTACTTATAATTCTTTTAACGATTTTACATTAACTCTCACGGCTTTTGCCTTACTTATCAATCCGTTGTCAGAAGTCAATAAAACAGCATTCTGATTTCTATACTTGATTGCAAGCGAAAGGATTATGTTATCGGCATTCTTCGCATTAAAGTCTATAGGCAGCAATTCAACTGCCCCAACTTCATATCTTATTTTTCTATTCTTTCCTGCATTCTTGATTTTACGAAGTGCGAGTTCTGCTTTGCCCTTAAGCTCCGAGTCCTTGCTCGTCTTTAATTTGTCTAATTCGTCAAGTACTTTTGCTGGTAAGACAACAAGATCTCGCGGATTTATGCGTGCCAATATGTCAGAGTCTTCAATGAACACATTTGTATCAATAACAAATGTTTGGCTCGAACTGTCTAAGTTTACCTTCTGCTTATTTTCGGCGTAATATGCAAGGTAACCTAATGGTAAATTACTAGAAGAATGAGTTTGTATATAGCGAAGATTTCCGACTACATACAAAGCCTTGCGAGCTCTAGTTACTGCTACATTCACCAAATTAGGAACACTGTAATCAATCCAGCGAATTTTTCCTTCCGGAGAATCATCAGTAACAACGAGACTATATATTATTACATCCTTTTCATCACCTTGGAATTTATGGACCGTATCTGACACAATCTGCCCGGCCAACTCTTCAGGAATCATCGCACTTATCTCTTGCGATTGATGTTTGAAAGGAGAAATGATTCCTATAGAAATGTCCGGATACTTCTTTGCGAGTTTTTCTGCAATTTCTATACAACGTTTGGCTTCTTCCTCATTGATGTTCTGCATCTCGTTCTTTTGAGATCCAATAACATCTTCCCAAATAATTCCTTCCTGCTCCAAGTTGATATTGCCTGGAACCGTTTTGATATTGAGGTTGATTCCAAGTTTTCTTTTATAGAAGAATTCCTTTGAGTAACCGATGATACCATAGTTGCATCTGAAATGATTGTCAAGTACAACAGAGGATTCTCCTGTCGTATTTAACAGCGTGTTACAATAATCCCATAAAGAAACGGCTCTATAAGAAGCACGGCTGTTCTCTGTTAAATTTAAAGCCGCTTTTATCTCACCCTCCTCATATGCCGTGACATTTGTGATATGCTTCAACTGCATAGGGTCACCGATAACAACAATCTGCTTAGAGCGTTGTATCAGCGGAAGAGCAGAAGAGATATCACACTGAGAAGCCTCATCAATAATCAGCAAATCAATCAAGTCTCTCTCAAGTGGAAATGCACTCTTAATAGAAAGATTAGTAACACAGTTCAAATTGAACACATCAAGGAAAGCTGATGCCAGCTGCCCATTCAATGGCATAGACTGCATATATGAAGAAATCCTAGCAACAGCGTCAGGTTGCGACAATCTCTTTAATATACATTGATTCAAAAGCCTTTTACCAAGTTCTACAGATGCGACATATTGAGATTCTTCTTCAATGCTCTTACAGATAGCATCCTCGTCTATTGCCGAATTTTTCCTTTCCAGTTCTTCTTCCTTAGCCTTGCAAGTTTCCAACTGTGTATCAAATAATGATATAGCAGAGCGATAGTCTCTTTCTATCTTCTGATACTCCTCTTTGTATTTAATAACTTCATTAAGCAAAGAAATCGATTTCATACAAGAATTGGTGAGTCCTTCTATTGAAGTATCCGAAATATCTACTTCCTTCTTAAGAGCGTCATTAAATTCTGAGGGTAGGTGCAACAAATTGTCTTGCAAGTCATTTACAGAACCAGTCTTAATGAATAGATTAAAGAAAAACCTTCTCAACCAACTTTTGCAATGATTAACTTTTTGGCATATGGCAATAATGCGCTCTTTGGACGATGCAATGTTGGCATAAGTGGCAAAGCATATCTGCGGATGAGCAAGACTGCTCTTTAGTGATTGAATATCCTTATTAAACTTAACATTCGCTTCTTCTTTACGATTAAGCAGAGTTATTATCTGCTCGGAGATTGCTTTCTTATCGTCTCTGTTCTTGTTTAGCTCATATAGTTTCTTATGTCCTTCCGTAATTATCGAATAAGCATGCTTATATTTCGCAAAGAGGTGCTCATCAATATCTGCTGAATCTATTTGTGGAATATAATTGGTGAAACGCTGTAAGGACGGCTTCAATTGATTGTTTATAGCATCTTTGGAACCAAATCTCAATAAATACTGTATAGGGTCAACACTATCAAAACGTTCCTTAACGTTGTCAACAGCTTTGTTGTTTTTACTCGCAACAAGCACCTTCTTTCCGAACAACAATGCATTTGCAATCAGATTGATAATCATTTGCGTCTTACCGGTTCCCGGAGGGCCTGTAACGACAGACACTTTTTGGTTTAGAGCCGAACACACGGCACGCCTCTGACTGTCATCCATAGGAACGACAGAAATTAAGACATCTTCGTCAATATGATGAAGCTCGTTGTTGTCTACGTTACCACTTAAAAAACTATGAAGCAATGACGATGCCTCTGTATTGATAAGGCTGTTAAGTTCATCTGAAGTCTGGCTAAGTGCAGGAGTTTCGTCAGTAAGAGCTAACCTTAGTTCATATAGTTTTAGGTCATGTGCGATAGCATCGCGCAACACTTGTTCAAGGCGGTCTAATGTGACTGCAGGTTCATACAAGACACTTTCGATGACAGAAACAACTTCTTGATTCAACCCCAGATCTTCTGCTGCATCTGCACTGACAGAGAAAGATGACAACTGGGCTGGAATAAACTGCCTACTGATATCTATTTCCCTTAAATCCTCCTGAGAGAATACATACTGTAGGAGTCTTATGCATTTATTGTTGATAATTACGCACAAACCGATATTTAGATTCTTCGGCCATTGTGTATATCTACGGTCGAAATTCTTGCGAAATAACTTTGCAAAATCCTCGTTTTCTTCTACATCTATATTGAATGTGAGCTGATCAGTATTTTTATCAACATGAATACCTGTGGGATAATCATCTTTTACTGCACCAGTCTTCATCCTTTCCAAGCGGACAACAAGTTCGAAGAACAGCTCTAATCTCTTGATGTCATTTTCTTCAAGAGCAACATTCGTCAAGAGCTGCCGAACTGTACTCAAACCATTATTTTCGGTAGTGTGATGCACTTGAAACTCAGTCTTTACAACCTCTATATCATCTCCCTTCTTTTCGAACACAAGCAGATTGATAGTTCCGCCTTGTACCAGATTGCCCATTTGCCTACCCAGTAAATCTTCATTGGATATACTGAATAAACTCGCAAAGTTCTCTATGCGTGTCGCGCCGATATTATTTGGGCCGACACAGATAAATGTCTGGGTAGTAGTAATTCCTGATTCTATTTTATCATGCAACGTCTGCAAATTGACTGTAGGAATGTCTAGTATATTAGAGAAAAGATGCACAACGTTTCCTTTATTAATGGAAATCAGTTCTGCATCCACATCGTCAATATACTGGTTTATGGCAACAATCTTTGATGCAACAACATACTTACTTAGATGTGCTACAGCTCTATCCAGAGCACACTTTGAGGGTTCTATAAGAATGATCTTACCAACGTCAACATACAAACCTTCGTTTTGCAGATAATCAATAAAGCACATAGAAGCCAATCCTTGACCACAGCCCCAGTCAAAGATGGTTAAGTCCTTAGATAATGATTCTAAGTCTTTAATAGTACTAAGTGCAGCATTTATTTTGTTTCTATGTAAGTTGCCATATGCGCACAGATATTGACAAAGTTCAGTTTCACTTTGCAACACTTTTATCCCGTGGTTAAGTCCTATCCATGGGGTATTTCTGTTTACTTCAGGAAGGTAGCGAAAAGCAAGACCTAAGATTTTATCAAAGGTCACTTCTGTCATTGTGTTTAATTCATCAATGTATGCCATAACCATCAATTACATAGGGTTCACTAAATAAAAAAATACCATTTTCTCAGATAGCATATCTGATTAATTTTATTCTACAAAAGAACAAAAAACGAGTGGTCTAGGCAAGGATTATACGAGATAATTTATTTCGGTAATAAAATAATATGTTTATTTAGTAAACCCTATACAATGCCAAATCACAGCATTAGTACTTTTTCGTAATCGTCATTGGAGTCGTAACTAAGTATTCAATTGTTAGGATAACATGAGTTTTCAAAACCAATGTTTATTGATATCGAAATGTAATGGCTCTTAGATTCTATGTATCTTGGTTACAGATTCCGTTATTTCTAGGTCGCATCATCCAAAGTTTCCTATTATCCCGATGATAATGTTTCAGAACTTTCGATTACTGATATCTTGTAACCATGATTACTCGGTTGTCCTCTTTCGCAAAGCGAAACTGCGATTTATCGCTCCGCTGCTGTAGCAGTCGGCAAGTTACTTTAGAGGGGCAAAACGAATTTTGTGGCCACAAAAGTACAACTTGCTTGGCTCTAACTGCAAGCCTAAATCGACTAAAAAAAGGATAGTTTCTCCGCTTTTTTCTTCAAGTTTATACCAAGGTTTGACAGACCAAGATACTTGTTGCTCTTGTTGTTGGTATCTTTGCTCATCTGATAGTGCAGTTGTGGTAACTTTGCATATTGATATGTTCAGTCTCTCATGCCGAGTGCTCGATATTCAAGGGTGTAATACACTTTGTGTCCATGTTACGTAGGTTTTAGATAGCCTTGTATATGGGTTCGGTGTTCTATGGGCTGACGGTTATAAATATAAGGTTGTATATAGCTCTCGGTTCTTCGGTTATAGGTATGATGGTTTATAATGTGGAAAAAGGGTAAAAGGTCAAAAAGTTCAATAAGGTCAAAGTGTCATCGTGTCATTGGGGTTATTGTGTTTTCTTTGTTTATGATGCACGTTCAAGGTAGTGTGCCTAATTTACGGGATTGTGCTTCTATGATGCTTTCGAAACGAGAGGGAAAAGAATGTTCTACGAATAAGAAGGGCGTGAGTGGCAGGCCTTTTTTATTGGCGCTTTAATCAGTTTGAAGATTAAAAGGAAGTCTTTAATGGTATTTAATCAAGGCGATTTAAGGCGATTTAAACAGTTTCAGATGATTACCTTATAGGTAACTTTATAGGTAACTCAGCACTATCTGCTAAAACGAAAAACTCCGAAATACTTAATTATCAAGTATTTCGGAGTTTTGCAGGTGGTGCCACCAGGAATCGAACCGGGGACACAAGGATTTTCAGTCCTTTGCTCTACCAACTGAGCTATGGCACCATTATTTCTTGTTTGCGGTTGCAAAGGTAGTGAAACTTTTTTAAACTACAAACTATTTCTAAAAAAAAACACTGATAAAAGCATAAGATGCTTATTATCAGTGTTGTTTAATTAAAATTATTTTTCTTTTAGTGGATTCCAACCTTGCGCTTTCAGCTCAAACTCTTGTCCGTCACGGGTAATCAGGGCACATCCTAGCTCCGGTTTGGTGATGTGACCAATCACTTTTATACCCTCTATAGCCGAAACTCGTTCATGCTCTGTTAAAGGTACAGTAAATAATAGTTCATAGTCCTCACCACCATTTAAAGCACATGTTGTCACATTCATATTCAGCTCTTCCGCCATTACAGCCGTTTGGTAATCAATGGGAATTCTTTCCTCGTAAACGCGACAGCCGGTATCGCTTTGTGAGCATATATGTAGCAGTTCCGAAGAAAGGCCGTCGGAAATATCCATCATAGCGGTGGGCTTGATTCCCGCTTTTGCCAGTTTCTCAATGATATCCTTACGTGCTTCAGGCTTTAACTGACGTTCCAAAATATATTCTTTTCCGGAAAAATCCGGATTTGCTTCTTTTTCTCCTTGGAAAACAGCCTTTTCACGCTCTAGAAGTTGAAGTCCCATATAAGCTCCTCCCAAGTCACCGCTGACACAAATCAAGTCTGTATCTTGTGCGCCGTTGCGATAAACCACTTTGTCCTTGTCCGCTTCACCTATGCAAGTAATACTGATGGCGAGCCCGGTTACGGATGAAGTTGTATCTCCACCCACAATATCTACATGGTGTAGTTCACAAGCCAGTTTTAGCCCATCATAGAACTGTTCTAAATCTTCAATACAAAAGCGTTTGGACAGTGCGATAGAAACTGTGATTTGTTTTGGAGTACCATTCATAGCATAAATGTCCGAGAAGTTTACGATGGCCGATTTATATCCCAAATGTTTCAATGGGGTATAAACCAAATCAAAATGTACCCCTTCCATCAGTAAGTCTGTGGTCACCAATACCTCTTTATCTTTAAATTCCAATACGGCTGCATCGTCTCCCACACCATATTGGGTTTCCGGATTTTTTAACTCGATATCCTTCGTTAGATGTTTAATGAGGCCGAACTCACCTAAGGTCGCTATTTCTGTTCTGTTTATTTCCTGCATGTTCTTAAATTCGATTAATCATTTCACGCATAATGGTAGTCATGCGCGGTTGCGCTTCATCTGCCGCTTTCTGAACCTCTTCGTGTGAAACTTCCACAATTTTTCCCTCCACGCCTAGGTCGGTGATAACCGATACTCCAAACACTTTGATGCCACAATGGTTTGCTACAATAACTTCAGGAACGGTAGACATACCTACGGCGTCAGCTCCAAGAATGTGGAACATCTTGTATTCTGCCGGAGTTTCGAAGGTAGGTCCCTGTGTACCGATATATACTCCTTGTTGTACTTTGATACCTTTTTCTTTAGCGATCTCCAGTGCTTTGTCTATCAGTTCTTTGGAGTAGGCTTCACTCATATCCGGGAAACGGGGGCCGTATTCAATGTTCTTGCCGTGCAACGGATGTTCGGGAAAAAAGTTGATATGATCTCTGATAATCATCAGATCACCAATTTCAAAGTCTGCATTCGTACCTCCAGCTGCATTGGATACGAACAATGTTTTGATGCCTAATTCACGCATCACCCGTACGGGGAAAGTAACTTCTTTCATGGAGTATCCTTCATAGAAGTGGAAACGTCCTTGCATAGCCATGATGTCTTTATTACCTAATTTGCCGAAAATCAATTTACCGCTATGTCCCTCTACGGTTGAAACAGGGAAATTAGGGATATCTTTGTAACTGATCTCGTATTTATCGGTAATTTCGTGTACCAGGCTTCCTAAGCCGGTACCTAATATAATAGCAGTTTCGGGACTGGTATGCATCTTTTCTCTAAGAAAAGTTGCTGTTTCTTGAATTTTTTCTAACATAGTCGGTTATATTTGAGTTAAACAGTTCTTGTTGGTCTTGTAAAAAGGCTACCTCAATGGGCAGCATATATATATAAGGTTTCAGCATTTCGTCCATCAGTGGATGGGCTGCTAGTCGTACAGAGTCTTTTTCAGTGGTGATAATCATGCGTTTACCTTCCGGAAGTTTCATGAAACGCTTCTTTATCAGTTCCATATCTCTTGCTGTAAAGTCATGGTGGTCACTGAAAGCCAGTGACTCAATGTGCTCATTGTATGGTGATAAATCTTGAATGAGTTTTGCTGGGGAGGCTATGCCTGTCACCAATAGGATATGCTTGTCTTTTTCTATCTCTTTTAATGAAACTGCATTCCCTGCTGTAAACAACGGATGCAGCTTGCCGTATGTTAATGTTGTGAAGTAGAGCTGCTGATAGGGGTAAAGTTCCATTTGCTTGCTTAAGACTCTTAAATCCATAGGGGTGATGTCCTTAGGACATTTAGTGACAATGACAATATGTGCCCGGCTTTTTCCGTTTTCAGGTTCGCGCATTCGTCCGGCAGGCAGCAAGGTGTCTTCGCAAATCAGTCGGTGGTAATCTACTAATAAGATGTTTATTCCGGGCTTTACATATCGGTGCTGGAAAGCATCATCCAAAATAATCACTTCTGTTCCAGGGGCGATGTGACTATTGCATAACTGCTCTATGCCATGACAACGGTCCCGGTCTACTGCCATATGGATATCCGGAAACTTCTGTTTCATTTGGAAAGGTTCGTCACCTATCATCTGTACGGACGTATCCGGTCTGGCAAGTACAAAGCCTTTGGATTTGCGTTTGTAGCCGCGGCTTAGTACGGCTACTTTGTAATCTTTCTGCAATAATCTTATCAGGTATTCTGTATGGGGGGTCTTTCCGGTTCCGCCTACGGTGATGTTGCCTACCGAGATGACCGGGATATCAAACTTACGTTCTTTGTATATTCCCCAGTCAAACAATTTATTACGCAGCCATACACCGGTCCCATAAATCCATGAAACCGGATATAGCCACTTGTTTATCTTGATAAGATTACCTTCCATGTGCAATTTATTGGATATTAGGGTCAAACGGCATACGTGCCTGTATACAGTTGGCGTCTTTTATGTTCTCCAGCGCCTTGAAGCTGTTATAATAGCTTCCCAAATATTCTTTAATTTCGCTGTTTATATAATGTTTTTTCTGATTTCCCAGCAGGCTTGCGAAAATATTTTCTTTTTCAGGATAGCCGATAATACTGTAATTTTCGATACCGGCTTGGGTGGCGGCGGCATTCAATGCTTTGTCTATACCTCCCAGCTCGTCTACCAGACCAAGGTCTTTTGCCATGGCACCGGTCCATACACGGCCTTCAGCAACTTTTTCAATAGCCTCTGTAGACATTTTTCTACCTTCAGCGCAACGGTTTACGAACAGCTTGTATCCTCGGTTGACATAGTTCTGTATTAATTCTTGTTCTGATGCATTTAGCGGGCGGGTGAGAACCGGACCTAGGCTGGCACCCAAATCAGCCATTTTATTAGTTTTCACTACATCAAAATTTAGTCCTAAAGTTTCAGTAAACAGTTTCTCACCTGAATACATCATGCCGAATATGCCGATAGAACCAGTCAGCGTAGTCGGGTCAGCGAAAATGCGGTTTGCAGCGCAGGAAATGTAATAGCCTCCTGATGCAGCATAATCTCCCATAGAAACGATTACCGGTTTTTTCTCTTTCAGTCTTACTACTTCACGCCATATTTGATCTGAACCGTATGCGCTGCCACCCGGTGAGTTGACGCGTAATACAACAGCTTTTACGTCATCGTTATCACGTAATTTGCGCAGGTCTTTACACATCTTTTGTACATCAATACAATCTTCTGTGGAACTGCCGGGAGCATCCAGGATCTCGCCGTATGCATAATATACGGCTATTATATTTCCACTTTTGTCTTTGGGCACATTTTTCTTGACGTTTATCATGTCTTCTATGAAAAGACTGTTTAGTTTGTCGTTTTCGTCACGACCGCTTAATTGTTTCAGATAGGAAATAACCTCATCTTTATACATCAGGGTATCTGCCAGTTTGCATTGAATATATTCTTCTGCCTGACAAAAATCCATATATCGGTCAGCATAAGCATTCAGAGTATCTGTCGGGATGCGTCGTGAGTCGGATACATCTGCAAGAATACGATGCCAGACAGATTCCAGACATTCGGTCATCTGTTCGCGGTTGGCCGGACTCATTTCTGTAGCAATAAACGGTTCCACGGCTGATTTGTAAGTGCCCACTCTGAATACCTGTACTTCCAGTCCTAGTTTGGAAACCAGATTTTTGAAGAAAACAGGTTGCATGCCTGCTCCGTGCCATCCAATACTTCCTTGCGGATTGATAATTATTTTATCGGCCACGCTGGAAAGATAATACATCCCCTGTGCATATTGGTCTGCATAAGCAACGATGAATTTGCCGCTTTCTTTGAAATCCAGTAATGCATTGCGTATTTCCTCTAAGGAAGCGTATGATGCTTCCAGATAAGAAGGTTGGATATAAATACCCTTGATTTTGTCATTGTCTTTTGCCTTCTTGATAGAAGCTAGAATGTCATCCAAACCGTATGCTTCAAATTCTTCTCCCAAAAGTTGTTGGAGTGGGTTTTCCTGTACACGTTCGGACAAACTGCCTTTAAAGTCGAGTACGAAGATAGAGTTGTCTTTCACCACCGTTTCAGTATCCGATGAGGCGACTATGCCAACCAGAGTGATAATCCCTAGTATAGTGAACACTACGCCTGCCAGAATGACGCCGATGACGCTGGCAAACGTAAATTTTAGAAAATCTTTCATTGAATGTGTTGTTTTTAATGTTAATAATTAGCTAACAAAAATAGGTTATTGCATTGAAAAAAGCAAAAAAAGTGAACTTCTTTTGTTACCTGTTTGTTCTTCATTTATAATAACCCATAAATACGTTGTTTTATATGACAAAAAGTTTTAAGGAGGCTCTGAAAGCCCGTCGTACATTTTATCGGATCCAAAACAAATCGACATTGTCTGATAAAGAAATAAGAGATTTAATTTGTTTTGCTGTAGAATTTGTCCCCTCAGCTTTCAATTCTCAAACCACTCGTGTTGTGTTATTAACAGGTAAGGCGCATGAAAAGTTGTGGAACATTGTAAAAAATGTCTTGCGTAAGCGAGTTCCGGCTGAGGTATTTGGCAAGACCGAAGAAAAGATTGATGGCTGTTTCGCTTGTGGATATGGTACTATTCTCTATTTTGAAGATATGGCTATCGTTCGCTCTTTGCAGGAAAGTTTCCCCACTTATAAAGATAATTTCCCTATCTGGGCAGAGCAGACCGATGCTATGCATCAGTTGGCAGTCTGGACCATGCTGGAAGATGCAGGAATGGGGGCGTCTTTGCAGCATTATAATCCGCTGATTGATGATGAAGTACGTAAAGTTTGGAATTTGTCTGATGACTGGAAATTGATAGCGCAGATGCCATTCGGTGTGCCTGTTGCACAACCGGGCTTTAAGGAAGTGAAGTCATTGGATGAGCGTGTTTTTGAATTTACTGATTAAAATTCATGTCTTATCTTTTGGCTTATTAGGGGAAAATAAGCATCTTTGTGTGCAATAAAAACAAAGATGTGCTATGAAAAAATTATTATCACTTCCCCCTAATCTGGTGGAATGTTTTCATGATATAGAGAAAGCGGACCAGACAGAGTGGTTTTGTACTTCCGATCCTATAGGTAGTAAGCTAGGATCAGGCGGGGGGACTGCATGGCTGTTGGAGGCTTGTTGTCAGAAAGTAGCTCCTGACAGCGATTTTCTTACTTGGCTGGGAAAAGAAAAACGTATTTTACTTCATGCAGGCGGGCAGAGTCGTCGTTTGCCCGGATATGCGCCATCCGGCAAAATTCTTACTCCCATTCCTGTATTCCGGTGGGCCAGAGGACAACGGCTGTCACAAAATCTGCTTTCCCTCCAGCTCCCTTTATATGAACAAATCATGGAGAAAGCTCCGTCTTCTCTTCATACATTGATTGCAAGTGGAGATGTTTATATCCGTGCGGGCCAACCGCTTCAGACTATTCCTGATGCGGATGTGGTGTGTTACGGTTTATGGGTAGATCCTAATCTGGCAAAAAACCATGGTGTTTTTGTTTCTTCACGGGCTACTCCCGATAAGCTTGATTTCATGCTTCAAAAACCTTCGGTGGAGGAATTGGGGAAATTAATGCAAACCCATCTTTTTCTGATGGATATCGGAATTTGGCTGTTAAGTGACCGTGCGGTTAGTCTGTTGGTAAAACGATCTTATAAGGAAGGAAAACTCTCTTATTATGACATGTATTCTGATTTCGGACTTACATTGGGAGAGCACCCGCGTATGATGGACGATGAACTTAACAAGCTGAGTGTGGCTATTCTGCCGTTGCCCGGAGGGGAGTTTTATCATTACGGAACCAGTCGTGAACTTATTTCTTCTACATTGGCAGTACAAAATCTGGTAAACGACCAGCGGGAGATTATGCACAAGAAGGTAAAACCGCATCCGGCCATGTTTGTTCAAAATGCTGAGGTAGGTTATCAACTTACCTCACAAAATTCGGAAATATGGATAGAGAACAGTTATGTAGGAGCAGGATGGAATATCCATCACCAGACCATCATAACAGGGGTTCCCGCTAATAATTGGAACCTAGAGGTTCCGTCCGGTGTGTGTATTGATGTGGTTCCTTTTGGAGAATCTGGCTATGTAGCGCGTCCATACGGCTTCAATGATACTTTCAAGGGAGCTTTGGCTAAGGAAGAAACATATTATCAAGGAATGTCTGTAGGTGAGTGGTGTGCTGTACGCGGCATTTCGGTGGAAGAAATAGAAAACGGTCACGACTTGCAGGCCGCGCGTTTGTTTCCGGTTTGCTCATCTGTAGAGGAATTGGGAGCAGTTATGCGCTGGATGGTCTCTGAACCGGCATTACAGCAAGGAAAAGAAATATGGCAACGCTGTCGTAAGTTATCTGCCGATGATATATCTGCTTATTCTAATCTTTATCGTCTGGCAGAACAGCGTGAAGCTTTCCGGATAAAGAATTGGCCGGCATTGGCGCATAATTATGAACGAAGTGTCTTTTATCAGCTAAATTTGGAGAATGCTGCTGGAGAATTTGCTCGGTATGATCTGTCGTTGCCTGAGCCTTTATCAGAATCGGCTCCGCTGATGACACGTATCAGTGATAATATGTTCCGTGCCCGGGTGCAGCAGCTTAAGGGGCTGGCTTATCGGGAATATGAGAATGAGGCTTTTCGTTTGATGCGCGACGGACTTACTGCTTCGGCTTTAGCCAAGAGGCAGCAACCGCATTTGTCAGTGTACTCCGATCAGATTGTCTGGGGGCGTAGTCCGGTCCGTATTGATCTGGCCGGCGGATGGACGGATACTCCACCTTATTGCTTGAATGAAGGGGGGAATGTGGTGAATATTGCTATTGAGTTGAACGGGCAGCCTCCTCTACAAGTTTACGTGAAACCCTGTCGGGAGTATAAGATAATTCTTCGTTCTATAGACTTAGGCGCTATGGAAGTGGTTACAACTTACGGGGAGGTAAGGGATTTCATGCAAGTGGGATCCCCATTCTCTATACCTAAAGCGGCATTGGTGCTGGCAGGTTTCCAGCCGGGCTTTTCCACCGAATCGTATGTTTCATTGGAAGAGCAGTTGAAGGCGTTTGGCTCCGGAATGGAAATCACTCTGCTTTCTGCGATTCCTGCGGGCTCCGGTCTGGGTACAAGTTCTATTCTTGCATCAACTGTGCTGGGGGCAATCTCTGATTTTTGCGGACTGAACTGGGATAAGAACGAGATATGTAACCGTACGCTTATTTTGGAACAGTTACTGACTACCGGAGGGGGGTGGCAAGATCAATACGGAGGTGTGCTTCGTGGAGTGAAATTATTGCAGACTCATGCAGGTATGGATCAGAGTCCGTTAGTGCGCTGGTTGCCCGATTATTTGTTTACAGGTGGCGAATATCAGAAGTGCCATTTGCTTTATTACACGGGAATTACCCGTACAGCCAAAGGAATTTTAGCTGAAATCGTGCGTAGCATGTTCCTCAACTCCACAGAGCATTTGTCTATACTTGGCGGTATGAAGGGGCATGCTCTTGACTTGTACGAAGCCATTCAGCGTGGGAATTTCGATGAAATGGGGCGTTTGGTTGGTAAAAGCTGGAAGCTGAACCAAGCGTTGGATCCCGGCACTAATCCCGAGGCAGTTGAGACTATCATTCGCCGGATTGATGATTATTGCCTGGGATATAAATTGCCAGGTGCGGGGGGAGGCGGCTATCTTTATATGGTGGCTAAAGATCCTGAGGCTGCTATACGTATTCGAAGTATTCTTACTCAGAACCCACCCAACAGTTGTGCCCGTTTCGTTGATATGGCTTTGTCCGACAAAGGCTTGCAAATTAGCCGAAGCTAGTTATAACTGAATAGAGTTGGGAAACCAGCCGGGTGATATTTTCTTTAGCAAACTCCGGTTCCATTGCCTTCTCCAGGGTGATGGGGCCGGGGGCTATAGAGAATATACCTTTGAATCCCGCTTTGTTTAATTCCGGCAGGTTTTCTATACTGCCTGCCAGTACAATAACGGGAATATGTTCTTTTTGTGCTTCCTTTAGTATTCCGTATGGTACTTTTCCCATAGCTGTCTGCCGGTCTGCTTTTCCCTCGCCCGTAATAATGAGGTCTGCTCCTTTTATTTTTTCGGAGAAGTCGATGGCTTTCAATAATAATTCTGTTCCCGGTTTTAGCTCTGCGTTAAAAAAAGCCAGTAGTCCACCACCCATGCCTCCGGCTGCACCTGCACCGGGGTAGTTCGTGATATCTTTTCCTGTCGTTTTCTTTATAACTTCGGCTAATGATTGCATGCCTTCATCCAGTCTTTGCACCATATTTGAATCGGCTCCTTTTTGTTGTGCAAAGATATATGCCGCTCCGTCAGGGCCGTAGAAAGGGTTGGCTACATCACATGCTACCATGAAGTGTGTTTCTCTTAGTGCGGGATGAATACCGGATGTGTCTATGTTTGCCACGGCTTCCATTATTTGGCCTCCTGTACCTAAGGTATGCCCTGATTTGTCTAGAAAGCGGAAACCTAGTGCCTGTAGCATTCCTAATCCTGCGTCATTAGTCGCGCTTCCGCCAATACCGATTATAAAATTTCTGCATCCTTTGTTTAATGCGTCTTTTATCAATTCTCCTGTACCAAAGGTTGTTGTCAGCATAGGATTTCTTTGTTCAATAGGTACGAGAGGTAGTCCGCTGATGGCAGCCATTTCTATAATAGCTGTTCTGCCATTGCCGGACAGACCGTAATGTGTTTTTGCCATTTTCATTAGCGGTCCATGTGCCGATAAGGTTATATATTTCCCTTTAGTGGCTGTGATGAGTACGTCCAGTAAACCTTCACCGCCATCAGCGATGGGAATAACTGAAGTGTGGCAGGAAGGATTTATGCTTTTGATACCTTTTTCGGCAGCTTTTCCTGCTTCTGCTGAAGTTAGACAGCCTTTGAATGAATCGATGGCGATAATTATTTTCTTCATTGTATATCTTTATATAGTGCAAATCTACTGAAAACTTTTCTTCTTTAAATAGAACAGGTTGTCTTTTATTTGTGGATTGGAATATGTGTAGCTTGATGGATAAAGTAGATGTTTTTTGCTTTTGTCTGGGTGTAAGTATTGGTTCTTGAAGTTGATGGTGTTTCCGAACAACCGTCGAGATGTAAGAAAATGATTTTTTTTCTTCTCGGCATTTTTTTCCTACAGTTTTTCCCCAGTGTTTGCGGAGTCAGCACTTTTGAGAGCTCTGTGGT
>ERZ825525.693-NODE-693-length-39396-cov-5.466206_pt1 | contig 39396 bp, 20 predicted proteins | sample MGYA00519930_ERZ825525 | MGnify/ENA primary metagenome ERZ825525 (study PRJEB31778, sample SAMEA3449203) | human gut metagenome | biome: human gut; feature: human-associated habitat; material: faeces | place: United Kingdom | collected 2010/2012 ... | reverse complement strand
TGGTGGGCTGTTATCTCACCAACTAGCTAATGGGACATGAGCCCATCTCAAACCACTGAATCGTTTTTACCCCTGCGCGATGCCGCGCTGTGGTCTTATGCGGTATTAGCACCAGTTTCCCGGTGTTATCCCCCTGTTTGAGGCAGGTTGCTCATGTATTACTCACCCGTTCGCCACTAACCTATTGCTAGGTCCGTTCGACTTGCATGTGTAAGGCATGCCGCCAGCGTTCGTCCTGAGCCAGGATCAAACTCTCAAGTTCAATCTTGACTGTTCCGACTTTGTCTGACAAATTTACTTTGCGTAAATTGGAATTTGACGTCGAAATTTATTTCGTGTTTTAATTCACTACAATTTCTTAATTCGCTTTTCCATATCTTCAATTTTCAATGTGCTGCTGTTGCCTTTCACGGGCGACAGTGTTTACATACTACCATATCTAAATTCTCTTGTCAACGATTTTCGCAATATTTTTCAAAGTTTTTTTAACTTTTTTCAAAATGATTTTGAATGCACAATCCCGCGTTGTTCCCGATAAATCCTGAGCCGCAGCGTTTGTCGCCGGCGACGGGTTTTAAGGAGATTTGCGATGCGCGGTTATCAAAACTTACCGCGATTTCGTCAACTGAATTTTCAATGTTCATTTGTAAACAACATTTGCGAATTATAGCCTTATCTTTTTATTCCGTCAAGCAAAAAACGGGGGTTTTTTACAAAAAAATTAAATTTTTTGTATATTTTGACATATCTTTTTATTTGTCAAAGTCAACGGGACAGACATTGCCTTGAAACACTATATATAGAAACGTGCGCGCATACGCGCGTGCACGCGCTCTCGTATGTATGCGCGTCAATATAATAAGAATATTTCGTTTTCTATTTTTTCGACAAACGGTATTTTTTGGGATTTTTTGAAAAAGGCGGTTTTGAAACAGGATTGCAATAATGCAAAGTTTTTCCGATTATTCTTAATCTTACGAAAGCGGTTTATTATACTATCCATAAGCTTGCAAGCGGATTACTCTCCTCAATCTTGCAAGCGGTTTATTAAACTTTCAATAATCTTGCGTAGGCAAGATTTCACCCTCCGACGGCGGATTTCATCACCCCGTGATTTCACCACAACGTGATTTTATCACGTCGTTTTTTCATTAAAAAAGCCCCCTTCGCGTTTTGCGAAGGGGGCGCATTGTTTTTTTATTATTTGTCAAGCCAGAGCGTTCCGCCCGGATTCATAATACCGTTGGGATCGAAATGGTGTTTCAAAGCTTTCAGCATATCCATCTGAACGTCGCCGAGTTGTTTTGCGTTGTACGGCGCGAAGAGTTTGCCGATGCCGTGGTGGTGACTGATGCTTGCGCCCGATTCCTGAATCGCGTTAAGCACGCCGCTGTGGAACTCCTTAAACTTTTCGATGCCCTCGTCCTTCTGCATCCATATGAAGTAAAGGTTTGCGCCGTTCTGATAGCAGTGCGAGATATGGCAGGTGCAGATGACGTTGGGGTGCGATTTAATGAACTTTCTGACGTAGTCGTGAATGTGATCGACTTCGTCCCAAGGCATTGCACATTCGAGCGTGTCGATGATAACGCCGAAGTCCTGATAATTGTCGCGCATATAGGGATCGGAGAAACGTCCCGACGACCATTTCGGCACGACGATGCCGGGCAGGAACGACGTCAGATGATGTTTTCTCGCGTTCTTTTTGACGTTTCTTATCGTCATTCGCTGATAATCGGGATCGCCGTCGCAGAAACCGACGATAAGACAGCATTTTCCGAGTTCGAGTCCGAACGTCTTCAAAAGTCCTTCGATTTTGCCAAGTCCGTACATTCTGAGACCAAGGTCGCTTTCTTCGCCGTCGGAAATTCTGAATACGGAAGGTACGCCGCGTTCAGCCTGCATAACGTCGCGCATAAACGCAACGCCGCTGTCCCAATCGCGCGAAAGATAGCAGAAAGGTTTTTGCACGCGGGAACGTCTGTGGAGTTTCAGCGTAACTTCGGTAAGGATACCGAACGCGCCTTCGCTGCCCATCATAATCTGGTTAATATCGGGGCCCGTCGCTTTTCTGGGAGCGCGTTCCGTACGGAAAGTACCGACGGGAGTAACGTATTGCTGAGTGAGAACAAGATCTTCGATCTTGCCATAATAGCAACTGTTCTGCCCCGCGCCGCGCGTTACCACCCAGCCGCCGACCGTCGAATACTCGAACGACTGCGGGAAATGACCGACGGTGTAAGCGTTGCCCGACTTGAAATTATCGGGATTGTTGAGATACGCTTCAAGCGCCGTTCCGAAAATACCGGGCTGCACGGTAACGGTTTCGTTGATTTCGTTGACGGAAATGATTTTGTTAAAGTTTTTGCCAAGGTCGAGCGTGATCGAGCGTTTTACCGTAGGTTCGACTCCGCGTGTTACGGACGAGCCGCCGCTGTAAACGTAAATCGCGATTTTGTGCTCGTCGCAGTATTTCACGATGTTTTCGATTTGTTCGGTCGTCGAGGGATACAGTACGAGGTCGGGCACGTTTTCGACAATACCTTCGCGAAGGCGCATAAGGTCGATCATCGTCTGACCGTATGCAACGCGAAGCCTTGTGTAATCGTCGTCCGCGCCGTCGCCCGCAACAAAGGCGAGAAGATCCTTGTGTTCTTCAACGGAAAGTTGCGACTTTATCTCGTATTTCACGGGAGAATCGCCGAAATTCTTCTTGCTGTTCAAAAACTCGGGCGTGAAGTCCAACTTTTTCATCATATAATTGAACATTCCTTCGCTCGGAACTTTATATTCTTTCGGATTGCCCCACTTGAAAATGCTGCGATAACTGCCGGCAGGGGCTTCCGTCGTGTACCAATCGAGTTTTATGCCGTTTTCGTAGGTTCTGGGATGACCTGCAATGGGGTCTTTAACGGTTCTCCAAGGAACTTTCGGATAAGAGTTTTTTGACATAATTTCACCTCATATAATTTCTATGATTCAATTATAATAGCGCGCGCAAAATAAAGTCAAGACTTTTTCCGCATTTTGTCGGTCAAATAGCCGACATAAAAAGAACAAAAACAAAAGACTGTCGCAAGGACAGTCTTTTTGACATTTTATTGCGTTTTTATGTGTCATTTTGACAGTATATCGGAAATTTCGATAATTTGGTCGAGAGTCAGAGTTTCGCCGCGCGCCTTTAAGTCGATATTCAAGCTTTCAAGGATTTTCGCTGCCTCGTCTTTTTTCACGGGATAAACCGCCGTCAGATTGTTCAGCAAAGTTTTTCTTCTCATCATAAACGCGCACTTGATTGTTTTGCTGACTTTTTTCTTGTCGACGCCCGCATATTTATCGTATACGTCGATTCTCACGATGCTGCTGTCGACTTTCGGCACGGGATAAAACATACTTTTGTCAACCTGTCCGACGGTTTTCGCGTCGCCGTATAAGGAAATTGCCATCGTAATCGCGCCGTAATCTTCGGTTGCGGGTTTCGCGACGAATCGGTCGGCAACTTCTTTTTGTACCATAACGGTTATCGCCGACGGATGCACGCCTTCTTCCAGAAAACGCATTACGAGCGCGGTCGTGATATAATAAGGAATATTCGCAACGACTTTGAATTTTTCGCCGACGATTTCAAGAAGTTCCTTATCTTTCATTTTCAGAACGTCTTTGAAAATCACTTCGACGTTATCAAGCCCCGAAAGCGTTTCGTCCAGCACCGGCTTCAACGCGCGGTCAACCTCGAACGAATACACCTTTTTCGCTTTTTCGGCAATCGCGCGGGTGAGCGTGCCTGCGCCCGTTCCAATTTCGACGACGACGTCGTTTTCGTCCACGCCCGAAAGTTCCACGATTTTATCGAGGAGATTTTTGTCCGTGATGAAATTTTGCCCGAGATTATGATTGAACCGAAAACCGTTGTCGATTAAAATATCCTTAATCTTTCTCATTGTTCGTAACTTTGGACGTACGTCCTGACTCTGAACTCGACGCCCGCCTGTTTTGCGACGGCGCGGCATTTTTCGATTTCTTCGTTTCCGATGACGTCAACGACGGACATAACGGTGCGGATACCTTCTTTTTTGCAGTTTACCGCAAAACGAAGCATTTCGTAAAACCCTTCTTCATCGAATTTGCAATGGCAGATTTTATTGTACTTTTCGGCGTCGGACGCATTCAGACTTATCGACACAGTGTCAATAAGTCCTTTAAGTTTCATTGCCGTATCGGGCCCCGAAATAAGCCCTGCCTGACCGTTCGTGTTAAGACGGGTTTTCATACCGTGTTCTTTGAGCCATTTTGCAACTTTCAGCAACACGTCGAAAGCGTACAGCGGCTCGCCGAAACCGCAAAACACGGCTTCTTTATACTTTGAAAGGTCGTACTTTTTCAGATCTTCGATGACTTCGTTGGCGGTCGGCTCTTTGTCAAGCCACAGGTAATAATCCAGCACTCCGTCGCCGGTATGCCTTATGCAAAATTCACAGTTATTACTGCATTTATTGGTAAGGTTTAAGTATATTTTGTTGTCGTAAACGTAAGTTAATGTGTTCATTTTATCTTCTTAAACAATCTTTTTGCATTGTTCGTTGTGATTTCTTCAATGTCGTTTATTGATAAATTTTTAATCGTCGCAAGTTTTTCGGCAACAAGGCGGACGTTCTTCGGAAGGTTTATCGTGCCGCGAAGGGGCGTCGGCGCAAGGTACGGGCTGTCCGTCTCGACAAGCAGTCTGTCAACGGGTATTTCCGCCGCAGCCTCCACCGAGTGCCTTGCGTTTTTATAGGTAATCGGCCCGTCGAAACCGAAGTACAAATCGTATTTCAAAAGGCTTTTTGCGTATTCCGCCGTGCCGCTGAAACAATGCACGGTCCCGCCGTATTCAAGGAGTTTTTTATTGTCCTTTAAGATGTCAAAAAAATCGCCGTACGCGTCCCTGACGTGAAAAACAAGCGGAAGGCGCAGAAAATGTGCGAGTTCCATTTGTTCGACAAGCACGGTTTTCTGGATTTCCCGCGGGGAATTTTCGTAATAATAATCAAGCCCGACTTCGCCGATTGCGACGACTTTTTCGTTTTCCGCCATCTTGCAGAACTCGTCGTATTGCGCGGTTGTCCGCCCCGACGCTTCCTGCGGATGAATCCCGACGGTCGCATACACGTCGCGATTGTTTGTCGCAAGCGCGAAATTGCACACGCTCGACTCGTAATCGCTTGACGAAGTAACGACGCAATACAGCCCGTCTTTTGCCATATCGCTTATGACGCTTTCGGCAAGCGGATACAGCCTTTCGTCGTCAAGATGGCAATGCGTGTCGATGAGCATTATCTGACGACCGCGCCGCTTTCCACGGCGGATTCGGGCGAAACGAGCGTAACTTTCCCGTCTTGTCCGCACGCGCAGAGTATCATACCCTGACTGTCGATGCCGCGAAGTTTCACGGGTTTAAGGTTTGCGATTATGACCACTTCTTTGCCGACCATTTCTTCGGGCGTATAGAACTTTGCAATGCCGCTGACGATGCTTCGTTCGACGCCGCCGACGTCGACGGTAAGGTGCAGAAGTTTGTCCGCTTTTGGCACTTTTTCGCACGCGACGACTTTCGCGACTCTTAAATCGAGCCCCGCAAAATAGTCGATGTCTATTTCGGGTTTTTCTTCTTCCTTCACTTCGGGAGCAGCGGGTTTTTTCCTTGCCTCGTACATTTCGTGCGCCTTATCGACAACTTCTTTCACGTCAAGGCGTCTGAACAGAATTTCGGGATTTTCAACGACTTTCGTGCCGTTTTCAATGCCGCCGAAACGGGCAATTCGGCCGTAGTCGCGCACAGTTGTGCCGAAATACGACGTTACTTTTGCCGCGGTATCCGGCATAAACGGTTCCAACAGCGACGTGCCGATTACGATACTTTCGGCAAGGTTATACAAAACCGTTTTAAGCCTTGCGGTCTTGGACTCGTCCTTGGCGAGCGCCCACGGCATAGTTTCGTCGATATATTTGTTTGCGCGTTTGAAAATCACAAAGATTTCGGAAAGCGCGTCGGATATTCTGAATTCGTTGATTTTTGCGCGCACTTTTTCGTATGCGCCCGTAACGGTTGAGATAAGGTCGTCGTCGACGTCTTCTTTCGCCCCTGCGTTTTCAAGGACGCCGCCGAAATACTTGTTGCTCATCGCGACGGTGCGGCTGACGAGATTGCCGTAAATATTGGCAAGGTCGTTGTTGATTTTGTCGGTGATCCACTCCCAGTTGATGATACCATCGGTTTCATACGGCATTTCGGCAAGCAGGAAATATCTTACCGCATCGACGCCGAAAAACCCGACAAGGTCGTCGGCATAAATAACGTTGCCTTTCGACTTGCTCATCTTTCCGCCGTCCTGCAAAAGCCACGGATGACCGAACACCTGTTTCGGCAGCGGAAGCCCCAGACTCATCAGGAAAATCGGCCAGTAAATGGTGTGGAATCTGACGATATCCTTACCGATGACGTGCACGTCGGCGGGCCAGTATTTTTTGAACTTATCGTCACTGTTGCCGTCGACGTCGTAGCCGAGCCCCGTGATATAGTTCGTCAGCGCGTCAAGCCATACGTACACGACGTGTTTCGGATCGAAATCGACGGGAATACCCCACTTGAACGAAGTGCGGCTCACGCACAAATCCTGCAATCCGGGCTTAATGAAGTTGTTGACCATTTCGGTTTTTCTTTGCGCGGGCAGGATAAACTCCGGATGCTCGTCGTAATATTTTTTAAGGGCGTCGGCGTATTTCCCCATTTTGAAGAAATAGGCTTCTTCTTCCGCCATTTTCACTTCGCCGCCGCAGTCGGGACATTTGCCGTCCACAAGCTGCGTTTCCGTCCAGAACGACTCGCAAGGGGTGCAGTACCAACCCTTGTAAGAGCCTTTGTATATATCGCCGTTTTCGTACATTTTTCTGAACATTTTCTGCACTTGACGTTCGTGATCCTTGTCGGTGGTGCGAATGAATTTGTCGTACGAAATGTTAAGCAGTTTATAGATGTCTTTGATTTCCCCCGCAACCATATCGACGAAGGCTTGCGGAGTCATACCCGCCTTTTCGGCTTTTTCTTCGATTTTTTGACCGTGTTCGTCGGTGCCTGTCTGGAAGAACACGTCAAAACCTTCGCGACGTTTGAAGCGCGCGATTGCGTCGGACAACACGATTTCGTAACTGTTGCCTATATGAGGCTTCCCCGACGTGTACGCGATTGCGGTTGTGATATAATATTTCTGTTTTTCGGACATATGAGCCCTCCTTATAATAAGTACCGGTACATTATACAATTTATAATGCGTTTTGTAAAGTATAAAAAGTATAACTCCCCGTCTTCTTGCATACGATTAAACGTGAACGTCATCTTTACTTTGATTTTTATCGTCGCCGTCGTGATAATTTCCGTGACTTCGCCCGATGAAGTTACGGCGTCTATGCTTGCCGGCGCGACGAACGCGGTGTCGCTGTCGCTTAAAATGCTGGCGATTTACGCCGTGTGGACGTCGGTGCTGAAACTTATGGAAAAAACGGGGATTGACAAAAAACTCACGAAACTTTGCCGCCCGCTTACCCGTCGGCTTTTCAAAAACGAAAGCGAAAAAGCGGTCGATTTAATCACCCTGAACGTCGCATCGAACGTGCTCGGACTCGGAAACGCGGCAACGCCTGCCGGCATCGACGCGATATATCTTATGGACGACAAATCGGGCGTCGCGACAAAAAATATGGTAATGCTCACGGTGATTGCGGCAACGTCTTTGCAACTCCTGCCGCTTACCGTGTTAAGCCTTATGACGGAGTACGGAAGCACCGCCCCGTCCGCGATAATTTTGCCGTCGATAATATCGACGTTTTCGTCGACGGTAATCGGCGTTTTACTTGTTGCGGTATTTATCAAATGAATTACGTTATTCCCGTAATCTTGGTTTTATTGGTGCTTTTTGCAGCGATAAAACGCGTAAACGTGTATGATGCCTTTGTCGAAGGCGGCAAAGAAAGTATGTTGCTCGTCAAAGACGTGTTCCCTTATCTTGCGGCGATCTTCATTCTTATCGAACTGTTTAAAACAAGCGGACTCACCGTATATCTCACAAAGATTTTTGAAAAACCTTTTGCCTTTTTCGGCATACCAAAAGAAGTGACGGAAGTCATGATTTTGCGTCCTTTCAGCGGCGCGGGAAGCGTCGCCCTTCTTGAAAACATTTTCAAAGATTACGGCGCGGACAGTTACGTCGGGAAATGCGCCGCCGTCATAATCGGCAGCAGCGAAACGATATTTTACGTTTGCGCCGTTTACTTTTCAAAGGTAAAAGTCAAAAGCCTGCGCTTCGCCATTCCCATTTCCCTTGTCGCGTCCTTTTTCGGCGCGGTCATCGGCTGCCTTTTCGTAAGGATATTATAAAATCCGCCCTGAACGGGCGGATTTTCATATCGTCGGATTTTTTTTAATCTTGTTTGCTCGGAAGACACTCGATAAACACGGCTTCGGTGTCGGTCGTGATTCTGAATTTCCCTTCCGCAATAAAAGGCAGATAAAAATAATCGCCGCGGCGCACGTCTTTTTCATAGTTTTCGCCGACAATTTTCGCGTTGCCCTCAAGGCAGATATAAACCGCGGGCGCGAATTCCGTAATGAAATTACCGCCGTTTTTTATCGTATGGCGGATTTCCTGAAAGCACGGCGTATCGTCATATCCGATAAGGATTTCCTTTTTATAGTTTTCGGTATCGACGGCGACTTTCGGCGATACTTTTGCAAACTCTTTTGCGGCGGCGCCGTAAATATCGTAGTTTATCGCGTCAAGCGCGACGTCCTTTTGAAGCCCGATAAATTCTTCGTCGTAACTTATGTGATAATCGCCGCACCACCGTTCGGGCTGAATTGTAAAATCCGTTGGTTCCTGCACTTCGATAATCGTGCAACCCGCGCCGATTGCGTGAATCAGCCCCGCGCGGATAAGCCACAAATCCCCGACCTGCACGTCCACGCCGGAAAGCAAATTGCCCATAATATCTTTTTCGGTTTCGCTGCGCTCTTCGAGTGCGCTTAACTCTTCTTTCGTGATTTTGTCCTTAAAGCCGAAATAAAGTTTTGCGCCGGGACGAGTCGCGATGACAAGCCACGCTTCGGTTTTGCCGTATTCGGAATTAAAGTGTTTTTTTGAAAACTCTTTTGTGGGGTGCACCTGAAAAGGTAGCCTTGTCGCGCTGTCCAGAAACTTCACAAGACAGTCATATTTGCGGGGCCCCAAAAGTTCCGCGCTATGCTCTTTTAACAGGTCGTCAAAGAACAAATCCGTGCCTTTTACTTTGGACACGCCGTCGCGCGCGCCGAAGTATTTCGGATTGATCGCACGCACTTTGCTTGCCACCCATTCTTCGGGAAACATATTGTCGGCGCCGTCGTCGTATCCGTCGTCAAACAACGCTTTGAAGGGTTTACCGCCGTGATATATACGATAAACTCTGTTTCTTTCAAAAAATATCGGTTTTGTTACTATGTCTTTAATGTCGTTCATAACTTTATCGCACCAAAAAATTCTGTCGTTTTCGCGCCCTTTTCGTTGCCCTTTCGCATTGCCGAAACAATGTTTTCTTTTGTCGGTTTTTTGTTTTCGATTGCCGCAAGAAACGCCCCGAAAAACGCGTCGCCCGCGCCCGTCGTGTCAACGCTTTTGCATTTATATTCGCTTGGCACAACGCCATTTTCGCCGTTGAAATAATACGCGCTGCCGTTCTTTCCAAGCGTCACGAGAATCAGTTTGTCCTTGTCGCACAGCGACTCCGCCGCAGCGTCGATCCCGGAAATTCCCGTGAAGTCAAGTAGTTCGTCTTCCGAAAATTTGACGATATCCGCGCGTTTTACAAACGGCTCGTACGCCCTTTTTGCGGCGTCGAAATCACGGAAAATATCCTTCCTGAAATTCACGTCAAAACTGAGTTTCGCGCCGATTTCTTTCGTTTTGTCGGCAACTCTTTTTGCAAACGCGCGCCCTTTTTCTTCCGACAGCATAAGCGAGCCCAAATGCACGATATTAAGGTTTTCGTACTTTGCAAAGTCGATTTTGTCAAAGTCGATATTAAAATCGGCGGTGTCGTGGCGATTGAACGCAAAATCCCTTTCGCCGTTCATAAGAGTCACAAAAGCAATCGTCGTGTTGCGTTTTTCGTCCGTCTGAACGTCAAGGCTGTCAAGGTTTGCTTTTTCTGCTTCCGCCGTGACGAAGCGACCTATTACGTCGTTCCCGACGCGCCCGACGAACCCGACTGTCGCGCCGCTTTGCTTTGCGTTAACGGCAAGGTTGAACGGCGCGCCTCCGCAAAACGCCCTGAACGTCAATGCGCCGTCGTTTTTTTCGCCGATTAAATCCGCAAGTATTTCTCCGATCGATAAAATCATAATTTCACCTTAATTATTTCTAATTATAGTATCGCACTTTTTTCTTTCTTTGCCAACAAATAATAACAAATTGTTATGAACAGTCTTTCGTTATAAAAACAAACCGCCGTAAGGCGGTCAATTATTTTTTGTCGGATATGGTTTTCAAAAACTCGTAAAGAGCGTCGCGCGACTTGTCCGAAAGATTGATTCGGTTGTCCTTCGCGCTTGCGATAATGCCGTCTTCTCCCTCTCTCCCGACAAGATAGTCGATGCTAACGCCAAAGAAATCTGCAATCGCCACAAGTTGCTCAATCGACGGCTGAGTTTTGCCGTTTTCCCAGTTATTGTACGTGCCCTGACTTACGTTGAAAATCTTTGCGATTTCTCTTTGCGTCAGCCCTTTTTCGTTTCTTAATTCAGATAACTTAATCATAATCGTATTTCCTACTAATAATTATCAAGTTTTTTAATTTAATGTCTTGAATTATTAATATTTCTAATCTATAATGTTTAATATGATTAATTTTTATAATCAAAAATCAAATAAATATCAATTTCCCTTATGCGAAATAAGGAGGCAACTTTTACAAATGCTTGCAACCGGCGATTATTACGTTTGCTTTTGCGACGGAAAAATGTTTGAAGCGCGCAAAAAATCTAACGACTTTGTTATTCTGACAAACCTGAAAAGCGGTGTCTTTGCCGAAATTCCAGTCGATTCGTTAGTGCGCGGTATTCGGCTTGGGCTGTTTTCATTAAAACAAAAATAAGCCGCCTTTTTGGCGGTTTATTTTTATTACAAGTCGTAATTTTTACTCGTTGATAACGGTGATAAATCTTGCGGGTTTGTCGCCCATTGCCATCTGCGCGTGCGGAAGCGACGGGTCGAAATACAAACTGTCGCCCTTATGCAGATAAAACTCCTCGTCGCCGACAACCACTCTCAAAAGCCCTTCCAGGACGTAATTGAATTCCTGCCCGGCGTGACACACGAGCTCGGGCTTGTCTGTGGGGGAAATATCGACAAGCATAGGTTTCATCTGCTTGTTCTGAAAATCGGCGGCAAGCGATGTGAAGGAATACCCGGGGTACCTTTCGACGCGTTCGCCCTTATTTTCGTAAACTGCCGCGGCGTACTTTTTCGTGGGTTGTTTCCCCGTGAAGATAAAGGACGGCTCGATATCGACGATCGACGCGAATTTGTAAACAAGCCATATCGGTGCTTCGTCCTCGCCGTTTTCAAACGCGATATATTCGTTTTCGGTCACGCCGAGTTTTTCCGCCATTTCCGCCGTGGAAATATCGGAAAACGTCCTGAGTTCATACAGCCTGTCTTTGATTTCTTTTGATTCAGCCATTATTTTTTTGCCGCTTCGTTAAGACGCGCGATGAGTTCGTTTACGTCGACGTTGTGGACTTCTGCCGCCTCGCCGACCGTTTCGCCGTGAGCGATTGCACAGCCCAGGCAATGCATACCAACGCTTGTGAGAACGTTTGCAACGGCTTCGATATTAACGTCGCCTTCGATGATGTCGCCAATTAAAGTATCGGGAGTAATAATCATTATATTCACCTCGTTAAAAAATTTTCAGATTATGCCGGCGCTTTTCAAGCCGAAATACGCGCCGACGATGACGGCGGCGATAATAACCACCGTGAGCGCAACCTTCCAGACGGAAATCGGCGTTTTGCCGCCCGCTTTTCCCGTCCTTCCGTTTACGAAATAGTTGTAAATTTTATCGCGGTATTTAAAACCGCTGCACCACAAAGGCACAAGGATATACTTGAAAGTGCTGTCGTTGAAGCTTGTGTCGATATGGAGGTAATCGACCACGTCGTAATGATACTGCGCCAAAATCGCGCTTTTGATACGTGCGTTCATTTTTTCTTTTGCCGTGCCGTAAGCGTCGTTGACGCTCGTGTCGTATCTTTCGGACGAATGTCCCGCGATATATTCCGACGTGTACTCGACCGCGTTATCGGTATCGAACCCGCCGACCTTTTCAAATTCCTTTTGCGAAAGTTTCGGGCTGACCTCGATAAGTACGTCGTTGAAGAATTGCGAATACGTGCCGCTGACGTTGAAGTATCTTGTGCGGGTTTCGGTACGGCGGTCTTTGCCGCTGCCGACGGTCACGGTATAATATTCGCCAAGGCGCCCGTTGTAAGTGCTGAAAGTATCGCTGTCAAAGCTGAACGTCGGCGAATATACGCTGTTCAGATTTTCGGGCTTGAAACTCTTTTTCAGCTTAATCGGCGCATAAAGTTTCTTTTTTATCCATTTAAGTGCGTTTTGTGACGCTACGTCGCGCGTAATCTTGAACGGAAGAATCGCGTCGGGAGCAAGTCCCGGGATATCGTCAACCTTTAAGACGTTGGTCGCGCCGCAGAACGGACATTTTGCCGACGTGTCGAAAACGCCGTGCATTTCGCACTTTGCGTGGCAGTTCGGGCATTGATAAGTAATGACTCCATCTTCGTGGCGAAGTTTGCTTTCGTCAAAGCCGTCGACGTTGTGTTCGTTCTCGAAAACGTTGGCTTTCGCCTCGACGGTATTATCGCAGTACGGGCATCTGAGTTTGCCCGACGCGATATCGAAGTACATATCCGCGCCGCAAGTTTTGCACTTTACGACGTCGGTCGAATCAACTTTTTTGTCAGCCTTTTTGCCTTGCATCGTGTGTCAATCAGTTAAGTTTTTTGCCGCATTCCGGGCAGAATTTTGCGTTTGCGCCGACTTTTGCGCCGCATTCGGGGCAGAATCTACTTTCCGCCATTTTGTTGCCGCATTCGGGGCAGAATTTACTGCCTGCTTTCACGTCCGCGCCGCATTTGGTGCATTTTACGGTGTTGGTTTTTGCTTCCGCGGGAGCGTCTTTTGCGCCCTTCAACGCTTCGCTGAAAACGCCTGCCATCGAAAGTCCCGCGCCGAGACCGATGCCTGCGCCTGCAAGCGAGCCGCCCGCACCCTGATTGTTTGCCGCTTCACGCATAGCGTGTGCCGCCTGATACTGGGTGAACGTGCCCATCTTGTCGCCCAGAACGCCCATCGACGTGCGGGTATCCAAAGTTTTTTCGACTTCTTCGGGAAGCGAAAGATTTTCGATATAGAAATCAATAAGTTTGAAGCCGTATTCGGTGAATTTGTCGGCAAGTCTATCTTTCGTGGAGCCGGACAGTTCGTCGTACTGCGTTGCAAGATCCAGCGCGGCAATGCCCGATTCGGCGATGACGTCAGTGACCGTCGACAAAATCATTTTCCTTAATTGGTCAGCGATGTTTTCGGTCAGGAATTGTTGGTTCGTGCCGGAAAGTTCGCGCATGAGTTTGACCGCGTCTTCAACCTTATAGCTGTAAATGCCGTAGCCTCTCAGACGGATAACGCCAAAGTCCTTATCTCTCATCATAATGGGATTGGAAGTGCCCCATTTCTGATTTGTGAATTGTTTGGTATTCACGAAATAGACTTCGCCGGTATACGGAGTTTCAAAGGCGTATTTCCAGCTGTACAACGCCGTAAGAACCGGCAGGTTTTCGGTGTCGAGTTTATATCTGCCGGGCGTGAAAACGTCAGCGATTTTGCCTTCCACGACGAAGATGCAAACCTGCGATTCTCTGACGGTCAGCTGCGAGCCGCGCATAATCGCGTATCTGTCGGGGACGTCAAAACGATACAAAATGGTATTTTGAGTTTCGTCTGTCCATTCAATAACCTTCAAGAGTTGTCTTTTTATAAAATTGAATGCCATAATAAGACTCCTTATTTTCGTTTTAATATATTATATCACAACGTTTCAGACTTTTCAATAATTTTCTATGCAATAAGCAACAATACCGGGAGCGTTATCGCGACAAGCAAACTCCCGACAACGACGATATTCGCGGCGGTTTTCGGGGACGTATTTGAAAGCTCGGCAAAGTTTAAGGTGATTGCCGCGGGCGGCATGCACGACAGAATATACGTTGAGATTTTCAACGTTTCGTCGACAGGCAGCGCGTACATTATCCCGAACGTTATAAGCGGCAACGCGATAAGTTTCAGAAAAATCGCGACGACTTGCCTGTAATCCATTAAATCCCTGAACTTCACAAAAGCCAGCCGCATGCCAAGCACGGTCATTGCCGTGGGCGTGGACATTTTTGAGAAGAATTCCACAAAGTTCATGACGGGCTTCGGGAGCGACGTGTTTGTGAAAAACAGCGGCAACGCAATCAGCAGACACAGCGTCGTCGGATTTATCAGGAAGTTTTTGACGGAAACGTGTTTTCTGTCGCCGCTCATCATAAACATACCGAGAGTCCAGCCGATAAGGTTCATCATGACGCTCATAACCGCGCTGTAAACCATGGCTTCGGGATGGTCGGGAAGCAACGCCTGCAATATGGGAACGCCGAAAAATCCGACGTTTCCGAACGCCGCCGCAACGGTCGCCACGCGCGACGCCCCGTCGATTTTATAAGTTTTTATGTTGATAAGGAAGCCGATGCCCATTATCAGCACCTGCATAAACGTCGTAACAAGCAAAAGTATGCCGATGTTTATCAGGATTTCCCTGTTGCACTCCGACTGCTGGAAGCTGTATATCGACAGCGCGGGGCTGCACACGTACAAAAGGAACACCGCAAAACCTTTGATGTGTTCTTCTTTCAGCACGTTTGCCTTTGTCAGGAAAAAACCGGGCAGGCACAGCGCCACGAGCATAAGCGCGTTTAATCCCGTGATTTCAAAATTCATAGCCTTATTCTATCACAATCGGAAGAAATATTAAAGCGTTTCGGGCATAAAATCAGCTCCCTTTCGGGAGCCGATTTTAATTTTGATTTATTCAGTTTTTGCTGAACACTCTGATTTCGAACGTTACGCCGTTTTGGACGAATGTTTCGTCTTCAACGAACTTGTACTCGCCGTCCGTCGCTTCGACGAAGTTGCCGTCGACAAGGTCGAATCTTTGTCCGTCGTACGTTTCGCCCGCCGCAATAAGCTCGTATCTGCCCTTCTTGAACACGCTTGCCGTGCCGTAAGTTATGCCGAGATGATCTTTCGCGTTTGCAATCTTCTCGATTTCTTTGTCTGTCAGGCGGATAAGGTCTTTTGCAAGTCCTTGTTTTTCGGTGCCGTCCTTGTAGTAAACGGTGACTTCCGCGGTCGATTCAAGATATGTTCTGTCAATCACTTGGTCGTTATCGATAAGCAACACGACCTTGGTTGCGATCTTGGGCGTTACGACGACTTTGATGTCAAAGATTTGTTCGTACGCGCCGTTTACGTCGTACAACGCTTTCACGGTGATATTACGTTCCGTCTTTACGCCGAGTTCCGGCACGACGAACATCGTGAACGAAGTCTGCGTGTCGGTTGCCGTGAACGTGTCGGTATAGAACTTGAAGTCGCCGACGTGGAACTGTTGCGTCTCGGAAGTAATCCTTGAATGTTTTACTTTGACGTAAAGTTCTTCCGCGTCGAAGATATTGATCGCATACCTGTTGTCTGCGGTGCTTACGCCTTTCACGTACTTGTCGTAAACGTAACCGGTAACTTTGCCTTCGACGTATCTTGCGGTGTTGTCCGCCGCAGCCTTTGACGCGTCAACGTACTTGCCTTCAACAAGCGCATATTGCTTCTTGGCTTTGTGCAAAGTCTCGTCGTACGGGATGAACGCGTCTCTTGTTTCGAGGACGTAGTCGCCCGTCGCGCTTAATACGAACGCGTCTTCGTACTGGTTGAATTTAAGGTCGCCGTCCGCAAGCGCGCTGAGCGATTCTTGCGTGATACCGACGTCGAGCCTGATTTTTTGTTTGCTGTTCACGACTTCCGTCTTTTCGACCAAGCCTGTCGTACGTTTGATTTCGTACTTATTGATGACCGCAACGATTCTTCCGCTTGCGCCGTTTTGCGGTTTTCTCATATCGTACTTGAAGTCGTCGTAGTTCCACTCGATCACGTCAACGGTTGTCGTCTTACCTGTGCCGAGTTTTACGGTGATTTCTTTAAGTCCGGTGTAGTAGTCTTCGAATTCATACGTGCCTTTGCCATCCGTGCCGGCCGCAGGAACGTACTTATACTTGCCGCTTTGGAGTACGTTGCCGTTGAAGGATCTTGTGAACTTTCCGTTGCCGCCAAGCGTATGCTTGTTCCATTCCGCAAGTTCGGTTTCATTCGTAGGCGCGGTGCCCGGGGTGAACTCGTACGTGCTGCCGTCAAATCCGACGTATGAGAACTTGTCGCCGTTCTTTGTGAACGTCGCATCCTCGCTAATGGGTGCGATTGCTACGCTGAGAGCGTACTTGCCGTTATCCGTATTCGCGCCGCTTCCGCCGAAGAGTCCGCCAAGGCTGTCAAGTATGCCTGCCGCCGCGCTTTCTGCCGCGACGTAGGTGTACGTGCCGCTTTGGAGCACTTTGCCGTTGAACGACCTTGTGAACGTTCCGTTGCCGCCAAGCGCGTGCTTGTTCCACTCCGCAAGTTCAGTTTCGTTCGTAGGTGCGGTGCCCGGGATGAACTCGTACGTGCTGCCATCAAATCCGACGTATGAGAACTTGTCGCCGACCTTCGTGAACGTTTCGCTTGCCTTAATGGACGGGAGTCCGAGGTTGCCGACGATATCGAAGTTTTCGGGCGTGAAGTCAAATGCCGTGCCGCCGTTCAGAATTCCGAATTTGTCGTCGTTCGGCAAGCTTCCCGAAACGATATCGACGTTGTTGTACTTGACCTTTATGCTCTTCTGGATACGAGAGCTGTAACCGACCTGATACCAGAACAGTTTTTCAACCGTTGCACCTTCTTCGACGGTGTCTTCGTCAATCCAGTTGAACTTGCCGTCGACGGTGTAATCGGTGCCGTTGATATTGACGGTGCCGGGCTTATCCTTGTCGTAATCTCTGGACAGGACTTGCAATTCGCCGTCCCTTCTCATGATTACGATAATTCTGGGCAAGCCTGCCGAAATATTGTCTGTACCTGTCGGATCTTTGGTCGGATCAACCGTAATCTTGTTGGTTTCGACAAACGTCGTGCCGTCCGCCTTGAAGTAACCGAACAGACGCAGGAAGCCCGTGCTGTTGCTTACTTTGACTTTGACTTTCTGCACTTTGTAGTTAAGCGCATAGCCCCAGATTTCGCTTTCTTCGCCCGGAATGAGTTTTGCAGTCGACGTATCCCAGACGATGGGCGTTCCGCCGAGTTCCGCGTAAGAGTCGTTCACGCCTTTTTCGGATTTCGAATCGTATTCCGAAATACCATAGAAGTCTGCCGCGACTCTGTCAAGGAGACCTGCGGATTTCAATGCCGCCGTCGTGAGTTCGACAGGATCGAACGGGTTCGCGACGTTTATGGTCTTGCCGGAGTCTTCGTTGGGCCTTGTGCTGTTGGTGTTGTAGTCTCTTACCGCCGATACCGAGCGCAACGTCACGTTGTTGTCAAGGTTGATGACGATTTCCGCAGTGTCGTCGTTGTTGCCAACCTCCGTTATCGTGGTGCCGTTGTTTGTCGTGCGCTCTTTGTTAATCACCAGTGCGATTTGTTTAAGAACGCCCTTGCTCGGAAGACGGCTCTTGTCGATAACGATTTCGACGTAACTGGGTCTTCCTCCTTCGGCTTCGTCAAGTTTCGGAAGCGGCAGCAATCTGCCAAGGATTTCTCTCAGAACGTCGCCGAACGATCCGCCGGGTTTAAGCATGTTTTTAAGAATGCCTGCCATTTCGCCGATCATATTCGACGCAAACGTTTGCAGATAGAACACGCATTTTCCGTGAGCGTTCACGCTCTTCACAACCGTGCCGTCTTTCAGCGTTACGTCCTCACCTTCGGTGTAAACCATCTGATACAACGCTTCTTCGCTGAACAATTCCGCAGCGGGAGCGTTCGTGTTGTACATACCGTAAAGCAGGTAGTAAAGCTTTGCAAGAATGTTGTTAAGTCCTTTCCCGTTAAGGTCGACGCGGATTGTCGTGATCGCTTTGTCGCCGACTTTACTTCCTACGACCGACTGGTTGTTCCACCAGTTGACCTGAACGCCTTTGACAAATCCGGATACCGTGTCTTTCAGGCTCTTTTCGGTGGTTGCGCCGTCGCTTGCCATGGCGTTTGTTGCCGATGCCGAGCCGAGCCCGCCAAGGAGTCCCAGAATGTCAAGGTCCGCAACCTTCATCTTTCTCAATGCGCCGATCGGCAACGTGGCGTCAAGCGTCTGCGTTATATCGATGTACAACTGGTTGTTGAACAGCCATGCACCGATTAAACGATCCTTGTCGTTGTTAATCTTTGCCTGGAACTTGCCTGCGTAAGTCATGACGTTAGTACCCGACATGTGTTTGGACGATTTGTCCGTACGCGACAATTCGATTGTTGCATATTGCTTAGAGTTGTAACTTTCTCTTTTGCTATTCGTATAGTAATGGTTTGTATTCTTTTTCCACGAGATGCTGATATCGGGGTCGATACCCTTAATCACCGAGGTCAGGATATTCACAAGGCTGATGCCTTTCGCGTCGCTTAACACAAGTCCGGAGAACGCGTTTGCATTGGTGCCGTTGATTGCGTCAAGTACGCCATTTCCTGTGCCGGCTTCGTTAATCTTGCCCGCCGTCGCGCCGAACCTGATGTACCTTGCCGACTTTTCTTTTCCGCTTGTAAGCACGAAGTTGTGGATTTTCAGGTTGACCGCGCTTTCGTCGCTCTTGTTGAAGCCGAGTTTAAGGTCGATTTCCAAGGATCTGTTGTACATTGCAGATGCATGATTGATGGAAAGCGACAATGCTCTGTCGTTATTCATCTTCGGCAAAGGAATGACCGTTGCGGTTGCGCCTTCACCGATGGTGATGGTCTTGTAGCCCGCAAGTTCGCCTGTGCCGTCCGCCACGTGCAGCGTATCGCCGAGCAGGCTCGTCAGAAGTCCTTCGATGAAGCCCCAGCCGATTTCGACGGTGAAGCCCACTTTGCCCGGGATAATGGTAAGTTTTGCAATGTCGCCCGATGCGGATGCAATCGCGACTTCGTTATCGCCGCTTGCAAGCGCAGTTGCCGACGCCGATACAAGTCCGCCGATAAGGCTCTGCAAACCGATGATCTTGACCTTGAACAAGGACAAGCCCGAAAGGTCTGCGTAAACGTCCGCGTCGCCTTTCTGTTTATACATCGTGAGCAACGAGCCGTAGCCCATGGGTTTCAGGTCAAGGTACAACTCGATATCGCTCCACCAGTCGACGTTGCCGCCCTGCAATGCTTTGACAAGGTTTGCAATGTTCAGGGATACTCTGAGGTCGATGTCGCAACCGATTTCGCCACTTGACGGCAGGTTCAGCGTGAAGTTGTTGATGCCTAAAAGCGATTTAAGCAGTACGCCGAGGTATTTCTCGAAGTCGCTTTGTCCGTTGTCGACGCAGTTTTGTCTTATCTGTACGTTGAAGCCAAGCGCAACCGTTTCAAGACCGATTTCGCCTTTTTCGATGTCGTATACGGTGACAAATTCCTTTCCGTCGCCTACGACTTCCGCATATCTTCTTTCGGCATGGCTTACTTCGGTGGAGTTGCCTGTGATTTCAAGATTCGTCGTGCGGAATCCGAAATAGAGGTTGTCGTTGACTTGCACCGCAAGGTCAAGTTGCGTGTCGGCGTAACCGTCGCCGTTCAGGTCCTTTCTGGAATCGAACAGCAAGACAGCGTCGCCGAAGTCGGGAAGTTGAATATCAAGGTTCAACGCGCCCAGAATGGTTTCAAGCAGGCTGTTGATAAGGTCTGCATTGATGCCGAAACCGAAGCGGTTGTTTGCAAGAAGCAACGAGATGTACGGTTTGTTGCCCGAAACTTCCTTATAACGCTTTTGTCCTGCGTGTTCTTCTGCGTTGTACGGCACGTATTTGCCGTCGATAAGGACGTATCCGCCGTTTTCGTCTTCTTCGTACGCAACGGGGAACAATACCTTGCCCCAGCTTGCTCTGAACGCGCCCTTATTCACGTTGTAACGGGTTACGTTCTGATGCGCCGTGTTCGCCATGTCGTATTCTTCAACTTTTCTTGCGTAGCGGGTTGCGCCTGCGTGTTCTTTTGCATTGTACTTCACGTATTTGCCGTCGACAAGTACGTATCCGCCGCTGTTGCTTTCCGTATAGACAAGAACGTATTTGCCGTCTGCCGCTTCGACGAAATCCGAATACTCGATATGGTTCTTGTCGTAGTCTCCGACGTAGCTGCTTGCAAGAGCAGCCGTCTCGCCGCCGCGTTTGTTGTCGTCGCCGACAAGGTACTGATCAAGCAGCGGCAACAATGCGTCGTTGATAGTGTTGCCAAGGTTCAGACCGCCAAGTTTAATCTTGGGAAGTCCCCAACCCGACAAATCAACGTAAAGGCTTTGTCCGTCAAGGTACACGCCGAGTTTAAGCTCTCTTACGGGCTCTTCGCTGGTCGACTTGAAAATTTCAACCGAAAGTTTCATATTGTTGAAGTCCGCAAGGTCGATGTGCGCGCTTATCGCAGTGGCGTAAACGGCGTCGATCTTGTCGTCTTTTACGAGGACTTGCAACAATCTGTCGGGGAAGAGTTCCTTCTTCAATATGGTTTCAAGGATATCGACGACAGGACTGATATCGAAGCCTTCCGTCTTGTTGGTCGCTTCGTAATACCATTCCGATTCAAAGTTGATATCCAGTTTCAGTTGTTTAATGTTCTTGAAGTTCGCGCGGTCCGCCTTCTTGATGAAGGTGTATTCGGTCATATCGAATCCGTCGGGAGCAGTCAGATTGATGCCGCCGATTCTGAGTCCGATATAGAAGTCGCGTTCTCCTTCCGAAACGTAGTTGTCGTCGCCGAGAATCATTTCGATGCCGACTTCCAGGTTTCTGAGGTCGATATAGATTTCACCCTTTACAAGGGATTGTTGTTCCGTAATATCAGTGCCGACCAGTGTATTCAGAAGTGCGCCGATGAAGTTTTCTCTTAAAACGACCGAGATCTTGCCGCCGCCCAGACGTACTTCGCCAAGGAGCGCGTTCAGAACGCCGAAGATATTTTCGGGGATAAGTCCCGTATTCTCGTTCGCGCTTGCGTATGCCGCGCTGGACGTCGCCGTTCCGAGGATTGCGTTCAGGTCAAGTTTTGCGACGTGTTTGCCCTTTCCGCGGTATCCGCTGTTGTCGATAAAGACCGACAAAATGCCGTCCGCCTCACCGATTGCGGTGATGACGATCTTGCTGCCGTCTTTACGCGAATCTTCCGAGAACAACATCGTATCGGAATTGATCGTAATGCGGATTTCCGTGCCTTCAAGGTTCAGACCTGTGCCTGCGATAAGTCCGCCAAGCAGTTTCTTCACGTCGATTGCCGCCGCGATGTCGATGCTGAAATTGCCCTTTCCGTCAAGTTCGTCTTCGGGGAAGAGCACCTGATACAATACCCTTGCGCTATTTTCGTTAAGTCCGAGAAGTGCCGCAAAGTATTTTTCCCACGGGACGAAGTTGTCGCCGGTATCTTTTGCGAACGAATCCGCGTCAAGCGACAGGTTCAGATAAATCTTTCCGCTCTTACCGAAGTCAAGGCTGTCGACAAGGACGTCCATGATTTCCGATGCGGAGAGAATACGGTTAAGGTCGACGTCGACAAATTGACGATAACTGTTCGCGTTTGCGGGTCTGAACGAAATCGTGTTTTCGGCGTCGAGGAATTCAAGATAGCTGCCGTCGGTGTTGCCCGCGCCTTCTCTCTTTTCAAAGTCGAACCCGAAAATGTTCAATCCTACGTTGAGCGCAAGTTTGTGATCGTTGTAAACGTCAAGGATGCCGATATCTGCGCCGAAGATGAACGGATCTTTCGTTGCATGGATGCTTATGAGCAATGCGTCGAGAATGTCTTCAAGACCTGTGTTGCCCATAAGTCCGCCGATAAGACCGAGCATCGCTTTGCCCGTGATATTGACTTTTGCGTTGCTTGCCACGTCATAACCCGCAACGTTGTCGGCGATACCATAGTTTCTGAGATCAGCCCAGACCGCCGAAATGCTGTAAACAGGCACTTTGACAAAGCTTGCGTCTTTTGAGTATCTGTCTTTTGCATCAACGGTTTCGCCTTCTCCAATCAATTCGTATTTTTCAATCTTTTTGACTGCTTTGTATTTGCCTACCGTACCTTCTTCTGCCAGTACGTAATTGCCGTCAACAAGATTGTACGTGTCGCCTTCATACACTTCGCCTTCTGTAAGTTCTACATATTCAGTTTTATAAACAGCCTTATATTTGCCGTTGTCGTCTTGCGTATAAGTCGTCGCCTCGCCTAACTCAAATTTGCCGGCATTACCTACGTGATAAAGTTTGGGTGCGTTGTGGTCGGGGTTTGCCGGGTCGTATACGTTATATTCGTACTTGCAGGTTTCCGAATTGTATTCTTCGATATACCACGCGCTGCCATCCGACACTTTCACGAATTTGTAAACCGCTTTGAAGGTGCCGTTTGCGTTTTGCGTGTACGTGCCGTCGGCGTTTTGCTCGTATCTGTCTTCTGCATTAACGGTTTCACCGTCCGCAATCTTTACGTAATTGCCAACGACTCTCTTGTAAAGCGCAGTCCCGGTTACGTCCGCATCGCCGGCAGCCAATACGTAATCTTCCCCGACCTTTACGTACAAGTCGGTAAGTTTCGTATAAGTCATCGCCTGTTCGTGCGTGTATTTCGCCTTGTGGCTGAACTTTTCTGCGTTTTCCGCGCTGAGCAGCGTGTAGCCCGTATCCTTGTTTGCGCGGTCGCGTACGTACAAGTCTTTGCCGCTTTCCGTCTTATAGTCGGCGGAAATAGCACCGGTGTAGTTTCTGTAAACCATTCTCGGCTCGTCTTTATCGTTCAACTGTGCGACGTGCACGAATTTTGCAGGCGCAGCGGAGTTAATGGCGTTTGCTTCGTAATATACGTAGGTGTACGGTTGTTGCTCGTCTTCAACCCACGCGTCGGACGAACCGAGCGCAACGGAAGTCGCCGAGCCTTCGCCCGTGAGAAGTCCGTTGATAAGGTCAAGCACGTTTACGCCCGTGATTTTGAGCATACCGAGGTTCTTGTTGTTACCCGCGTTTTGTTTCTGGAAGAAGTGCGATACGTCAACGTAAAGCGTGCCTTCCGAACTGATGTAGGTAAGAACCGCAAGCGGTACGTTGCCCAACGTCGCGTCGACTCTCGTAAGGGAAATTCTGAGATCAACCGCGTTCAGCGCAAAGTTCTTGTCTTTCAGGCTGTATTTGATGCCGACCGCCGCTTCGATTGCGAAACGAATGTCGATATCTTCTTCGATGACGAGTTTGGTTTCAAGGTCGCCGACAACGCCGCTCAGAATGTTTGCAAGAGCGATGCCCGGTTGCTTGTCAATCTTGACCTGACCTTTCAGACCAAGCGCGACGCCGGTAACTTCGTCTGCTTCCGTAAAGGCTACGCCTGCGACTTCCGGCGAAGAAATAATGTTTTTCTGTGCGCCGATTTTGGGCATATTGACGGCAAGTTTCAGGTGCGTCGAGTACGCGACGAGATCGAGTTCCACAAGACCGTTTCTGGTGCTTCGATAGAACTCCGTCGTTTCGTTAACTTCGCCGAATTGTTTGACGTATTCTTTCTCACTGAACAGTTCGATATGATTTGTTACGGTGTTTTTGAAGAATACCATGCCGTAATATTGGCTTGTGCATCCTGCGTCGAAATAGTACTTGCCGTCCTTGCGGTAAATAGGCTCGTACTTGTCTTCGATACCTGCAAGGTTTATCGTAAGTCCGCTGAACGCGACATCGGTCGGCACGTCGGGCAATACGTCTTGATAATATTTGAATCCTTCCTTGTTCAGAACAATCGACACTAATGCGTCGACAAGTTTTGCGAAGTAGTCGTTCTGGAACGCGACTTTCAAAGCCTTTCCTCCAACGCTTATGCCATCGACGATTTGTTTTACGATATCGATAATCTGACTTGTTTCGACAGATGCGGTTGCTTCGTCCGACGAAAGCGCGGTGCCCGAACCCGTTGCCGTCCTGATGATATCCATAAGGAATTCGCCGGTAACTTTGATGTTGGGCATTCCGAGTCCGTCAAGCATCAGGTATACGTTGCCGTCCGCGACGTAGATACCGATAAGTTCGTCACCGTCGGATTGTGCGTAAATCGAGATTTGCGCTTTTATGAGCGGCAATGCCTGTTCGATCGCCGCGAAAATATCCGACGAATCGAAGCCTTGTTGCAGTTTGTTGAGAAGCGCCGCAAAGGCGATTTCAAGTTTGACCGACGCGCGGATACCCATGTTGCCGTTTCCGATTGCGCCGACCGACGATACGTTGGTGAGAACCGTCTTGCCTTCGCTGTCGAGAATGGATCTACCCATCGCCATACCGTTGGTGAACATTGCGCCAAGGTCAAGGTCAAGCGACAAGGTGAGTGCTTCCAGTTTCGGCTCGAACCCGACTATCTTCTTTTTGGGCTTGCCGTTTGCGTCGACGATTTCGTTGCCGTTTTCATCCTTCTCCGTTCCAAAGAGAATTTCGATGAATTCGACGTAATCGTTGATATCGATTGCTTTGACTCGTTCTTCAACGCCCGTATTGCCGATCTTGATATTTTCGACCGCAACGTTTATGCCCAGAAGGTCTGCGGCTTCCGCGTTGAGTTTCAGCGAAATGTTGCTTTCGCGCTTAAACGTGCCATTTTCGTCGATATAATATTTCTTTGTTTCGTTATCGTATGCGTACTTCGTGCCGGTGTAGCTTTCTTCCGCCGTGACGAATTTCTCGCCGAAGTTGACTTCGACAAGTGCTTTCAGGTCAAGCCCGCCCAGGAGTTTTTGAGTGTTTTCGTCAAGACCGAGCGCCGCGATTCCCAACAGTTTTTCGATGAACAGCGTGCCGACTTCAACCGCAATGCGGTTGCTGTCAAGGATAAGCGCAGCCGCCGGCGAACCGAATTCGTCGTTTCCTACAACCGTGAAGTTGACTTCGGACGCAAGCGCGGACGAAGATCCGCTGCCGCCAAGCAGTTTTTTAAGGATTTCGACGCCGTTCGAGCCGCCCAGCAAATCGCTGAGTCTGAGCCCCGAAATGCGGATATTGTCAAATCCGAGTCCGTCGAGTTTCAGCAGGACGTTGCCGTCTTTGTAGTAAACGCCGATAAGGATTTTTCCGCCGTTTTCGCTGATATTGACGCCGTTTTCAAAGATCTGACCGACGATTTCGATTGAGGCAACCGAGTGGTCGACGTTCGTAAGGTTGAGCGCCAACGCAACGCGAAGCGACAATCTGACTTCCGCGCCGCCTTCGGGCACCGTGAGTTTCAGCCAGTCTTCGCCAAGCGTCACACCCGTAAGCACGCCGAGATTATCGACGAATTTACCGATGTCGAATCCTGTCGTCGCATTGGTGTTTTTATCCATGAATTCCAAGCCGAGATTTACTTCAAGGCTCAGGTCGATTACCGTTTCTTGTGCGACTGTCGCGTTCTTAACTTCGTCGGGCACGATGGACTGTGTTCCGTCAATCAATCCGATATCGATTTTGCCGATGTTAAGGTTGAACCCGACGTGGCCGATTTTAAGCCCGATGCCGATACCGAACGAATCGAAGTCGAAGCCGAATTTCAGTTCTTCGTAAATGCCGTTGACCTTCGTATATCTTGTGGTCAACGCTTCCGCGTATGCCGAATCATAGCCTTCGCAATCCGAAAGAATACCGGCTTCCGAAAGTTTGACATAAGACACGTCTGCTTCCGCCTTTGCAACGCGTTTATACAGCGTCTGACCGCTGAATTTATCTTCGCTGCCATTTGCGATTTCGCCGTATTCGCCGTTTTCAAGCAATACGTACTTCTCGCCGTCGTAAACTTCGCCGTCCGCGAGCGCTACAAAGTCATACGCTTTCTTTACGTAAACTTCGCCGTCCGCGTTTTCGGGGAAGATGGGAGACGCCGTAACGATGGTGACTTCCACGCCGACCGCGCCGAACGCTTCAAGGCTTATCGTGCCTTTGTCAAAGCCGAGCAAGGTTTCAAGCAGCGTTTCGACAAGGCTTGTCGTTGCCTGAACCGCGATACCCGTCGTGTACACGCCGTTGAGTTTGATAAATTCGCCAACCCACAGTTGCAGCATTGCCGCTTCGTAAGGCATGCGTTCATCCGCACTTGCAGACGCGATTGCGCCAAAGAGTTCGGACACGGGCATCGAGAAGATACCGCGACTTGTATTGATATATTTAATATATAACGTACTGTTATACAGATAGATACCGCCTTTGACGGTTCCTCTGGAATCAAGCGACTCGATTGCGAGTTCAACGTGTTTCAGAAGTTCCGCAATATCGATGTTTGCGGTATTGGACAAAGCCTTTACAAGTTCCGCAACGTTTGCGCCGACCGTAACTTTTATACGCGCTTCCGCCTCGAATTCGCCGATGCTGACAAGGAGCTTCGCAAGAGCGTTAAGGTCTCTCAGGTCTTTGCCGGTGAACGCGGGTGTGAATTTGTAAATCACGTCTTCGATATAAATCGTATTATCTGCGGTTGACGCCTCGGACACGCGATAAAGTTTACCGGTGTAGCCGTCGTTTTCAAGCACGGGATAATATGCGCCTTCTTCCGCGACGAATTGATATTTGCCGGAATCGTTGACGGTTGCGACTTTGTTTACGCTGTCAAAGTCGAATCTGACGCCCTTGAACGTTGCAAGTTCGTCTTTGTCGATTTCGTAGTAGTTGCCTTGTTTATAAAGGGTTATGCCGGTGGCTTCATAGACGAAGTATTTGCCCGTTGCAGCGTTAAGACGGAATTTTGCACCGCCTTTCGTTCTGTCGGTTACGGAGTATTCGCCCGCCTTGAAATCGCCGTTAGCGTCGGTCACAAAGCCTTTTCCGTCTTCTCTGTACTTCTTGTCGGCAGGATAGGTTTCGGCTTCTTCCGGAAGAATCGGGAAGTAAGTCTTTGCCGAATCGTCCGCTACGAATTTGTACGTGCCGTTGTCTGCAATCGTGAACGTGCCGTCCGAATTTTTCACGAATTTCGTGCCGACGTAGCCTGTTTCCGCAAGGTAGTACGCGCCACGCTTGAACGTGCCGTTTACATCCTGTGCATAAGCCATTGCGCCGGTTTTGGAATATCTTTGACCTTCGTATGTTGCTTTATCTTCGTTTTCTGCAAACTCGACGTATTTCATCGTCGTGCTGGTGCGGTTGGAGACGTCGATAATGTCTGCGACAAAGTCAAGAATACTGTCGTTTATGCCTTTCGTTCCGGAAAGAGTCAGCCCGAGTTCCATCGAGAGATAAATCTTTTCATCGCCGACGGTTTCGGATACTTCCGGGAATATATTGCCGATAAGGACAAGGTCGTGCTCGGCTTCCGTTCCCTCAACAAGTTCTTTTCTGAACTTGCCGTTTTCGTCAACGTTTCCGTCTTTGTCGTATCTCGTGCCGGTGTAAACTTCCGCAACGGGAATTTCGACAAGAGCCGTGCCTTCCTTGAAGTAGCCTTTGACTTCCTGCTTGTCAAGAGCTGTCGCGCCCGCTTTCTTCACAAAGTACGGGATAACTTCAATCGCTTCGCCCTGCAAAACAAGGGTTGCGTCAAGTCCCAGACCGATGCTGAAATCGGGGGCTTTCGTCGTGTTCGGGTTGTCGAACACAAGGTCGATGCTTATGCCGTTGTCTTTCGTCCAGCCGATGCCGCTGTGTTTGACTTTGACGAAAAGTTTATCTTCCGCGACAGGGTTGCCGTTCGCGTCGTAAACAGTTGCTGTTCCGTCATAACCTTTCGCGGAAACAAGTTTTCTGGTTTCTTTGTCAGCTGAATCATAAACCGCCAGATAACTTGTGTGCGTGTACATGACGAACTTCTTCAGTTCGGCAGGCGCGGTTGTGATTTCAACATAAGTGTCGCCACTCTTATAGTACAGTTTTTGGACTTCTCCGCCGGCGTAAAGGACGAATTCGTTCGAGCCGTCGGGAGATTGTCTATAAAGCGTCTTGTACGCCTTCGTGACGTCGGTTTCCGTCGTGTCGAAGAACAGGATTTCTTTGCCCTGTTGCGACTCGAACGCCGCATTATAACGGACGAAACGCTCTTCGACTTTTTCAGTGTAAAGGACGTCGTCGACCGAAGTTTTGCCGTCCGAAAGTTTTGCATAAGGGCTGCTGAGCGTGAACATTGCTTTCACGTCGTCGCTGAACCCGAACGTGTCGCCGAGAAGTTTCGCGACAACGTTTTCAAGCAATACGTTCATCAGGTTAGGAGCAAGAGCAAGGTCAAGTCCCGTATCGCTGATGCTTGCGCTTGAAAGCAGATTTTGCAAAATCTTGTTGACAAGCACGTAATCGGTTTTCTTGTCATCCTTTTTGTCTTCGCCGTCGCCTTCGCCCGTCGCAAGCGCGCTTGAACCGCTGCCCGACGTCTTTTTGATCTGGTCGATAATGTTTTTAAGCGACGCTTTGAAGTTGTCGCCGCCGACCGCAGAAAGCGATACGTAAACGTCGCCGTCCTTCAAGCTCACGAAAACTGGGTTGCCGTTAAGGTTGATCTTAATCAACGCGTCAACCATATTAAGGAGCGTGAGCGGATCGTATTTTTCCTCGCCGGCAGTGTATTCCGCGCCGAGTTTGCCCATTATGAGTTCGTAAAGAGCCTGACCTGCGGGCACAAGATACTCCGTCATTTTTTCGGATTTGACGTTAAGTACGACGTCGATACCGATCGAACCGTGCGTGTTTTTGATAATCGCGTCAAGAGATACCGCTTTCAGTATGCTGCCGACGGTTGCCATTGTTGCGTCTTTTTCGAAAGCCGCTGCCGACGCGACGTTGCTAAGGATTGCGTCAAGACTATGCTTGCCGTTTGAGATATCGTAACTCAATTCAACGCCGAATTGTACGCCGATCGCACTCTTCGTTGTGTCTTCTGTCTTTGTCCAGGTGTTGCCCGAAAGTGTCGTGCCGAAGATATCTTGTTTTTGGGTGCTGAGATTTACCTTATTGACAAGAATACCAAGGTCAAGATACGAGCACGTCGCAACGACCGAAAGCAAAGGTTTGTTTTCGTCTTTCAGGTTCACCGCGACTTCTGCGGAGAGTCCCAGACCGTTGATGATTTCGATAATGTCGTCGCCGACCTTGTCGCCGACAAGCGCTTCAAGCAGTCCTTTCACGGTTTCTTCCGCGATCTTCACCTGAATGCTCTTTGACGCAAGTTCCAGAATGATTTCCGCCTCGTTTGTCGTGGCTCCGTCGTCGGACGCAAGCGCAGCGCCTGTGCCTTCGACTTTTCCGCCAAGGTATTCCACAACGCCGCTGACCGTCTTGCCGAGCAGACTTCCGAGCAGGTCAAAGTTTTCAACCTTGCTTCTTACGGGTGCGCTCTGGCTGAAGAATTGCGTTTCGACGTACAGGCAAGGAATATCTTTCCCCGTTGCGTCTTTTTCGGTTGTGAAGTACAAGCCGAGTATGGTCTTTTCTTTGCCGGGGGCTGCGTTTCTCACCTGCAACATAAGGTCGGATTTACCGAATTCTTTCAGGTTAAGGTTCCCCGCGAGCCTTACGCGAAGGTCAAGGTCAAGTTCGTTCTGAATATCGAGATTGAGCGGGAATTCAAGGTCGGTACCCGTTGCCTGCAAAATGCCGGAAACAAGTTTTCCGATGGGGAATTCGCCCTGTTTCAGCCCAAGGTCAACGCCGATTTCGACGTCAAGCGCCATGGTTTCGATTTCGGAAAGCCCTTTGTAGTCGGCTTTGTTAAGGTTTTTAAGTACGTCGCTGTTTGCCGCAAGACCGATCTTCAATCCGCCAAGAGCAATGCCGAGTACCAAGGGGTCGATACCGACGCTGAGTTTCAGAAGGTACGGTTTTTTATCCGTAACTTTCGTATTAAGTTCGATAAAGCTGTTCGTTTCGTTGAGTTTCAGGTCAACGCCGTCGATGTCCGCAACGAGTTGCAGAATCGCGCCCAGCATGTTCTTGCTGAGAGAAATCGTCATGCCCGACGCTTCGTCGTTTCTGTAAATGCTGATTTCTTTGACGATGTTGTTGACGATTGAAAGTATGCCTTCAATGCCGAGATCCGCCGATGCAAGTGCGCCCGTGGACGCGCCGCCCACCATACCCAGGACTTTATCTACGCCGATTTTGAGTTTGGTGTCTTTGATGGCCTTTTCGCCGTCGATGTTGATGTAAATCGTGCCTTCCGTGACGTAAAGTCCGACAACCGTCTTATTCGCTTCCCACGGATAGCCGTCGGTGAGTTCAACCGCAAGGTCGCTCTTCGTCAAAAGCGCCTTGACGATTTGCATCGTGTCTTTTGTATCGCCGCTTAAAAGCGCGCCGAGGTTCACGTTGCCGGCAATTCTGAGACCGATTACGTCTTTGAATTCATCCTGAACGTTGAACTTAATGAGCAACGATTTCAGGAAGTTTGCAAGCGCGCTGGGATCTTTATCGCTGCCGCCGACAATGCCCGAAAGCAAGCCGCCGATCGCCCAGGTGTCGCCGCTCGCCGCCGTCTTGATTGCGCCGATTTCGATGCCCGCTTCCACGTTGACGTATACGGTAAGATCCGCAATATTCGTTGCGTCCGCTTGGGGGAGATTTTCGTTTTTCAGACCGTCGATGAACTGTTCAAAGGTTACTCCATAGTTTTCCTTGAACGTTTTTTCGGAAAGTTGAATGTTGCCAAGTTTGATTGCGACGTTTGCGGCGGTGTTTGCAACCTGCTTATATTCGCCGTCTGCCGCTTCTTGATACTCGCCGTCGACAAGATTATATCTCGTGCCGGTATAGGTTTCGTCTGCTGCGATCTTTACGTAATGGACGCCGTGAGGATCGGACTGACCGTTTCTCATGATGAAGATACCGATGCCGATACCGCTGAATTTTGTGCCGCCTGCGACCACGGACACGTCGCCGTCTTCGATCTTACCGATGACGATAGATGCGCCGAGTTCGGGCAGTTTAAGTTCCATTCTCTTGGTTTCGCCCGTGGGTTTGCCGTTTTCGTCAAAGACATCTTTCATCGTGTAGCCTTGCGTGAAGACTTCGTAAAGAGCGACTTCCTGTTTGGAAGCGTCCACTTTGACGTAGGTGGTAAGACCGCTTGTCTTATTGTACGCGGGAATAAAGCCTTTCGTAAATTCCATCACGTCCTTATCCATATCGAACATGAGAGTGTCCGCACGTTTGAATTCGGATTGATAGTACTTAGGCGCGCTCGCGTATATATCCTTATTAGAAGCGTCGATGAGCGTGAAGTTTCTGCCGGAGTTTGCAAACTCTTTCAAAGTTCCGTCGGCGTTCTTTTCAAAGTATTTTTCGTCGATACCCGTAGCATTGTCTTTCAATACGTAGAAGAAACTGCCTTCTTTCGCTTTTACGAAGAAGTCGCCTTCGCCGTAATCGTTATTAAGCGTGAATTCGCCGTCGGCGTATACGTATTTATCGACGTTTCTCTGATACAGGTCTTTTTGTCCGACGGGATTTGCCAAAGGATATGCGTTTTGCAAAATCGTATAATCGGCGTTCGCGTCGTAAGCGTAGTATTTATAGCTCGTTGCGCCCGCATGGTATTCGATATAATCGTTCATATCGCCGACAAGCACGCCGACAAGAAGCTTCATAACGCCCGTCATTACCTGAATCTGCAAGCCCTTGTTGCCAAGGAGAATTACGGGGTTGAGTTCGGACAAGTCGATGTCCGCAGACGCCGTACCGTCGCCCTTGTTGATAAGCCCTTCAAGGAGCCCGATAAGGTCGAATTTCAACGCGACGGGCTGAATAATCGTGCCGTCGTCCGTTTTGAGATACAGCGTCGTGGTTTTCTGGTCATAGTAAAGACCAAGGAAGACTTTTTTGTTCGATTTTTTCCTGATCTCGATGAGAATACGGGAGTCGTTCTGGTCGGGCTTGCTGGAAATGTCTATATCCGCAACGATGTTGAAAGTCAAGCCGCCCTTGATTTCGTCCTTGATGTCGATTGTCGTGCCAAGCGCGAAGTTCGCGACAAGCGCGCCCAACAAGTCTTCAAGAACGTAAGTTTCGTCGTCAAGCGCTACGTCGATTTCCGCGCCGAGTCCGAGATATACGTTGCCGCCGTTCAGAAGATCCTGATATTCGTCTTCCAAAATATTACGTTCGCCAAGTGCGGCAAGGTTGCGCTTACCGACCGTAAGCACGATGTGTCCGAGACCGAGTCCGAGACCAAGCGCCGCATTGTCGCCCTGCTGAATGCCTACATTTGCTTTCAGCCAGAGTTTCGACAGGTTAAGTCCGTCGTATTCCAGAGAAATCGCGGTGCCGCTGTTCGAGAAATTAAGCCCTTTCACGATTTCCGTATCGACGCCCAGACCGTTAAGAAGCGCGGTGATAAGCGTATCCGCAATCGCAACTTCCAGTCTGTCGCGGTTTACGGAAATGCAGTTAATGTTTGCAAGAAGCAATCCTACGATATCGAACTTCGCCTTTTCTTCGGTTGCGGGAGCGTCGCCGCCTTCACCTTCGGTTGTATCGCCTTCGCCCGATGCGAGTGCGCTGCCGGTGCCCGAAACGTCTTTGCCGAAAAGTTTGAAGTTTCCGCCAAGGGCTTCCAAAATATTGATTTTATAATTTCTGAATTCGCCGTCGCTGCTGTTGAGATAAAGCATGCCGTCTTCAAGCAGCAATACGGCTGTTTTTGCGTTTTGTCCTTCGCCCGTCGTAATGTCGATGCGCGCGTCGACTGCGCTGAGGATCTTTGCAACGTCCGCGCCGTTCTTAATCGCGTTTACAAGTGCCATTACGTTGGCGTTGGCGTTGATTTTAAGGTTGAATTTCGCATTGACGCCGTCGGGAGACTGCACTTTCAACGCAAGATTGTACAAAAGTTTTCCGAGTGCGGAAAGGTCAAGTACGCTGTTTTCTCTGATGTTGAATTCAAGTTCGAGTTCCAGCCCGATACTTACCCACAGGTCAAAGTCGAATTCGCCGTCTTTGTAGGTTAATTTACCGGCGTTGATATATTCGCCACCTTCTTCGGCGCTCTTGAATTCCTTGCCTTCCAGATATCCGTCAAGCGAAGGATCGGGGTTGCCGTAGTTAAGGAACAAACCGACGTTCGCGCCGAGAATTTGTCCGCGTTCTTCGGTCGCCATATTGACGGCGACGTCGATTTTCCAGCCTTCTTCGCCCTGAGGATAATCTTCACGGGTTTGGTAAATTTTAAGGTCAAGTTGGTCAATGGGAAGTTTCATTCCGAGTTTGCCCATAAGACCTGCGATTACGTCTTTCGTAAGGCTTGCGGAAATGCTTTCCACCGTGAGCGGAGTCGAGTCGCCTTTGACGATATTCAAGCAGCCGATAAGCGCCATGATGTCAAGGCTTGCCGTTTCTTCGACAGCAGCCGAATCTTCGTCGCCCGCCGCAAGACCGTAGTGCGTCACGACAAGTTCGCCGTTATCCATTGCGGTTTGAACCGCTTCGATAAGCCCTGCGTTAATGACGTCGCCCGATGCCGCGCCCGAACCTTTGCCGCCGATAATTTCCATTATGCTGGGGATTTCGGGGATTTTCGCCGCGATAAGGTCTTTCAAAATCTGATTAAGGTTGATATCGGGGATCATCGCTTTGCCGCCGCCGAGTCCGGACATATCGGCATAAAGCGCGTTGTCCGCGCCGATATAGTAAAGACCGAGATAGGTCCTGTCGTTGCCTTTCTTATCTTTTCCGTTCAGTTCGATGACTGCACGGGTTTTCTTGTTATCTTTAAGGTTGATTTCCGCACGCAATTTGAGGTGGAGGCTGATTTGGAGCGGTTCGAGAATCTGAATAGCATCGGATTTCTTATAAATTTCCGTGCCGGTAATGCCTTCAAGGGCTTTGGCAATCGCGCCGCCAACGGCGCCGTCGATGTTTTCGATGCTGTACTCTTGTTTTGCAATGTCGAGATTTATGTTAAGGTCGGCACTGAGCGTCGTGAAGCTGTAATTCTTCCTGTCCGTTTTGACAAGTTCGGGCATGGAATTTTTGACTTCGTTTGCGAAGTCCGCCGATTTGGAAAGCCCGCCTATGCCAAGTTCCATCGTCTTGTCGACGCCGCCTTTCGTGCTGACGACGTTCAATGCAAGTTTCTGGAAACGGTTGTTGCTGATATTCGCGACAAGCGCCGTGTTAAGCGTCTTTTTGCCCGACAAAATATCGCCGACAAGGAAGTTGACGACGCCTTTGATAATGTCGGATTGTCCGCCCAGCAAGCCGTTGACGACGTTGCCGACTTGTTCAAGCAAGGTCTTATTCGTGAAAATCGCGTTGAGTTTCGTGGGCATCACGAGATCGACCGAACCGTCGGCGTTCGTTACAGAGTAACTGCCGCTTTCGGAAATAAGGGAAAGCAGGATATTGAACAGCGTGAGTTTATCGTCGCTGTCCGTTCCCAAAATGGTGGAAATAAGGTTTTTAACGCCTGCGTCGTTAATAAGGCTGCCAAGGTCGTAATCCGTCAACACTTCTTCGATTTTCAGTTGGTTGAGAATATCCTTGAAAAGCCCCACTACGTATGCGATATCCGAATCGGACACGTAGTAACGATGCACCGCCTTGCCCGTTTCATAGTCGTTGAAGTCGATATACATATCGCCGCCCTTTGCGTAAATGCCAAGGACAACCGTCGTAAGGTCGGCGCTTTCTTTCAGCACTTCAAAGGTCATTACGCTTTCGTTGACGGGATATTGTTTGTCATCGCGTCCGCCGAGAGTGTCGATGGAACCTTTGACTTTGACGGTGTATTTATCAGTCTTGCCTTCCTTTTCGACGTAAACGTACGGAGAACGTTATGTACCTTGAATTCGGCTCGACCGTCTTTGCGTTGATGATCGAGGTCAGCAACAGTTGTCTGGCAGCGTCGCCTGACAATGCCGTCTTTACCGTTTCGGTCTGCTGTTGCGAACCGGTGTCGGGCTTAACGAACTGATTGAGGTTGGAATCCCCGCTCGTCGTTTGCCCACAACCTACGAGAAGAATCAGCGCAAGGGCGAGCACCGCCGCAAGCACTAACGCTTTCTTGTAAATCGAGTTGCGTTTCATAATAGCCTCCTTATGCGCATATATATGCGTGCGTGAAACGTGGCCTGCACAATTTCACATATATAGATAATTATATTCTACAAGAAAAAATGCCTGCCGTCAATACAATGTTGTTACTTTTTTCTACGAAAAATACCGAAAATCTTCCAAAATTTTTCCGACCACAATATGTTGTGTTTTCCGAGCGTTAAAAACCGCAAACGAAACCAAAATAATTTGCGACAGTTGTAAAAAACGCCAAATTTCGTCGCAAAAACCGACAAAAACCAAACTTTTCCGCCACGAATTTCAGCCATTTTCACAAGGTTACCCTTCCGGGAGATTGCCACGCTACGCTCGCAATGACACGGTACTTTGTACGCAATCGGTGTAGTTTTATTTGCATCACATCTATGGTTTGATTGACGTACACTCGTTATGCTATTCCGTGCAACGCACTTTATGTCATTGCAAAACGCCCTATACTCGATTCCTTCCGTGCAACACACTTTATGTCATTGCGAGCGTAAAAACGGGGTCCCCGCGGGATACTGTCTACCCGTGGGGAAAAGGCGCACACAAGCAAAAGAGTGAGCGTTATCGCCCCCGATAACGTGATTTCAAAAGCGCAGTTTGCGCCGTGCAGCGCAATATTGTGTCATTTCATCTGTCCTGTTGACACATTTTACGGCAAAAATAAGCCCGTTCCGTGTCAACGGGACACTTTTCGGGCATTTTTCAATTATTCGGCAATCAAATTCTTATTTGTATCCGAGTGCCTTTCTTACTTCCGTATCGTCGAAAAAGTAGTTTTCGTACAGGTCTTTTTTGTAAAGCGTCTTTATATCGGTCTTTGCAGTTAATCCCGCCTTTTTGAGCGACGATTTTGCCCTTAACGCAAGCACCCACCACAATTCTTCGGGGAATTCGTAAACCTTTACGTCGGGATACTTTTCGTTCAGCATCGCCTTGAACTTCGCGTTTTTGTCGCAAAGCGGATATATCACGCCGTTTTTGCCGTTCAATATCACGCTTAAAACGCTCTCAGCCGCGCTTTCGTCGCCGATTTCGGGATATCCCCCATCAAAAGTCAGATAAAAATTCCTGAATTTCAGCGCAGGTACGCCGCCGATTGTAAATATTTCTTTCGGAAGCGGATACGCCAAAGGAATTTCCGCAACCGACACCGATATTTTGTCCGAAAAAGCAAGGATTGCGTTTTCGCAATCGGTCTGATTTTTCACAAACGGATGTTTTTCAAGATTTTGACCGGGATTGCGCCTGTTGAAGTAACAAATCGAGCTCGCAACGTAAACCGCGCGCTTCACGCCGCTTTCGACGGCTTTTTCGACAACGGTTTTCAGATTATCCTTGTTTTCGCCGAAATACGCGACGGCGTCGATTTTGTCGAAATTAAGTTCGTCGCCGGGCGTTGAGACTTTCGGCGTTATTCCCGCTTTTTCGACGTTTTCCGAAAAGTTATCGGGCAGTTGATTTTCATAAACAAATAAGATATTTTCCATTTCAGCCTTTTTTGAATTTTTTGATTTTGTCGGGTTTCAGGTTTTTTTCGGCGGAGTCTTCGCGCATTACGTCGTGATAATCGTTTGCGGATATGACGTATTCTTCGTACGGCAAAAACTCTTCCTTATAAAAGAAATTGTGATAATCGGATTTTTTCACGCTTTCAAAATACTTCCACGGGGCGGGCGTCATACATTCGCCGCACCAGTATCCTCCGCAAAGCACGCCGTACGGCGTCATTTTGAAGGTATGGCCGTTTGCACATTCCCACAGCGTTTTGCGCTTGAAATCCACGCCGCGGGTACTCACGTCAAAACATTTTCCGCCGCGCGCCGCCGCATAAGTTTTCAGGTCGTTTTCGGTAAGATACGGCGAGTTTTCGCTCTCGTAAAATCCGGGCGGATCGCCGCCTTCCGTTTGGGTTATCGAAACGTCCGAAATTTTCAAAGGAAGTTCCCTTATTTTGTCGTATCCGCCGTAAAAAACGTTAACCCTGTCGTTCATTCCGTTTTCCTGCCAATAGTACGGCGAATTTGTCATAATCGACAGTTTTGACACGATAAACTTCTTAATAAGCGGTGATAAAGTGCCGAATATGCGATTTGAGTTTTTTACCAAATTTTCGGTGATATATCTTTCGACGCTGACTTTTTCAATGCCGAAGGCGTCTTGTAAAACTCTCCCGTCCTTTATCCACGCGCCGAATCCGCACCGTTTTACAAACCATCTCGGCTCGGCAATTTTGTCGACGTTGAGTTTAAGCTTTCCCGCAATATTCGCGACGAAATCGCGATATATTTCGCGCTCGCCGCAGCCGACGTCGTAAATCGCGTTTTCTTTCACTTTCTTTTCGTTTTCGTCAATGCTTACGACAAGCCTGAATATCACTTCCGACAGTTCTTCCGCCGTGATAAACTCTGCGGGCGCGTCAAGCGAATTTTTGAAAATCATCGCGCCGTCAAGCATGCGTTTTACAAAAGTTTCGTCTGCGACGGGGGCGGTACGGAGCACGTAAAAACCTTTTATTCCGCTTTCGACAAGGTATCTTTCGCCGCGAAGTTTCGACACGCTCGCAAGGTCGTAATACGCCGGCATTGCGGGGTGTCCGACCGCCGCGTACGGCCGTTTCATCGTTCTTCCGCCGTATATGCCCGTTGTCGACAGCTCGATAATCTTTGCGTCCGAGCCCGTTTCGATAACGGCGTCGACAAGGTTTTTCGTATAAAAATAATTGACCTTTTCCGCAAAATCGGGAAAATGCTCGCTTTCGGGCATGCCGACAAAATCAAGGTTCAATATATAATCGGCTGCCGCGACAAGTTCCTTCGCTTCCTGAAAATCAAGCGGCGAGAAATCGCTGACAATGACGTTTTCGCCGTAATTTCGGATAAGTGCGTCGACGCGGTCGCTTTCACGCACGCGCACGGGCGCAATCACGCGCATATTTCCGTCTTTTATAAGTTTTTCGGCGACGAGATACGCAAGGCTCGTATGCATACCCGTCACTAGCGCAGTTTTTCTCATAGGGATATTTTACCACATCGTGCGATGCCTTTCAACCGTTGTCGCAAAATTCCGCAAAAAAGAAGCGTGGATTTTCCAAACAAAAAACCCGTCCGAAGACGGGTTTCGATTTTGAAACGAAAATTAACGTTTGCTGAACTGAGGTGCTCTACGAGCTTTCTTGAGACCGTATTTCTTTCTTTCTTTCATACGTGGGTCACGAGTTAAGAATCCAGCAGCTTTCAGAACTGGTCTGTAGTCGTTGTCTGCCTGAAGAAGGGCTCTTGCAACACCATGTCTGATGGCACCAGCCTGTCCTGTGTATCCACCACCGTGTACGTTAACTAATACGTCAAATTTATCTGCTGTGGATGTTAATTCTAATGGCTGACGAGCGATTACTTTTAATGTGTCATATCCAAAATATTCATCCATGTCTTTTTTATTGATTGTTACTTTACCTGTTCCTGGTACGAGATATACTCTTGCAACACTGCTTTTTCTTCTACCAGTTCCGTAATATCTTGTAGTAGCCACTTACTTTTCCTCCTTAAATTAATACTAGATTGCTAATTCCTTAGGCTGCTGTGCAGCATGTTTGTGATCAGGTCCAGCGTATACGAAAAGCTTTGTATACATCTGTCTTCCAAGAGGTCCTTTAGGAAGCATACCTTTTACGGCAAGTTCGATAACTTCTTCTGGTTTCTTGTTTAATTTTTCTCTTAATGTTGTTTCTTTCATTCCACCAACATAGTCGCTGTGATGATAGTAAATCTTCTGATCTAACTTCTTACCAGATACTTTGATCTTGTCAGCGTTAACGATGATTACATAGTCACCGCAATCCATATGAGGTGTGAAAATAGGTTTGTTCTTTCCTCTTAAAACACTTGCAACTTCTGATGCAAGACGTCCTAATGTATGTCCTGTAGCATCAACTACATACCAGTCTCTTGTGATGGTAGATGGGCTAG
>ERZ825525.680-NODE-680-length-40011-cov-11.473271_pt1 | contig 40011 bp, 27 predicted proteins | sample MGYA00519930_ERZ825525 | MGnify/ENA primary metagenome ERZ825525 (study PRJEB31778, sample SAMEA3449203) | human gut metagenome | biome: human gut; feature: human-associated habitat; material: faeces | place: United Kingdom | collected 2010/2012 ... | reverse complement strand
TACCGAAATAAACAATAGCAAAAGGGGCTATCCGACTTTTTGGACAGCCCCTTTTATAACCAAATTATCCAGTAAGATATTCATTAATAAAACAAATTGCTTTTCGAGCAGCATCCCGGACTGATCCAATAATCTCAACCTCTCCGTCTTCATATCTCAAATCAGCATCAAAACGGAATTGAACAAGTTTCCTCTTCATTTTATCAAACTTTACTTCACACCATAAAGACAAATTCTTGCCCTTAAACTCTACATCATAATCAGATCGATACCGTACTCCACACACATCATCATAAGAAAAAAAAATAATAAAATGACTCGCACATAACAATGCTAATTGTACGGCATCTATTCTCATAATTACAACACCTCCTTTTTCTATTGCGCCCATATCTTCTCATTATTTTACCCCAATTTCATACCCATTACCTCTAAATTACACAAAAGACCGAAAAGGATATAAGCACGTTATTAATTGTTAATTAACCATTTACAAACCATATAAAAGCAAGAATCATATAGTGATATATAATCCTTATCATTATCTTTGACACCACAAAATTATAGTTATAAAACCATACATTTATGCTATAATTATAAAATCATACCCTTAAAAAAATTATTATGCCTCAAGAAGAACTTATATCCCGCATTCGAGAATTAATCAAAGAAATGAATATTTCTCAAAACGAATTTGCCGACCGCATTAAAATAGACCGCTCCAATTTTTCAAAACATATAAATGGAAAACTTCCCATTAGCGATTCCCTATTAAATAAAATTGTTGTCAGTTTGGGTATATCCAAAGAGTGGCTCAATTCCGGTGAAGGAGAAAAATACTATATGGCTGCACACCGCCAAACAATATCTTTACCGACAAATGTCATACACACCAATGGGCAAAGAGGAGCTAAAGTATATGATATAGATGTTACTGCCGGCCCCATAGGAAGGAGTCTCATATTCTCGACAGAAAACCTCATCGGGTCGATAGACGTTCCGTTCATAAATAACGAAAATAGTATCGTCCGGGTAAGTGGAGACAGTATGCAACCGGTCATTTGCAACGGAGATATGGTAGCCATCAGAGAAGTCAAAAATCCTAACCTTATATTTTGGGGACAAATTTACGTAGTATTACTAGACGACTATCGCATGGTCAAATATATACGGAAACACACCGATCGAGATATGGTAATCCTCAGAAGTGCCAATCCCGAATACGATGACATAGAAATTCACAAATCAGAAATTCGGGATTTATTCATTGTCGAGAACATCATTCGTTTCGATAGCCGTATGTAATAAATTACAATTGTTAATAAAATATCGAGTTTTAACTAATTAAATTTAAAACAAAGCAGAAAATTAAGGATTAATTTGGTGGAAAAAACTTTTATAGCTTATATTTGTATCAGTTTTTCATGGTATTTAGATTTAAGGTTAATAACAAAGATTGGTTGCCGGGAGGCAACCATTTCTTTTTTAAGAAATCTGCCATCCTTCGCACTTTTTTCACATTGTAATATTCAGAATAAATTTCTACATTTGAAAACATAACCAATACACACACAACATGAAACACTTTTTTAAAACCGTTTTGCTGTTATCAGCAACGCTTCCCTGTTTTGCACAAACTCCACCAGAAATTCAAGATGCAAACATAATAGGAATCAACAAATTACCACCACGAACAGCAATCTGGCCAGCTCCCTCGGCACAAGAAGCCCAAAACACAAATTACGAACATTCTGTATGGGTCAAATCTTTAAATGGCAAATGGGATTTTTTCTGGTCTCCCGATCCTCAATCAAGACCCGTAAACTTTTATAAACCAGAGTTCAACCGCAATGACTGGAAAAAAATCGAAGTCCCCTCTATAATAGAACGGCAAGGCTACGGAACACCTTTATATGTCAACTCTACTTATCCATTCAAAGTAAATCCGCCTTTTATTATGGATGAGCCTAATCACAAATATACGACTTTTAAACAGCGAAACCCTGTAGGATCATTCTGCCGGACATTTCTGCTACCAGAGGAGTGGGGAAACGATAAAGAGATTATCCTTCATTTAGCCGGAGCAGGACCTGCAGCATTTATATGGATCAACGGAGAAAAAGTCGGTTACACCCAAGATCCTCGGCTTCCGGCAGAATTCTCAATCAATAAATACCTCAAAAAAAAGGAGAAAACCTTTTAGCCATCGAAGTCTATAAATATTGTGACGGTTCATATCTCGAAGACCAAGACTTCTGGAGATTAAGCGGCATTTTCAGAGATGTGTTCATTCGTGCCGTGCCCAAAATATCTTTATGGGATATATACGCCCAACCCGAATTAGATTTATCTTCACACAAAGGCAAAATAAACCTACATTACACTCCTGCCAATTTTACCGAAAAAAGAGACAGTGACTACAAAATAAATATATCGGTATTTTCTCCATTAGGAAAGAAACTGGTCAATAAAAATTTTAAGATCAAAGATTTCGCTCCCGGATTCGGGAAAGAGAGCAAATTGCCTGCCATAGAATTAGACACCGTACAACTATGGTACGATGAATCTCCTATACAATATAAAGTTCTCGTTGAGTTGAGCAAAAAAGGAAAAACAATCGAGGCCTATAAACTTCCCGTTGCTTTTCGTAAAATAGAAGTAGACGGGAATAAAATACTCTTGAACGGAAAAAAATTTAAAATCAGAGGAGTAAACCGACATGAATTTTCACCAGATCAAGGGTGGGTAATTTCAAAAGAAGAAATGATCAAAGATCTCGAGCTCATGAAACGAGGAAATATCAACTTTATACGTAATGCCCATTACCCGAATGACCCCAGATGGTATGAACTATGCGATCAATACGGAATTATGATAATGGACGAACCGAATATCGAATCCCACGGATTAAGCTACCTGAGAAAAGTTCTTCCTGCCGACCTTCCCGAATGGAGCAAAGCCTGTATCGACAGAATGCAACGAATGGTCATACGAGACCGACAATATCCTTGCGTTACAATGTGGTCTTTGGGAAACGAAGCCGGATATGGAAATGCCTTTGTAGAAATGCGGAAAATAACTCACCGATATGATCCGGAACTCCGATTAATCCAATATGCCGATATGAACAGAGTAGCAGACATAGACAGCCAGACCTATCCCACAGCAGACTGGCTACGGCAACATCTGAAAGGAAAAGCCGTAAGAAAAGGAGAACGAGGAGAATCGACCAGCATAGAACAACATGGAAAATACCCATCGGGAAAACCATTCCTATTAAGTGAATATGCTCATGCCCAAGGAAATAGTCTCGGAGATTTAATCGACTATTGGGAACTGATCTACAAGCACGATATGCTCATCGGCGGATTTATTTGGGATTGGGTAGATCAAGCACTATGGAAAGACCCGAGCAATCCCTCAGCCGGATATTTATACGGAGGAGATTTCGGAGATTTTCCGAATGACAAAAACGGCTGTATCGATGGGTTGATAAGTGCCGATCGCATTCCGCACCCCCACTACTATGAAATGCAGAAAGTTTATCAGCCTGTCGCATTTAGATTGATAGATAACCAACCGCTCACGATCGATGTGACAAATCGATTGTTAACAACTGATCTCAATAAATACGACTTCAAATACCAGATACAAGAAAACGGGAAAATAACATCAGAAGGCATATTGCCGGAAATCTCCGTTTCCCCATGCTCCTCTCGAAAAATAACATTACCCGACCACATACGATATGACCTTAAAAAAGAAAACTTTCTAAAAATATCCATGCAACTAAGAGAGCCAGAAATCTGGGCAAAAGAAGGCTTTACGGTAGCATGGGAACAATTCAAGCTAAACGATATAAAACCCAGTATCACATTAGCAATGCCAAAAGCCTCAAATCCGGCAATATTATACGAGTCCGACACTCTATATACGATCAAAGGAGACTTTTTCGAAGTAAAATTCAATCGTAAAAACGGAATGTTATCCTCTTATTCGATCAATAACAAAGAACTCATCAAAGTTCCCGTACGATTCAACTTCCGCAGAGCATTGACCGATAATGACAGAGGTTGGAAAGTAGGAGAAAAAATGAAAATCTGGCAAGACGCAGGTCTGTGCTACACCGTACAACAATTCCAGATTATTTCGTCGGACAAAGACAAAACCGTCATCAAAGGAGAATATACATTCACCGATTCTAAAGCAACCGCCACCATAGAACATTCAATTTTCGCCAACGGAACTATTAAAATCGACTATAACATTTCCATACCCCAAGACCTTCCTAACATTCCCCGTATCGGATTACAATTCGAAATAGAAAAAGAACTCCAGAATATAGATTGGTATGGACGAGGACCGCACGAAAATTACATAGACCGAGAATCCGGAGCTGCAATAGGTATATACCGAACGACTTTGAACCAATGGACTACTCCATACGTACGCCCCCAAGAAAATTCGAACAGAGGAGGCATACGTTGGTTACGATTCAGTCAAGGAACTCATCAACTACAATTCTCAGCAGTAGGAGAGCCGTTTTGTGCAAGTGCATGGCCATATACCATAAGCACTCTTGAACAAACCACTCATGATTTTGAACTGAAAATGCATAACAATATCATCGTCGATATCGATTGCAACCAAATGGGCGTAGGCGGAGATTGCTCGTGGGGACTGCCCGTACTACAAAAATATCAGATAAAACCGGGTAAATATCAATACAAATTCATAATCTCTGCAAAATAAAGATATCTCGATATCTACTGAATTAAGTTGATTCCACAATCTCTTTTCAGTAGATATCGTATATTACGATTATTCATTCATACTTCAAGGCTCAACGTTCTAATAATTTATCAAAAAATCCGTATCTTCGCTAAGTTTTTAATATTTATCAAGAACAGGTTTATGGGCAAAAACAAACTACAAAAATTTGATGATATGAATTCCTTCTCCCACGTATTCCAATTCCCTTTCTCCACATTACGAGAAAAAGGATTCGAAATGAAAGGAAAATGGAATTCCGATTTTTTCAAAAATAATAATCCTATCGTTCTCGAATTGGGATGCGGAAAAGGAGAATACGCCGTAGGATTAGCCCGAAAGTATCCTGAAAAAAATTTTATCGGAGTCGATATAAAAGGGGCACGTATGTGGACAGGAGCTAAAGATGCCTTGGAAAACGGTATCGCAAACGTTGCATTTCTCCGGACAAATATCGAGCTCATTACAGAATTTTTCGCAGAAAACGAAATTTCAGAGATCTGGATTACATTTCCCGATCCCCAAATGAAAAAAGTCCGGAAAAGACTCACTTCAACCCGTTTTATGGATCTATACCGGCAAATACTTAAACCCGACGGAATCATTCACCTGAAAAGCGACAGCAATTTCATGTACACTTATACTTGTGAAATGATCAAGGCAAATCATTATCCGGTCAATATACAGACCGATGACCTCTACAATTCAGATATAACCGACGAGATACTCGAAATAAAAACCTTCTACGAACAACAATGGCTCGAAAGAGGTTTATCAATCAAATATATACAATTTATCTGCGAACCGAGACCCGTTCTCATCGAACCCCAAGTCGAAATAGAATTCGATAGTTACCGGAGTTTTAATCGCAGTAAACGAAGTGCAAATTCAAGCGGAATATAAATACAAATTATTATGGCATTATATCCTAAACTTATTACAGACGCACTAAGTAAAGTGCGCTATCCGGGAAACGGAAAAGACCTTGTATCTGCGGGTATGGTCGAAGATGATATCCGCATCGACGGAAATAAAGTGAGTTTTTCTCTTATTTTCGAAAAACCGAATGACCCGTTTATAAAATCGGTTGTGAAAGCTGCAGAAACAGCAATCCTCACATATGTCGGGGAAGATGTCGATATAAAAGGAAACATCAACATCAAGTCCCGACAAGCCCAACGTCCCGAACCGGGGAAGCTATTGCCACAAGTCAAGAACGTCATTGCCGTATCATCAGGTAAAGGAGGTGTAGGGAAATCGACCGTAGCTGCTAACCTTGCCGTAGCTTTAGCACAACAAGGCTACAAAGTCGGATTATTGGATGCCGATATATTCGGCCCTTCCGTTCCCAAAATGTTCGATGTAGAAGATGCACGCCCATACGTAGAACAAATAGGTGGTAGAGATTTGATTCTTCCGGTTGAAAAATACGGCATAAAAATACTATCTATCGGTTTTTTTGTAGATAAGGATAGCGCAATCATATGGCGAGGCGGAATGGCAAGTAATGCTCTCAAACAATTAATTGCAGATGCCGACTGGGGAGAACTCGATTATTTTATTCTCGATTTACCCCCTGGTACAAGCGACATACATCTGACTATTGTACAAACCCTTGCCATTACCGGAGCAATCGTAGTAACAACACCACAAGAAGTTGCACTTGCCGATGCCCGTAAAGGAATCGATATGTTTACAAACGAGAAAGTTAATGTCCCAGTACTCGGACTTGTCGAAAACATGGCATGGTTTACTCCGGCAGAACTCCCGGAAAACAAATATTATCTTTTCGGGAAAGAAGGAGGAAAACGTTTGTCCGAAGAACTAAATATCGCACTACTGGGACAAATACCGATCGTACAAAGTATATGTGAGGGTGGAGACATCGGCAAACCCGTAGCTCTCGATCCCGACTCGATTACCGGCATGGCTTTTGCCGATTTGGCTCGCTCTGTCGTAGAAGCTACCGATATTCGAAACAAGACACAGAAACCGACCCAAATCGTAGAGACCCATAAAACTGTAAAACCGTAAGAGACTGTTTTATATTATATAACAATAGATTTCACCCTTTCCTGATTTACAGACAGAAAGGGTGAAATTCATTTTTATACTTCTAAAAGCCTGTCTAAATCTTCACCGACTACACTCCTCCGGTCTCATACTCTCTGCATAATTCGTCACATCCGGAAAAAAAGAATAAAAACAATCTTGAAAATAATCATAGTTATCGACAAAATATCGTTGCAATTTATTTATATCGAAAGGCACACCCCGATACTCTACCATAATTCCGACAGACTCCATCAATCCTTCTACGGTACGATAACAGCACAACCGGTTAGTAAATATAAAATGCTACATAAAACGACGGATACGAACAGGCAAATAAGAATAATTCAAAACTAAATCAAAATAAAATTTTCGGGAAAAAGAGGACAAGGAAACTGAGGAATAATTTTCAAAATCTCTTGCTAAATAATGATCGAAAAAAAGATCGGGAAGAATACCGCCATACCGTCCGAACTCCCGATTTAAAAGAGCGACCATCTCCCGTACAAGCGGATGATGGTCGGTATAATTATCTATCAAACGATGCAAACGAATTCCTGATCTCAACTTATACGGATAATGTTCCGGAATACCTCCTTTAACAGCATCTGCGATAAAGCCACCTACTCTAATTTGCGGAGAACTGCCCGAAAGATAAATATGTGCCAGATAATTCATTATCTGGGAAGAACATTTATTTTTAGTTTCTTATAAGCCCGTTCCGCTTTAGCCAGCGCCTCCTCCACTGTATCGGCACTGGCAAGAATCACGCCCAACCGACGGTGTCCTTTCACTTCCGCTTTACCGAAAATACGCAATTGAACATCCGGTTCGGACAACACTTCTTCCAGATTATCAAATTCTACCTTATCCGTATCTCCTTCTACAACAATAGCTTTCGAAGCCGAAGGACGATAAAAACGTACTCCCGGAACAGGTAAGCCCAAAACAGCACGAGCATGCAAAGCAAACTCCGACAAATCTTGGGAAATCATTGTTACCATACCCGTATCATGAGGGCGCGGGGAAACTTCACTGAAAATCACATCATCCCCTTTCACAAACAATTCCACACCGAAAATTCCCCAGCCGCCTAATGCGTTCGTTATTTTCCCGGCAATCTCTTCTGCCCGTTTCAACGCTTCTGCACTCATAGATTGCGGTTGCCAAGACTCCCGATAATCACCGTCGACCTGATGATGTCCGATCGGTTTAAGAAAGGTCGTCCCTCCTATATGCCGCACGGTCAATAACGTAATCTCGTAATCGAAATCCACAAATCCCTCGACAATTACACGACCAGCTCCCGCCCGGCCGCCTTCCTGTGCATACTGCCACGCTTTATCCATATCTGCCATCGAACGCACAAGGCTCTGTCCGTGTCCTGAAGAACTCATAATAGGCTTCACCACACACGGGACTCCGATTGTTTTAACCGCCTCATTAAACTCTTCCCGAGTCGAAGCAAATTTATATGTCGAAGTCTTTATACCTAAAGTCTCGGCTGCCAATCGGCGAATCCCCTCCCGATTCATCGTCAGATAAGCGGCATTCGCCGTAGGAGTAACATGAAACCCTTCTTTTTCAAGTTCCACCAAAGTAGAAGTAGCGATCGCTTCTACTTCCGGAATAATATAATCAGGCTTCTCCGCCTCTATAATTTCCCGTAAACGTACTCCGTCCAACATCGAAAGGACATATGAACGATGAGCTACTTGCATAGCCGGAGCATTAGGATATTTATCCAAAGCTACGACTTCTACTCCGTACCGTTGCAATTCGATTGCAACTTCTTTACCTAACTCTCCTGAACCGCATAGAAGAGCTTTTTTACCGACTTCAGATAAGGTTGTTCCTATTTTTGTCATATTCGTCTGTTTTGTGTGTCCTCAAAGGTACATCAAAAAATTAATATAAAAATAAGTTTTGAAAATTAAGAGCTTGTCAAAGTTTTACTCGGGGATCGGTTTGAGAATTTCTTTCGTTTTTACGAGGAGGATAGCAGGTTATCCGACAAGTAAAAAATTCGAAAATAACCTGATAATATTTCCTTATCGGAAAATTTAGAATAGAATAAAAACGAAAAGAGGCATCCGTAATATCCGGACACCCCTTCTCTCATCCAAGTATTTAAAGCGTATTATGGTCTCCAAATAGGATCACCGGCACTATCCTTTCCAATAAAGGATGCATCCTTAATCAAGAAATTTCCGGAAGAAGGATCAGTAAACAAATCTGCCGCCGACTTTTCATAATCGATTACACCATCCATCGATGAAGGAGCAAAATCTGTTGTTTTATAACAATTCGTAAATGTCGGTTTGGTCGGAGCTTTAGTCACTTTAGGAGTTCCCGAATAAGCCGACCCGAAAATACAATTTACAAACTCGAATGTAGTCAAAGATTGAGTGACATTAGCTAAATCTACTAAATATTTGCCATCCAAAACCGTCTTATTAAATGTACAATCCGAGAATGAAATAACATTATAAGCCGTAGGAGCATTCTTTGCCCGTAATAAATACTGAATGCCATCGAACGTCGAATTAGTTACGACAATCGATTTATATCCTCCTCCCGCACTGGCTTCACTTTGGAATACTCCATAATCTTTCAGATCTCTTATTGTCGTATTATTTACCGTAACTTCCGGAGCTAACGGCGACGTACTGCGTAAGCTGAATATTCCACGCATATTTTCGATAATGCAATTATCGATCTCTATCTTATCGAGTTGAGTCTGATCTGCCTCACCTTTTATCACATAAGAAGCTTGCGTCCCAGAACCGACAATATGAACATTCTCAAGAGTCAGAGACGGCATTTGAGTAAAATTGAATTCTTTCATTTTAATTATCGGCAAATTGGTTCGGTTCGCTTCAGTAACAATACCTTTTATCGTTACAGATTTACCCACCGGAATGATAAAGCCGGTATCAGAGCCATCTTCCGTTACTACATTCAAAGTTGTCCCGGCAGCAATTTTGATCAAAATATTCCCTTGTGTAGTTGCCGCTATCAATGTATTGATATTCTCAGTAGTCGTGTTATCGATTTCTATAATATCGGTACCCGGAAGCACATCGGGCAAAGTTGTTACATCATCTTCATCGAAGAGTGTCGCCCCGTCATAAGCCTCCCAATGATAAGTCGTCAATGCGGTCAGATTTTCAAAAAGAAGAGTATTATCAGCTAACTCCGCAGCATCCTCAACCGACTTTACAATCGCACCCGCAGCATCTTTTAAAACAATCTTTGTCACATTATTGACCGATCCCTCCGGAACTATCCATGACAAACGTATCCATGTAGCATCTACCGTGGTAGAAAATTCCACGTTTACCAGTTTTTTTGTAGTAAAAGTTATCACCTGAGAATACTTAGATTCAGGTATTCCCTGAGTAGACATACACTTGATACGTGCCCAATAATCCGTATTCGGAGTAAGCCCCGTTGCCGTATAAGCATTTGTTGTTATTTCCTGATTCTCTCCGTATGTTTTATAAACTTCGGCAAAATCTTCCGTAAGACTCAGCTCTATAAGATAATAGCTGGCTGCCGGAATATTTTTCCATGTAAAATCGACAGTCGTCGAAGTTTCATTCGTCGTCTCAAAAGAGACCGGAGAAAACAACCGATTATAGCTTTCATCCACATCGAACTCCGAATCGAGACAAGAAACAAGCCCCGTTGCCAGTACGATGACCGAAGACAAAATTATATATTTTATATTCTTCATTTTCACGTAGTATTAATGGTTAATTAAAATCCGTAACTGTTAGACAGTTTGCCTTGAGATGAGCTGATAGTCGATTCGTGGATCGGGAACAGATGGCGACAATAATAAACTTTATCCAATCCGCCCAAAATAGCATCGATCTTATCACTGGCTTTAGCGATATCCGTATCCTTTTTCTTAAACCAATTCACGCTATCCCAATCTTTTCCTTCTACACCTTCAGGAACACCGTTTTCACCAAAATAATCGACAGACGATTTATCGATAGTAGATCCGTCGGAATTATACTTAAAGTAAACAAGTTCCGGCAGAGTTATCTCATATTCTCCTGCATACATTTGTTTTAAAGTCGTACGATACTCTGCAACTTTCTGACTCAATTCTCCCCAACGTATCAAATCAAATTTACGAATCGCCTCTCCTCCGAATTCAAACATACGTTCATACTTGATCACCTGCATCAAATCAGAAGCATTATCGACATAAGCATCTACTTTCGTAGCCTGCAAAGCATCAGAGAAATTACGTCTCCGCACCTCTTTCACATAAGTACGGGCTTCACCAAGGTTTCCATCACCGCCATTCTCCGCAAGCCATACATTTGCTTCCGCAGCCATTAACAACACATCCGAATAGCGCATAATACACCAATTGATACCCGTCATCAATTTATTCGTGGCCTCTTTATTCTGTGTAATATAAGCTTTCAAATTACGCACATCCCACTTTGCAAACGTAAATTCATACAGATTACTAAACATCTCTTCTTTTTCCGTTCCCGATTTATTATAATTATACGGAGCGATAGTTACATCACGACGCATATCATCCCGATCAAAACTATACAAATAATAAGCATTGGTCACAACTTGCACCGAATTATTACGCCCATAAATCGCACTTTGATAAAAACGAACACCGGAAGTATATCCTACCTCACCACTAAGTCCGAGACCAAGACCGACTTCAAACAAATCTTCACTCTTCTCTCCATATTTCTGCTGAGTCTGGTTATCAAACACTTTCGCAAAAGTGTCTTCCAGACCATGAGGATTATTCGGATCTTTAATAATCGCATTGCAATTTTTCAATGCTCTCTCATAATAAGACTTCTGTACAGAAAAATCAGGAGTTTTCAAAGGGAAGCCCGGAAGATTACGCATAGAATATCCGGCACAAGCCAAACTCATACGAGCAGCCAACCCATAAGCAAAACCCTTTGACACACGTTCCACATTAGCAGAAGATTCCAACCAAGGCAAATACCCGGCAGCCTCCTCGGCATCAGCAATAATATGTTCATATATTTCATCTCTATCCGTTGCCGGCAGATAAATATTCGACCCATCACTATTGGTCGGCTCATCCTTAAAAGGAACGTCTCCGAAATTCCGAACCACTTCAAAATAAAGCAGTGCCCGCAAAGTCAAAGCCTCCCCAAGATATTCTCTCATTTGAGCTTGTTCATCAACTGTTCCGGATTTTAACAATTCACTGTTTCGGATACCGTCGATAGCGACACTTGCCATCTCTATCGTCTTATAAATTGCATCCCATTCTTTAGAAATAGCTGTATTATCAGAAGTCCCGTTATAATTTGCCAAACCGGAATTCTTCGTATCTGTAGGATTAGAAGTTCCATAAGTATCACAATCGCTTCCCGATCCGTAGGTAAACTGCAGCCGAGAGCCATAAATCTGATCTTGAGGTAATTGAGCATAAATACCCAAGATTGCCTGATCGGTATATGCAATTGAGTTGTATACGATATCCGGAGACAAATAAGAGGCAGAATCCGTGTCCAAATAATCTTCGCACGAAACCAAACCGAAGCAAAGTACCGACAATAATAAATATGCTGTTTTTTTCATTTTAAATCGATTTTTAGAGTTATACATCCTACGATCAGAAACTTACATTAACACCACCGATGAATGAACGACTCTTCGGATAAGCAGAATAATCTACACCCGGAGTCATGGCCGTACTGTTACGAGTACTTACTTCCGGATCAAATCCGCTATATCCGGTAATCACGCAAACATTATAAACTGTTCCGTAAATGCGAAGATTAGTCAATCCCAGTTTCTTAACCCAACGTTTGGGGAAAGTGTAACCCAATGTCAGATTATTAAACCGTAAAAACGATCCGTCTTCTACTGCCCACGAGTGTAAAACGGCAGTTGTCATATACGGACTCCATATCGTCGCATTTTTATTGATCTCTGCCAATCTTACAGGATCATTATATGCCAGATAACCGGTTGCCGGATCGATATAGGTAAATCGGTTCTTCATCTCTTCTACAAGATTATTGTATTTCCGTGATCCGGAATAACAAGAATTATCTATTTTATTCGCATTATACACATCATTACCAATAGAGAAATTAAAGAATGCCGACAAGTCAAATCCCTTATAACGAGCTGTCAGGTTAAACCCTCCGATCAAATCAGGATTGGCATTTCCGATCACAGTCTTAGCATCCGTACTGGTAGCTATATTTCCATCTTTATCTACCAATTTCAATGATCCAGGACCAAAATATTTAGCACCTATCAAAGAAGCAGCCGCTTCTGTTTTCGATCCGTCAGTATCACCTTTCAATCTATACGGATAAGTCCCCGTTCCTATATAATCGAAATCATCAAAAGTGTACATACCTCCGGTAATATACCCGTACATCTGCCCCACAGCTTCACCTTCACGGATAATATAATCATCAAAAGGAGCAGCACTATTTCCATTCCACTTAGAAGAATATGTTTTATAATTAGATTCTCCGTTCTTAAACTTTTCTACTCTATTCTTATTAAAGCCGATATTGAACGATGCACTCAAAGAAAAATCTTTCTTATTTACGATCAAGGCATCTACATTGAACTCGATCCCTTTATTCGAGGTACGTCCGAAATTCTGATATTGTGTTGTATAACCGCTACTCGAAGCGATAGGAGCTTCGATCAACAGATCATGTGTCGTATTCCAATAAAAATCGAGAGCTCCGGAAACACGAGAATTCCAAAACGAATAATCGACACCGATATTCCGGGTCAATGTCGTCTCCCACTTCAGATCCGGATTTGCCAACTGTTTCCCGGGAACTAAATAAGAAACGATCTCCCCGTTAATATAATAATCCTTCACACTCTCCGTACCATTATAAGTATTTTTCCAAAGGCCATCCGAGATGCGGTTATTTCCGGCAGTACCCACACTTACACGTATTTTCAAATCCGATATCCAGTCATAGTCAACCATAAAAGGCTCACCGGAAACTCTCCAAGCAAAAGCTGCAGAAGGAAAGAATCCCCAACGATTACCCTTTGCAAATTTGCTCGATCCGTCGGCACGGAAAGTCACCGTAGCCAAATAACGATCTAATGCAGAATAGTTAATCCGTCCGAAGAATGAAGACAGACGATTCGGCAAAGCAATCGTCGTTTCCGTAGGCTGAGCCTTTCCCGCCGACATCATAGCCAATATTTCACTGGTTGTCATCGATTGAGGAAAGAACTTTGAGTTAGCTACCAGTTCTTCCGAATCCTGAGCATAAACCTCTTGTCCCAACACGATATTCAAATTATGACCCTTCACAAAATTTCTCTGATCATAAGTCAATGTATTAGCGATACGATATGAAGATCCGTCTACCTTTGTAAAAGTCGCAGATGGTTTACCGGCTTCTCCTTTAGCAGTCGAGGTCGAAGGCCCCCAAACTTGCTCGGTATGTTCGCGCTTAAATTCATATCCCCATTCACTCCGAAAAGTCAACGGCTTGATAATTTTCCAATTAACCGCAGCCTGATAGTTATTTGAGAATCTTTTTCGTTTCTTGTATTCATCATTTGTAGACTCTACCGGATTATACAGCAAACTGGAAGATGTAACATCATCATCGTCATCATACTCCTGATCGACACCGAAAGAACTGATCCCCTTTACCGGCGCATACTTCAACGAATTACGCAAACGGGTAGTCGAACCGCTCCCCGAAGAAACTCCTGCGCCATCAACAATCTGATAGTTCAAACGGGTATTGAAATCGAAGCTTAAATGCTTATTGATTTCGGTTTTCAACTTAAAATTGATATTGCTCTTCTGAAATCCAGAGCCTATCATTATACTATTCTCATCAATATGATTCAATCCTAAACTGAATTTGGTAGCTTTAGAACCTCCGCTAATATTCAAGTTATAATTTTGCTGAAATGCCGTACGGCCGAAAACCTCTTTCTGCCAATTCGTTCCCTGCTTAGATTTATAAATATCCAAATCTTGATAAGCTCCATAAAGACGATTAAAACCGGTCTCCGGAGTTGTCTTGGAACTGGGATCTAACTCATATTGCCACATTACATAATCATAAGGGCTCATCATATCCAAATATTTGGTGATCTTCTTAGCTCCCCAATAAGCATTAAAATCAACGGTGATTTTCCCTTCCGTACCCTCTTTTGTCGTAATAAGAATAACCCCATTAGCTCCACGTGCCCCATAAATAGCAGTAGACGCAGCATCCTTCAACACACGCATATCCTTTATATCCGAAGGAGAGATATCTCCGATACTATTTACCGGGAAACCATCTACAATATAAAGAGGAGAATTATCTTGAGTTATAGAACCTCCCCCACGTACACGTATCTGTATTTCCGCATCAGGAGAACCTTCCGTCGTCGTCACTTGTACCCCTGACAAACGTCCGGTCAAGGCTTCGGCTGCAGACGCTACAGGAATATCCTTTAACATCTTCTCATTAATAGAAGCCGTTGCACCGGTCAACTCACCTTTACGCACTGTACCATAACCGATTACAACCACCTCATCAAGATCTTTCGCCTCTTCGTGAAGCACGATTTTAAATGTCGATTGTTTTCCTACCGTAACTTCATGAGGCTTAAAACCCACATAAGTAAAACGCAGAACCGACTTATCCGAAGGAACTTTAATTTTAAATTTACCGTCGATATCGGTCATAGTACCCTGAGTAGTACCTTTCACTCCGACAGATACTCCGATTTGAGGCTCACCCTTCGCATCGGTAACCGTACCGGAAACTTGTCGTCCCTGAGCATACGCACCAAAGCTGAATAAGCACATCAACAGAAGAATACCCAAACTTCTCAATTTCAGATTTTCGTTCATTAGTACTTGGATTTAATGTTAATGATATATGATTTATTAAATTCATGAAACTATCAAAAAGATATGTTTTCCGGTATTACAAAAGGCATCCGATGAAACGATCGTTTTTTCAGGACAACCTTTTTCTCAAAATAACCACGCACTCGACTTTACAAGTCATACATATTCAATCTTTTATTTTTTATTTCTCCGGAGACTGTTCAAGTCCAATCAAACGATCGTTTTTCTGGACAACCTTCTCTATCGAAAAACTAAAAATGAACTCTTACAATTTCACACGGCTATCATATTACAAGCCCAAAAATACACCGAATACAAACGGCAACATGAGCATAAATTGTCACTTTTATAGGATTTTTTGATAATATCTTCAAATAAAACTTTTAAAAGCTATTTCGTTACTCTAAACCAATCTATATCCACCCAACCTCCATCATTGACGGCTTTAGGACGAGTAATAAACAATCCCACTTTAGCACCGATCCATTTACCGGGTTTCGCCGTAAAGTTTTCTCCCAAAGAAATAAACTTCTTGCCATCTACACTATAACTGAATGAACAGATAGCTTCTTTCTCGGAATCTTTCTTAACCTTTACTCTAAGAAACAACGTATTATCAGATAACTTTACCGACGCATTTTCCTCTTCCTTTCCTTTCTTATCAGCCTTACGGCACACATTCTGTACCAAGATCAATCCATCCGCACGATTTTCCATTGCCAACACGGCATAATCTGCCCCCATTACAACCAAACCTGTCCGTTCTCCAGTATATTTAGAAGAAGGCGCAAATGAGACCTTCGTTGTCACCGTAAAATCTTCCGTTGGAAATTTTTGTAGTAACAAATTCGGGACATCCCATAAATTAACCTGATTTTCGGTATAATAAGAGTAAAGCCGTAACAAACTATTACCTCCGTCACAAAAATACCATATCGGTTTAGGATTTGCCTGCCATTGCCATTGCAAACCTAACTCTAAAGAGTCGAATTCATCGCTTTCTGCAGGCGTTTCAATAGAATAAGTTTTTCCGACATTCGGTTTCTTATAAGAATACACAGGACTCCCGCAACCATCCCCATCTTTATCGACTCCGATTACAGGCCATCCGTCAACCCACTTCATCGGCTGCAAATGAACTACGCGACCATACGCTTCTTTATCTTGAAAATGAAAAAACCAATCCTCTTTTCCATCCGGAGTATCTACCCATGCTCCCTGATGAGGTCCATTTATATTCGTATTTCCCTGAGCCATCACAATTTTCCACTCATACGGACCCCATATATTTTTAGACCGTAAAACTGTCTGCCAGCCTGTCGGTACACCTCCGGCAGGAGCAAAAATATAATACCAGCCGTCTCGCTTATAAAATTTAGGACCTTCTATCGTTGCATTGCCAATATGTCCGTCAAAAATAATTCTGGACTCCCCGATCGCCTGTGTCCCGTCCGGAGTCATACGGATCAATCCCAAAATACTTTTCAGACCGGCACGACTTCCGGCATAGCCATGTACTATATAAGCATTACCGTCTTCATCCCATAACGGACAAGTATCGATAATCCCTTTAGCAGCTTTTACCAATACGGGGTTATCCCATTTCCCGGCAGGATCTTTAGATTTTACCATATAAATTCCCGTGTCGGGATCACCATAATAAATATAAAACTCTCCCTGATGATATCTTATACTGGGTGCCCAAACCCCATTTCCATGTTGCATCTGAGAAAAGCGTTCTTCCGGAAGCAAGCGTTCAATAGCTGTTCCTATAATACGCCAATTCACCATATCTTTAGAGTGAAGAATCTGAAGGGCAGGTATACATGCAAAACTCGAAGATGTCATATAATAATCATCGCCTACCCGACAAACGTCCGGATCAGAATAATCAGCATCTAAAACAGGATTCTTATACTTTCCGTTTCCCAAATCGGAGACCCATACTTGCGAGACATAAGATTGTGCAGAAACTGTTCCCCAACAAAGTAATAGGCAAATTACAGCAGTCCATATATTCTTCATAGCACTTATTAAATTAGTTGCAGTGCAAAAATAAACACCATACAAAATCAAAAGGGGGAAATTTCGACAAATTACGAGGATTTTTTATACACACTTTCAACACACGTTTTTCTAAACCAGTCCCCTCCCAAAACAGATTCGGGAATATATAAAGACACATCATCTTCATCCAATTGCGATGACCAAGAAACTCTAGATTCAGGGTCTGCACCTTCGCCGGCAGAAGCATACTCGGCATAACGGGCAGTTTTTTCATTTGCTGCATTTCGCCAATTATGCCATCCCTCCGGACGAATATGTTTTCCCATCCTGCATTCTAAAAATACCACCGAGGCATATGGTCTCCAAGGACGACCTAAATACACGTTAACAACTCCTTCTGCAGCAGTCAAATTACACTTATAAAAAACATAACCGTTCTTATGATTCTCCGGCGTAGATGCCGCAGTAATATAAGAATCGGATTTGCTGTGAAGAATACAATGATCAAACCAACATGTCGCCGGACCGAAGATATAATCGGTAGTTCCCTCTATATAACACCGATCGTAATATTGCCGGCTATTCTCATTCCCTGTAAACAATGTATCTTGATTTCCCAACAACCGACAATTACGAACAGCCACACAGTCTCCTTCTACATGCAATGCTACGGCCTGCCCGACTCGTCCCGCCCGATTCTCTACCGTAAGATTTTCCAACGTTACACGATTCCCTCGTATTTGTAAGGTATAAGTACGAAATGTCCCCATCCGGCGCAACGAAGCATAATCATCATAATAAATCAAAGTCTCCTCCGGACCGTCACCTTTTAATGTTATGTCGCATTTCCATGAAGGAATCTCTACCTTTTCATAATAAATGCCTTTTTTTATATGTATTACACGGGGTACAGGGGTAAAATCACGGACAGAATTAATAGCATCCTGTATAGTTATAAAGTCTCCGCTACCATCTTGAGCCACTACAATTACCGGATAAGCGGTATCGGCATAAATAGAAAAAACAAGGACAAAACTTAAAAAAAACGTGCAAGCAAATGTTTTCATGGAACATCCTCTATTTATTAATACAATCAGGCTGCAATATACAATTTCTCATTTTTATTATACATAAAAGGGGCTAATTTTTTCCTGTTCTTTAGAAGCTGTTTAAACTTTCCGATAAAAAATCATATATACAGACTTTGGAGAGATACTTTCGAATATGATTCTCTGAAAACAAAAATTCACACGTAACAGAAGCATAAAACAAATTGTTCTCAAAAAAAATACTCACAAAGAAAAAGAAACGGTCCAGGAAAACATTCCAAACCGTTTCTTTTACAAACACTACAGAATACTTAATAGCAAAAGGCTCTTTATTCAGAGCCTTTATATAGATATTAGTATTTGATCAAGTTCACCAAAAGGTCACCTTCAACTTCCTCGATAGTAACCTTATCTTCACGTGACAACCAACCCAAAGCAGCATATAACTGCTTATCTTTCAGTTTAGTCACCTTTTTAAGCCCTTTCAAAGTTAAACCTTCGCTTTCATTAAGGGCATTCCATACGAGTCCGGCATTCAAACCGATTTCTTCTCTGTCCATAACTTGTTGATTTTAGAATGAATAAATATTGTAAAATCGTTTTTAGTAACAGTTCTTTGCAAAAATACGACTTTATTTTTATAAATTGAATTTAAAGTCTGTTTAAATTTTATAGAAATATTTTTTAACAGCCTATCCTAATAGTAACAAGTCGATTTTCAAGCCATTAAGATTATTTTAATTTAATATGGGTTATTGCCCTTCCACCTTAAACAGCCTCGAATTTTCTGAAAATCAATCTTATCCTTTCTTGAATAAACTCTAATCAGGACTTTTAATATACACCAAAGGCCGACTCCATTAACAACAACAGAACGGCCCTTTTGGTTTATTTAATCAACACAAATAAAAGCATTCCTCACTTATCTCTCCATTTCAAGACAGAGCATAATAAAAGGTGCGACACCTTTAGGATCATTATCCCTAACGATTTCATTCACATAATAGTCAAACGAACCGTCTCGATAAGGTTTTCTTCCTCCTAACCCGGCGACACCGCAAATACGGGTCAAAGAGACGATACCTTTATCATCTACTACTATAAAATTATCCAAAATACCCTGATAAGCCTTTTGAGCGATCGACAAACTTTTTTCAGGCAAATATCCTTTACGCACACCTTTAGCAATCGCATAAGCATACATAGGCGTACAAGACATTTCCAAATAATTACCTTCCCTCTCCGGCATATCTACGACCTGATACCAAGCTCCCGTACGTTGATCCTGATATTTCGGCAATATTTTCACAAGATCATTTAGAATCAAAATCATTTTATCCCTGCCCGGTTGATTTTCCGGAATAAAATCCAAAGCATCTACAATAGCCATCATATACCAGCCTAATGCCCTACCCCAAACATGCGGAGCTTGCCCGGTTTTTAAGTCAGACCAAGGCAATGCCTTTATCTCGTCCCATGCATGACGATAAAGACCGGTTTTCTTATCATACGTATGTTTCGCAATGATCAAAAACTGACTTACAACATCTGCAAAATCTTCCGGTTCATTAAATGTTGCGGCATATTGAGCATAAAAAGGTGATCCCATATAAATTCCATCGAGCCACATTTGATACGGATATATTTTTTTATGCCAAAATCCTCCGTCCGAAGTACGAGGCTGGGAAGCCAACTGTGCCCGCAATGTATCCATTGCGATTTTATAACGCGGATCTTTTTCCCGTTCATATAGTCTGAACAAAATCTTTCCCGAATTTACATGATCCAGATTATAATTTGTCTTTTTATAGCCATATATCCGACCATTCTCGTTGATCATCGTATCGGCAAACTGTTTTACATATTTATAAAGATAATCTCCTCCATAGCGGTCATAAACATCCAAAAACGCCTGACATTCAAGTCCATGACAATAATTCCATTTCAATTTTGTAGAGAAATCGAGCATCCATCCCTCCGGATTACGAATAATCTCAGACTGACACATCCTTACCGACATCGGAAGTTCGGGATTCACTGCCCATTTTGTTTTCGATTTAGCGAAAATTCCAGAACAAGCCAATAACATCATCAACAAAAATACGGACTTTCTCGTCAGGTCTTTCAAGGTTTGTTTCATATAATTAGCGTTTTAAAATTACTTCGACTGATAAATAAAAATATTCCTCTACTTTTTCAAGACTTTCAACGTCTTTCTTCCCTGCTCTGTTAGCAAAGAAATAAAATAAGTTCCCTTATTCAGCATCGAACCGCCTATGCTCCAATTGTACATTCCGGCACTCTGAACACCCCGATCCCAAGAACGTACAAGCTGCCCGGAAGCAGAGATCAATGAAATTTTTGTCCGGGTTCTATTCTTTAATATATAAGTAAGCGTCAGACTATCCCGAAATGCAGTTTTATCGATCCTTATCTCCGGGGACAATTGCTCTGCCAAAATATTCGAAGGGCTCATATCCTTACTCAAGCCGGAAATCTTGACATCCTTCAAGCAAATCGTTTTCCCATTTGCCACAGAAGAATACCAAGGATATATACGTATATAAAGAATCTCTCCGGCAGATAACTCCAACATCGGATTGACCGAAATTTCGTTCAAGACCCCGTTCGACATATTTTTCTGCTCACTCAATGTCATTACAGCCGAAATATCGGAAGATTTGAAATAACGCGCCCGATAGCACATTCCATTTCCTCCCGAACCGGCAATAACGAAACTGATATTATCTACGGTAAACGTTTTTCCTTCCGGTATAGAAATTCCGAACTGAATATAACGATCTGCGACCTCATCCTCTTCTTTAGGCCATGATCCTCCCAAAATCAAGTTTCGTTGAGATTTTTCCGAAATACCACCCACACGGTTATAATCCGAAACGGACATATTGCTCCAGCTTTCGGGAAGAGCCTCTATTGGTCCGGATACAACGGATTGCTCGTCTCCATCCAGTTTCCAAACGACTTCCGACCGCACTCCGGTCGATGCATCCAATCCCGTTCCGGAAAGGAGTATCTCTTTTTTCATCGCTCCGGTAGTCAAAGCTAAAGTTCCGGTTATATCTCCCGCTATACCAGGGACAAAACGTACATAAAAAGAAGTATAAGCCAACTCTCCGTTTTCATAAGGCAACCTCAAAAAAGAAGTATAATCCCCCTCCTTTATCAAAGAAACTTCATATCCTTCAGTAACAGTTATCGTCACCGAACCGTTAGCCGGACCAAGAGACGAACCGCTGACAGAAAAAAGATACTCCGATGAAGAACCGACATAAACCATTCCGAAATCACACTCCGATGACGGACTGACCATTAAAGACGGAGCAACAGAAAGACAATCCGACAAAATGTTCTGTCTTAACAATTCCTCAGCCGCTAATCGGGCAAAAACAATAGCGCCATTCATCTTAGTATGCGTTCTATCTCCGGAGGCATATAATTCCGAAAGGGCTTTCGTCTCGCCATATTCTTCCACTAAAACTCTTGTCAACTCGGTATGATCGACGACAGGAGTTCCGGTTTCTGCAGCAACCTCGCGAACAGCAGCGGCATAATCTCCGTCCGCCGTTATATGCCGCCCGGTCTCCGAGATCTTATTTCCGGAAAAATTACATCTTACAACAGGGGTAAATAATACGGGTACTCCCCCGGCAGCCTTTGTCTCGGACACGAACATTTTCAAATTCGATTCAAACTCGGGAATAGTAGAACCGGTTCCTTCCACATTTGTCTTCTCATCATTATGTCCGAACTGTATCAAAACATAATCTCCCGGAGATATTTTTGCTTTCGAAGCATTCCATAATCCTTCCGAAATAAAAGATTTACTACTCCGACCGCTTCGAGCATCATCAATTACCGTAGCGGCATCCGACAAGACGAACATAGATAATGTTTGCCCCCAACCCACCTTTTCGGTAGTTGAAGGATCATATTCAGCCATCGTAGAATCCCCGATAGTAATTATCTTTACCTTCGCATGTACGGAAAACGTAAAAAACAAAAACAGTATTACCGATCCCAAAAACCTCATAATCAAAAACACAATAAACCTAAAACAATCTTTTTACCTTACACTCACACGAAATACATTTACTTGTTTGCCCGAGACCACACGCAAAACATAAAAACCCGAAGGCAATTCAAACGAAACACTTTCTCCGTCTCCCGTTTTTTTCAGAACAGCGCTCCCGTTTATTGCAAATACATCTACCGTAACATTACCCGATATACCCGCAAAATGAATCCGATTTCCCGAAACACAAACTCTCATATCGCTATTCTGTTCCAAATCCGAAATAAGACCTCCCGTCTCCGAAGATTTCAATGTCCATCGAGAATCACCCACTTCATCCCCGACAAAATAGTCAGTAGTCAAAATATAAGAATCATAGTCTTTCGAAATGACAGAAGCATTAATCCGCGTATTGATTTTCAAGTCACCGGTTACCTCATTCTCAATCAGGCAATTTTGGATATACGCCTCATCATTCAATACGACTTTTTTCGTTTCAAATCCTGAAATTATACAATTCTCCAATCTATAAACAGAACCGGTACAAGCCCCGGTAGCAATAATCTCATTAGACGCTCTTGCCGCATTTCCGGTCTGAGTCTCATCCGCATCCGTCCCGCAATCCAAAATCGTCACGTTGCTCATTTTGAAATTCAGAGGTACAGCCCCCCCATTTACAAAAACTCCCCCCGAACAATTAAAAAACGAACTATTTGTCAATTCCGTTTCCGAAAGCTCAGCTTTAGCAAATCCCAAAACAGAATAATTGGGGCTTGCCTTACACATATCATGAAAGACCGAATTATCGACTTCCAACTTACCGATTACGGCAATATTCGTCTTGTCATCAGCCCGAACAGCACCACGCCCATATCCGTAAATCTCGCAATTTCTAAACGAAATTTCCGGAATCGTCTGAGCTTCCCCCGTGACGCTGATCAGATATTTGCTGTCAGTCGGTTCTCCATCAGGACGATCATAAAATAAAATAAGACCATCTAAAGCAATACTTGCTCCATTTTTAATTTTAAAAGTCACCTTTTCCAACACCGGAGGTTCTATCAAGCCCGATTTAGCCTTTATCGTGATATTTTTATCTACCGTCAACTCCTTTCCTATAACCTCGCTTGTCACTTCCAGCACATCTCCGGCAGAAGCATTCTTCAACAATGTCTCCAAAGAAGTCGGGACAATAGGCGTATAATCTACAACTTTATTTTGATTCTCGGTAATCTCTGCAACAAGGCTGTTCATATACACTTCAAGATTCGTATAACCCTCAGAGTTAACAATCTTTCCGTCTGCCGCATTATTTTTATTCAATCCGTGAGCCTCTTCCCATACATCGGGAATCCCGTCACCGTCCGTATCTATCAATTCCGCTTCTGTTACTCCTCCGTCCGATAACTCCGGCCATGCACTTGTCGCCCCTTCCGGTTTAACATCATCTGGTAAATCTATTAATCCCGGTTTACTTTTCGCATCCGCAGAAACGCTTCCGGTATAAGTCGTTATCCCGTACTCCGTCTCCCTCACTATGCGGGCATCCACTTCATCCCTTGCAAGAGAGCATCCCGCATACAATAAAACACGCCCCAATGCCTGAGTTGCCGTATAAGTAGTTACAACATCCGTTTCCAAAGGAGTATCTAATTTAATGGTGTCTTTTGTAACCTGAGTATATAATCCGTCACAAGAATTATTGTCGATCTGTTCATAAATACCTTTCGTCCAATTATCTTTCGTTACGTCCGAATAACCTTCGACAACATTTCCATCGACATAATATTTCCCCCAAACATGTTTCATGGGAGCAAAATCAGGGTATTTAGAAACATAGCTTTCCGTACGAATGCCGATTCCGGCAATCCGATACCGCACCTTAGCAGAAGTTGCCGCACTTTTTGTTGCCGGTCCGGGCTTATAATAATTATTTACGATATTTATTTTCATTCCCTCACCACCATAACAACCATTACCCGACCAGTTATAAATTACATTATTCCTCAAATCCATATATTCTCGTGTCTGAGTTCCCGCTTTCGGACCTAAACGAGGAGCTCTGCTGTCATGATGCGCCAATAAGTTATGATGATAAGAGGCCTTAGCACCACCCCAGTTACCTCCATATCCATGCGTGCCTTTTTCATGTCCTGCCGTCCGCAGGCTTTCTGAAATAATGCACCATTGTAAAGTCAAGTTATCAGACCCGTACAACGAACAGCACTCATCTACAGACCAACTGATAGAACAGTGGTCAACAATAATATTCTTTTTTCCCCATCCGCCTAAAGCATCTTCCTCTGTTCCACTCTCATTTCCCATACGGAAACGCACATAACGGATGATAACATTATTCGCCGACACGGATACCGGCCAACCTGCGATACAAATACCTTGTCCGGGAGCTGTTTGTCCGGCAATAGTAATATCGTCATTCGCTATCTTCAACGTACTTTTCAGAAAAATAGTCCCGGCAACATCAAAAACGATTGTTCTCGCTCCTTTCTGCACAACAGCATAACGCAAACTTCCCTTCAATCCGGTATCTTCAAGCGTAGTCACATGATAAACAGTTCCGCCTCGTCCTCCGGTCGTATAACGACCGTGTCCCTCTGCTCCGGGAAATGCCGGCGTTTGCGCCTGCACACAAACCAACGAAAGTATCGAGATTATAATACAGATAGATATGTTTTTCATTTGTAATAAACTTTAATGATACAAAGATATACATGACCAGCACTTAACAATGTGTAGGAATCAACAGAATAGGTGCATTTATTGTTATTCCTTGTTCCTGCTATTCCTCTTCTATAAAACTTTCTAAAAAATAAAAGTCCGGAAGTATAGATTCTTTCCGGACTTTCATCTCAAATACACACATTAATAATTAATAAATGCTATCACAACATTTTGAACACACTTGTCTTTTTTTCTGAAACGATACGAATAATACAAGGCTGAACAGTGCTTATCCGGAAAGTACCGTCCGATACTTTTTCCCGTGCCAAGACTGTACCCGTTAAAGAATAAGCGCTTACTGTCGCCGATTCCGGAATATTTCTAACCACGATCTCATCACCGTTTCGATAAGCAATGTAATCCGGTAAATCAAGAGTTTCTATCCCGGATACATCAGCCTTAACAACTTCCGACAATTCGCTCAACATACCATATTCACTCACTCCCTGAACTGTATATTCATCACCGGACTGCATCAGCTCATCCTCATATACCAACTCCGCCGCATCTGCCTTTACAAAACCTATCGTAGATCCATTCTTTTTTACGACATAACAGATGACATACTTCGAAGCTTCCCAACTTAACGTCTTACCTTCTATCTTCAAACCGGACGGTGCTTCGACACTCTCCGTCATAATCGCCGGATCCCAATCATCACTTCCACTCATTACATTTTCGATCGTATAAGCTGCAGCCTCTTCATCAGTCAGCGAATTTTTGGCGTAACCTTCAATCTTATTCTCTTTCATGGTTACTCCGTTCTCATCTTTTTTCGGTTGTCCGGTAGATTCATCTATAATTGTTTCTCCTTCATAGTAATAATAATAATCATTACGCAATGACACATCGACCGGATCTCCGTATGCATCTACGGTTTTATAGTCTGCCCATATTTCCGGAATACCTCCCATCGTAAAATACCAGCCTTTTGCATAAACAGGGACTTTGCATGTAGTATATAAAAATACCGTCTTAGGCGAATCGTGCCAAGGTCTGCCGAAATAAAGCCCTTCGACATCAGCATTTCCGTCGATAACGCAATGATCAAAGACATAGCCCCACTTTTCTTCCTTCTTATGATTCGGTGCAACGATATATCCTCCCGATTTACGGGTATTATACAATGTACATTTATTAAAGAATACATCCCCGGCTCCATAAATATAATCGACAGCACCTTCGATAAAACATTCGTTCAAGAAATGACGTCTCCCCGTTTTATTCGAAGTAAGGTAAGTATCTTGATAGCTTCTCAACTTACATCTATTCAAGATAGCCCGGTCACTATAAGTACACAGAGCAAGGGCTTGAGGTCCGTCCTGCGCAGTTATTCCGTATTCGTTTTCAAACGAAATGCCCGTCGCATAAAAATTATCTCCGGTGACATATACGGTAGCCCCGTCAGTTGGAGAATAGACAGGCTTGCCCAAATCATTATCCCCGCTGACTCGGTCGTCCGAAATAATAACACTCTCCGCATCCTCCCCGATCAGATGAATATACGGTTTTGCAATTTCAAGATGGCCTTGATATTTTCCCGCTTTAATATAAATCAACCACGGAGATGTACGGTCGGAAGGTGCGGCATCGATTGCTTCTTTTACAGACGTATAATCACCTGAACCGTCCTGTGCTACTACGACATCAAAAACTTTTGCGATCGGGTCGGGACGACTCATTGTCGTAAACGTTACTGAGAAAGCTTCATTAGGTATCCCCGATACATTGGTTACAAAACCGGCCGGAATATCGACAGAATAAGGGGTATTGTACGCTAATTTCGTATAAGGCAAAGTAACAGACGTAGATCCATATTCAGGGACTAAAGAGATTCCGTTCAATACGACATCTCCCGTACCGGCTTTTATTTTTTTGTTAAAGTTCAGAATTAATGCTCCATTCGCAGAAGCTGAAGAAGAACCCTCAGCCGGAACTGACGAAGCCAATACGGGAGCTTCCGGATCATATTCATTCTTAGGATCGGCAAACACGAATACATTAGCCAAAGTCGTACCGTCATTCCCCGAACCCAATATCGTGCTTGTTTCATCAGCAATCCAACGAATATAAACCATAGATTGATCCTCCGCTTCAACAGGAAGTTTTCCGATACAATCTTCCCACAACGACTGTCCATAAACCGAAGAAAGATCTATCGTCACAAGGTCTTTAAAATTTTTATTATCTAACGAATACTGCATTTTTTGCTTAGAATATACTTGATAACTTCCGGACATCAGCGATGTAACCTCTATATTCGTATATCCTTTAGTCGAAAACTGAGCCTGAAAATAACGCCGGGAACTAAAATCTGTCGTCCAAAGCCGAGCATTTGCATGTGCCGGAGTGTATTCTGCAGCATGGTATAACCAATTTACCGATGCTCCGGTCGGTTCATAAGCCGAAAGCAACCCCTGATTCGTAGATTCAGAATAGAACGGTGCGGGAATCTCTTTTCTTTTTTCAGCACTGGCAGCATCATTAAAATCCCAGCCTACAATAAAGTCCTTTTGATCGAAATTCGCTGAAAGCTCTACATTCCCGGTTATCTGAACAGTACGAACTTTTTCTGTCTGACCATCGCTCCAGCCTCCGAATATCGTCACAGGGTTATCTACCACTGAAAGCGTCACGATAGTTCCTTCCGGATAAAAATTATCCTCTGCTTCAGGAGAAAAAGAGATTTTACCCCACCGAGAACCGTTGACAGAAACAGTCAGCTTATACAAAGTCAGTTTATTGAAATTAGCGGTTATTTTCCGATCGGTATTTAAAACAAGTTCCAACTCCGGATCGCTTCCCAGTACCGCACCGCCATCATCATCCGTCCAGTTTACGAATTCATATCCAAAAGCAGCCTCTGCAGAAATTTTTACCGTCGAATTTATATCATAAGTCTCCGATACCGGAAAAACAGATATATTCCCCGCACCTTCGATATTCGTTTTTGTACTCAACGTTACCTGTTCGGCCGTAGAAACATAATCGCCATAAATGTCGAGACTAAGCAGGAATGCATATTGAGAACCATTCAAATTATAAAAGCGGATAGATACATTCTTTTGTTTTTCTTCCGGAATGGAAATAGAGACCAAATGTCCCTGTGTATCTTTATATTTCTCGTTATTAGAATCATAATAGTATGTCCCGTCCAATGGCGTATTGAAAATCGTTTCCCACTCAGACTGACCTTCATACTTTATCTGCACACCCAATCCCCGATCATTTCCGGTAGCAGCTTCTACAAATTCGATCTTCGTAACCGACTCCAAAGCAGAAATTTCGATAGCAGAATTATCCTTCTTTTCTGCCCGAATATAACCGGGAGTCACATAAGAACTGGTAAATTTAGAATCTGTTCCTGTCGGAGAAACAACTACCTGAGACAAAGAAAAAGAAAAATCCTCGTTCGAAAAATGAGTCTTTGCAGGTACAACGACTGCATCATCGCTTGCAGAAGAAGATTCCCAATCTTGAAATGTCGTAGAATACAAAAGTTTCTCTTCTGCACGGATCGAACCGATCACCGACAAACATAAAAGAAATAAAAATCCGAATCGTTTCATCATCTGTTTCATGGTTATAATTTTATATTTATACTATTTAACTGTTCCTATTATCTGAGGATACCACTCATCGTTTCCACCCAATACATTTCTTAAAGTTATCTGATCCGCCTCTTTATTCGTAAGCTGATGCGACCAGCTAACCCGACTTTCACAATTTCCACCCTCACCCCGACTTTTATACTCGCCATAAAAAGTTGTCTTTTCAGCATCGGGTTTCCTCCAATTATGCCACCCTTCAGGAGAAATATGGCTACCCATATCACATTCAATAAACAAAGTCCGGGCAAAAGGACGCCAAGGACGCCCCAAATAAACATTTTCGACAGAGTGATCTGCCGTCAACCGGCAATTATGGAAAACATACCCGTATGCCTTTCCTGCCGGAGTCGCCGCTGCAGTAAGATACCCTTCTGAACGTTTACTGTGAATTGTACAGTTCTCGAACCACGCAGTAGATTTTCCGAAAATAAAATCGACCGTTCCTTCGATATAGCAGCCTTCGTAATATTGCCGGCTATCTTTATCATAAGTATAAAGAGTATCCTGAAAGCCCAGAAAACGACAATTCCGGAATATAGAACGATCTCCGCTCACAAAAACGGCAACAGCCTGTCCGACAGGCCCTGCACTATTCTCGAAAGTCATATTCTCAGCTATAAAATCCGGAGCGTAAACATAAAATGAAGCAGAACCCGAAGTAGACATCTCCTCTCCGAATACATTCATTTTAGAAGCATAATCATCATAAGTCAAAATAGTCTTAGTTCGGGACTCTCCCATAAATGAAACATTTATTTTACTCTCCGGCAAAATAACCTTTTCTTTATAAACACCTTCCCGTATATAGATCGTCGTACGCCCTTTTTTCCTGAAATCAGGTACTGCATCAATGGCCTCTTGTATAGTAAAAAAATCTCCGCTACCATCTTTAGCTACAACGTAATCATACATCACGATATGAGGAGCAAGAGCAGGAATAGTTTCTTTTATCGCCTCGGCGACCATACGGGCAATTAATCTCGCGCCTCGCACATTAAGATGAGTATTATCTTGTTTTCCTTTAGGCAATGCAGCATAAATTCCCGGCTCGACCCAGACAAAAAGAGAAGTAGATTTTTCTGGTCCGTACTTTTCCAATAAACCGGCAGACATTTTATTTAAATCGATTAATAAAACTTGTTTTTCCTTAGCAACAGTTCTTACTGCATCGGTATATTTCCCATGCGTATCTGCTAATGTACCGTTCGGATTAAACTTTCTACGGACAATAGGCGTAAAAAGTACCGGTATCGCCCCGACTTTTCGGGTCTCATCTATATATTTCCCTAAATTTATCTTATAGTCGGTTTCCGCATCTGAATGACGGGCAGTATCAGCTTTTTGATCATTATGCCCGAATTGGATAAACACATAATCCCCTTTACGAAGTTTTTTCCGTACGAGTTCCCAATGTCCTTCATTTCTGAAACTCCGCGTACTGCGTCCATTCAAAGCTCTGTTATCGACATGAATATCCGGAGTCAAAAATCCGGGGAACATCTGTCCCCAACCTCGTTCAGGATTTCCGCCCGAAAGAGATTTATCGGCCATTGTCGAGTCTCCGATCATATAAATGACAGGAATGCGCTCGACATCGAACGAACAAAAAATGCACGTAAATAATGTAAATAAGATATAGTAGGATGTGTTCTTCATTTATAGACATTTAAACATGTCACAAAAATAAGACACACAATCCTATTCAAAAGAGTATTTTTTGACACAAATTGTGGAAATTTTTCCACAGAATCAAACTTCCGGAATTTTAAGGATTTGACCGACCTTCAAGGAGGATGAATGCAAATTATTTATTTTTTTCAACAAATTAGTAGTAACACCCGGGAAACGTTGCGAAATAGTCCATAAACTCTCTCCCCGAGTGACCTTATGATAATGATAACGATCATAGGCAGGATTGCGCGGATTACGTGCCGTCGAAATATTCTTCTTACTCGAAACCGGAGAAATAACGGCAGTTTCGTTTTTTACTTCTTTCGTAGATTGTGCAATAAAAGTCGAATCTTTAGAGATGACAGTTATACTATCCGGTTTCTCGACTTTTTTAGAAGGAGTTTTCCGAGCGAGTTCGGCACGATAAACTTTCAGTCTTCGGCCGGCTACGATATTATTATTCTTTAAATGATTCCAATTACGAAGATTCCGGACAGAAACACCATAACGATTGGCGATAACAGAAAGAGACTCTCCTTTTCTTACACGATGATATACCCAACTGCCGCCTCCGGTCGAAGCATAATAACCTGCAGGTTCGACAGTTGTCCGCCGACCATATATCTCAGATTGATAATTGACAATAGAATCTTTCGCATCGATAAAAGCGTAAGCCTGCTGCGCAGGCAGACACAACGTTCTCAAACGGGTATCTCCCGGAATAATATCTTTTCGATATTGCGGATTAAGCCCTCGTAATAGGTCCATAGGAATCTCCAAAACATCAGCAATCTGCTTCAAATGAATACGATCGCTGATCTGTATCGTGTCGGTCGTCAAAGGCAGGTCGGTAAGAACCGGACAAATATTATGTTCTTGGTAATAATGCATCACATAATTAGCCGCAATAAACGCAGGTACATAGCCCCGAGTTTCTTTCGGCAGGTAATTATAAATTTCCCAATAGTCTTTTTTGCCACCCGAACGGCGGATCGCTTTATTTACATTTCCCGGACCACAATTATAGGAGGCTATGGCAAGAGGCCAGTCTTGATAAATATTGTACAATTCTTTTAAATATCGTACGGCTGTCTCTGACGAACGAACAGGATCTCGACGTTCGTCGATCAAACTATTTACTTCAAGACCTAAAGGCTTTGCCGTACCGATCATAAACTGCCATAACCCGGTAGCTCCTGCACGGGAAACAGCATCCGGACGCAAAGCCGATTCGATGATCGGCAGATATTTCAATTCAAGAGGCAATCCGGCTTTTTCAAGAGCTTGTTCGAAAATAGGAAAATAATAGGCACTCAGACCGATCATCGTTTCTACCAATTCACGACGCTTCTCGGTATAAAGAGTTATATAACTTTTTACAACCTGATTATACGGCATTTCTATAACAGTAGGTAAAGCCGCCAAACGCTGAATATAAACAGAATCCGGATAATCTATATTAACACTGCTTCTTATGCAATTTTCATCGATTATGGCATATTTCTTTAAAAACCAACTGGACAGAAGACTATCGACATCAGCTTCAAGGCTTTCCGGCAAAACGATTTCCTGATCTGAAATCGTATCTTTAGCTGTTTTGATTTTCTGAGATTCATCTATCGTTCCCCAAACAGGGAACAGCAAAACCGAAAAAAGAAATATAAGCACTATTTTCTGCATAATCAATTCATTTTTTTTAAAAAGTTATCGCACATTGCAACCCCAATGAGGTACTCGAAAATGGCGTAGGCTCCATTACAGCCGGAAGCAAATGCATCGAAACATCAGGCGTAATGTCAAAATGATATAATTGAGCATCGACATAAGCATCGATCATGGCCACGACATAAACCCCGATCATAGATATAATACATAAATCCCGATTACGACGGTAAAAATCCTTCTTCCGTTTCATCGCACTTTTCAGCCACTCGGTATTCGATTCGATCCATTCTTTATCATTCCTACGGTTATACGGAAGAAAATTTATATAACTATCGGTAGTCGGATCACTATCCATAACATCCCGATATGCCTGAGAATAATCGGTATAATATCGGCCATTCCATGAGACGGCATACGTTAATCCCATAAACCCGCCTATTACAATCGGCAATTTCCAATATCTCCGATTATAAATCTGTCCCAGACCCGGGACTAATGCCGATAACCAAACGGCTTTCATCGGATCGGGGTTGAACACGACACTATCTCTACGGTCGACCTCCAATCCGGTAGTATCGACAACATCGATAGACCCCTCTGTACCGATGACATAAAGAGAATCTTTTCCGGTAGAAACTTCCGTCTGTATTTGAGCCGATACCGGGACAACCGACACCGGAATTAAAAGACATATAATTAAAAAGATCCCCAGTATTTTATGTCTGTATATGTAATATATCCCTGTCAAAATACTATTTCAGTTTATCAAAGATAGCGATCAAACGTTCCAACTCCTCTTCATTTTTAAAAGGAATACTAATCCTTCCTTTTCCTTCATCATTACAAGTAAACTGAACTTTTGTATTAAAAAATGAAGAAAGATGTTTTTTCAGAATATCATATTCTTCGCGTGAAGTAGGACGAGAAGGGACTTTCGGCTTTTTCGCTTCTTCTATCGAATGTCCTTCGGAAAGACTTTTCACGATTTCTTCGACTTTACGCACAGAATAACCGTTCTCTTGTATCAATTCATACACTTTCAACTGAAGTGCAGGGTCATCAATCGACAGCAAAGCCCGCGCATGTCCCATATCCAGCAATTTGTTCTTCAGCCCCATTTGAATTTCAGCCGGCAGTTTCAACAAACGCAGATAATTAGCGATAGTCGTCCTTTTCTTACCTACCCGGTCGCTCAACCGTTCTTGAGTCAGATTATACTGTTCGATCAATTTCTGAAACGTCAATGCGATTTCGATAGAATTCAAATCTTCCCGTTGAATATTTTCTATCAACGCCATCTCCATCATCGTCTCATCCTCTGCTGTACGCACATAAGCCGGAATAGTTTTAAGGCCGGCCATGATAGAAGCCCTGTAACGACGCTCCCCGGCAATGATCTGATAAGTTCCGTCCGATATCTGACGTAAAGATATCGGCTGTATAATACCCAATTCTCGAATAGATGTAGCCAGTTCCGACAACGCTTCCTGATCAAATTCCCGTCTGGGTTGGTCAGGATTCGGCTTTATTTTTGAAATTTCTATTTCATTTATCGACGAAGACCCCTCCGTTTTCACCTCATCCATCGTAATGAGTGCATCGAGTCCACGTCCCAAAGCGTTTCTTTTAAATGTAGCCATAGTATGTCGCCCTTTTATACCTGCCGGGCAAGACAGGTTTATCTTATAAAATCAACTCTCTCTTTCGATCAACTCTTTTGCCAGTTGCATGTGGTTAATACTTCCACGAGAATCCGGATCGTACAATATCGCCGGAATACCATGACTGGGAGCTTCGCTCAACCGGATATTCCGCTGAATAACGGTAGTAAACACCATATCCCTGAAATGCTTTTTCAGTTCCTCATAAATTTGATTGGCAAGTCTCAACCTCGCATCGTACATAGTCAGCAAAAAGCCCTCTATTTCCAAAGCCGGATTCAATTTGGATTTGATAATCTTAATTGTGTTCAACAATTTACTGATTCCTTCCAGCGCAAAATATTCGGCCTGAACCGGAATAATAACCGAATCCGCAGCGGTTAAGGAATTGACGGTTATCAAACCCAACGATGGAGAGCAGTCTATCAAAACATAATCATATTCCCGCTTGACCTCATCCAATAACCGTGACAACACTCGCTCCCGGTTTTCTACATTCAAGAGTTCCAATTCCGCACCGACAAGATCGATTCTCGAACACACGATGTCCAATCCTGAAACACAAGATCCGACAATCGCTTCACGCAAAGAATTTCCACCGATCAGACACTCATAAATCGATACAGAAACCGTACGAGGATCTACCCCGAGTCCTGAAGAAGCATTTGCCTGTGGGTCGGCATCGATCACGAGAACTTTTTTGTCCAACGCGGCTAATGATGCGGCCAAATTGATCGAAGTAGTGGTTTTCCCCACTCCTCCTTTTTGATTGGCAATAGCAATAACTTTACCCATAACACAAAATTTTATCGGGAACAAAGTAACCGTTTTTTATGTTCTGCTATTTATCAGCACGCAAAAAAATGTCCCGATTGTTGATAAGTCGGCTTTATTGTTAATAACATCAATAAGATTCCGAATATACGTAAAGTGCTCACTCATCGTGACAAAGATAAATAAATTTGACGGATACTCCCGTGCCTTTCAATTAATTTAGCACTCGAATAAACTACACGTTAAAAAAAAGCGGTCTGAAAGATGTTTATTTTGTACATTTGCATACGAAGAACCTGACAATTAAAATATATATGAAAGCCCCAGTCACAGAAAAAAGACCGCTTATTTTAGTAACGAATGATGACGGAATAGAAGCAAAAGGTGTTCACGAACTGGTAAAAATGATAGAAGATTTGGGCGACATCGTAGTTGTAGCTCCGGATAGTCCCCGTTCCGGCCAATCGAGCGCACTATCTGTCGGCATTCCTCTAAGACTCAATTTGATCGAACATTACAGAAACATATCTTTTTACCGGACAAACGGCACACCGGTCGATTGTGTAAAACTTTCTATGAACCAACTGTTCGACCGCCGGCCTGACCTTTTATTATCCGGAATCAATCACGGGTCGAACTCTGGCGTCAGCATTGTTTACTCAGGAACGATGGGTGCAGCTCTGGAGGGTTGTATAATCGGAATACCCTCTATCGGTTTCTCTCTTGCCAGCCACGAACCGGATGCAGATTTTTCGCCCTGCCGGGAAATCGTAAGAGAAAGTTGTAAAAAAGTCTTGGAAAAAGGACTCCCGCCTTCGGTCTGTCTAAACATCAATATTCCGGCAATTCCTCGCCCGAAAGGTGCACGCATCTGCCGCCAGGCTCAAGGCTACTGGACCGAAGAGTATGACCACCGTATCGATCCGCACGGGAAAGATTACTATTGGCTGACTGGACGTTTTATGAATTTAGAACCCGAGAATGAAGAAACCGATGAATGGGCACTTGCTCACGGCTATATCTCGATAGTTCCATGCACTTGTGATCAAACAGCCTATTCTGCCATCCCGGAAATGAATGATCTTTTATCTTTAAAATAATCCCGGTTTATGAAAAAAATCGCCATATCGTTTATTATTTTTATCATGCTCGGATGCAGCAGCGTACCGCTGACCGGACGAAGACAACTCAATCTCGTTTCTGATCAAGAAGTTCTTGCGTTAAGTAACCAAAGTTTTTCGGACTACATGAAAACGGCAAAAGTGTCGACAGACTATATGAAGACACTACAAGTCGCACGTGTCGGACAACGCATCGCAAATGCCGTCATGAGTTTTTTGCGGAGCAACGGTATGACTGCCGATGCAGCTTCTTATAATTGGCAATTTGTACTGGTTAACGATAATACACCGAATGCCTTTTGCATGCCCGGAGGGAAAGTGGTTGTAAATACCGGCATACTTCCGTACACTCTCGATGATGACGGATTGGCCGTCGTTCTCGGACATGAGATCGCTCATGCCGTCGCCAAACACAGCAGCGAACGAATCAGCCAGCAAATGCTCGTTCAATATGGCGGAGTAGCGTTAAACACCCTGATGCAAAACAAGTCAGATGCAGCACGAGCTTTGGCAAACCAGATATACGGCGTCGGGACACAAGTAGGTGTCATGCTGCCCTACTCCCGTAAGCAAGAATCCGAAAGCGACCGTATGGGTCTCATTTTTATGGCAATGGCCGGCTATAATCCCGAGAAAGCGCCTGCATTTTGGGAAAGAATGGCTACTCAAGGATCTTCCACCCCCGAATTTTTAAGCACCCATCCGTCTGATGCCTCTCGAATAGCAAATTTAAAGAAATTAGTTCCCGAAGCTATGAAATACAAAAAATAAAAAATTCAGTTCGATAAAAGACTCATGCAAATAAGGAAAATGAAAGCAAAAGACATCGAAGATGTCATGCAACTATGGTTATACACCAACCTGAAAGCGCACGCTTTCATTCCTGAATACTATTGGTACGAGAATTTCAACGAAGTAAAATCGGCACTATCCGAGGCCGAAATATATGTTGCAGACCAAAATAAAAAGGTTATAGGATTCATCGGTCTTATCGATAACTATATTGCAGGAATTTTCGTTTCCGAACACATGCAATTGCACGGTATAGGGAAACAACTGCTAAGTATTGCAAAAAAGCGACACCCGGTCTTACAATTGCATGTTTATAAAAAGAATCTAAAAGCTATCGGATTTTATCAAAAACAAGACTTCAAAATTATAAAATCCGAAATCGACACGCATACCGGAGAAGAAGAACTTTTCATGGAATGGAAAAATAGGCCGTTTTGAGATCAAGAGTCCGGACGGATTTTATGACAAAAAAATCAACAACCAAACAAAAAAATTCTCTAATCCCAAGTAGCTTTTCTATATCATTTTTCCAAAAACCATACACATTCGATTTTCATTTCAATTTAAGAGTCGCACGACTTCCCCCGACAAGACCATTTGCATTTTTTCGCAAAAATATTCAATCACACAACTCATACAACAGAATATTTTTTGTATAAAACGATAAAATGACGAATTTATTCAAAAAAAATTCAAGTTTTATGCAATAACAAAACATTTATTCTTACATTTGCATCCGAATATAGCATAATTATACAAAGAAATAAATTATTGCTTTCAATATAGACTATTTCAAATTTTATCAGATACTGTTCCGAGACTTATTTCGGTGCATTTTGTGTTTTCTAAAAGCATAAAAACACGGTAAGAAACGAAATACGAATCTTGAAAACAGACGAAATAAAAGGAAAGATACTTTAAAACAGACTTTCAAAAAAGGAATAATCTTATGAAAAATAAAGTCGATAGGCTACAGGCTATTAAAGAAATTATCATTTCACACAAAATCAGTAGTCAGGAAGATTTACTAAAGCAACTCACGGAAAGAGGTTTCGACCTCACTCAAGCGACCCTTTCCAGAGATTTAAAACAACTGCAAATCGCTAAAGTCGCAGGCAAAGACGGAGGTTACCTTTACGTTATGCCCGAAACCGCAGGAATCGGCAGATTGGCCAATGCAAAAAATCAACAACACTATGCAGGCCCGGTATCCGGTTTTCTTTCTATCGAATTCTCCGGACAATTGGCGGTTATTAAAACACGTCCGGGTTATGCTAGCGGAATAGCTTGGGACATAGACACTCACTCTGCTGAAGAAATATTGGGAACAATTGCCGGAGACGATACGATATTGTTAATCTTACGCGAAGGAATTACCCGGCCGCAAGTATTGGAAACTCTAAAAACCATAATACCTTCTATCGACGGAGAATAAAAGAGATATTATATTAACATATTAAAATGACCCGATGCGCCTGTTTATTCTACTTAAAAACAGACCAAAGAACAAAAGAAAATGGAAGATACAATTGAAGTAATTGTAGCAAGCGAAAAGCACTTGTCGTATGTAGAAACAATTCTCGATACAATCGAGAAAGCAGCAAAAGTCAGAGGTACCGGAATCGCAAAACGGTCACCGGAATACGTAAAGCAAAAAATGCTTGAAGGGAAGGCCATTATCGCCCTCGACGGAGATAAATTTGCAGGGTTTTGCTATATCGAAAGCTGGAGTAACAAACAGTTTGTAGCCAATTCAGGACTTATCGTCGTAGAGGCATATCGAGGACACGGACTGGCCAAACGGATCAAAAGAAAAGCATTCGAACTTTCCCGATCCCGTTTTCCGGATGCAAAAATTTTCGGACTTACAACCGGACTGGCAGTAATGAAAATCAATTCAGAATTAGGATATCGTCCGGTGACATTCTCAGAACTTACAGATGATGAAGCTTTTTGGAAAGGATGCGCTTGTAGAAACAATGCATGCAGGTGTCGAATGTGGAATTATGGCAGCTAAGATTGACGGACTTGACTGTGTATCTTTCGGCCCTGATATAATTGATATTCATACTGTCAAAGAGAAACTTGATATTGAATCAACAAGAAGAACATGGGAACTTATAACTGAAGTTCTTAAACAGCTTGCATAACTTAATAACTATATCTTGTATATGTCGTATCCGGGGAAATGCATTTTTGCAAGCAGAAACCTACCAGATACGACATTTTTTATACCGATTATAACATAAAAATGACGGATTATAACAAAATGGTCACGATACTATATATATTATTGACAAATATTATGCATTAATATAATCTTATACTCGTACAAAATATTTATATTTATCCATGCGCAGGGATATGAGAATTTGAAAGGGAAAAGTATATGGAGTATAAGAAGTTTGTCGAATATATTAAGAAGAATACTGAGTATATTGCAGGAGAGGGAGGCAATGTTACTATCAACCATGTGATTAAGAATAATGGTTGCGAGATGGATGGACTTGTAATTATGGAAAAGGGGAAGGATATTGCACCGACTATATATCTTGAGGGGTTTTATGAGGAGTATACCCGGGGAGAGGATATTAGAAATATTATAAGACAGATTGAGACTGTATATGAGGAGAATAAGAATAATGTCACATTTGATGTTAATATTCTTAAACAGTTCGAGACAATAAAAGACAAGATTGTCTATAAGGTTGTCAATTACAGAAGCAATGAAAAGCTGCTTGAGCAGGTTCCGCATAAAAGAATACTTGATCTTGCTGTGGTGTTTTATTGTCTGCTGGACAAGGAATACGGAAAAAGTGCGACAGCGCTTATATACAATAATAATCTTAAGAACTGGAAAGTAACAATTGATGATGTTTATAAAGCTGCTCTGAAGAATACCCCTGACCTTTTGCATTGCAGGATAAGTTCAATGGCTGCGCTTTTTGAAAAATGCGGGGTTAATGTTGATGGAAAAGATATTGATTTAAGAGATTATGTTCCATCTGATATGTACATTCTCACTAATGAAACGAAGCTCAACGGTGCAGCATGCATTCTTTATGAGAATGTATTATATGATTTTGCACAGAAGCTTGGTGAGGATCTGTATATATTGCCTTCATCAGTGCATGAGGTTATACTGCTTCCTAAATTGTCTGTGTTCGAGAAGGATG
>ERZ825525.675-NODE-675-length-40186-cov-9.122150_pt1 | contig 40186 bp, 39 predicted proteins | sample MGYA00519930_ERZ825525 | MGnify/ENA primary metagenome ERZ825525 (study PRJEB31778, sample SAMEA3449203) | human gut metagenome | biome: human gut; feature: human-associated habitat; material: faeces | place: United Kingdom | collected 2010/2012 ... | reverse complement strand
CCCTTGATGCCGCTTGATATCGATTTCGTGTCTAACTTTTTGGGTTCAGATCATTTGCGGAGCCTTTTGTTATTTTTTTGAATGTAATTATTGGAGGGGCGGGGACGGGCTCTACTCAGTTTTTTTCTGTGTATCGGATTCCTCATGTGTTTCCCCTCCCTTGTAATAGCACTTAATTATAAAATAGAGGAATAAAGCCGCCGTTACGCATATCACCTTTAATATTCCGTAATGCCACAGCTTGTCGGACATAGGGACATAAGCTGCCGCACTGTAAAACGACTCGAACTTTGAGAGAAGCATATCCATCAAGGACGCAATGGACAGCTCGATCATCAGCGTAAGAAAGGTATACAGGGCGTATTTCCTGTTTTCCATCTTCAATCCCTCCTTCCAATTATATTCATATTTTAAAAGAAACTAAATACATCTGTCAATTGATGGTATATGGTATAATGTACCCGTCATCAATCAGCACGAAAGGCGTGTTTTTATGGATAACAAGCATATGGATAACAAGCATAACGATAGGCGGATATTCGACCTTGCGATGCACACATGGCTGCGCTATGCCCTCGTATTCCTCAAGTGGCTGCTGTGGGCGGCCGTCATAGGCACAGCGCTGGGCTTCATAAGCACCGCATTCCACTACTCCGTGGATTTTGCGCAGGAGCTGCGGCTTGCATACCCTTGGCTCCTCTGCCTGCTGCCCGCAGGCGGCCTTATCATAGTATTCATGTACCGCGCCTGCGGCGTGAAGGACGACCGTGGCGCCAATGCCGTCCTTGAGGCCACAATAAACGGCGAGCCGGTTAAAAAGCGCGTGGCCCCGCTGATATTCACAGGCACGGTGCTTACCCATCTCTTCGGGGGCAGCGCGGGGCGCGAGGGCGCGGCCCTCCAGCTCGGCGGCAGCATAGCAGGGCTTTTCAGCGGCGTTTTCCACATAAAGCCTGGAGATGGCAGGGTGCTTACCATATGCGGCATGAGCGCCGCCTTCTCGGCTCTTTTCGGCACGCCCATCACCGCGGCTGTTTTCGCCGTGGGCGTAGCCAGCGCGGGCGCGGTTCAGTACGCGGCGCTTTTCCCCTCCGTGGTCAGCGCCTTTGCGGGCTTCCTCGTGTCTTCCGCCCTGGGTGTGCCGCCCACCCGCTTTGAGCTGCTGGGCATACCCGCGCTGGAAGCCGCCCCCGTTTTACAGGTGCTTGCCCTGTCAGTACTGGCAGGCTGGCTTTCCCTCATATTCTGCAAGACAATAGGCGGTGTGCATCGCCTTGCGGGCAGGGTAGAAAGCCCCTATTTGCGCCTGTTTTTAGGCGGCTGCATAGTCGCCGCCGCCTCGCTGCTGCTGGGCACGCGGGACTACTGCGGCGCGGGAATGGACGTCATCGCCCGCGCGCTTTCGGGCAGGGCAGAGCCCGCGGCGTTCATATTGAAGCTCCTCCTTACCGCCGTCACCATGGGCGCGGGCTTCAAGGGCGGCGAGATAGTCCCCTCCTTCTTCGTCGGGGCCACCTTTGGCTGCACTGCCGGCGCGCTCCTTGGCCTCGATCCCGCATTCGGCGCCGCTATGGGGCTGACCGCGCTGTTCTGCGGCGTGACCAACTGCCCCATCACAGCCATATTGCTTTCCGTGGAGCTTTTCGGCGGCGGTGCGCTCCCCTTCTTCGCCCTCGCCTGCGCCGCAAGCTACCTGCTTTCAGGATACAGCAGCCTTTACGGCTCCCAGCGCATAGTGCTGGACAAGTGGCATATAGGCGAATAAGGGACAAAGCTCAAAAAAGCGGCTCAAAGGCCGCTTTTTTTGACTAACCGCGCGCTATTGCTTCTTTTTGCAGATATGCCCCTGGTACATGAATATCCCCCCGGCGGCAATGGCGGCGGCTGTTATGAATATCACCGCCTTCATCGGCATTTTTCCGGCGTAATCCATAGCGTTGGTCAAAAAATGCCCAAAGGCCTTGTGTTCCATTACCTGCATCACCGGCAGCAGCAAAAGCTCCAGCACAAGCATTATCAGTCCCACGACCGCCGTTATAAAGCCTGTGCGTATGCGTTTTTCCGCAGCGTTCAGCCGGGCTATGGCGGCTATGCTCTCCTTTTCTCCAGCCGCAGCGGGTATGCTCTCAGCCCCCTTCAAAAGCTCGTCTGTGGATATGCCGAAAAGCTCGCTCAACGCGATTATCTTGGATATTTCCGGCGCCGCGTCGTTCAGCTCCCATTTTGATACCGACTGGCGGGAAACGTCGAGCTGCTCCGCCAGCTGCTCCTGCGAAAGGCCCGCCGCCTTTCGAAGCTGCTGTATCCTTTCGCCTACTGTCATTTCTTTCATAAGCACGGGTACTCCTTTTTGGTTTTCTTGTGCATAGCATACACCAGGAGGCGGCTATCGCGCCACCAATCATACTTGGAAAAAGCGCAACCGGAGGTTGCGGGGGCTTGCCGCCCGCCGCTTCCTTAAAAAAAGTGCCCCGGCAATTTCACCGGGGCCGTATTATTATTCGGCTTTATTCGCCCTTGCTCTCTGATACGGTGAGGTTCTCGCCATCGTAATCCACGGTGAACACCGTGTCGGGGGCGGGGTCGCCTTCGATTATCTTGCGGGCAAGCAGCGTCTCAAGCTTGCTGGAAAGCAGCCGCTTCAGGGGCCTTGCGCCGTACTGAGGATCGTAGCCGGTCTCCGCAAGGTAGTTCTTCGCCCTGTCGGTAAGCTTCACGTCCAGCCTGCGCTCCCTGAGCCTCTTGCGTATATCCTCCAGCATGAGGTCGGTGATCTTGAAGATCTCCTCCTTGTCCAGGGGCTTATAGAACACTATGTCGTCTATCCTGTTGAGGAATTCCGGCCTGAAGCTCTGCTTGAGCAGCAGGTTCACCTGTGCGCGGGCCTCCTCGGTTATCCTGCCGTCCTTTATGCCCTCCAGTATGTAGCTGGAGCCCAGATTGCTGGTCATGACGATGACGGTATTCTTGAAGTCCACGGTGCGGCCCTGGGAATCCGTTATGCGCCCGTCGTCCAGCACCTGAAGCAGTACGTTGAACACGTCGGGATGGGCCTTCTCCACCTCGTCGAACAGCACGACGCAGTAGGGATGGCGGCGCACGGCCTCCGTAAGCTGGCCGCCCTCGTCATAGCCCACATAGCCCGGAGGAGCGCCTATCAGGCGGGACACGGAGTGCTTCTCCATGTATTCGCTCATATCTATGCGCACCATGTTGGACTCATCGTCAAACAGGGCTTCCGCCAGGGCCTTGGCAAGCTCTGTCTTGCCTACGCCGGTAGGCCCTAAGAACAGGAAGGAGCCGATAGGCTTGTTGGGATCCTTCAGCCCTGCGCGGGTGCGCAGTATAGCGTCGCAGACGGTCTGTACTGCCTCGTCCTGGCCTATGACCCGCTTATGCAGTATGCTGTCCAGATGCAGCAGCTTCTCCCTCTCGCCCTCCATCAGCTTGGCGACCGGTATACCGGTCCAACGGCCCACTATTTTGGCTATCTCCTCCTCGGTGATGCGGTCACGAAGCAGGCCGTCCGCTTTGCCCTTCTCCATGTCCGCCTCCGCCTTGGCCAGCTCTTCCTTCAGCTTGGGCAGCTTGCCGTACTTGAGCTCGGCAGCCTTGTTAAGGTCGTAGCTCCGCTCGGCCTGCTGCATATCGGCGTTAAGCTGTTCTATCTCTGTACGGAGGGACTGAACCTTCTTTATGGCGTCCTTCTCGTTTTCCCACTTTGCCTTGAGCCCCGCGAACTCCTCGCGCTCGTGAGCCAGCTCCTTGCGGATATCCTCAAGGTGCTGCTGGGATATCTTGTCGCTTTCCTTGTTAAGGGCGGCTTCCTCTATCTCCAGCTGCATTATGTGCCGGCGCTTCTCGTCAAGCTCGGTGGGCATACTGTCCATCTCGGTGCGCACCATGGCGCAGGCCTCGTCCACAAGGTCGATAGCCTTATCCGGCAGGAACCTGTCGCTTATGTACCTGTGGGAAAGTGTGGCGGCGGCTATCAGGGCGCTGTCCTGTATCTTTACGCCGTGGAACACCTCGTAGCGCTCCTTCAGCCCTCTCAGTATGCTTATGGTATCCTCTACCGTAGGCTCATCTACCATTACGGGCTGGAACCTTCTGGAAAGGGCGGGGTCCTTTTCGATGTACTTGCGGTACTCGTCCAGCGTGGTCGCGCCTATGCAGTGCAGCTCGCCACGGGCCAGCATAGGCTTTAAGAGGTTGCCCGCGTCCATGCTGCCCTCGGTGCGTCCGGCTCCTACTATATTGTGCAGCTCGTCTATGAACAGTATTATCCTGCCCTCGCTGCGCTTTACTTCATTAAGAACGGCCTTAAGCCTTTCCTCGAATTCGCCCCTGAACTTTGCGCCCGCAATAAGCGCACCCATGTCAAGGGAGAATATCTTGCGATCCTTCAGGTTTGCCGGCACATCGCCGGATACTATCCGCTGGGCAAGCCCCTCGGCTATTGCCGTCTTGCCTACGCCCGGCTCGCCTATGAGCACAGGGTTATTCTTGGTCTTTCTTGAAAGTATGCGGATGACGTTGCGTACTTCCTCGTCACGCCCTATAACAGGGTCAAGCTTCTGCTTCCTTGCAAGCTCCACGAGGTCCTGAGCGTATTTGCCAAGTGCGTCGTAGGTATCCTCCGGGCTGTCGGTCGTCACCCTTGCGCCGCCCCGAACGTCGTTGAGCACCTTCAAAAACTCGTCCCGGGTGATGCCAAAGGTCTTAAACATCTCCTTCATGGCGCCGTTAGGCGCTTCCAGCATGCCTAAAAACAGATGCTCTACCGAGATATACTCGTCCTTCATGTGCTTGGCCTGATCCTCAGCCGCGTTGAGCGCGCGATCCAGCTCAGGGGTTATGTAGACCTTTTCCGCCTCCCGGCTGCCCGTGACCTTGGGCAGCTTGCTTATTTCCCTGTCCAGGGCCGCGTCAAAGGCGTCCTTATCCTTGCCCATTCTGGTGATGAGTTCGGCTATGAGCTTCTGGTCGAGCAGCGCCTTCATAAGGTGCTGCTGATCCACCTGCTGGTTGGTGTTGCGGCTGGCGATGGACTGGGCATTCTGCACCGCCGCAATAGATTTTTGCGTTAACCTGTTAATATCCATATAAAATCCTCCTCGGACCGATGATTTCGTAAGTAGTATGTGCCATGGTCCTTATTAGCACTCTTACCTTTCGAGTGCTAATTGTAATATAAGACCTTGTACATATCATCATAATAATTTGAAATAATTGTGAAGTGGAAAAAAAACCTGAGCTGTTGTATAATAACAGAAAAACTTATGGAGGACGCCCCAATGAAGATCAGAGATATATCGGAGCCTGCAAGCTTTTTTAAGGCCGTAAACACCTGCGCCGGCAGGGTGGAGCTCATGACCGCCGAGGGCGACTGCCTCAACCTCAAGTCCCGCCTGTGCCAGTACATAGCGCTCACCCAGATGTTCGAGGACAAGCGGGTGGAAGGCATAGAGCTTGTACTGAGTGAGCCCTGCGACCTCAACAAGCTTCTGCCCTACATAGACGCGGAGGAATAACGCTGCAAACGCAAAGGGCTTCCTTTAAATTGGGAAGCCTTTTTTCTTTACTTCATTTCCTCTATGTGCTCCTTCGCGTAGGCGATGAACCTTGCTGCCGCAGGGGAAATCATATCCTTCCTTGTAACTCCTATACCTATATCCACATACTGCTCAGGGTCCAGCGGCATAACCCTCACCTCGCCGCCCGGCTCCAGCGAGTCCACGATGAGCTGGTTCATTATGGCTATTCCCAGCCCCGCCTTCACCATCGCCATGGCGGCAAGGCCATCCGGGCAGCCGAAGCGTATATCCGGGGTTATGCCCATCTGGGCGATCATTCGGGAGTTGTCCGTCTCCTCTGCGGGGCGTATGGCTACGAAGGGATAATTGCCCACAGCCGAGAGCGGAAAGGCCGCGCCGCCGGAGAGTGGGTTGCTCTTTGGCAGCACCGCCACCAGCTGATCGTCCTTTATATGCAGCCAGTCGAAGTCGCCCTCGCGGCGGCTCATTACGCAGAAATCCGCCCTGTGCTCCCCCAGCGCCGCCGCAAGCTCGCTGCTGGTTCCCTCCAGGGTGCTTATCTCCACCATCGGGTACTTCCGCGAAAAGCCGGCGATCAAGTGGGCAAGCCAGCCGTAGCAGGCCTCGTAGGTATTGCCTATGGTGAGCTTGCCTATCTCTATGCCGCGTATGGAGGCCGCCTGCTGCACGCAGCGCCGCCCCATGTACACGAAATCGCGTATGAGGGGAAGCATATTTTTGCAGTTTTCGGTAGGGGCGACGCCGCCCCTGTTCCTTATCAGAAGCGGAAAGCCCATCTCATCCTCCAGCGCCGCCATCATACGGCTTATTCCGGAGGGAGTATAGCCGAGGCTCTCCGCCGCGGCGGTAAGTGAGCCCAGCTCCAGCGCCGCTATCAGCGCCCTGCACTTCTCTGTATCCATATCGCGCCTCTATTTTGACTTTTTATCAATGCTGCCATGATATATCCTCGTTTTACTCAAATATATAACAGTAATATAATGATGTCAAACAAAGAAAACGACAAAATATCAGGAAAGGACAGAAACAATGGAAAGCATCAGCGCAAGGGCAAGGATAGGCTGCCGGGTAAACCCTGCGGAGTTCCTTCTCGCGGGCGTTATAGTTGCGCGCAGCACCTCTCTGCTGCTGTCCAAGGCGCTCCTCACCACTATGAGCCCCCTCAACATACTCTCCGTGCGCTTCTGCCTTGCCTTCGTGATACTCTGCGCCATATTCTTCAATCGGATGAAGCGGATGAACCTCAGGACGCTGCTCATAGGCATGGCAATAGGCGGCGCATTCTCCGCGATGATGGCGGCGGAGCTTTTCGCCCTCAAGCACACCCTCGCTTCCACCACCTCCTTTCTTGAAAATACCGCAATAGTCATAGTGCCGCTGATGGAGGCGCTGCTGCATAGGAAGCTGCCCTGCAAAAGAGCCCTGCTCTGCGCCGGGCTTACCTTAATAGGCGTTGGCGCCCTCACCCTGCGCTCCGGCAGGTTCAGCTTCGGCCTCGGCGAAGGGCTCTGCATACTCTCTGCCATGCTTTACGCCTTGGCGATAATACTCACTGACAGGCTTTCCAAAAAGGGCGACCCCATGCTCATAGGCATAGCGCAGGTAGGCTTCATCGGCCTGTTTACCACCATAGCCTCCTTCATATTCGAGGCTCCCAAGCTGCCCTCCTGCGCCTCTGAGTGGCTGCCGATATTGGGGCTTGCGCTGGTTTGCAGCTGCTTCGGCTTCACCCTTCAGCCCGTGGCACAGCGCAGGATACCCTCCGAGAGGGCGAGCCAGTTCTGCGCCCTCAACCCCCTTTCCACCGCCGCAATGAGTGCCGTTCTCCTGCATGAGAAAATGGGCGTCATGGGCGCGGTAGGTGCCGCGCTGATACTGGGCAGCATAATGCTCGAAAGCGTCCGCAGCGCAAAGTCAAAGAAAGCGTAAGCACCGTCGTCATTCTTCCCCCTAAAGACGAAAGGATAAGCAAAGCCCCCGCGTTCGCGGGGGCTTTGTCATGCCGTTATCTTTTTATATTACCCCGAAGAAATGCAGTATGCTCTGCCATATCGTCATATCGCCGGTCTTGGGGGGTATTACCACCACGGGGACGGGAGCAGGGGTAACCGGGGGATGCCAGTGGCTTCCGCCGCCGGTGGTGCCGCCGTTATCGGGGGACGCAGTGCCGGGCAGGGCTGCCCACTCATCGGCATCAAGCGTGAAGGTCTTCGTATCCTGTTCGTGTCCATCGACAAACAGGACAGCTTTGTTGGGAACAATATTATCTTTGGGAGTCCAGGGGGTCAGTGCCCAGTTTGCGTCAGCAGTCTCGGTAGCGATGCAGCAGGTCAGGAAACCATAGCTGCCGGGAGTTACTCCCTGCAAGGTAGCCGTGGTCAGCAGAGTACCATCGCTGTATAGTCTAACCGCAACGCTCTCAGCGAAGGTAACGTCTTTCAGTTCAACGGAAACAGCATTTTTCAGGACTCCGTTATCATGAGTGATGACGGCGCTCTCGATGCTGCTGTTGCCATTTGCCGATGCGATTCCGGGCAGGGCGCAGACCATGATCAGAGCCAACATCATTGCAAGTGATTTTTTCATTTTTTCCCTTCTTTCAAAATTACTTTAATTTGACATTCAGTGAATGTCATTATTGCTTCAATTATAGCATACCCTTTTGATATTGACAATCACTGAATGTCAAAAGGAGAAAAAAATGTTCATAAATAAATCTCAGGACGGCTCGAATAATCTATGCGGAAGGAATGTCGCGGCTCTGAGGAAGGGACTGAAGCTGTCGCAGCGGCAGCTTGCGGACAGGCTGCAGGTATGCGGACTGGATATAGATAAGAATGCAATACAGCGAATAGAGTGTGGAAAGCGATTCGTTACGGATATAGAGCTGGTCCAGCTTGCGAATGTCCTTCGCGTTGAAATATCCCGTCTCGTACAGTAAACGCAAAAAAGCCCCCTTTCGGGGGGCTTTGCTTACGCCGCTACACGGCGCAGTCCAGCACTATTATCCTGTTGCTGCCCAGGCTTTCCCTTGTGATGACCGCCTCGCTCTGGCGCATACGGTGTATGGCGCAGTTCTTTGCGTTTTCAAGGAACGGGGCAAGCTCGCCCAGCTCAAAGGCCAGCTTGTCGGCGGCGTAGTGCATGGGTATTACAACCTTTGGCGCTATGGCGTAGGCTATCTCCAGCGCCTTCTTGTAATCCACTGTGTATATGCCGCCCACGGGTATGAGCAGTATGTCTATATGACCCATGGCTTTAAGCGTCGCTTCATCCGGCAGGTGGCCTATGTCGCCCATATGGGCAAGGCGCAGACCGTCCATCTCGAATACGAATATGATGTTGCCGCCCCGCTTCGCCCCCTGCATCTCGTCATGCCAGCAGGGTATGCCGGTTATCTTTACGTCCCCGACGGTATACTCGCCGGGGGCTGATATTACCTTTACGTCTCTGCCCTTTGCCGCCGCGGCATAGTTGTGGTCGTGGTGCTGGTGGCTCTCGGTCACGCAGTCCGCCTCAACAGGGCCTACGTTATAGCCGGTTGCCGGGTCGCAGGGATCCGTGAGTATACGGGTACCGCCCTCGCTTTGCAGCAGAAAACATGAGTGCGCAAATCTTTTAATCAACATATATTTATACCTCCTGAAGGGAATTAACCCAAATCAGCCTTGCGGCGCACTGCCCGAAAAGGCCCAGCCGCGCCGCGAGAGCGTCCCTCTCCCCGTCTTTCATTCCGTCGAATATGCCCAGCACAGCGGCTGCACAGCGCCTGTTCAAAGCGGCCCGCTTTGCCCCGGAAAAGCCCCCGGCGCTTATGCCGAGCCACAGTGCTTTCTTTATTGAAGCCGTATCCGGTATGCCCTCCCCGCCCTTTCTCGCAAGCATGAGGGACTTTACGAGCGCATAGGATACATCATCGCAGCTTTTATCCGGCACATCCGGCAGCTTGCAGCTTTCTATTATATGATGGGTCATGGCGTTATATGCCTGAATGGATATATGGAACGCCACATGGCCTTTCGCGGCGGTTATGCTCTCTATCAGCGGCACGCCAAAAAGGGGCGGCTCATGTCCGTTCAGCCGGTCAGTTAGCCTTTCCGCCCAGAATTGGGCGGTATAGCCGGTATCGAAGCCCAATGGGGCGGATACCTCCGCCGCGGGGTTGTCCATATCCAATTTTACGCCGGTCTTACCGGCACAGGCGTCTTGCAGGAAACGGCATAATTCGCTGCGAATAAGCTCTGTTATTTCGGTATTTGCCGTCATGGTAGCTCCCCAGCCAAAAAGTGGTTTATTTAGATTACGGCTTTTTTTACGATTTGTCAAGGCAAACAGGGCAATTTTGTATGAAATTTCTCAATCTTTTTCCTGCAAAAGGGCCGTTCTGCATAAGAACGGCCCAAAGCGTTTTTGCTGCTATATGACCAGCTGCCCGTCTTCGCTGTCGATTATCCTGAATATCTGTTCCTCTTCCCCCGTCTCCACGCCTATGTAGACTATATAGGAATCATTGCCCGAGGTACACTTGAACTCGTAGCACAGCCGCTCGGTCTCGGGTGTTATTGGTATCAGCGCAAGCTGGCGTTCCATAACCTTCAGCGAGGAAGCGAGATAACCCTCCGCCTCGGCCATAGTGACGCTGGCCTCAGGCAGCTCCCTTTCGGTATGGCTGAAGAGATAGTTTCTGGCGTCAACGCCTGTCACCTCATTGGTCTCCCGGTCTACCCAAACCTTGATGAGATCATTATATAATATGACGCCGTTCTGCGTGGCCGCGCAGTTGATAAGCGCCGCCCCGCCGTAATATTGGGCGTAGGTTGCCGTCATGCTCAGATAGCCCAGCTCCTCCAGCTTTTTCAGCGCCGTGTCAGCGTATCTTTTACCCTCAGCATCGTCAGGCTTTCCCTCGGTATTTCCCTTGCAGGGGCTCATATACCACAGCAGCTTGCCTCCCTGCTTAGTCACCGCCGCTTCAACCCACGTGCCGTCTTCATTGCTCATACTGAATTGATAGGCAGGAAGCTTTCCGCCCGTCTCCTGCCCCTCGCCAAACGTCACGCCGGCAATTATGTTGGCCACGGTCTTCGCCTGCTCCATGGTCACCTCTCCGCCTGACAGACCCTTGGGTTCGAGTTTTTCGCTGCTTTCCGAGAAGGGGCCGTCGTATATCAGGGTGGGAAATTCCGATATGCCCTCGCTGTCCTGAGGCTTGTTGTCCGCAAAGTAGCCCTCAGCATCTATACCCTCTGTGGGTACGTCGCCCCTGGCGTACTTATCGCCGTATTCCTCCGCCAGCTTTGCGCAGCTGTCCCGGAGCTGTAGTATGGTGTTTGTATCCTCCTCCGTCATTACTCCGCCCCGCACTGCCTTCCTGGTAAGCGAATGTGCGTAATCGCCCAGCCTCACCACGAACTGGTTGAGCTCGGCCGTGTCCACGTGGGACACCGGCAGATAGGACATGTGGCTCACCGCGGAGCCGGACAGCCGCCAAACCTCGTCCAGCAGCAAAACGTATTGTGCGGGGGAATTGACGGCAGTAAGCTTGGACAGCGTGCTCTCCATATCGTAAAGGTCGTCGGTAAGCTCGCCGTATGCCCTGACATAGCTTTCCTTTGCCAGGTTTTTATAGCTCTCAGCCAGCGCCTTCTGCTGCGCCGCCCATAGTATGACTCCTATGAGCGCCACGGCCAGTATGGCGGGTATTATGTATTTCTGAAAAGCGTTCTGCGTTTTTTCGCTCATTTATCTCACCTCGTATAAAGCCGTTATGCCCCATTAGAAGAAGGCGTGCTCGCCTATGGTCAGCACCACATCGTGTGACAGCATCCACTTGTTGCTGGTCTTCTTGGGGTTGTAGTAGTACAGGCAGCCGCCGGTGGGATCCCAGCCGTTCATAGCGTCCCTGGCGGCCTTTATGGATTCGTTGTCAGGGGAAAGGTTTATCTGTCCGTCCGAGACGGCGGAAAAAGCGCCCTTCTGGTATATCACGCCGGATATGCTGTTGGGAAAGGATGAGCTTTTTACCCGGTTCAGCACCACTGCCGCCACGGCAACCTTGCCCTTGTAAGGTTCACCCCTGGACTCCCCGTGTACCAGCTTGGCCAGAAGATACAGGTCCTTGTCCCCGGAATTGCTCGACTCACCGGAGCTTGACGACCCGCCTCCAGAGCTGCCCGTCAGGGACAGGCCCAATGCCTTGGCTGTGGCCTCCCCTACTATGCCATCCGCCGTAAGGCCGTTTTTCTTCTGGAAATATTTTACGGCCTGCGCCGTTCCGCTGCCGAATATGCCGTCCACATTGCCGTTATAATATCCCCAGCGTTTCAGCTTGCTTTGCAGCGTCTTTACCTGCTCGCCGGAGGAGCCCTGCCTCAGTGCCGCCGCGTCCGCCATTTCCGGCACCGCGATGCACAGTATAAGCAGCAGCGCAAGCAGGGCGGCTATGCTCCTATTCAGCCCTCTCATTCTTTTTCGCCTCCCTTATAAGCTTCATTATCAGGCTATCAAATTTTGCCTCATCTTCAATTTTTCCATTTTCGTCCTCCAGTATGCACAGTGGCGGGAACATTACGCACCACCAGTTTTTTCCTTTTCCCTCTCCCAGTATCACCCTGAGTGCCTGGTACCTTCCGGCGGGATACAGCTTGCCGCCATACTCCCTGTCAGGAAAGTCATATGTGCCTATGTGCAGCTCGGCGGAATAATCCATGCCCCGCTCATGAAGCACGTTATCTATGGCGGTGCAGATCCCCCTCCCATCGTCCATGAGTCTGGCCTTTACCTCCTCCGCGCTGCCCACATTCCCCATGCCGCGCTCGTAATCCAATATGGCGTCCCGTACCGCAAGCTTTGTTGCCTGATCCGCCGCGCTGTCGCTGTTAGCTATCACGTGCATTCGGAATATGCCTTCCTCCGGCCTGAACAGCAGCACCGCCACTAACGACAGCAGCACCATGGATATGACGTACAGCAGCTTTCTGTACAGCGTATTTTTCATATTTGTTTCCCCTTTGTGTTGATTTGCATATTTTACATATGAAAAATTATCGCCGCGCCGCCGTTGAAATATACATTTGCCCTATCTGATGGTATAATGCGGATATGGATATAAAGGCTTACGGAAAAATCAACCTGACGTTAGACGTGCTGTACAGGCGGCCGGACGGTTACCATCAGCTCCGGGGCGTAATGTGCGCCGTGGACGTATACGACGCCGTACATATGGAGCGATCGGAAGGCGTCAGCGTTACATTTAATGATGCAGTGCCGCCCCAAAACACCGCCGTAATGGCCGCCCGGGCCTTTCTCGAAAAAACCGGCCGGGGCGCGGACATATACATACAAAAAGGCATACCCTCCGAGGCCGGCATGGGCGGCGCAAGCGCAGACGCCGCCGGAGTGCTGCGCGGCATGAACAGGCTGTACGGCGAGCCCCTCAGCGAAAGCGAGCTGTTTAGTATAGGCCTTTCCATAGGGGCGGACGTACCATTTTGCCTTATGGGCGGCTGCGCCGTGGCAGAGGGAATCGGCGAGGTGCTTACGCCGCTGCCCGTCCCGGAGCTGAACCTGCTTATAATAAAGGGCAACGAGGGAGTGAGCACGGGCGCGCTGTTCAAAGAGTTAAGGCTGCCCCTTGAAAGGCGTCCGGACACTGACGGGGCAATAGCCGCAATAATGCACGGAGACATTACCGGGCTGATACCCCTATGCAAAAACGCGCTGGAAATTCCCGCCATCGGCCTTTCGCCCGAAATAGCGCAAAACAAAAAACGCCTTCAATCGCTGGGCGCCCACGCCTTCATGACAGGCAGCGGCGCGGCGGTAGTGGGCATATTCAAAACGGTAGAGCAGGCGGCGGAAGCGCAGAAAAGCTTTCGCGATCTGCCCTTCGCCCGCGTTTGTAGTACGGGCGGGTTTGTGATATAATTATCGGCAGTTGATCTGCAATTACATTTTTCCCAGGGAGGAAAATATGACACATATCGAAGGGCATAAAAAAATACATCTCATAGGCATAGGCGGTTGCTCCATGAACGGCCTTGCCCAGATACTCAGGGCCAGAGGATACCAGGTACAGGGCAGCGACAGCACCACCTCCCCGTTCACCGAGCGTTTGGGCGAGCTGGGCATACCAGTCGCCATCGGCCAGAAGGCCGAAAACATAGGCGATGCCGATCTGGTAGTGTACTCTGCCGCAATAAAGCCTGATAACCCGGAGCGGGCGGAAGCCAGACGCCGGGGCATACCCGAGCTTGAGCGCAGCGTTGCACTGGGCCAGCTCACCGAGGGCTACAAGGAGGTAGTAGGAATTGCAGGCTGTCACGGCAAAACCACTATCACCTCCATGCTGGCCATGATATCCGAAAAGGGCGGCGCTAATGCCACGGTACACATCGGCGGCTTTGTGGATTTTCTCCACGGCGGCACCCGCATAGGCTCCCACGATTTGTTCATCACCGAGGCCTGCGAATACGTGGAGAGCTTCCTTACCCTCCGCCCCACGGTAGCCCTCATAAACAACATAGACAACGACCATTTGGACTACTATAAAAACATGGACAACATAGTTGCCGCCTTCCGCAGGTTTATCGGCCTTCTGCCCGAAAACGGCGTGTTCATAGGCTGCACCGACGACAACCATGTAAAGCGCCTTTTCGACGATTTCCGGGGAAATAAGATCTCCTACGGCATGAAGGACGCGGACTATACTCCCGCAAACCTCGTCTACGACGGCAACGGCTGCCCCTCCTTCGACCTTATGTTCAGGGGCGAAAACCTGGGCCGCATAACGCTGCACATTCCCGGCAGCCATACGGTGATAGACTCTATGGCAGCCGCGGCTGTGTCCCTTTACCTGGGCGCGGAAATGCACACCGTATGCTCAGGCCTTGCGGCCTTCCGCAACACCCAGCGCAGGTTCGAGTTTTACGGCGAGAGGGATGGCATAAAGATATACCACGACTATGCCCATCACCCTGCGGAGGCCGCCGCGGCGCTGGACGCCGCCAGCCGCATACCCCACAGGAACATATACTGCGTATTCCAGTGCAACAGCTACACAAGGGCAAAGACGCTGTTCACGGATCACGTTACCTGCTTCAACAACGCGACCGCGGTGCTGGTGCCGGATATTTACCCCGGCCGCGAAAAGGACGACGGTACCGTACACGCCCGCGACATGGTGGCGGGCATAAACGCTGGCGGCGGCAACGCCATTTATCTCGGCACCTTTGAGGAGATACGCAAATGGCTGGACGCCCACGCCACAGCCGGCGACGTTGTGATCACCCTCGGCTCCGGCGACGTATATAAGCAGACAAAGAAGCTGTTATAACTCACGGCATATAAAAAGGACGGCTCAAGCCGTCCTTTGAGACTGTCGAAAAACCCAGGGGTTGATAAGGGGCCGCAGCCCCTTATGGCTTTATTCGGATTTGGCGACATGTGCGGCAAATCCGCAAAAGGCGCTTGCGTAGCAAGGCTTTCCCTGCATGAGGTGCTGGCCGCGCCATAGGCGCAAGCACCGAATGAGAAAACTCAAAAAAGTGGCGTTTAGCCACTTTTTTGACACTCTGAAAGGACGGCTCAAGCCGTCCTTTTTGTACCTTCGAGAAAGCGCTGCGCTTAATCCTCCGTATGGTCTATGTCTATTGCGAACAGGCCGCCAGCGCCGCCGGAATGCAGGAACAGTATATTGTCCCTGCCATCGAAATAGCCCTGCTGGTTGAGCTTTATAAGCCCTGCGAAGGTCTTGCCGGTGTATACCGGATCGATTATTATGCCCTCCTTGCTTGCCATCATGCGCATCGCGGCAACGCCCGATGACGACGGTATGGCGTAGCCCGCTCCGAAGTTTTCGAATACGCTTATGTCGCTCTCCTCAACGTGTATGCCCGCCTCCAGCAGCTTGGAGGTTTCGTTTACGAGGTCCCGCACTATGGGCTTAAAATTCTCATCGTCCACGGCTATGCCCGTGACGCGGGTTTTGGGGGAATATATCCTTGCGCCCAGATCCATGCCCGCGTGGGTGCCGCCGGAGCCTGTGCAGCAGATAATATCGTCGAACCTTACGCCCAGCGCCGCCCCCTGCTCTATGGCTTCCCTTGCGGCGTTGACATAGCCCAGTGAGCCTATTGGCACAGAGCCGCCCACTGGCACGCAGTAGGGTTTGTGGCCTTTGGCCCGCAGTTCGCCGCATATTCTTTCCATCTCGGCATAAACATCGGCGTAATCGTCGGTATCCACAAAGCGCACGTCCGCGCCTAGAAGGTCGTTAATTATCTGGTTGCCCAGCTTCTGCCATACGCCCCGCTTTTTGAGCACCAGCACGGAGCCCAAGCCCAGCCTGTCACAGCATGCGGCGGTCAGCATGGCGTGGTTGCTCTGCGCGCCGCCGGTGGTAAGCATATAGTCGCAGCCCTGCGCCATGGCGTCGGCAATCAGGAATTCCAGCTTGCGCACCTTGTTGCCGCCCAGGGCGACGCCTGTCATGTCATCGCGCTTTATGTAGATATTTTTGCCCATCGCCTCGCTTATGTTTGGAAGCCTGTAAAGGGGAGTGGGCAGTATACCCAATGACACACGGGGAAAATCCGAAAACTGCTTCATAGAAGTGCCCTCCGTATAATGCTTGTTTATATTGTCTATTTTACAACATAACGTCACTGTTTGCCATGTCAAAATACGCTGCCCACGGCGACGAGGCCATTGGCCAGGTCCTCCCTGTAACCGGCGTCCTCCGGAAAAAGGCTGTTTATAACTACCCTATCGTCACCGGCTCTTCCTGTGGCGTGAATGTATTTGCCGCCCCCAAGGTACATAGCCACATGTCCCTTGAAGTAGAGAAGGTCACCCGAATTCATATTGGCCGGGTCTATCGCCTTCACCGGAAAGCCCTCCGCCATGCGTGAGTTCCGGTATATGGCCACGCCGTTGAGCCAGTATGCCGTGTGGCACAGGCCGCTGCAATCCATCCCCACGGACGATCTTCCACCCCAGAGGTATGGTACCCCAAGATATGCTTTGGCAGTCTCCGTCACGGCCCGGCGCAGCTCAGCCTCCCTCAGCTTTCCCGGCAGGGCCGCTATATGGCTGCGGCGTATGTAGCCCTTTTCTCCGCCTATCAGCCGCACCTGGGCAAAGCTGTTATCCTCACCCGTCATTTCGACTTTAGCGCCCCGGGGCAGCGTCACCACCGTCCTGCCCTGATATTTGGGTATATCCAGCACTGTGCAGAAGGGAGTGACGACCCGCATTATTGCGCCGTCATACCGCCGGATAGCAAGATGCCTTTCCTCTATCCAGCCTTCATAGCCGTATTCCGTGCGTATCTTGGCAAAGCCGTTGCTTCTCTCCAGCACATCGGCTTCCTCTCCGTAGAGTATCTGGTCGTCCAGCTCTCCAACCGAAGGCTCCGAATAGAGGTTTGCTATGGGAGTGTTTACAAGCATACAAAGCTCCTTTTTTATTTATTCTACCATCAGTTGACAAGGACACACAAAAAAGAGCAAGCGGCCGTTGCCGCTTGCCCGTATTGTTATTACTGCTGTGTGGGAAAATCGAAGTACTCGCCCCGCTTGTAATCGTATATGGCGCCGGAGGAGAAGGCGTCGATGTTCTCCAGTACCTTGCCCGTGCCTATGGCCACGCAGGATATGGGATCCTCCGCCACATAGCAGGGTACCTTTGTCTGCTCTGCTATGAACTTATCCATGCCGTAAAGCAGAGCTCCGCCGCCGGTAAGGCAGATGCCGTTTTCGGTTATATCGCTGGCCAGCTCGGGAGGCGTGCGCTCAAACAGTCCCTTTACGCTCTCCAGTATCATCTGAAGGGGCTCCTCAAGGGCGTCTATCATCTCATATGAACCTACGACCAATGTCTGAGGAAGGCCGGAAACAAGGTTCCTGCCCTTTACATCTATGAATACCTGCTCCTTTCTCGGGTAAGCGGAGCCGATGCGGATCTTTATCTCTTCCGCGGTGCGTTCGCCTATAAGCAGGTTGTGCTTCTTTCTCATATAGCGAACGATGGCGTCGTCAAATTTGTCGCCCGCGATCTTTATGGAATCGGACAGTACCGCGCCGCCCAGGGAAAGTATTGCCACGTCGCTTGTGCCGCCGCCGATATCCAGTATCATGCTGCCGCGCGGGGCGGAAATATCTATGCCCGCGCCTATGGCAGCCGCTATAGGCTCCTCAATAAGATAAGTATGGCGTGCGCCGGCCTCTTCGGTGGCGTCTATTACGGAACGCTTTTCAACTTCGGTAACCCCGGAGGGTACGCAGACCACTACACGGGGCTTGAAGAATATCCTTCTGCCCACTACCTTGCGGAGAAAGTGGTTCAAAAGGCGCTCGGTTATGTCGTAGTTGGATATTACGCCGTCGCGCAACGGGCGCATGGCGATTATGTTGCCGGGGGTGCGGCCTATCATGCGGCGGGCTTCTTCGCCTACTGCAAGTATGTTGCCGGTTATCTTTTCTACCGCAACAACGGACGGCTCCCTCAGCACTATTCCCTTGCCTCGCACATAGACAAGGACGCTCGCAGTGCCAAGGTCAATGCCTACATCGCTGTTTTCCAAAAATCCCATTTTAAAGTATATCCTCCACAAGCGAAGCTATCGCTCAGACTGTTATGCCTACGCATAGGTGCACATACGGGTGCAAATTCTACATTATTGTATCATTCTATCACAACGTGAACAATAGCACAGTAACGAAATTTTGAATATTTTTTTAAATAATCGTCAACAACTGCCTATTTTTGCCGAGTACGATGCGGTATCCGGCATATACGTATATCAAAAAGCCGTATAGACAGGCATGGGTTATTGTTTTTATGTATCAATAAACAATGCCCGGCTCGCCGCCGGGCATTTTATCCTGCGCTTATTTGTCTAAATAATCTTTTATCTTCCTATCTGCGTCGGCCGAGAGCTTTTCCTCGTCTATACTCACAAGGCGGCCCTCCTTTACGGTTATTTTGCCGTTGACTATAGTATAGTCCACGGCTCCCCGCACGCCTACTGTGCAAAGCACGCAGCCCGGGTCGTAGCAGGCCCCGGCAAGCTCTATGCGGCGGCTGTCTATCATGAACATATCCGCGCACTTGCCTTCCTCTATGCTGCCTATGTCATCCCGGCCCAGGAGCTTTGCGCTGCCCACAGTGGCCATCTTGAGTATGTCATAGCCTGTGGGGGCGGCGGCTCCGGAGTTTAGCCTGTGCAGCAGGTACGCTACGCGCATCTCCTCAAGCAGGCTGCTGCCGTCGTTGCTGGCGCTGCCGTCCACCCCGAGGCCAACGGTAACTCCCAGCTTCAGCATCTCCGGTATGCGGGCTATGCCGCTTGACAGCTTCATATTGGATATGGGACAGTGGGCTACGCCTGTGCCCGTATCCGCCAGCGCCTTCAATTCGTCCGAATTGAAGTGTATGCCATGGGCGTACCATACGTCGGGGCCTGTCCAGCCCAGAGACTCCATATATGCATAGGGCCGCATGCCGTATCTTTCGAGGGTATAGCTTTCCTCGTCCTTAGTTTCGCAAAGGTGGGTGTGCAGCCGCACGCCGTACTGTCTCGCGAGCGCGGCGCTTTCCCTGAGCAGCTCTCCCGATACCGAGAAGGGCGAGCAGGGGGCGAGGGCTATCTGCCGCATTGAGCCCTTTGATGGATCGTGGTACTTTTCTATGAGCCTGACGCTGTCCTTCATTATCTCGTCTATGGTCTGTACCACGCTGTCCGGAGGCAGGCCGCCATCCTTTTTGGAAAGGTCCATGCTGCCCCGGGAGGCATGCATACGCATTCCTATAAGGCCCGCAGCCTCGAACTGGGCGGCTATAAGGTCCCCGCCGTCCCTTGGGAACACGTAGTGGTGGTCAAAGCAGGTGGTGCAGCCGTTTTTCATCAGCTCTCCCATTCCTGTCAGCGACGAGAGGGTTATAAGCTCCTCGTCTATATTTTTCCAAATATCGTACAGGTACCTGAGCCAGTCAAACAGCTCAAAGCCCTGCACTTCGGGGAGGTTGCGGGAAAACTGCTGGTACAGATGATGATGTGTGTTTACAAGGCCGGGATAGCAAAGCATATGGCTGCCATCGACAGTAATGTCCGCTTTACTGTCAATACCGCGGCCGATAGCCCTGATAAAGCCGTCCTCGCAGTACACGTCCGCACCGCGCAGTATCCTGTCCTCCCCGTTGCAGGTCACAAGTGAATGTATGTTTTTTATAAGCAGGCTCCCCATCATATCCTCCTTATGCCCTCGCTGTATACGGCCTTTATATCCTGCCGTTCACCGAGGTAGATTATCCTCTCAAGCCGCTCGGAAAGATTCATCCTGGGATTGTCGGCCATCCCACGGTCATCGAACACCACCGCATGGAGCCTGTCGCCTATGCCGAAGCCGGGTCGTGCTCCGAAGTACTCCTGCCCCGCGCCGGTGATGAGATAGAAGGCCTCCGCAACGGTCAAAAACCGCTCCTCATCCCGCTTTCCGTCAAACAGCCAGCGCAGCTTGGAGACCCGTATCGCCTCCGTTGCCACGTCCAGCATGGACAGCTTTGCTCCTCCGGCTATGTCTGACCCCATGGCCACCTTTACGCCCTCCTTCAGCATTGTCCTTACGGGGGCTATTCCGCTTGCTATGCAGGTGTTGGAATCGGGGCAATGAACCGCCCACACGCCGGCCTTCTTCATGGCGGCCCGCTCCCGCTCGTCTGAATACACGCAGTGAGCCATCACCGTGCGGTTTTTCCAAAGGCCGTATTTGTCGTATGTCTCCCAGTACTGGGCGCAGTCCGGGTGCAGCTCCTTTACCCACTTCATCTCGTCGGTATTTTCGGAAAGGTGGGACTGTACCGGGATATCCGGATACTCAGCGGCTATTTTTCCAAGCTCCTCCATCAGCTCATTCGTGCATGAAGGGGTAAATCTCGGGGTGAGTATGGGTTTTATGAGCTTTCTGTCTTTATTCTCCTCTATAAAGAGCCTCGTTTCGGCCACAGATTCCTCCGTAGTCTCTATAAGCTCCTCCGAACCGTTGCGGTCCATGTTCACCTTGCCCGCATAGCCGGTGACTCCCGCCTTTTCCAGTTCGTCCATAAGTATATTGGTCGCTTCCCTGTGCAGGCTTGAGAATATGCATACCCGCGTGGTGCCCCTCTCTATAAGAGCATGGGCCAGCTTTGAATATACCCTGCGGGCGTAGCCGGCGTCACTGAACATGGCCTCCGTAGGGAATGCGTATTTGTTCAGCCAGCCGAGAAGCTCAAGATCCATGCCGAGGCCCAGCATAGGGTACTGGGGTGCGTGCAGGTGCAGGTCGGTAAAGGACGGGGTGATTATCATATCGCCGTAGTCCGTCGCCTCCGCTGCCGCATACCTTTCCGGTAGCTCGCTGAATATTCCCCGAATAATGCCGCCTTCCGTGACTATCCAGCTATCGGGCATTACGGTAAGCTCACCCGGCGTTTCGGCGTATATTATATTGCCCTTTATGGCCTCCAGCCTCTCGTTCATATGGTTCTCTCCTTTTCCCGCTTCAGCCTTTCCAGCTCGGAGGCCCTGTCCGCATCGAACAGCTCCAGCTCGTCTTCCACCTGGTAAAGCCTGAGCTTATCCTGGTTTTTACATATAACCGCGCTGCCACCCGTGTCGCCTGTAAGGTCGCGCAGTTCTATAAACATATCCTTGGGGAATATTACCGGGTTTCCCCGGCGGGCGCCGTATGCCATGGCGGCTATCTTGTCCGGCTCCTTTAAATAAAAGCTTACAAGGCCTTCCGTGCTCCACCGGCTCAGGCAGGGCTGATCCGCTACCATGAACATGGCGGCGTCCACATCGCCCAATGCATCGAGGCCAAGCCGTATGGTGCGGCTTACGCCATCCTCCGGCCTGTCGTTTTTCACCGCGAGGAAGTCGAAATCCAGCGCCATGGACAGCGCCTCGTCATACTGGCTCACCACCGCTGCCCGGCAAAGCTTATCTCGGGGTATTGCCTCCATGGCCCGCTCTATGAGGGTCTTTCCGAAGAAATCCGTAAGCAGCTTGTTTCCTCCGAAGCGGGCGGAGTTACCGGCCGCCATAAGCACGCAGCCTATCCTGGTGCGCTTCATCTTAACTTCATATAGCCGGTACGGCTTATGTACCTGCCCCTGCCTTCAAGCTTTATGCTGCCGTTCTCAACAATATGCTCGCCGTTTATAATAACGTGGCGGGCAGCGCCCTTTACGTCAAAGCCCGCAAAGACCGAATTGTCGCAGTTATAGGCGTGGTTGGTATCGGTTATGGTACCGGATACGTAGGGATCCCATATAACTATATCCGCCGCTTTTTCCTCGGCTATCTCGCCCCTGTCCGGCATGCCGAAAAGCCTTGATGGGTTGTAGGAAAGGTACTTTACCATATCCTCAAGGGTGAGCCTGCCCTCGCACACGCCGTAGGTGTATATGAGCTGGCCCCTGTGCTGAACGCCCGCGCCGCCGTTGGGGGTCTTGAAGAACCTTCCGCCTCCCAGCATCTTCTGCTCCATGGTGAAGGAGCAGTGATCCGTGCCTATGGTATCCAGCGCGCCCTCCTTGAGCCCCTGCCAGAGCGCCTCCCGGTCGGCATCCTTGCGGAGAGGCGGGCTCATTATGAACTTCACTCCGTCGGGATCCCTATACCTGTCGTCCGTGAGCAGCAGGTACTGGGGGCAGGTCTCAAGGTATACCTCCTGTCCCCTCGCCCTCGCCCGCTGGGCCTCGATAAGGCCCTCCTCGGTTGAAAGGTGCACTACATACGCAGGGGTGCCCGCAAGCTGGGCTATGCGCATATACCGCGCAACGGCCTCAGCCTCCACCTCTGCGGGGCGGGAAACCGGGTGGCCCCAGGGTTTGGTCTCGCCCTGCTCCTTCAGCTCCTCAATGCGGCGAAGCAGCACTTCCCAGTTCTCGCAGTGTATGCCTATGAGGGCGCCGTGATCGCGGGCGGTCTTGAGGGCGGCATATATCTGGCCGTCGTCCACCTTGAGGCCGTCATACACCATGTACATCTTATATGAAGTGACGCCGTTGTCGCTCATGTAGTCCATCTCTTTTTCGGTCCCGGCGTCCCAGCGGGCTATGGCCATATGGAAGCCGTAATTGCAGCTGCTGCCCTCGGCCTTTTTGTGCCATGTCTCAAGTGCCTGCCTGAGCGTCCCGTCCCTGTCCTGAGTTGCGAAGTCCAGCACGCAGGTGGTGCCGCCCAGCGCCGCAGCCCGGGTGCCCGTCCTGAAGTTATCCGCCGTAACGCAGAGCCCCACGTCAAGGTCAAAGTGGGTATGGGTGTCTATGAAGCCGGGCATGACGTAGCAGCCCCCAGCGTCTATGACCTCCGCGCCCGCAGCGTCAAGATTGCCGCCTATGGCGATTATCCTGTCGCCGTCGGTGAGTATATCCTTACGCTCCCTGCCATTTGCGTTTACTATGGTTCCGTTCTTGATGAGTATGCGCATTGCCTTTTTCCTCCTAAATGGTATAGGCTGTTGATTCATAAAAAACAAAAAGCGCCCGGCTGTACAGTATGCTGTACGCTCGGCGCTCATAGCAGGCCATTGCGGTGGCCCGTAGAAACTCCCGTCCGATAGAAATCACGAGATTATATGAACACTCTCTTATTGATTTTATATTATCATCCCAAAGAAGAAAAATCAATAACAGCAACGCGAACTTTAAAAAAATCCTATTTATTTTTTTGTTTTATATGGTATAGTTTACTGTAAAAAAGGGCTTTTCTGATAGGCCCGATTGTGCTATACTGCAATAAACAATTATCTAACAAACTTTGTTTAAACCTTAATGTTTTTGTTCGGGCGTCTATGGCGCCCATGTTGGCGTATCAACGGCATTTAAAATCAAGAATGGAGGAAACCGATGAAACAGTCCGAACTTATCACTGCGGCCCTTAAGGGCGATGCAACGCTTGTGGTAAAGAATGCCAGGGTAGTTAATGTATTTACAAACGAAATACTGGAAGGCGACGTCGCCCTCTCGGAGGATACCATCATAGGCGTGGGCAAGGGCTTCGCCGCCAGGGAAGAGATAGACGCGGGCGGCGCGTACCTCTGCCCCGGCTTCATAGACGCCCATGTACACATAGAGAGCAGCATGGTCATACCGGATTCCTTCTCCCGCGTGATAATGCCCCACGGCACCACAACCATAATCGCCGACCCTCACGAGATAGCCAACGTCTGCGGCGTGGCGGGCGTTCGGGCCATATACAAGCTGTCCGATGACCTGCCGCTGAGGGTGCTTTTCATGATGCCCTCCTGCGTGCCGGCGACCCCCTTCGAAAACTCCGGCGCGACGCTCACCGCCGAGGATATGGAGCAGTTCATGCGCAAGAGCCGCATACTGGGCCTTGGCGAGGTAATGGACGCCGTATCCACCATAAACTGCTCAAAGGACATGATGGATAAGCTCCGTCTCTTTGACGGACGGCCCATAGACGGCCACGCGCCGCTGCTTTCCGGCCGCGCACTGAATGCTTACAGGGTGGCCGGCCCCTCCACGGATCACGAGTGCAGCAACTTTGACGAGGTGCTTGAAAAGCTCCGCACCGGCATGAGGATACTCCTCAGGGTAGGCTCCGCCGCCAACGGCATGGAGGAGCTCATCACCGAGATAGTAAAGCACGGTCTGCCAACGGACAACATGATGTTCTGCACGGACGACAAGCACATCGAGAACATTCGCCGTGAGGGCCACATAAACTGCATAGCCCGCATGGCCGTAAAGTGCGGCATGGACCCTATACAGGCGGTAAAGATGGCAAGCTACAACGCCGCCCGCGCCTACGGCCTGCGCAACATAGGCGCCATAGCCCCCGGCTACAAGGGCGACATGGTGCTGTTTGAGGATCTGAAGGATTTCAGGGTGCTCAAGGTATTTACCCGCTTCGGCAGGCCGTATGACGGCAAGCCCACCCCCATGCCCATAATACCCCAGGCGGTGTACACCAGCATGAACATGGCCCCCATACCAGAGGACGGCCTCAGGCTCCCCGCCAAGGATATTATGCCGGTAATATGCCAGATAGAGGGCCAGCTGGTCACAGAGCGCAGGGACCTGCCCGTCTGCCGCGATGCTGAGGGCAACTTCGTATCCGGTAACGGCCTAAACAAGCTGGCAGTTATAGAGCGCCACCACGCCCTGGGCAACATAGGCCTCGGCATAGTTCAGGGCTTCAATATTCACGGCGGCGCCATAGCCTCCACCGTGGCCCACGATTCACACAATCTGGTCATGGTGGGCGATAACGACGACGACATGCTGCTTGCGGCCGAGTCCCTCAGGGAATGCGGCGGCGGCTTCTGCGTGGTGAGCCACGGCATAGTCCTGGCCCGCCTGCCCCTTCCCATAGCCGGTCTTATGACTGATGCGCCTGTTGACAGCGTGCTTGAGATACAGCGCGCCCTTCTGGACGCCGCAGCATACATCGGCGTAGACAAGAAGAGCGACCCGCTTGTGGCCCTCTCCTTCCTGGCGCTCCCCGTTATACCCGCCATACGCCTTACGGATAAGGGACTGTTTGACTCAGCCAGCTTTAAGTTTATAGAAGCTTGATCCCTCAGCTTTAAGGATAAGGAGGACAAGTAATGAATAAGGATAAGGAGGACAAGTAATGAATAAGGATAATTATTCCGTTCAGGCCGAGCACCTGGTCGGCAGGAGTGAAGTGCGCGTGGACGCCTTCGACAAGGTGACCGGCCGCACCAAATACTACGAGGACCGTATGCCGGGCGACGCGCTGTATGTGCGCATAAAGCACTCCACCATCGCCCACGGCTTCGTAAAGAATATAGATACCTCCTGTGCGGAGAAAATACCCGGCGTCGTAAAGGTGCTCACCTGCTTCGACGTGCCGGATATACCCTTTCCCACCGCCGGCCACCCCTGGAGCATGGACCCGGGGCATCAGGACGTAAAGGACAGGCTTTTGCTTAACCGCCACGTGCGCTACTACGGCGACGACGTTGCCGTGGTTATAGCCGAGAATGAGGTCGCCGCCAATCAGGGTGTCCGCGCCCTGAAGGTGGAATACGAGGAGCTGCCCTTCGTGCTTGACGTTCAGGAGGCCATGAAGGACGGCGCCCCACAGCTCCACGATAGCTGCCCGAATAACATACTCAAGCACACCTCCATTCAAAAGGGCAACTACGCAGAGGCTATAAAGGAGCCCGGCCTTATCAAGGTCGAGGGCTGGTATGAGACTCCCACCGTACAGCACTGCCACATAGAGAACCACGGCTGCTTTGCATACGAGGAGAACGGCAGGCTTACCGTGGTCGCTTCAACCCAGATACCCCATATAATCCGCCGCGTTGTGGGACAGGCGCTGGGCCGCCCCTGGGCGGATATAAGGATAGTCAAGCCCTACATAGGCGGCGGCTTCGGCAACAAGCAGGACGCCCTCTACGAGCCCCTTTGCGCATGGTGCTGCACTCAGGTAGGCGGGCGCTGCGTCCGCATAGACTGCGCCCGCGAGGAGACCTTCGTATCCAACCGGGTGCGCCACGCCATACGCTTCCATATCGTAACATGGCTGCACAAGGACGGTACTCTTGCCGCCCGCAAGGTGGAGTGCTTCTCCAATCAGGGCGCATACGCCTCCCATGGGCACAGCATAGTTGCAAAGGCCATGGGCTCATTCCCTCAGATATATCCCTGCGATAACTTCGAGGGCGACGCATACACCGTATTCACTAACCGCCCTGCGGCCGGCGCAATGAGGGGCTATGGCATGCCCCAGGCATCCTTCGCAGACGATTCCAACATAGATGAGTGCGCAAGGGCACTGGGCATGGATCCCATGGATTACAGGGACAAGGTAATAATGCCCAAGGGCTTTGTGGACGACTTCTCCAAGAACGAGAATTACTACGATTCCTTCCGCATGTGCCTTGAAAAGGGCGCGGAGGCCATAGACTACCGCAGAAAGGTTCAGGAATACGCAAAGGATACCGGCCCTGTCCGCCGGGGCATTGGCCTTGCCGCCTTCTGGTACAACACCGCCGTATACCCAATATCCCTCGAGACCAGCTCCAACCGCATGCAGCTCAACCTTGACGGCACCGTCACCATGCAGTGCGGCGAGACGGAGATAGGCCAGGGCGCGGACACCGCCTACGCCCAGATGGCCGCCGAGGTGATAGGGCTGAAAAGTTACAGGGACGTACATGTGGTAAGCTGCCAGGATACCGACATAACCCCCACCGGCCTCGGCGCCTATGCCTCCCGCCAGACCTACGTTGCGGGCTTCTCCATACGCCAGACAGGGGACCTGCTCCGCAAAAAGATACTGGAATACGCCTGCGAGGTAACGCGGCAGCCCATACAAAACATGGATATAGTAAATGGCGACATAGTGCGCGTGCCTGACGGGCGGGTGCTTATGAGCCTTTCAGAGCTTGCCATGACCGCCCAGTATAACCCCGTACACAGCGAGCACATCACAGCCGAGTCGACCTACACCATACGCAACAACGCCTACTCCTTCGGCTGCACCTTCGCGGAGGTGGAGGTAGATATACCCATGTGCAGGGTAAAGCTGGTGGACATGATAAACGTACACGACTGCGGCAGGCTGATAAACCCCGCGCTGGCCGAGGCACAAGTACACGGCGGCATGAGCATGGCAATAGGCTACGGCCTTTCCGAGCAGCTGCTCTTCGATCCTAAGACCGGCAGGCCGCTGAACAATAACCTGCTGGACTACAAGCTCTCCACCTTCATGGATCACCCTGACCTTCGGGCAGAGTTCATACAGAACCCGGAGCCTACCAGCCCCTTCGGCACAAAGGCCCTCGGCGAGCCCCCCGCCTGCTCCGGGGCCCCCGCCATACGCAACGCCATATATAACGCCACTGGCGTAGCCATAAATACCATCCCCATAACCCCCCATGTGCTGTTCGCGGAATTCAGCCGTGCCGGGCTTATAAAGGACGAATGGACAAAGGAGGAAAAATAATATGTACGATCTTAAAGCGCTGTATGAGGCTTCCTCCGTTCAGAACGCCGTGGAGCTTCGCCTCGAACACCCCGAGGCACAGATAATAGCCGGCGGCAGCGACGTACTCGTGCAGATGCGCGAGGGCAAACGTGCCGGAAAGGAGCTCATCTCCATATACGGCCTCGATGAGCTTCGTGGCGTATCCATTGACGAAAACGACAGCATCCGCATAGGCTCCCTTACCAGCTTCTCCCACATAACCCGGGATCCCATTATCCAGAAATACATAAACGTGCTGGGTCAGGCGGTGGATATGGTGGGCGGACCCCAGATACGCAACATAGGCACCATAGGCGGCAACACCTGCAACGGCGTTACCTCGGCGGACTCCGCCTCCACCCTCCACGCGTGGGAGGCCATAGTCGAGCTCACAGGCAGCGAGGGCAAGCGCCTGCTGCCCATACGCGACTTCTACATAAAGGCCGGCCTTGTGGACATACGCCCGGACGAGATACAGACCGCCATAATAATACCCAAGGCCAGCTATGAGAACACCTACGGCCACTACATCAAATACTCCATGCGCAACGCCATGGATATAGCCACACTAGGGTGCAGCGTGAACGTCCGCCTTTCTCAGGATAAAAAGATCATAGAGCGCGCCCGCATAGCCTACGGCGTGGCAGGCCCGGTACCCATGCGCGCCGAAAGGGCCGAGGCTGCCGCCAACGGTCAGCCTGTATCCATGGAAACGGTAGAGGCCTTCGCACGCACAGTTCTCGACGACATCAATCCACGGGATTCCTGGCGCGCCAGCAAGGCCTTCCGCCAGCATATCGCCGTAGAGACTGCCAAGCGCTGCATGACAGAATCCATAATTCTCGCGGGAGGTGAGCTGTAATGGCACAGTATAAGCTTATTCACTGCAACATAAACGGCAAGGACGTAGAAAAGATGGTAGACGTCCGGGCTTCCCTGACCGACATGCTCCGCAACGACTACCACCTTACCTCCGTAAAGAAAGGCTGCGAGGTCGGCGAGTGCGGCGCATGCAACGTGCTCATAGACGGCGAATGCTTCAACAGCTGTATTTACCTGGCCGTATGGGCCGAGGGCAAGCATATCCGCACCCTCGAGGGGCTCCTTGGCCCTGACGGCGAGCTTTCGGACATTCAGCAGGCCTTTATGGAGGAGACCGCGGTACAGTGCGGCTTCTGCACCCCCGGCTTCATAATGACCGCCGTGGAGATACTGGAATCCGGCAAGGAATACACCCGCGAGGAGCTGCGGAAGCTGCTCTCCGGCCACCTCTGCCGCTGCACCGGTTACGAGAATATACTCAATGCGGTGGAAAAGACCATGAAGAAGCGCTTGGGAAAAGCATAGCTTCGACCTGCCGGATAGCTTCGGGGTTGTTAAGGGGCCGCAGCCCCTTAAGTTTATTCCGGCTTTGACGACAGGTGCGTCAAAACGGATGAAAACCGGAGGTTTTCGCACTCCGCGGGTTTTGCCGCCCGGGAGCGAATGCGAGAGGCAAAACGCGAAAAAAGCTCGGAAAAGTGGCGTTAGCCACTTTTCCGAAAATATTAACTTTTGCCGCCTTGATTATCAGGGCGGCATTGTTTATCATTGTGCTATGGAAACAAAAGCGAAGTATACGAAAAAAAGGCGGCGCGCCGCAAAAAAGGCCGTCAGGACAGCGTTCGCGCTGCTGCTTGCGGCAATAGTCACGCTGGGCGGCATATTCGCCGCAAGAGCCATACATGAGGCTCGCCTGAGGGCGGAGTACGTGCCGCTGACCGCCGATGAGATAGACATAGCCCGGCTGAAGGGCGAGGCCGCCGAAACAGACCCTGCAAGGCTGAGCGTGGCCCGCTCCGCCCTGTCCCTTGTTGGTAAGGTACACTACTTCTGGGGCGGCAAGAGCTACTCCATAGGGCCCGACCCAAAATGGGGCGAGCTGACCGAGGTGGAGAGCGGCGGCAGCAGCACCACCGGCGAGATGCGCCCCTACGGCCTTGACTGTTCAGGCTTCGTAGCCTGGTGCTTCCTCCAGCAGGGGCTGACAAATGAGGAGCTGGAAAGCCAAGTAGGTCTCGGCACATGGGCTCAGTGGGAAAACAGCGAGGAGATAAGCTGGAAGGAGCTTCGGGTGGGCGATATTGTCTTTCAAAATTCCTATCCCACCAATAAGGGCAACCACGTGGGCGTATGCATAGGCTTTAACGAGAAGGGCAAGCCCGTTTTCGCCCACTGCGCCCTGGGCTTTGACAATGTAGTCGTCACCCCCGCCGGGGACGTGTTCCATTACGCCCGCCGGCCCGGGTTTTTCAGTTAAAATCAGCTAAACAGCCTTCGCGCCGCGTATCCGCGGCGCTTTTATTTTTTGGTGACGGCACGGCGTATTCTATGGTAAAATAGAATAAGGAGATGTATATGCATGAAGAATTACCTCAAGACTCTGGCCAAGATATTTTTAGTGCTGCTGGCATATTTTATTTCACAGGCGCTTATTATGACGCTGTTCGCAGCGGTAGGCGGCGCGGGGGCGGAGGGGGACATTCAGTCCGCCATGAGCGGCTTTCTGGCCCAAAAGGCCTCTCTGATCTCGCTGCTGCACAATCTGTTGGTAATCGCCGTCATACTCGCCTTCTATTTTAAAAAACAGAGTATCAGGAATATAATTGCCATCGCGCCCCTGCCCGGCAAGGAGTACATGTGGTGTGCGCTGTGCGCCGTAGCGTCCTCAATAGCGGTATCGCTGCTGCTTACGCTGCTGCCCATACCCGATTACATAATGAGCTCCTACAACGATTCAGTGGCTGCAAGCAGCGGCGGCACATTCGCCGAGCACTTCATCGCCGCGGCGGTGCTTGCCCCAATAGCAGAGGAACTGCTTTTCCGGGGCTTAATATACGGAACTCTGAGGAGTGTGCTCAAATGGCCCGCCGCCATACTTGTATCCTGCGCGATATTCGGCCTCATGCACGGCCAGCTTCTGTGGGTGATATACGCTTTTCTGATGGGCGTAGCCCTGACGCTGATATACGATAAGTACCGGACGCTGCTTGCTTCCATGGCCTTTCACATAGCGTTCAACATCACCGGCAGCTTCATACTCCCTGCCTTCGGCGACGGTCTGCCAATGCTGCCTCTGCTGCTCGTGATGTGCTTAGGCCTTTGGTACTCGGTACGGCATATTAAAGTTTACAATACTAAAGCTTAAAGCGGAGGCAATAATAATGTATCAGGAAACCAACGGCGGCAACGCCACAAAAAAGCAGGATCTGCTGCTGTTTTTCGGGCTGCTGGCCTTAGTCATATTGACAAGGGTGCTCATGAACGCCGTAAGCTCCATACCCCACGGCAGCATTTTGCAGATACCCCTTTTCATAGGGCTTATACTCGTATGCCTGATGATATACAAAAAGCGGCTCTGCTCCTATCGCTATACCCTGTTCAATATGGAGCCCGAGGAAGGCGACCTTGACCAGTACGGCAATCAGCGCAGGAACCCCTACCCTCTCGGCACGCTGGTATTCGAGCAGTTCAGCGGCGGTAAGGGCAGGATAGTGGATACCGTTGCCCCCGGCGAGATGCAGGCCATAGTGACCGACACCGGAACGGCTGCCGACATAGGCGTAATAGGCTATGATCCCGAGGCTCTGCAAAGCGCCGTTAAGAAGGCCGCCGTACTCTGCACGGGCAAAAAGAGCGAGGCAAGCACCCTGATATTCAAGCGCGACGGCAGGTATCAGGCCATAGCCTTCAAGCCCAGCGATAAGCTTGTCAAGATGCTCGAGGAAATAATAGCGGCAGTGAACGCCGCATAAAGCTAAATTATTGAAAAACGCCGCGATCCGTTATATAATTATAAACACAGCAAGGGAGGTATAAGCATGAAGCTCGTATATGCGATAGTGCAAAACGATGACTCCAAGCGCCTTTTAAGGGAGCTTACAAACCACCGCATAAGCGTGACGCGCATTTCTTCCACCGGCGGCTTCCTCCATAACGGAAACAGCACGCTGATGATAGGCGTTGAGGCCGACAGGCTTCAGGAGACGCTGGATATCATCAAGGAAAAATCCAGCACACGAAAGGAATACATGGTTGTTCCCTCCGCAGTACCCGGATATATCGACAATTCCCCCGCCCCTGTACAGGTGACTATGGGCGGTGCAACGGTATTTGTTGTGGACGTGGAGCAATTCTACAAGTATTAGAGCGCAGTAATGTCAAAAGGCATCAGTCAGGCGGAGGAATGGCTCCTTAGCGCAATAAAGCGGGGGCATATTCCCCACGCCTGTTTTATTTCCTGCCCGGACGGGCTGATAGCCGAAGGCATAGCCAGACGGGCCGCGGCTCTGTACTGTACGGGTGCTGCTGATGCCGCCATGCTTTCCCATACGGGAAACTGCATAATCCCCTCCGGCTACCGAAAGGATACCATTCGTGAGGAAGTGATCGAGGAGCTGGGCCGCAGCTCATTTTCCGGCGGGAAAAGGTCTGTGCTGCTCCTAAATGCCCACGAAATAGACCCCGCTACCCAAAACGTGCTTCTCAAGACCATAGAGGAGCCGCCCGATGGAGTTCTGTTCCTGCTTACCGGCAACGACGCGGGCATACTGCCCACCATACTTTCACGTTGCGCTACAGTGCTTTGCGGGCTGCCCATGTATGACGACACAGCCAGGGAGCTCATGTCCATTGGCCTTACCAAGAATGATGCTATGCGCTTCGCCAGGATGGGCGGAACAGTGCAGCGCTCACTAAAGCTTTATCAGGACGAGGACTACCGCAGCCTGCGGGGTACAGCGCAGGAGGTCATGGCAGCGCTGCTCCGGGGAGAGCTGCCCTTCGACAGGCTCAACGCCGTCGCCTCCATAGAGGGCGCCCACTTCATGCTCTCATATATGCGGGACATGCTCACATACAGGACGCTGGGCCGCATAGATCAGAATGCAGACAGGGCTGAGGATATTTCTTCCATGGCGCCGCGCTTTACAACCGGGCGGATAAACTGTATCATAGAATCGTTGGCGAACGCCATGGACAGGCTCAGCACCAACGCGCCGGCAGCCGGCACCTTTACGAGACTTTTTACCGAAATCACAGAGGAGCTTTAATAAATGACAACTGTTATCAGTGTAAAATTCAGGGGCGGAAGCAGGCTTTACTACTTTTCCCCCGGCGAGCTTGAGATAAACGCCGGCGATGGCGTCATAGTAGAGACTGCCCGAGGCACCGAGTACGGCGACGTGATGGTAGGCATTCACGACGTACCCGACGATCAGGTAATACAGCCTCTCAAGGAGGTTATCCGCGTGGCCACCGATCGGGACCGGGAGATGCGAGACAGCTACCGCGCCAAGGAAAAGGACGCCTACGCCACCTGTATGGAGCGCATACAGGCCCATGGCCTGGACATGAAACTGGTGGACGTGGAATATACTTTCAACGGCTCAAAGATAGTGTTCTACTTTACGGCGGATGGCCGGGTGGACTTCCGTGAGCTTGTGAAAGACCTTGCCTCGGTATTCAAGACCCGCATAGAGCTGCGCCAGATAGGCGTCCGGGACGAGGCCAAGCTGCTGGGCGGCCTGGGCAGCTGCGGCAGGCCCGTCTGCTGCAGGCAGTTCCTGCCCGACTTCCAGCCCGTATCCATAAAGATGGCCAAGGAACAGGGCCTTTCCCTCAGCCCCACCAAGATATCCGGCATTTGCGGCAGGCTCATGTGCTGCCTGAAATACGAACAGGACGGCTATGAGTACATGCGCAAGCAAATGCCCAAGGTAGGCCGTGAGGCCGGCACTCCCGAAGGGCTCACCGGAACCGTTATTGAAAACAACGTCATATCCGAAAGGACAAAGGTCAAACTCATGCTGCCTGACGGCACCATCGATGTTAGGGAATACCCTTTCCGGGAGCTCACCTATACCCGGGGCGGAAAAGGCAAGCAGGCTCAGGGTATAGACGTAGAGGCCGAGGTAGAACGGCAGATGATGATGGACGCAGAGCCCGAGGAGCTGGCCGAACTTCTCAGCGAGGAAAAGGCGGACATGATGGAGCGCCGCATGAAAGACAACAACAGGTAATGTCTGGTTAATAGGCTTTAATCTGTTGACAATAAAAATATTCATGTTACAATATACATGAAAAATTCTGTGGAGGTAATCATTAATGGCATACGTAATTTCTGATGAGTGCATCAGCTGCGGCTCCTGCGAGTCCGGCTGCCCCGTTGGCGCTATTTCCCAGGGTGCTGATCATTACGAGATCGACGCCGGTACCTGCATCAGCTGCGGCGCCTGCGCTTCCGTCTGCCCCGTTGGCGCTCCTGTCGAAGAGTAATCTTTGGCTCTTACCATCAGCTGACAAGAGCACACAAGCCCTAAAGGCTTGTTTTGGGACGCTCCTGCGTTCTCGTCGCTTGTATTACATCCAGTAGTACTGCGCTCCTCGGCCTTGGATCGCCCTCAAAACAAGCTCTTTAGGGTCTTCGAGTTTTAGAAGCCAAAGAGTATGGCAGAACAAGGAGGACGAGTGCAGAAATACTGGTTGTATTTCAAATGAGGACGACGCAGTTATGCCGTGCTGTTTGGCTCCTGAAACCTTGTGTGTCCTTGTCAACTGATGGTATAATAAAATTAAAGCAATATGGCAAAATAGATTTAAAGCGCAAAGGAGACAAATATATGGCGGCTGAGCTCAAGGCACGTAAGGATATGGACAAAAGGTATATGTGGGATCTTACCCAGATATACAAGACCAACGAGGACTGGGAGAAGGCATTTGCGGAGCTGCAGGCCAGTATTCCTGAGGTGGGCAGGTACTCCGGCACCATGGGTACCCCGGCTGGGGCAAAGACGGCGCTGGACGGCTTTTACGACCTGGTTTACCAGTCCATGCTCATGTACCTTTATGCGGAACTCAACAAGTCGGGTGACAACGGCGACCCGGAGTACCAGGCCATGAACGAGCGGGCCATGATGCTGCTGGTGCAGCTGAACACGGCCGCAAGCTACATAACCCCCGAGCTTGCTACGCTCCCCACAGAGACCCTGCAGGCCTACCTTCATGCCCCGGAGCTGGAGCTGTACCGCCACCAAATAGCGGATATAATCCGCGTGCGCAAGCATGTGCTCTCCCCTGAACAGGAAAAGATGCTCTCCATGCTGGCGGATGCGGCTCAGACCCCGGACAACAGCTTTACCATGCTGGAGAGCGTGGATATGACCTTCCCCGCCATAAAGGACGAAAATGGCGAGGAAGTGCAGCTCACCCACGGCAGCTTCGGCGTGTACCGCGAGAGCGCCGACCGCCGGGTGCGCCAAGCCGCATTCGAACAGTATTTCGGCGAATTCAAGAAGTACATAAACACCTTTGCGGCCATGTACGGCGGCAGCGTGAAGTTCGACAATTACTTCGCTGACGTAAGGGGCCACGAGAGCGCCCTTTCCGCCGAGCTTTACGGCAACGACGTGCCGGTGGCGGTGTATGACAGCCTTATTGAGGCGGTGCATGAGGCGCTGCCCGCCATGGGCAGGTATATCGCTCTCCGCAAGAAGGCGCTGGGCCTTGAAGAGCTGCATATGTACGACCTCTACAATCCTATGGTAGAGGACGCGGGCATGAAGTTCACCTTCGAGGAAGCAAAGGACATAGTAAAAAAGGCCCTTGCCCCTCTGGGGGAGGAATACGGCAGGCTTCTTGACAGGGCCTTCAGCGAGGGCTGGATAGACGTATACGAGAACAAGGGAAAGACCACCGGCGCGTTCTCCTGCGGCGTTTACGGCGTACACCCCTATGTGCTGCTCAACTTCACCAACGAGCTGGACGACGTGTTCACCCTTGCCCATGAGCTGGGCCATGCCATGCACTCATATAAGTCCGACCATGCCCAGGCTTTCGCCAACCACGATTATTCCATAATGGCGGCGGAGGTGGCCTCTACCGTAAACGAAGTGCTGCTGCTGAAGTACCTCATATCCAACGAGACCGACAAGAAGCGCAGGGCGTACCTGCTGAACCACTTTATTGAGGGCTTCCGCACCACCCTTTTCCGCCAGACACTGTTCGCGGAATTCGAGAAGGAGACTCATGCCATGGCCCAGTCCGGCCAGCCCCTGACTGCCGACAGCATGAACGCACTTTACAGGCGGCTCAACGAGCTGTACTATGCCGGCGCGGTGGTTGATGAGCTTCAGGATATCGAGTGGGCCCGCATACCCCACTTTTACAACGCCTTCTACGTATACCAGTACGCCACGGGTTATTCTGCGGCGGTGGCCATCGCAGACAGGATACTCGCCACCGGCGACGCCTCGGATTACCTCCGCTTCCTGACCACGGGCGGCAGCGACTACCCCATAAAGGAGCTGCGCATAGCAGGCGTCGATCTGGAGAAGCCCGAGGTAGTAAGCAATGCGCTGAAGGAGTTCGGCAACAGCGTGGACGAGCTGGAAAAGCTGCTGGGCCAGCTCAAATAATACAAACCAACGTATAATTATAAAGGAGATATATACATGACATACGATGTTGATCTTAATGAAATGAAAGCGTACATACTCAATAAGTTCAAGAACGAGGGCGATTTCGATTTTCTCAAGGAAGGCCTTATGGAGGAACTGGTGGACGAGATGATGTCCGTGGATCAGGCCTATCTGGCCAAGCTTTCGGAGGACGACGATTACGAGGACGACGACGTATACGAGATGCTCATCGCCGCCCTTCAAAATAAATACCCAAACTACAAGATGTATGCCATGCGCCTTGCCGAGGACTATCTGGACTTCTCCGAGGAGTACCTCGTCAGCGTGGATGCGATAGAGTGGGAGTAAACTAAATTAGGCTTTTGAGTCCCGAAAAACCTTGATATTACAGGGTTTTTCGGGATTTTTCTTTTTTGACGAGAAAGACCCCACCATCTCCATCCGCACCCACAACACCGACCTCAAGAATAGGCTGACCGTCCCATACAGAGAGGAACGCCGCAGGGCGGCAAGCGAAGCGGCGAAAAACGAATAAAAGGGTTTTAGGGCTTCGTTGATTGTTGCGTTGGCAGCTCCACCGCGATGGTCGTGCCCTTGTCCGAGCTTTTTTCCACCCAAACGGAGCCGCCGTGGAGATCGGCGATCTCCCACACCAGAGAGAGCCCCAGTCCCGCGCCGCCGTACTCCCGGCTGCGGGACTTGTCTACCCGGAAGAAGGGCTGGAAGATACTGCGCTGATACACCTCCGGGATGCCGCAGCCGGTGTCGGAGACGCGGAGCAGGAGCTTTTCCAACTCCTGAGTGACAGAAATCCGCACCGAACCGCCTGGCCGGTTGTACTTGACGGCGTTCTCCGTCAGGTTGAAGATCAGCCGGTAGATCAGTGCATCGCTGCCGGTCATAATGCCGTCGCCCTCCGCCGTCAGCGTGACGCCGAGCTTATCTGAGAGCGGCGCAAGATCTGTGAAGATCTCCTCGATCATGGGAGCGAGCTGGATCCGCTCGTTCCGCGCCACCTGCCGCAGATTGCTCATCTCCAGCAGTGTCCTGGTCATCTGTATCAGCCGTTCCGTCTGCTCACGCAAAAGCGTGAGGAACTCCGCCGTCTCCGGCCGCACATCAGGATGCTCCGCGGAAAACAGCTCCAACTGCGCCTGCATTAGTGCCAGTGGCGTGCGCAGCTCGTGGGCGGCGTTGCCGGTGAACTGCCGCTGGGCGGAAAAGGCGTTGTTCAGCCGCTCCAGCATCTGGTTGAACGAGCGGCTCAGCTGCCGGAACTCCGAAATAGCATCTTCATCGATCCTCATATCGGCAAGATTGTTCAGCTGCACCTGCTCCACCTGCGAGGCAAAGCTGCGCAGGGGCTTGAGAGCGCGTCCGCTGACGAAATAGGCGAGGATGCCGCTGAGCAGCGTTACCGCCGCCGTGATGTACCAGTTGGTGGTGCGGAAGCGCCCCTGCACCCCATCGACGACGATGGTCAACTCCTCGTTGGGCGCTATGAGCTGCGGGTCAAAGCTCGCCGCTCCGCCATCATTCAGGATCACCGTGCCGCCGCCCTGTAAACTGTCCGCAATGGTGTCCATATAGTACACACCGGAGGAGCACAGCAGCAAATTCATGGCCACGCAGGTGATGCCGATGAGCAGGACGGACATCAGCGTGATGCGCCACTGCAGGGAAAGCCGCTTCATTCCTCCTCGCCTCCCATCAGATAGCCCTCGCCGATGCGGTTGCGGATGGGGTCATAGCCCAGCACGGCGCGGAGCTTTTTGCGCAGAGCGGAGATGTGGACGCGAATGGAATTGCTGAAGCTGTCCACACTATTGTCCCAAACGTGATCCATCAGCTCCTCCTGACTTACTGGCCTTCCCTGATGCACCATCAGGTATTCGAGTATCCCCGTTTCCTTCCGGGTGAGCGTCAGCGTCTGCCCGTTGACGGTGGCGGTACGGGAGCGGGTGTCAAAGGTCAGGCCTCCGCAGCTTAGCAGCACATCCTGCTGCGTAAACTGCCGAAGGGTAAGGCTGCGGATGCGGGCCTCCAGCTCCGCCAGATGAAACGGCTTTGCCAAATAATCGTTTGCTCCCGCGTCAAGCCCTTCTACCTTATCTTCAACCTCGCTGCGGGCGGAGAGTATAAGCACCCGCGTTTCGCGGTCTGTCTGCCGCAGTGTGCGCAGTACAGTCATGCCGTCCTTGCCCGGCAGATTCAGATCAAGAAGCACCAGATCATACCGCTCCACGCTTAGCAGCTCCAATGCCTTTTCTCCGTCATAGCAATAATCCACGCTGTATGCCAAGCGCCGCAGGCTGCGTACAATGGTTTCGCACAGGGCGCGTTCATCCTCTATTACCAAAAGGTGCATAAAAAGCCCTCCTTTACATTTGTGTTTTACAGGATATAATTATAGCAAAAACGGATAAGGTTTGCGTTAAATTTTCGTTCTTAACATGGAATTTAACTCCTTGGCGCTATGATAAAGGCAGAAAAACGGAAAGGGTGATGAAATTTGAGCCATGGTAAAAAGGCGGCGGCGCAAATTGTGCTGCTGATGGCCGGAGCCGCCATGCTGTGCTTTGGTGTCTGGCGGGGCGAGGCGGCGACAGTGCTGAGCAAAGCAATCAAATTATGTCTGGAGTGTGTGGGCATTGGGTAAAAAGTTTTCAGGCGTTTCGCAGACCATGTCCCGCTTCCGGGGCTGGATTCAGGCGGGTGCGACGCTGCTGACCAACCTGCACCTGCCGAACTTCCTCAAGGGCGGACTGTATCAGGGCGCAGGGAAAACCGCCTGCGTGCCGGGGCTGAACTGCTACTCATGTCCGGCGGTCTCCGGGGCCTGCCCCATCGGGGCGTTTCAGGCAGTGGTGGGGTCTTCCAAGTTAAGCTTCTCCTACTATATCACAGGCTTCCTCATTCTGCTGGGCGTGCTGCTGGGGCGCTTTATCTGCGGCTTTCTATGCCCCTTCGGCTGGTTTCAGGAGCTGCTGCACAAAATCCCCACTAAGAAGCTTTCCACAAAGAGGCTGAAGCCGCTGACATACCTGAAATACGCTGTCCTGCTGGTGATGGTTTTCCTGCTGCCGGCGTTCCTTGTGAACGATGTTGGCATGGGAGACCCGTTCTTCTGCAAATACCTCTGCCCCCAAGGCGTGCTGGAGGGAGCCATCCCGCTGTCCCTTGCCAATTCCGGCATCCGGGCGGCGCTGGGCAAGCTGTTTACATGGAAATTCAGCATCCTGCTGTCGGTGATTGCGCTGAGCGTACTGTTCTACCGACCATTCTGCAAGTGGCTCTGCCCGCTTGGCGCATTCTATGCGCTATTCAACCGGGTGTCCCTCTTCCAGATGAAGGTGGATAAGAATAAGTGCGTCTCCTGCGGGAAATGCGCCAGAGCCTGCAAGATGGATGTGGATGTGACGAAAACGCCCAACCATACCGAGTGCATCCGCTGCGGAATGTGCATACGCGCCTGTCCCACAAACGCCGTGTGCTTCCGCTACGGCTTCGGAGACGGGAAAGAAACTACAACAAAAATAAATACGGAGGAATCAAAATGAAGTTTCAAAAGTTTACTGCGCTGCTGCTGGCGGTCCTGCTGGTGCTGTCTTTGGCAGCCTGCGGCACAAAGGGCGGAGACAAAATGGACGTAATGAGCAGCGAACCGAAGAATGCCGAGGAAGCGGTTGCCATGCACAAGGAGCTGATGGCGCAGGAAAATGCCATTCTCTCGGAGGACACAGCGCTTTGGGAAAAGGTTTTCATGGCGGCCGACAAGGGCATGACCATGCAGGAGGACGGCAAAAACTACGGCGAGTTCCTGCTGGATACCATCGAGGGTGCCAAAGACCAGTTCACCGACGAAGAGTATGAGATGCTGAAGGAGTCGGCCACGGAGATCAGCAATATCGAGAACAAGCTGACCATGATAGAGAAAAAGTACCCCGAGGCGGCACAGCAATCCCTGGACAGCGCTATGAGCGTGCCCGCGGGCAGCGACATGACCACGCCGCCTGATGACGGCAGTATGCAGAAATTCCCCGCCTTTGAGGGCAAGGACCTGGATGGCAACACGGTGAAGAGCGACGAGCTGTTCTCCGCCAACGCCGTCACCGTGGTGAATTTCTGGTTCACCACCTGCAATCCCTGCGTGGGCG